>Ga0307380_10013428_pt1 | contig 10118 bp, 10 predicted proteins | sample UN3MG_FD_202239 | JGI IMG/M metagenome (GOLD analysis project Ga0307380, IMG submission 202239) | Soil microbial communities from Risofladan, Vaasa, Finland - UN-3 | ecosystem: Environmental > Terrestrial > Soil > Coastal area > Acid sulfate soil | place: Finland: Risofladan, Vaasa | collected...
CGCCGCCACGTCTCGGCGTTTGCACCGCCGTATTGACCGTCACCGCCGAGGAACCATATCACCTGGGCAGCACCGTATCGGGCAATCATATACTCGGCCAGCACAATCTTCTGCTCTTCGGGCAGAGAGTACCCCGGATTCTCATCGCCCCGGATAGCCCAGAGCAGGACCGGGACCGCAACCAGACCCGCGTCGTTGATCGCATCGACGTATTTGTCCAGCCGCTGGAAATAAGCCGGGTTAAGGGCGATCCTGTCGGTGCCGGTAAATGCGGGGTTGCCTTCGGCGTCGGTCATAGCCATGCGCCATTGCGTCATGACGAATTGAATGGCGGTGAACTCTTTCTCCACACGGTCCTTGAGAAAGACGTTCCAATCGTCGAAAGCGGCGAGCATCGGGCCGCACCAGACGGTGTCGGCCAGCCAGAAAAATGGCGTGCCGTCGGCGTGCTCGATGTAGCGTCGATTGGCCGCCAGACGCAGTTCCCCGTGCTGAAAGAGCGGAAGCTCGCCCCTGTATCTTTCGCACTCGAACGAGCCGGTTCGTTCGTGAAGACCCGTGTTGCTCTTGTCCGAACAGAGTGTTTTGTACGTCCATTTGCCAATCTCATCAGGCGAAAAACGCATCCGCCAGGCATGGCCTCCATCCCAAAAAGCCAACAGCGTTCGCTTGTTGCCGCCGGGGGAGGTGAATTCCACGCTGACCTTCGCGTCCTGCACGGGATTGCCATAGTCCCGCGCGCCGGTGAACGCGTCCTCAAAGCGAGCCCATAGCGCAACGGTGCTATTGGCTGCTTTTGTGGGAATATCAGCACAGACCGTCAGCACAAGAATCGCGGCGATAGTGAGTCGAGAAGAAATGATGCCCTTCATGGTCCTCTCCTTGATCCGGCGAGTTCAGTTCACTCAGCGGACATTTTGACCGCGTAGAGATTCTTCATTGTAGCAATGTAAAGCACGCCATTCGCGGCGACCGGTGTGGCGTGCATGGGGCCATCCAGCATGATTTCGCTGATGATTTTCTTTTCTCTGCTCGCGGCCAGCACCCAAAAGTGTCCCCGTCGCGTTCCGATATAGACCTTCCCGTCGGCCACAAGCGTCGAGGCCCACATCTCCGCCTTCGCCTCATGCGTCCAGTAGGGCTTGCCGGTTTCGGCGTCCACGCAATGGACCAGCCCCCCGCAATCAGCGACAAAGACCAGGCCATCCTGAACCGAAGGCGTGGAGCAGCAGTGACGCTGGACCGGGTAGCTCCAGAGCTCCGCCGAAGCGGTGATGTCACCTGTCCCGGCGGCTTTGAAGCACTTGAGCCATGCCTGGTTCTTGCCCCACCAGATGTCACCTCCGTAAGTGACGTACACGCGGTTCTCATGGAACACGGGCGTGCTCTTGATATTGCTCGGGCTCTCGCTTCGGTTCTTGACGTAGTCGTGTACGTTTTCCTTCGGCGCGGTCGGGTCGCAGTCGAAACGCCAGAGTCTGTGCAGCCTGGCCACCGTCCCGGCGGCAGGAGCGGATACTACGGGATCGAAGGCATAACAGACACCGTCGCCGCCGCAGAAGAGAATCCGCGTCCGGCCATCCACTTGTCCCAGGGCCGGCGACGACCAGGTCGAGTGGAAAATCCTCGGGCCGATATTCTCGTCGTCCCGGGCGACGAGCCGCCCCGTCGTCTTGGCCAGTACAATCAGGCTCGGTGCGCCCGTTGCGGGAATATGGTCGTGTCCGTCGTTCAATCCATTGCTGGTGCCGACGTATAGAAAATCGCCATGCGAAAGAATAGCGCTGTGTGAGGCGTCATGCTGGTGAACGCCGACCTCGGCCTGCACGTCGAACAGCCAGATGATATCGGCGTCCGTCTTAGTCACTTCCATCGGCTTGGACGGGTCGGTGCTCATCAGATGAGCTTCGTCAACGAACGGCCCGTCGTTGCCGTTGGCCTGACCGGCCAGATCCAGGCACATGACCTCGCCGCGATTGCTCACGATATAGACCCGGCCGCCTTCCACCACGGCGGGCGAGCAAATACCGCACTTGGGCCAGTCCCGATAAAGCATGGGGATGAACTTCGGGACAACGAGCTGCCAGCAGAGGCTGCCGTCCTTCTCGTCAAGGCACAACAATACGCCCCGGTCGCCCTTGTGCCGCGGGTCGCGAGGTCTTTCGTTGTTCGTGCCGATCAGCACCCTGCCGCCGGCGATGACCGGCGTGGAATACGTCTCCGTGCCCAGCGGCGCAACCCACTTGATGTTTGTACCGGCGCCGGGGTCGAAACTGTCGGGCAGACCCGTTTCGGCCGAAACCATGTTTCGCGAGTAATCCTGGCCCCACTGCGGGTGGTCCTCCGCTGAAGCAACGCCGACGAGGAACCCCAAAACACAAACCAGGGTCAGAGTAGCCGAGAACCGCATTCGTCCTTTGCGCATCAGGGATTCTAATTGCATTCTATGGCTTTCTGAGAATGTGACCGTTCACACGTTCGGTGCGACCGTTTGTAGTGACGCCATCAGGCGTTATTTTGAAATGCCCTTACGGGCACACTACAAACGGCTTAGGGCTTTTCCGATTTCGGCGTCTCAGTTTTTGCGGCGGCCTCAGCCTCTTTTTCCGGCTCTTCCTTGCGGCCGGCGTGACTCTTGCGGTGAGCGACCTTCGGCAGGCCCAGTAAAGAATCGCCCTCAGACCATCGTTCCTCATCTTTGAGCTGCTCAATACGTTCGGCCCGCTTCAAGACGTTGCGGTGCCGGCTCAGGGCGCCTTTGATTTTCAATGAAGGGTCAATTGACATTCAATACGTCTCCAAAAACTACTTCACCTTCTTGCCATACGCATCTGAAAAATAATTCGGTGCAAACGCCTCATAGCCGGGCGGTGCCTTTCCCTTGTACAAGGCTCCGACCTCTTTAATCTTCTGTATGGCTTTGTATCCGTCACTGCCGGGCGCGGTCGTGTTCTGGTATCTTTGCTTTGTCTGCAAAACATACCGGCCACTCTCCGGCACAATTTCAGTCACAATACCGTACGCAGCAAAATGCGCCTGCACCGGACCCAAATCCGCCATCGTATGGTAGTGAGTCAGAACAATAACATTGTCTCCGGTCGAAACCACAGGCTCGACCTTTTCAGGTTTCGGCCGTGTTCTTTCAACGGGTGCGACAGGCGGCGGTATATCGCTCGCCGTGCGGTTTGTCAGGTTTCCCGTCGGACCCTGCGGCGCCTGGCTGCCCGAAGGGGTCGGTCCCCCCTTTGGGGCGGCCAAACCAGCAGATTGACCGAGCCGATAGCTGGCCAGCAGCGCCAGCACCAGCACCAGCCCCGCGGCCACCGCGACCTGGTACGGCATCGAGAACTCGATCCGGCCCGCGTTCAACTGAACGAGCCTCGGCTTTCTCCACCATTTCGCGGGGCTTTTCGTCGCCGCCGGCTCGCTCTTCGGTTTGGCCGCCGGCTCAGTTTCACCGGGCTTTTTCGGAGCCGGCTGCTCCGGAGCCCTGCTGGAGCCACTCTTCGACCGAGCCCTGCTCATCACCTCGTAGAGCGCCTTTTTACCTCGGTTCCGTGCCATAATGGAATCCGTTCAAGTTCCCGATACATCCGTTGCGGTATAATTATACCAATACGAGTTGAAAGCACAAGCGAATACCGGCCAAAAGATTGTGGAATCTTCTACAATATTTCAGCCTCAGTTTCAATGGAAAAATGCGATCTCGAAAATGGTGCGATTGCAGCCCGGCTCAAAATTTCCGCGTACAGGGGACTGTCCGCAGGGGACTGAAGGCTGCGATTTTGTGCCCGACCGAGGGGAGTCGGGCGGCCGCGGCGGCTAATAGTCTTTGAACTTTCTCATCCACTCAGGCCAGGTACTTGTCTGGGCGCCGCCGGCCTTGGTCCAGTAGCCGTTTGTCTCAAACGTTCGGTGCCATTTGAGCGTCCAGAGTTCCTTGATGCCAACGGGCCTGACGGACCAGTCAAGAAACAGACCATTGTTGGACCCGTTATGCCGGTCGATGGCGAAGTGCATCATCTCGTAGGCAGCGCCGAGCCACTGACCGTTAAACTGAGCAGGAATGATCCGGTTTGCCTGGGGATTATTGTTCAAATAGAACGGCCCGCCTCCCCTCCACATGCTATCGGCAAAAACCGGTATCTGGTTGGCCCCTTTGACGTCAATGGTCTTCCAGTTCCATATCACGGGACGATTCTGAATAGCCGTCTGACCGGATCGTGTGTTGTAAATCCAGCAGTTCGCGCCGTAGCTGCCCTCTTCGCGCCGGTCTTCCATTCCGCCGCTTCCCATAATGTATGTCTTGTCGAAACTGCCGTTGTTGTCGAGTGTGTCCACCCGTTTTGTGGCCATCGGGCATATCAGGATACCGGCCTTTGTCCTGTAATAGGGGCGCAGCGTTACAATCCAGTTGCCTCGCGCCCAGCCAACAGAGTCTTCTTCGACGCAGAAGTAGCCATCGTTGTCCTGGCAATAAATGTTCCATATTTGGGCCCACTGGTGCAGATTCGCTTTGCAGGCCGCGGACCTGGCCTGTTTCCTGACTCGCTGCAGCGCCGGCATCAGTATTCCCATCAACAACGCGATAATCGCAATGACAACCAGTAATTCGATGAGGGTAAAACCTCTGGACTTGCGACCCACAATGCCGGCGTTCAGTGAGTCAATCCGCGTCGATTTGCACATACCACATAGCCTCCCACTGTCGTTGAAGCCTTCCTGCACACATCATTTGGGATGCGCCCGGCCACGACGTTGTTCTTGAGATTTGCGTCCTTCTTAAAAAATATATCCTACCACAAATCCCGGTTTTCTGCAACACAAAATTACAGAAACGCTGAGAAAATCAGACGAGCCGCCCGTCCTGCCGTTCCCGCCCCGACGCCGCTCGCACGGGCCGGGAGCGACAATGCCGCATACAAAAGTCAATTTTCGCTTGACAAAGAAGCGGCGGTTTACTAATAAGAAGGTTTTTGACGCTACTGTCAGGGGTGTATTTACTGACGTTGGCTGACACGTTCAGCCGGTATGCGACGTTCGATTTATGGAGTAGTAAAGCATGTTACCAGTAAAGAAAACCAGTAAGTGCAGGACCCGCACCCGCCGTAGCCATCAGCGCCTCAAAGGGGTCAACTACGCGGTCTGCAAGAAGTGTGGACAGGCCAAGCTGCCGCATGCCGCATGTGAGAATTGCGGGTACGTCAACCCGAAGATCACCCTGAAACTTGGCAAAGAGTCCTCATAGGGGGCCGGCAGATATGCGAATAGCCATTGATGCGATGGGCGGCGACAATGCGCCGGCGGAAATCATCGCCGGCGCGCTGGAATCGATTGAACTGTTGGCAGAAGACGATGAGCTGATCCTTGTCGGCCCCGAGGACATAATCAAAGCCCATGTGCCCTCGTCGAAGCCACGAAAGGGGACGATCACCATCGTTCACGCGCCGGATATCATCGCGATGGACGATGTGCCGATAGAAAGCCTTCGTCGCAAGCCCAAGAGTTCCATCTCTACGATCGCCAAGCTGGCCAAAAGAGACCAGGCGGACGCGGTCATTTCGGCGGGCAATACGGGGGCCTGCGTGGCAGCCTTCCAGATGCGAATGAGGAACCTGCCCGGCGTCAACCGCCCGGGCATCGCGGTCGTCTTTCCCACGCCTGAAGGGCCGGTGACGATATGCGACGTCGGCGCCAACATCGCCTGCAAGCCCATTCATTTGTACCAGTACGGGGTCATGGCCGGCGTTTATTCAAAGCACCTGCTCGGCATCGAAAACCCCCGCGTCGGACTGATGAGCATTGGCGCCGAGGACGCCAAAGGAAACGAGATCGTCAAGAAATCACGGGAGTTCATGAAGGTCGATCCGAACCTGAATTTCATCGGCAATATCGAAGGCAGAGACATTTTCAAGGGAACCTGCGACGTTGTCGTTTGCGACGGATTCGTCGGCAACGTGATCCTCAAGCTCACCGAAGGGCTGGTCGAAGGATTGTTCAAGGCGATCAAGTACGAGCTGATGGAGGAGAAACTCCGGCTTGCGATGAAGTTCAAGCCGGTCATGACGAGGATTTACACGAAATACGACTATAACGCCTACGGCGGCGCACTGCTGCTGGGCGTTAACGGCACGGCTTTGATCTGCCACGGGTCGAGCCAAAGCCGGACCATAAAAAACGCCATTCTCGCCTCCAAAAAATTCTACACGGAGAAAATAAACGACAAGATAATTGAGTATCTGTCGAGATCTTGCGTAAGGACTGCTGATGGACAATCAAACTAAGGTTCGGCCCCCTTCCTACCGCGCGGTCATCACGGGTCACGGGTCATTCGCGCCGGAGAAGAAGCTGACGAATGAGGAGCTCGCCAAGAAGGTAGATACCTCGGACGAATGGATCACGACGCGGACCGGCATTAAGGTCCGGCATATTACCTCCGATAACGAAACCACCGCCTTTCTGGCCACGGAGGCCGCACGAAGGGCGCTGGCCAAAGCACATCTTGACCCGGCGGACGTCGAGCTGATCATTGTCGCGACGATCACGCCGGAGATGGTTTTTCCGTCCACGGCGTCCTTCGTGCAGCGCGCCCTCGGGGCCCACAAAGCATGGGTTTTCGATCTGGCCGCCGCTTGCAGCGGCTTTGTCTATGGTCTTTCCATTGTGCAGCAATTCATAGAAAGCGGCCGGCTCAGGAACGCCCTCATCATCGGGGCCGAGACGTTGACGAAGATTACCGATTGGACGGACCGGACAAGCTGCATCCTCTTCGGCGACGGCGCCGGCGCCGTGGTGCTTCAACGAGCGGACGACGGACGCAGAGGCATACTGTACAGCACCATGTACTCGGACGGCGAGCGATGGGAAGCGTTGAACTGCCAGGCGTACGGCTCGCGCCATCCGGCGTCCAAAAAACTGGACGACCCGAAAAAAATCTACATGCAAATCAAGGGCAGGGAAGTTTATCAGCAGGCCATCAGACGAATCGTTGAAACCGTCAACGAATGCCTCCATGCCTGCGATTTGACCCTCGACGACGTTGCGATGATCATTTCGCACCAGATGAACGCGAGAATCATCGAGTCCGCCTCCAAGCGATTGGGCCTGCCCGACGAAAAGGTCTTTATCAATATCAACGAATACGGCAATACGTCTGCGGCTTCGGTACCGATCGCCCTCGATGAATGCGCCAGGACGGGCAAGCTCAAGCGGGGCGATATCATGATCCTGGTGGCTTTCGGCGCCGGATTGACATGGGGCGCCAACGTGATAGTGTTCTGATGATTCAGGGGTTTACCCTGGAGCCATAGGCGCTGCAGGGAATTCCAGGTGAGAGACTCGAATTATGAAGACAGCTTTCCTGTTTCCCGGACAAGGTGCCCAAGCGGTAGGCATGGGGGCTGATATCAGCCATTCATTTCCTGCGGCGGCAAGAATCTTCGAGACGGCAAATACTATCGTCGGCTTCGATTTGCGCGGGATATGCTGCGAAGGTCCCCCCGAGCAGCTCAACAGCACGATCATCTCGCAGCCGGCCATCTTTACGGCATCCGCCGCCCTGCTGGAGGTTCTCAGAACGGAGCCGGCCACCGGCGGGATCCGTCCGGACGTGACGGCGGGTCTCAGTCTCGGCGAATACACCGCGCTCTACGCCGCAGGCGTGATAAGCTTCGAGGATGCCCTCAGACTGGTTCACAAGCGCGGGCAAGCCATGCAGGCCGCGGCTGATGCAAGCGAAGGGGCCATGGTGAGCATCATCGGCCTGGACGATGAAATCGTTCACCAACTCTGCGAACAGGCGGGTGAAGGGGACCTGCTCACGCCCGTCAACTTCAACTGTCCCGGACAAATCGTGATAAGCGGCGATAAGGCCGCCTGCCGCAGGGCCAAGGAGCTGGCCATAAAATGCGGAGCGATAAAAGTTGTACGCCTTGAGGTAGCCGGGGCGTTTCATACCGAAATGATGGCAAGCGCCGCCGAAATCCTCCGCGAAGCGCTGGCCGGTTGCCGGATCGCCGAGCCGTCGGAAACGAAGATCATCGCCAATGTCGATGCGCAGTATTACCGGACAAGCGAGCACATCAAAGAAGGTCTGGTCAGGCAGTTGACGCACCCGATTCTTTGGCAGCAATGTATCGAACGGCTTCTGGCCGACGGGGTCGAGACGTTCTACGAAATCGGACCGGGCAGGGTCCTGACGGGATTGATGCGAAGAATCGACCGAAAGGCAAAGATCATCAACGTCAGCAACGCGCAGGCGATAAAAGAAGTGTCGGTATAAGGCCTGGGGCCGGACGCCGGGTAGCATTTTTTCGTTTTGAGAATCTACTGGGAGATAAAGGATGTCGGAAAAGAGACTGGCTGTTGTAACCGGCGCCGCCAGAGGCATCGGCCGGGCCATCGTTCTCGAGATCCTCAGGCAGGGACGCGTCGTCGCGGGACTGGACATCATGGCCGACCAGCTTCGTGAGCTTGAGACGGTCGTGAAAGAAGCCGGCTTCACGGTCGTGACAAAATGCGTGGACATCACCGATACGGCCGCCCTGACCGAAACGCTGGAGTCGCTGGCGGCGGAATATCACGGCATCGGCGTCCTGGTCAACAATGCGGGCATTACTCGGGACAAGCTGATGATGCAAATGAAAGAAGAGGACTTTGACAAAGTCATGAACGTCAACCTCCGGGCGGCTTTCATTGCCACGACGATCGCGCTCAAGTCCATGGTGAGAAACAAGTTCGGCCGGATCGTAAACCTCAGCTCCGTTGCCGGCGTGATGGGACAGGCCGGATCGAGCAACTACGCCGCGAGCAAGGCCGGTCTTATCGGAATGACCAAGTCGGTTGCACGCGAAGTCGGCAAGAAGAACGTCACGGCCAACTGCATCGCACCCGGTTTTATTATGACTGAAATGACAAAGGTGCTCCCGGACGCCGTCAAGGACGCGGCAAAACAGATCATTCCCGTGCGACGGTTCGGCGAAGTCGAGGACGTCGCCAAGGCGGTGGCATTTCTGGCAAGCGATGAGGCAGGCTACATCACCGGCCAGGTGCTTTGTGTGGACGGCGGCATGGCCATGTAAAAAAATTCAAAAAAATGTTTGTCGGCAGGTGCTTTTCTGAGTACTATAGCCCGCCGAACTAAACGGGCGGGACGCCTATGAGTGGCGGTCTTGTCGTTGCCCGGCGTCAAGTTAAGAAATGAATTCCTAATCTATTAGGGAGGATAAACAAGTGAGTGCTGATAGCGTGGATGTCCAGGCGATCGAAAATCGAGTCATCGAGATCATAAGTGAGCAAATGGGTGCGGATAAGTCCGAAATAACCCGCGAAACCTCCTTTATTAACGACCTGAACGCCGACTCGCTGGACACGGTCGAGCTTGTGATGGAATTCGAGGACGAGTTCGACATGAGCATTCCGGACGAGGAGGCAGAGAAGATTCAGACGGTCGGTGCCGCGATCGATTACATTGTCAACGTTGCACAATCCAAGAGCAAAGGGTAGCGAACAAATCCCGGTATGAATAGACGGCGAGTTGTTATTACGGGCCTGGGTTGTGTCACCGCTCTGGCTGAGTCTGCTGACGAGCTCTTCGCGGCGCTATGCGAGGGCAAAAGCGGTATTTCCACGATAGAGTCCTTCGATACGAGCGACTACCCGGTGCATTTCGGCGGCGAGATCAAGAATTTCGACGTCACCAGGTACGTGGACCAGCGGGAAAGTAAGCGGATGGACCGCTTTACGCAGTTTGCGATGGCTGCGGCGCGCCAGGCCGTGGAGGACAGCGGTCTGGATTTTTCGAAGGAAGACGTCTCTCGCGCCGGCGCCGTCGTGGGCACGGGAATCGGCGGCATCGGGGAAATTGAGGAGCAGCATATCAGGCTGCTGAACAAAGGCCCGGGGAAGGTTTCACCCTTTTGCGTTCCGCGACTGATGGCCAACGCGGCCAGCGGCAACATTGCCATTCAGTACGGTCTTCGCGGTCCCAACTTCTGCGTCTCCAGCGCCTGTGCCTCGGGCAACAATGCCATTGGCGAGGCCTTTGCCAACATCGTCTGCGGACGAAGTGACGTCATGATTACGGGCGGAGCCGAGGCGGCCCTGACGCCGGTGGGTCT
>Ga0307380_10013430_pt1 | contig 10118 bp, 5 predicted proteins | sample UN3MG_FD_202239 | JGI IMG/M metagenome (GOLD analysis project Ga0307380, IMG submission 202239) | Soil microbial communities from Risofladan, Vaasa, Finland - UN-3 | ecosystem: Environmental > Terrestrial > Soil > Coastal area > Acid sulfate soil | place: Finland: Risofladan, Vaasa | collected...
CGACGCGGACGAGGTATTCGCCGTCGCCTCCGGCGTCTTTCGCGCCGAAGGTGGTCTTGCCGTCGAAGTCGCCCACGTTGGTCATCAGCTCGCCCCACTGGCTGGCGAGCAGGTTCACGATGTTCACACCCTCGCCGGAGCCTTCGAGCATGGCGGATTTCGGGGAGAGGAAATGCACGTGAGTATCGGCGGTCACCCAACCCTTCTCGCGCCACGGCAGCACCTTCTCGATCTCGATGACGATCTCGGTTGTCGCTCTCGCGACGCGCATGACCTTGCGAACGGGCCGGATCTCGAAGCCCTTCGACACCTCGATGAACACGCGGCCCAGCGGCAGGTCGATCACCGTCTCGCCCGGGATGTAGGAGCAATGGTGCACGCCGCGGTGGGAGAAATCGACGCTGTCGTCCTCGAACCAGCAGGCGTTGGGCACGCGGTGGCGGTCGACCGGCGCCAGGTATTCGCCGGCCTCGCCATGCACGTGGAGCTTGACGGCCACGGGTTTGCCGCTCGATTTCTCGACGGCGCGGATCGTCACGCGCTGCGTGGCCGGCGGCACAACCTGTAGGGGCGGACGGCGTCCGCCCAGTCCGGGGCACACACCGTGTGCCCCTACACAACGTTCCAGTTTCGCCACCGGAATCGTCTTCCCGCCCGGCAGGTGGAACCGCGCATCGGGATGGGCCGCATATTCGACGATCAGCTCGTTCTCGCAGATCGCCGGCAACTGGTTGTTGTAGCTGCGCGTCCACTGCGGGTTCGGGTAAACCGGCCGCGGCGTGGCCGAGATCACCTGTCCGAGGTCGAGTTGCACTTGCTTGTACAGGCCGGCGTCATCCACCGCGGGGTCGAATCGCTCGCCCTTCGGGAGCGTGAGGATCACCTTGCGGCGCGTCTGCCAACGGAGCGGCATCTCGGCCACGTTTCCGGCGGTAACGGCCGACACGACTATTGCGCCGCTCACCGGCTCGAACCGCAGGCCGGTGATCTGCTTCTTCGGCTGCGGGTTCTCCCACGCGTACAGCCAGTTCATCCACGGTGCGAACTGCGGGTTGGTCACGCGATACTGCGCCCAGCCCCACGCCTTCACCTGGATCAGATCGTCGGGATGGCTCTTGCCCGGCCGCGGCTTGGCGTGCGGGACGGCCTCGAAGCAGTTCTCGCCCCAGCGCCGCTGGACCGGCCCCACGTGGTGCCGGCGGCGGATCGCCACGCGCTGCTCGGAGCCGTCGGCGAACTCGATCACGTAATCGGCCGCGTGCTCGTTCAGCCGCGCCTCGCCCCGCATCGGCCTGATGAAGCCGTCGTTGTTCAGCTCGACCGGGCGGACGTCCGACGTGTGCATGAACACCAACCACCGCGCCTTCACCGGCTTCACCTTCACGCGGACCGGTGCGTCCTTCACCAGGATCGCCTTGCCCGCGGCGAACGGGATTCCCCAGCTCACGCAGTCGCCCGAGGGCGCGTGCGCCGCCGCCGATGCCATCTGTTGCGACACGCCAGCCTGCGCCAGGGATTCCATCTCGATGTTCCCGATGAGCTTGATAGGAGAGAACAGGGCGGATGCCGGGCCGTCATTGATGCTGGGCATGGTTCATTCTCCGATGATCGAAGCGATTACGGCAGGAAGTTCGATTCAGTAGCGGAATGATTATAGGAGTTTGGCGAGGAATGTCAAGGTGCGAGAAAGCCAGCTCGCGCGTAGGACGAAGTGGACGAAGTGGACGAAGTGGACCAAGTGGACGCAGGACCAAGTGGACGCAGTGGACGAAGTGGACGGATGTGGACGAGATGCTATTGACTGATGTCCGTTCTCTTCATCTCTTCATCTCTTCATCCGCTCCTCCCGTCTTCCCGTCCTCTTCACGTCAGTGCCGGCCGTGCGATCAGGCCGAGCTCGGTCTTGTAGGCGTTCACGAGCTGCTCGCCGACGGCCGCCAGGTTGTGGCTCATGGCCATCTGTTGGGCGTTTGCCGATAGCCGCGCGCGCAGCGCGGAATCCTCGTGAACCTTCCGCACGGCCTCCGCGAAGCCCTCCACCGTGGTGGCCGCCAGGCAGTTTTGTCCCGGCTCCAGCCAGCCCTCGAACACGGGCAGCGGCCGCAGCACGATCGGCAGACCGATGCACGCCGCCTCCAACAGGGCGATCCCCTGGTTTTCCTCGTACGACGGGAAGAGGAAAACATCCCCGCAGCACAACGCCGCCACGATGTCGTCCACGTAGCCCGCGAGGATGAAGTTGTCGGGCTTGGTCTTCAGGGCCTGCCGCATCAACCGCGAGAACGAAAACCAGCGGTTCGTTACCGGCCCGAACCACAGGAAGGTGAAGTCCGGCATCGCGCGGGCGACGTTGATGAAGTCCACCACTCCCTTGCGCGGGATGAACTGGCCCGCCGTGACCACCGTGGACCCGCGGAGGTTGAACTTCTCCCGGTACGCCTGCCGCTTCGCCTCCGAAAACACGAATTTGTCGGTATCCACGCCGTTGCTGATCACGTGGATATTCTTCGTCACCCCGTAGCCCTGCCCGGTGATCAGCCGCTTGCAGTACTCCGTGGGGCACACCAGCAGGTCAGCAGCCGAGTAGAACTTGGCAAGATACCGGCGGATGATCGGCTCCACAAGCCCGGAGAACTTGAAGCTCTGCCGCAGGTCGTTCGCCGTGTGCGCGAAGACCACCACCTTCTTCCCCATCGCCTTCATCCGCTTCAGCCTGCTGAGCGAGAGCGGGCTGTACCAGTTGAAATGAACGACTTCGCTGTCCGACTCCAGCTTGGTGGAAACATCGACGCCGGACTTCGCGAGGGCGATCTGCTGGTGCCGGTAGGCCGTGCTTATGCCGCTCTTGAAGACCCACAGCTTGTCGCGGTACAGGGACGTTTTCATGGAGATGCTCCGAAGGTGCCGGGAGATGGTGCGGACACTCCCTCCAGTGTATCAGATTCCGGTGCGCCGCCAAATGTTCAAAATCCGGCGATTGGTAAAGGAAATGTAAAAATCTTACGATATTTTACCACGAAACGGCGTGAGTTTCACCATGTTTAACAGAGGATCGGCATGCTGTGAAACCCGTACACACCGTTCAGTGGACCAAGTGGACCCAGTGGACGAAGTGGACATGGGCAAGCGCTCGCGCACAATCTGCTTCAACCCGATCACCCCGCTCTGAATTCCCGGCGGAAGGCGCCGAAAATCAATGTATAGTCCCAAATTCCTTGGCACGGTCCCGGCCACCGCCATGCGCGACGGTATCCGGGCAAGAGGATATTCGGAAAAGCCGCTTGATTCATGGTTCCGGCACCGATATAATGAGCCGAAGAGATAGAGGCAAAGCTCGTCTACTGGACGGATGCGCATAACGCAAGGGATAGGGGCTTCCACGCTGACATCGGCACATTCCGGAGGTACAGCCCATCGCCAGAGAGCTCACCCTTGAAGCATACCTGAAAGACATCAGCCGCGTGCCCCTGCTCACAGCCGAGGAGGAGAAAGAGCTCGGCAGGAAGCTGGCAAAAGGAGGCCAGGAAGCACGCAACAAGCTGGTCATAGCCAACTTGCGCCTGGTCGTGAGCATCGCGAAGAACTACTCCGACCGCGGCCTCTCCTTCATGGACCTCATCGAGGAAGGCAACCTCGGCCTGATGAAAGCCGCCGCGCGGTTCAATCCGAAGCGGGATATCCGCTTCAGCACCTACGCCACCTGGTGGGTCCGCCAGGCCGTCCGCCGCGCGATCACCAACTCCAAGATCGTCCGCACCCCATCCTACATGGTCGAGCGGATCATCAGGTTCAAGAACTCCGAAATGGAGCTCGCCGCGCGCCTTGGCCGCCAGCCTACGGTCGACGAGATCGCTCGCGACACCGACAGCGAGACCTACCAGCTCCGCAAGGCCATCTCCGCCTACCGCGTGACGAATCAGCCGCTGAGCCTGGACCTGATGTGCTCGCTGAACGAAACCATCCGCGACGACCACATCAGCAGGCCGGAAGACTCGATGCTGAACCGGCAGGAGCGCGACCGGCTCAAGCAGATCCTCGACTCAATCGATCCCCGCGATGCCGAAGTGCTCCGCATGCGCTACGGTATCGACTTCGAGAAACCGTTTACGCTGGAAGACATCGCCGCCAAGCTCAAGATCACCCGCGAGCGCGTCCGCCAGATCGAAAACCAGGCGCTCGAAAAGCTGGCCGCCATCTTGCAGGGTGAGGAATGAAGAGGGAGCAGATGACGAGATGAAGGGATGATGAGATGATGAGATGATGAGCGATGAAGATGTTATCAGGATGCCGGGCCGCGGGGCCCGGCATCCTGCATGATGGTCAGCGGAGATGGCGCTGCGCTATGGCGAACACTGCGTGCACTGCGTGTTGAGCTTCCCACGCACCTGGATGAGATCGAGGATGTTCACCCGGCAATCGCCATTGGTGTCGCCGGGCAGCCTAGGCGTGTAGAGAGCGGTCACGACGTGATCGGCCGCTATCGGCAACTGCAGCGCCACCTGTCCGATGGGCTTGAGCTGATTGTCCACTATCCAGCACTCGAAGTAGTACTTCACGCCGTTCGCACAGGGGGTTGATGAGGCCGTCAGTGTGACGTTCTCCCCATCATCGCAGACGGCTGTGTAGTTCGTGGCGCCAGGGTGGTCACCCGTGATGCTGACGCCGGTGATGGGGATGGACTGCACGGTCAATGTCTTGGTGGTCGCTGCCACCACGGCGAACGCATTGCTCGTGCCGACGTGGCCATTGTTGTCGTCAGCATTCAGGTACATCGTGCTCGCCTCTTGACTGACGATCACATTGCCTTCCCACGCGCCTTCGGCGAAGCTGCCTGTAACCGGTGGGCTGATCGGGATCGACGCAGGCACGCCCGTAATGGTCACGTCATCTATGTACCAGCCCGGATAGCTGACCACCAGGGACGCATACAGCTCAAAGGCGATCCTGACATTGTTGAGGCCTCCGTAGGCTGAGAGATCGATCACAACCTCTTCGTAGCCAGAGGTTGCGGAAGAGGTCTTTCGCTCGTAGACGGTACTTCCGTTGACGGTGACTTTTGCGGTATCGAACGAATAAAAGACCTCGATCCATTGGTGCCATCTCAGTTCGGGGTCGGAGACACCGGTGAAATCGAAGGTTTTGGAGAGGAAACTGGTTCCCCCGGCATCGGTATAGTTTCCCGCGAGCTTGGTTGCCCATACCTTACTGCCCGAGAAGGCGGCGCCTGGACCGGACGTCGGGGCGCCCCATTCCCAATCCCCCACCATGCTCCCCCAAGTCGCCGTTGGGGTCCATCCACCGTTGTCGGCCTCGAAATCAGAAAAGTAGATCATGCCCGGTCCGGTGGCGCCGCTGAGCTTCGCTGGGCCCGTGTAGCCAGCTACTACCGCGCCGTTGACGTCCCGGGCTGTGATCTTCACAGGGAACGGCACATCAACGTACTGCGGCGAGGAGATGGGAGCCCCGCTTGGGCCGGGGCCGGTCACGTCGAAGTGGTCCAGGGACGGCGGCGATTGCGTTGAGAATGACCAGACAGGGCCGGCCGTGCTGCCGTCGGCGTTCTTCGCCACCACTCGCCAGTAATAGATGGTGTTGCAGGCGAGGGTGGTTCCGGGGTTGGGGGATGGATCACACGTGCGAACAGTGAGGTCGCGATGGACGGCCGTAGCGGGCGGGTTGTCGACGCAAAAGTATACGTCGTAGGTTTCCGGAGACGCGGCGGGAGCGCCGGCTTGGCCATCAAGAAGCTGGGATCTGCCAGAGATCGATTGCGTGGCCAGGCCCCAGGTTTCGGACGTGTAGGTGCCCACGACCGTCGTGGAGCCGTTGGACGGCGAGATGCGGTACAGCGTCTTGTTTCCATAGTAAACGCCGTAGATCGACCCATCGGGAGCGTAATCGATGTCAACAACCGTGTTCGGCAATGTGCCGATGGTCGAAATGACGGCTCCGGTGGCCGGATCGAGCTTGTACAGCTTTGAGAACGCGCCATAGAGGGTGCCGTCGGGGGCGAAATCGATGCCCCACACGGTTTCGGAAATGTTGCCGACCTTCGTGGCATAAGCGGTTGAGGTGTCGATCGTAAACAACTGGTCACTGTAGCTTGCGTAGAGAGTGCCGTTCGGGTGAAACGCAATGCCATCCACGAACATGCTCGAATCAGTAGAGCTGTGGATCGTACCAATAGTGGTCCACGAGCCGTCGGTGGTATTGACGATGCGAAGGTCGGAGCTTGCGCCATAGAGCGTGCCGTCGGGGTGGAAGTCGAGGCAGGGGTTGTACGTGCTGGCGCCGATGAGGACTTCCGACGCGGGATCGGTTTTCAGCTCAATGAGGCTGAAGTCGTATCCGGCTCCCATGCCCGTGCCGGCAAGAAAGCGGAAGGAGCCCGTCCCCGCTTGCCAGGAAAGATTGGTCGATACCGGCACGTTTGTGGCGGTGTCGGCAGGAACGGGATTCCTGGGCTGTTCGGGGGAACCGGGGAAGAGGATGGTGATATCGGCTGATGTGCCGGACTTGCCATCGGCCGACGCGGCGGAGAGGCGCACTGGTGATGTCAGCGGTGCGACGGTGATTACCATGCCCAGGGCGGTGAGGTCGGCCACACCGGCGACGAACTGCGCGCCTGACATTTGGTTTCCGCTGCCGACGGGCAGGCCGCCAATGGTAACGTCATTGCCGCTCATCGTGACGGGAAAACGGCCCGACGTGTTGAAGGAGCTGAACGTGCCGATTGCACTGCCGCCGGCGTCTCTTGCCGTGAGTGTGCAGGCACCGGTGACGGGTGTGGCGTTCGTTTGCGGCGAGCTGATGAGGAGGTCGAAGTGGTCAAGCGGGCCGGCGATGGCAAAAGGCGTGTCGCACGCGTCGGCGACGCTCTCATCGGCAAGGGCGGTCACGCGAACGATGTACTGAGCGGATGGAGTCAGACCCGAGGTATCCCAAGAGAATGTGCCGAGGTTGTAGGCGAGCGATTCTGCTCCGGAGATGGCGTTCCATGAGCTGCCGCCATCGGCCGAGTACTCGAGCTTGATCCTATCGCTTGCCGTCCATGAAGGGCCTGTGGCAGCCCACTGAACGGTAACGGCAAAGCCCGCCTCGAATGGCCCTCCGGTGGGTGTGCTGACCGAGACGTACCTGCCTGAAAGCGACTGGACGGCCGCTTGCGCGTTCACTCGCCCAAAGCCGTAGGTGTTGTCGCGGCCTGCCGTGCCGAGATCATCCGCCGTGCTCTGGAGAACCGACTGCACCTCGATGCGAGTAAGGTCGTGCGCTATGGACAGGATCAGCGCACCCACGCCCGCCGCGATCGGGCAAGCTCCGGATGTGCCGTCCATCGTGTCGGTGTAGTCGAGGATGCTGCCGTTGGTGTTGTTATAGCCGGCGGTTCCCACGATGTCGGTGGTCCAAAGGTCGACACCGCTGACGGAGTAATTGCCGCTCGGGGCAACCACATCAAGTTCAGGCCCACGATTGCTATAGGACCATATGACGTCAAATTGGCTCGTCGCACCCACGGCAACGACCTCCGGGTAGGCAGCCGGGTAATCGACGGAGCCTCCGTCGTTGCCAGACGCGAAAAACAGAACGCAGCCCAAGCCTCCCCGCCCCATACCCCCGATCGCCGTGACGTCCTGTATCGCTGACTCCAAGATGAATGTGTAGGGTGAGCCTTTTGACCAACTGTTGCTCATTATGTCGGCCCCATGTTGGGCTGCCCAGCGGAACGCATCCGCCCGGACTGTTTCGGTGGTCCAAGTATCTCCTGCACATATACGAATTGGCATGATCCTGCAGTTCCATGCCACACCACTTACGCCCAAGCTATTGTTGCCGCACGCCGCGATAAGGCCGGCGCAGGCCGTTCCATGAGCTTCGTTCCCGCTCGGGTTCGGATCGTTGTCGTCGTATACGAAATCGTAGCCGGCAACGAGATTGGCCTCAAGATCCGGGTGATCCGTGTCGACTCCCTGATCCAGCACTGCTACGATCACTTCCGGCGAGCCGGTGGTAATGCCCCATGCCTCCGGGGCGTCGATGTCCGCGTCGGGGGAACCGCCGGTCTGGCCTGTGTTGTTCAGATGCCACTGATCCGGGAAGTACGTATCGTTCGGCGTTCTGACTTCGAGCAAGCGAAGCTGGAAGGCGACGTTGGGCTCGGCCCATTCGAGGCCTGGGGCCTCTCGAAACTTTCTTACCGCCTCAAACACAGCGTCCGCGTCTTGGGCGGCGGGACGGATCAGGAACTCGCGTTCGGTGAATTCGAGCTGACGGATGATCTGGGCCCCGTTTGCCCGGCACAATGCTTCCAATTGGGTCCGATCCTGGTCAGGCTTCAGCCGGACCACGATCTCGGGGATTATGGCAACGCTCTCGCCATCGACCGAATAAAGCGGCGCAAGGAAGTCGACGTCTGCGGCACCCTTCAGCGCAGCGGCGATTCCCTTGGCATTAGGCGCTTCACGCAAGATCGTCATCCCCGCATGGCCCTTCCCCCTGATTTGGCGCAAGCCGGTCGCATCCAGTCCCCGTCTGCGAATGTCCTCCGGCCCCTGTTCTTGTTTGAACCAGGCGACGTATTCGCTCACCACCGGTTTGAACAGCACATCTTTTCCGCCCACGACCAGCTTCTGCTCATCGGCCGAAGCAATGTTGAGGGAGAGGCCGAGCATCACAAGAGCAATGAAGACGTTCCGATAAACCTGTGCCAATAATCTTCTAATGTCCATTCCACGTTCTCCTGAATGTCCTTTGCCCAGAAAGAACACCTCGATCAGTTCCTTTCCGAACACTGCCAGCTCTTATTTTGGACGGAGGCCACGCCCAATCTTTCACGTGCCAAGCACACGCACCGGCACCATCGCTGCAAGGGGATACCCCTGCCAGGGATCCTGGTTACATCACGATCTTACGCCGGTAGCTGGGGGGTTACAGACGACTCGTACGAAGATTATAGTGTGGCGGCGCTGCCATGTCAAGTGAAATCTTCGGGAAAATATTTGGCAAGCCCGTGACGCTCGTTTGGATTTCCCGTGCGCCCAAAAAGGACGCCTGTCTCAGCAACATGCAACTCATACGGCGGCGCGCCATTCGTCTGGTCGTTCATGGAATCATGTGCGATCATATCGAGATCAAAGCTGTACAGGAAAAGATCATGGTCCTGATTTGGCTCCTGCCAAGCATGCCCCCACCTGCCAGTCACGTGCGTTCGGCCGGGTGGAGTGGGTACACCCGGCCTACCTCGCCATCGTACACTTCGCCACCACCCCGACGGGAATCGAGATGATCTGCACCTGCTCGCCCGTGGTGACGCCGCTGAAGATGACGAGCGCCGCGACTACGCCGTCGGGGAATGCGGAGCCTTCGCTGACGGCGGTGATGCTGAGGCAGTTCTCGCCGGGATCGAGGGTCACCGGGATTTCGATGAAATCGAGCTCCCGCGGTGCGATGACCTCAGTGCCGTTGAATGTGACGGAAACGACGTCGCCGGCCAGCAGCCCGCCGGACATGAGGAAGATGGTGATGGAGTTCTCGCCGGTGGCGACGTCGGTGAGGAGCGAGGCCGCTCCGCAGTTGCGCGGCGCGGGTCCGCAGGCGGAGCCGAGCCGGTTGCGCGTCTGGATGAGGTCGAGGACGTTGATCCTGCCGTCGCCGTTGAGGTCGGCGAGGCCGTTATCGCCGGAGGATGGGTCGGAGCCGAGCCGGTTGCGGACGATGATGAGGTCGAGGACGTTGGCCTTGCAGTCGCCGTTGAGGTCGCCGGGGATGGTCCACACGTTGGCGGCGGTGTGGTCGCCGCTGACGGTGAACTGGAGGTCGGCCTGGAGCGGGGGCTGGTTGACGCCGTCGAGAACCCAGCAGACGAAAACGTATTCGGTGCCGCCGACGGCGGTGGTGCGCCGGGGCACGGAGAGGCTGACGGGTTCGCCGGGCTGGCACGACGCCGTGTAGTCGGTGGTGCCGGGCTTGCTTCCGCTGACGGGCACGCCGGTGATGGGCGTGGAGGTGACGCTGAGCCGGCAGGTTTCGCGGATGGTGACGGAGCCGCTGACGACCTGGAAGGGGATCTCGCCGCCGGGGCCGGCGAACAGCGTGGAGGGCGGGTGGGGGTCGATCAC
>Ga0307380_10013431_pt1 | contig 10118 bp, 9 predicted proteins | sample UN3MG_FD_202239 | JGI IMG/M metagenome (GOLD analysis project Ga0307380, IMG submission 202239) | Soil microbial communities from Risofladan, Vaasa, Finland - UN-3 | ecosystem: Environmental > Terrestrial > Soil > Coastal area > Acid sulfate soil | place: Finland: Risofladan, Vaasa | collected...
ATAGAGAATTTGTTTAGAGCGGCGGGGAATGACTTTTTGAAACTTAAAGATATTGTTCAGAACAAACATAAAAAGGGTTTTCCTTATCTTTCCGGGCCAAAGATTTTTAATTACTGGAGTTTTATTGCCAGCACTTATGGAAAAGTGACAATGTTAAACCGGCAGTTTATTGAGATTGCACCGGATACTCATATTACCAAGTGTTCAGTCTTATTGGGAGTAATTGACGAAGAAGAAGCGGGAAAACTTTCCAAAGAGAAAATTTCTGAAAGATGGCGAGAAGTTTTATCCGGAACGGAAATTAATCCAATTGATATGCATCCGCCCTTGTGGTTTTGGAGCCGGAACGATTTTAATTTCAAGGTTTAGAAATCCCTTGCTTTCTCTCCCCAAAAATTTCTGGCTCCTATGTTAGAATTTAGCTAATGTTTGACCTGGTTGTCATTGGTCACATTTCTTTTGACGAGAACATTATTAAAGGAAAGAAGCACGTAATTAAAAGTGGGAGTGCTTATTTAACTGCTTTGCCCGCGTCGCTGTTTTCAAAGAAAGTGGGAGTAGTGAGCCGTATTGGTGGCGATTTCCCTCTTAAAGAATTACAAAAATTGAAAGTTAATCTAGATGGCGTAAAGGTTATCAAAGAGGGAAAGACAACTAGGTTTTTCCACACTTATTTATCGGCGGATGGCCAGGAAAGAACATTTCGGCCAGAAATGAATGTCGGCGGAGAGATAGTTCCCGAAGATATTCCTGACCATTATCTTGACTCTTGTTTTATCCATGTTGCCACTAATTTACCCCAAAAACAAAAACAGTTTATCGAATACATTCGCAGGAAAAGGAGCAAAGCTTTAATTGCCATTGATACTCTTGAGCAATATATTGAGCAGTATCCCAAGGAAGTTTTGCAAGCTTTTCAGATGGCAGACATTGTTTTTATTGATAAAAAAGAAAAGAATTTGATTGAAGAACTTTCGGAAAAGACAATGGTAATAAAAAAAGGAGCCGAAGGAGCGGATTTTATTCAAAACGGAAAGAAAATTTCCGTTACTGCTCCCAAAGTAAAGGTTGTGGTTGATAAAACCGGCGCGGGAGATGTGCTAGCGGGAGCGTTTTTAGCTTTGATGGCCAAAGGAAATCCACCCGGGTTTTCTCTTGAAAAAGCAGTTGCGCTGGCTTCAAAATCAATTACCCGCCACGGAATTGATTTCCTACTTGAAATTAGTTAACCTTGCTTTCTCTCCCCAGAAATTTTGATTTAAGAATCAAAAGACAGAGTTTTTGATAAGATTAAAGCTTTCACGTGCCGGATGGGGGATTTCGAGGGTGATTTGGCCGGAGTAACGAGTTTTTTTCAAGAGCGATAAAAATTCTTTGATGGACAGTCTGCCTTTGCCCAAAGGAAGATGCATGCCTCTAAGGCCATGCCCGTAATCGCTACAATGAATATTAACAATATGTTCATGGTATTTTTTATAAAATTCTAAGATATTGCCGCCACTATAACCCATGTGAGTAATATCCATGGTAATCTTAAGCCCACTTTTGGCGACTGTTTCTCCAAATTGATCGGCTTCACAAACAAAAGGGGAAAAGCGGGTAAAGAGGTTTTTGGTACTGTTTTCCAGAGCCACTTTTACTTGGTATTTTTCCTGTTCTTCCAAAAGCCAGGCCCGGAATTGGGGATTAAAAATTCGCCTGCCAATGGCAGAAAGATGAATGACAAGTAAGCTAGCTTTCAACTTTTGGGCGGCGGCAAGACAATCAGTAATTTCTTCCTCGGACATACTGGTTAATTTTAGGATAGGTTGATGGGCGCTTAGGATTTTGAGGTGATAATTTTGGGCAAAAGCTTGAAGGTTGCATAATTTTTCTTTAGTGACTTGGGCTGGGATAACCAGCTCAATGTTGGTGACAACTTTTGACTCAAAAAGGGGAAGGGGAGGAGGGGGAACTTTGTATAAAGTTCCTGCAAGGGCTTTTTCCAGCAGAGATTTTTTCCCGGGAAAGAGACTCTTGTAAGCCACTGAAACAGCAATTTGCATTTATTTGTTCATATTGTAACAATATTGAAGATAAAAGGAATCCCTTGCTTTCTCTCCCCAAAAATTTCTCTCTTTTTTTCAAATATACCAAACTGTGCCAGTTCAGTCCTTGACAGGCGCCTGTTAGTGGGGTATATTTGGATTATCAACGCCTCGCCTTTGCTTCTAGCTCGGCGAGGTTTTTTGTGGCATAATAGGCGAGATGCCCAAAACCTTTCTTTTCATTGACGGAGAAAATTTTCTTCACAAAGTCGAAGAAGTTCTAGAAGCGAGAAAAATTAGTGAAGCTAAGATTGATCTTGCTCGGATTAATTTAAAAGAGCTCTTCGGGAAGCGCCTTTCAGATTATAAATTGTCGAAAATGTTTTTTTATGGGGCTCGGCTACACGAGAACAAAGAGACTCTTAAAAAGTCAAAGGAACTAGTTAATTTCCAGCGGAGATTAAGAACGAATTTGGAAAAACAAGGCTTTACTTTTATTATGGCAGGCAATGTTCGTGGCCAAACAGTAACCATTAATGGGCACAAAAAAGTTATCTTTAGGGAAAAAGGAGTGGATGTTAAAATTGCCGTTGATTTGGTTTCTTTGGCTTGTGGCAAGGAGATTGATACCGCTATTCTTTGTAGCTCTGATTCTGATTTACAGCCAGCGGTAACTGAGCTTAAAAAAAGAAAAGTAAAAATTGTTTATTTGGGTTTTGAAATTAAGCCCAACAAAGGATTAATTTACACAACCGACAAGACAGTTCTTTTGAAAAATTCTGATATTGTCGATGTCTGCCCAAGGGTTTGACAAGCCCTTGCTTTCTCTCCCCAAAAGTTTCTGACCTTTTCGCGTTAAGATTTAGCTTCCCTTCTGGAGATAAAGAAGAAGACCAGGGTCAGGATTAAACCGACGGTAATTGTAATCCAGGCGGCATTTTGCAGATAGCGGACAATCGTATCATAAAAAGCGGCGGAGGCAGTGGGAGATAAATTTGGGGTGTAAGACGGGAAAGAGGAGCGGGCGATAGCGATAATAATTATTAAAGCAATTCCGACGAGCAGTAAGCCAATTCCTGTCCAGAATAATCCTCGGGCATAATTTGAATAAAGTATTATTCCGAAAATAAAAGCCGCCAGTGCCAAAATCGGGAGAATAATCCTGAGCTTGGCGATAAGACTGATGAAACTTTGGGCTTGGGCTAAAAATTGCGATTGAAACAATACCACCTGGTTGTTTTCCGCAGATAAAGTGACATTTTGAAAAAGAGTGATGCCTTTTTGAGAGAGGCGAGTCTTAACCTGGTCAAAGATTGCCTGAAGATCGAGGGTTACTTGACCGTTCTTGGTCACCAAAGCCCCCCCTTGACCGGTTAAAAGAGCCACGATTTGCTCGTGGGCAAAGCGGTTTAGGCTAATCCAAACTTGATTGAATTGATCTGAGGTGATTAGGGCCTCCGTTTCCTGGGTGAAGAAATTTTTTAGCTCTTGAGTCAAAATTGGGGCGAGGAATTGAAAGCTGACAGGTATGGCCGCGCTGATTTCCTGCTGAACTGGCACTTGAGTAAAGACTCGGTTGGCCAGACTGTCGGCCAGGTCGGAGGCAATCGCCTGATTTTTGCTTAAAGGGGCGATCGTGGCAACATATTGATTGGTGTTAAGAAGGGTGCTATTAAGCCAGAGGGTAATAATGGCTAGGGGAGTAATCACGGTTCCGATAACCAAGAGGATGCTCGCCCAAGTTCTCTTCTTCACGAAGACCACAATAACTTTTATTTTTAGGATTTTGGTAATAATTGGGAAAGTTTTTTGTCAGAACCCGGAATATGTTAATATTTAGCTAATGCTGGTTGGGATTTGCGGCGGGAGTTGCTCCGGGAAAACCGCTTTAGTAAAAGAGCTTCAGGCTAAACTGCTGGATAAAATTGCCGTTGTTTCCTTTGATGATTATTTTTTGGGAGCAGATAAACTTGATTATGAGAAGGTCACTGATTGGGAAAGCCCGAACCTTTATGACTATGAAAAATTCATTGATGATTTGAGCAGACTTAAACAGGGCCAAGAGATTAGATTTGAAAGTCATTCTCGAGAGAGTGATGATGAAGGAATAAAAGAAAAAACTGTTCCCCCCAAGGCCTTAACTATCGTTGAAGGTTTTTTAATTTATTATCATCCCGTTGCGAGAAGTTTTTTTGACAAAAGAATATTTATTGAACTGCCGGAAGACGAAATCTTAAAAAGGAGGATAGCCAGGAGGAAAGGAAATAAACACTGGGATAATTCCCAATACCTAAAGACGAAATTTCTTGAGAGTCAAAGAAAATTTGTCTTTCCTCAAAAGAAATATGCTGACTTAGTTATGGATGGGAACGAGCCAGTTGGGGTTTTGGTTGAAAAGATAGAACAAGAACTAGGACGGATTAAGGAACTTGATTTTTTGCTTGATTTATAAACTCTCGGGCAGGAGATGTTTTTCCCTTGGGCCGGACGTTTTCTTTCGACCCATTTACACAATCCTTACTTAGCTTTCATCTTAAAAATCCATTAAGAGGCTATCCTGACCTTAAAGGGGGAATATGTTCCGGGGAGGGATTCGTCTCGGTCGAGTTTTCGGCATTGAGGTTGATATTGATGCCAGCTGGTTTTTAATTTTTTTGCTGGTGACTTTTAATTTAGCCCTCGGGGTTTTTCCCGCCCTCCACCCCGGGTGGGGGGCAATTTTAAATTGGGGCATTGGCCTTTTGGCCTCACTCCTTTTTTTTGGTTCGGTCTTAGCTCATGAGCTGGCTCATTCTTTGGTTGCTCGCCGTCGCGGTTTACCGGTAGACAAAATCACTCTCTTTTTATTTGGTGGGGTTTCCAATATCGAAGAAGAACCACCTTCGCCCGGGACAGAATTTCTGATAGCCTTTGTTGGCCCCTTAACCAGCATTATCTTGGGAGTGATTTTTTTGCTTCTTGGAGTGGGATTAGCGCGGACGGAAGGCTTTACCGGCGCTAATTTGGGGGAATCATTAGGTCGTTTGGGGCCTTTTTCAACCTTACTTTTGTGGCTGGGGCCGATAAATATTTTACTGGGTGTTTTTAATCTTATCCCGGGTTTTCCGCTGGATGGCGGTCGATTACTCCGCTCAATTTTATGGGCGGTCACTGATGATTTGAAAAAGGCTACTCAGTACGCCGCTTTTGCCGGTCAAGCTTTTGGCTGGCTGTTTATCGCTATCGGGGTGGCGATGGCTTTAGGGATTGAGGTCCCTTTTTTTGGCAGCGGTTTAATTGGCGGCCTTTGGCTGGTTTTTATTGGCTGGTTTTTAAGTAGTTTGGCGGTTCAGGGCTACCAACAGGTGGTAGCGGAAGATGTTTTAGGCAAGGTCTCGGTGGCCGAGATTATGCGCCAGAAATTCCCGGCGGTTAGGCCGGATATTTCGGTCGAGGAGCTGGTGAACGAACATATTATGGGTAGTGAGAATAGGGCTTTCCCGGTAATGACCGACGAGAAGCTTTTGGGACTAGTGACTTTGGATGATATTCGTAAGATCCCCCGCAATCAATGGCAAAAGGCAAGGGTAGAGCAAATTATGACTCCGAGAGAAAAGCTAATCACCGTTACTCCGGAGAATAAAGCGACGGAGGCGCTGAAAACCCTGGCGAGGGAAGATGTTAACCAATTGCCGGTAGTTAAGGACGAAAAATTAGTCGGTTTAGTTAGCCGGCGGGATATTATCCTTTGGCTCCAAGTTCGTTCCGGCCGAGAAGACTTGGCCGATTACGGGTTATAAAGAAAATGGTTGGTGAAGTTTGCCGGATTTTTGAGTCGGAAAAGTCGGAGGAAGTTCTTAAGAAGAATAGTCTTTTTTCCAAATTGGGTCCACGAGAGAAGCCCATTTTCGGTCAAACTTTTCCATTCCTTTCTGATAATCGGGGTCTTCTAGGGCTTGGCGGGCATTTTCGTCAATTGGCTGAGGTTGATACTGGTCCAAAAGCTGGCGAAATTCTCGGTAATGGTCCCGAATGGGGCAAGGCCTTAAAAGATTGCCGTTAGGATGAGGCTGGGGGGAATTGAGCCCGGGGTTGTAATCCTGCTGCCATTTTCTGAGAGCGGCAAAAAAAGGCTCCGCCCAAATATCATTTAGGTTTTTGCCTTGGGCAAAAGCATTTTTAATATTTATGGGCGAATAGGGCATAAAGACGCAGGGAGCGACATTGCCATTCCAATCGACATGAAGGTAACCGCCTCGGCCGCCGGCGGCAATGCAACCGTCGCTTAAAACTCCGCTGTTCCAAAAATCAGCTAAAAAATACTGTTTGTTTCTCACCGTTTCCCACATTCTTTGAAACAAGAAAAGTCTTTGCTTGGGAGTAGGCATTAAGGAAAGGTCAGGAGTGCGGCCGATAGGCATATATTGAAACAGCCAGCCGTATAAAGCCCCCATTTCTTCAAAAAAGAAGTTCAAGGTCTGGTCGGATAAAATTTCTCCGAAGTTAGCCCTAGTAGCGGTTATGGAAACGCCGAAAGGCACACGGGCCTGATTTAAAAGATCCATTGTATTAACGACTTTGTCAAAAACTCCCGGTCCTCGGCGGCGGTTGGTAGTTTCTTTCAGTCCTTCAATGGAGATGCCGGGGGTAACATTGCCAGCCTTTCCCAGCCTTTGGGCCACACCTTCATCAATTAAAGTCCCATTAGTAAATAGCTGGAAAAAAACGTCCTGATTTCGTTCGACTAAGTCCAGGATGCCCTTTTTTTGGTCTTGATATAGAAAAGGTTCCCCGCCGCTAATGACAAAAAAGTTTGTTCCCCAAAGCTTTTTGGCCTCATCAATGATTCTTTGCAAGGTTAACCAATCCAGTTTTTCCCCTCGCTGATTTGAATCGGCATAGCAACCAGAACAATGCAAATTGCAGGCTTTAGTCGGGCTAATAACCAGTAAACCCGGGGGTAGACAGTCGTTTCGAGCGATAAAGTCCGCTTTAATCTGTTGATTAGTTTCGGGAAAGAGAATTTCTCTGGCAATAATGTTAAGCGTGCCTTTAAGCGTCGCCGGTCCTAAAAGGTCTCGGGTGACAGCCCGGTCCATCGTGTGCAAAATCGCCAAAGCCATATCCCGTCGCTGTTCTACGAGTGTCGGTTGACCGGAGGCTCGCGCTAAATTTTCGTAAGTGGACCGAATATGCTGGTCATAGGCTTTAATGAAAGATTTGCGAACCGGTCCGATTCTCCCCAAAATTCGCGCCCCGAAACCCAGGCCGTTGGTTAATCCTTCGAGCCAATCCTCGCCATTATTTCTCAATGACATACCTCTATCTAAATAGAGTTTTATCTTAAGAGGCCATTGGGGGTTTGGTGATAACCCGGTAATAATGGTTTCTTATCGGTCCTTAGGTGGTTGCTTTGGCTTTTAGTCATCAGTTTTCTGATTTACTCAAGAGAACTTTTGCCGGTTTTGCTGGAGGCAATTTTGGAGCACTTGGCCGTCGTGCCTTTTTTAATTCTTGGCTGCCAATTATAATTGGTTTTATGGTTTTAAGCCGGATTCACTCTTTTAAGAAAAAAAGAGAGTAAGCTACTATTTGCTTGATTTTAGACCGTCGGTTTTTTAACTTGGGAAGAGTTATTGAACTTTCCCGACTGATGACCAAGAAAATCGAGATTGCCCCCAAAACTATTATTCTGACTTTGGCTCTCATCTCAATTGCGGCTATTATTTTTATTGTTAGGGACCTTATTTTGCTTTTTTTTGTTTCTTACATTTTTTTTGCCTCTTTAAGCCCCTTGGTTAGGCGGTTAACCAAGCGGAAAATTCCTCATCTTTTGGCCGTCGGTTTAGTAGTATTGGGTTTAATTCTGTTTTTAGCCCTTTTTTTGTTTGTCGGAATTTTGCCAATTGTGGCCCAGCTCAGAGACTTTATTGATAGCCTTATCGCCGTTATTAACCAAATTAGCCAAACCACCCTGGGTGATTTTATTAACGTTAGCTTGATTGAAAGAGAGATTAGAGGTTTAGCGAGCGGCTTGTTCGGCCTCATTGTCGGCTTTTTCCAAAATCTTTTGCTGATTTTTACGGTGATTGTTTTTACTGTTTACCTTTTGGCAGAAAGAGGAAGATACGAGCGCTTTATCTCTTTTCTGGTCGGTCAACCTTGGGAAAAGACCATTTTCGCTCGAATTGAGAGCCGATTGGGTAGTTGGGTGAGAGCCGAAGTATTGGCAGGAGTCGTCGTCGGCTTTCTTTATTTTATTGCCTTAACGGTTTTAGGGATTCCCTTTGCTCCTTCTTTGGCGGTTTTGGGGGCGATTTTTGAGTTTGTGCCGATATTTGGCCCCTTCTTGGCCGCCGCTCCCGCTGTTCTTTTAGCTTTGGCGGTTTCTCCTTCGCGGACCCTGATGGTGGCTTTGGCCTATTTAATTATTCAGGAAATTGAAGGTCACTTAATTGTCCCTTTAGTCGTTGGGGGAACCATTGGTTTGGATCCACTTCTGGTCATTTTATCGGTGGTGTTTTTTGGCCGGCTTTTTGGCTTTGGCGGGGTATTTTTGGCGGTCCCAATTACGGTGGTAATTCAGATTGTGTTTGAAGAAATTATCTCTCGAAATAAGCACAAACTCCCTTCTTGGCTCAAGAGCTAGCTCTGCCAAGAAGAAAGTTTTGCTGGCCTTTAGTCTTTTAGCCTTTAACCGGGAGAGTTCTGACCTCTTCGGCACCGTTTCTAGTCATAATATTGGCTACTTCGGTTTCTTGTTCCGGTTTAATGGTAACGCCGATAATAACCGCTCCCGCCTGTAATCTTTCGGCGTATTGAGCCGCTTCTTTGCCCGGGACACCCAAGCCGGTAAAGGCCCCGATTAAACCACCGCCGGCCGCTCCGGCCAGAACGCCGGTCAGGGTAGTGGCCACCGCGGTACCGAGTCCCAAAGCTTCTGCCAAGGGTCCGGCAAAAAGCAGGAAGCCAAAACCGGGAACGGCAATTGCGACAATACCAATTAAAAGCCCGGCCAGACCGCCGATGATTGCTCCCGTTCCCGCTCCTTGTCCGGCATCGGTAACCACTCCCTTAATTAAAGAAGTCTTGGGTTTTTTGGTGACGATTTCTCCTTCTTTAGGGCCACGCATAATAACGGAAATGTCCTTTGTTTCAAAGCCGCCCGCCTGCAAGTCTTTAACGGCTCCGTCAGCGCTATCGTGGTCAGGAAAAACCCCTAAAACCGTATCGGCAATTTTTACTTTTTCTTCCATCATAATTCACCTCCTTTCGCATGAAGAAGGATAGATTTGCGCCGTATTAAATGGATATGAAATGAGCAAGAATTGTGAAAGACAGCTTTTTTGAGGCATTTGAAGACTAGTCATCTAAAAAGGAGAGACCTTTGGCGTGGTATAATTTATCATCCTTTTTGCTCGCCTGAAAAGAGGGTAGCATAGGTAATAAAATGAGCGGGGACAGTACTTCTTTACCAAAAGTTAAGGCTCGCCTTGAAGAATTAGGGGTTGAGCCGAGGGAAAGCTTGGGGCAGCACTTTTTGATTGACGATGAGACGGTTGCCACTTTAGCCAGAACGGTTTCTCCGGGGAGTCTGGTTATTGAGGTCGGTGCCGGAGTGGGGCAACTGACAGAAGCTTTGGCCGGCAGAGCAGGGAGAGTAATTGCGATAGAAATTGATCGGCGCTTTGAGCCCGTTTTGGCCCAAGTGGCTAAAGATTGTCAAAATGTTGAGGTTGTTTTCGGAGACGCTTTAGCCGTGGATTTCCACCGGTATATCTCAAAGACAGATCAAAAAGCCCAAGTTGTCGCCAGTTTGCCGTTTCATATTTCAGAGCCATTTTGGCAAAAAATTGTTGATCTGCCTCTTAGTAGTATTACTTTAATGGTTGGTGATAGGTCAGCCGGCGCGATTACGGCTCAAAGTGAGGAAAGTCCTTATTTTGGCCAATTAACTTTACTGGCCCAGACTTTTTTTGACGTTAATCTTCTGGCGGAAGTCAAAAAGTCGCAATTTTACCCCGTTCCCCGAACGAACGCGGCCATTGTCCGGTTGCTTCCCAGAAAGGAGCCCGAATTTCGGGCTGACCGAAGGCTTTTTCTTTTTCGTCG
>Ga0307380_10013433_pt1 | contig 10117 bp, 10 predicted proteins | sample UN3MG_FD_202239 | JGI IMG/M metagenome (GOLD analysis project Ga0307380, IMG submission 202239) | Soil microbial communities from Risofladan, Vaasa, Finland - UN-3 | ecosystem: Environmental > Terrestrial > Soil > Coastal area > Acid sulfate soil | place: Finland: Risofladan, Vaasa | collected...
TAATACCCGTCTCTTTAAAAAGAGCTTCATATATTTTAGAGTTTCCTGCTAAAGAACCTGTATGACTTTGTAATGCACGATTACCCGCGTTTGAACCACCTACATAGATTGCGATAATTGGCTTTTTTGGAGTAATTTTTTTCGCTAATTCTAAGAATTTTTTTCCCCTTTTTATTTCCTCAATATATAATCCGATTATTTCAGTATAATCATCATCCTTATAGTACTCTAAACAATCTACTATATCTATATTTGCTTCATTTCCAACAGATAAAGACCTACTCAAACCTAAATCTAAATTCTCAGGATCATACCAAATATGGCAAGAAAGGGTACCTGATTGAGATGCGATTGAGAATTTACTCCTCTTAAGGTTTTCCCAAATAAAGATATTAAATGATTTATTTTCTTCTTCTAACCCATACCAATTATTATATACCCCCAAACAATTAGGACCAATAAATCTTATTCCATATTCTTTAGCTATATCATTTATTTCTTCTGTTAACGAATTATTACGATCTCCAATTAATTCACGAAAACCTCCTGAAATTAAAACTATCCTTTTAACTCCTTTTTTTCCGCATTCCCTAAAAATTTGAGGTACAACTAAAGCAGGGAGGACTATTACTGCCAGATCAGGAATTTCTGGAACTTCAGTAATGCTTTTATAAGCTTTAAATCCCATGACTGATTCTAATTTAAGATGTATTGGATATACTTTACCATCATAACTAGACTTAATCAAATTCATAATCTGAAGGCCAGCTAAAGAATTACCTTTATTATTAGCTCCATAAATTGCAATGCTTTTTGGATACAAAAAGCCATGTAAGAAATGAGATTCATTCATATATATTCCCTAATATAAAAAAATATTTCATGATTTTAAAACCTACATACGTAGATGATAATGTATAAAAGAAATTATAATATTTGAGATAATTATGCCTAAGATTTTTGAAGGGATAAGAATCCTTGATTGTTCACAATTCATCTCGGGTCCATGGACAAGTACATTTTTTGCTGACCAAGGGGCAGAAGTAATAAAGGTAGAAATTTGAATGCAATTCGCACTCTATACTATAACCTCCTCCTTTTGGTGAGGCATTCCGATTATTTATTCTTTATGATAAGCCTGTATTTCCGTTGTTTTCCATTTTAAATAGAGGGAAGAAATCTATTTCACTTGATTTAAGAAAAGAAAAAGCAACAGAGATATTCAAAAGGTTAGTAGAAAAATCTGATGTCCTTATAGAAAATTTTGTCCAAGGAACAATGGAAAAATGGGGGTTAGGATATGACATTTTAAATGAGATTAACCCTAGATTGATATACGCAAAAATTTCTGGTTATGGAAATGAAGGATTAGAACGATATACTCAGAAAACTGCTTTTGATATAATTATTCAAGCTGAAGCTGGAATTCTCGATGCTTTGGGTTTTAAGGAAGGTCCACCAAGATTACCCATAGCAGATTATACGGCGGGACATATTGCTGCAATCGGGATAAGTCAAGCACTCTATTATAGAGAACGAACTGGGAAGGGCCAATTTATCGATATCTCAATGCATGATATAATGTTTTCTATAAATATTAGAGCTCAAGCAAAAGAATTTATTCCAAGAGCTCAACATATCGATGTAGCATCAAAATATCTACCAATTTATAATCAATACCACTGTAAAGATGGATTAATTGTTTTAACCACCTTAACTGAAAAACAATGGATTCGTCTCTGTGAGAATGTTATAGAACGCCCCGAATTAGTTAAAGATCATCGATTTGATAATTTTATAAAAAGATTTGATTACGTTGAGGTATTGGATAATATAATTGAAGAATGGAGCAAAAATTTCACACGTGATGAAGCAATTAAACAATTAGAAGCAGTGAGAATCCCATGTGGTAAAACTTTACGAATAGATGAAGTTCATGACCATCCAAATCTTAAAGAAAGAGGAATGCTATGTGATCAATTTGATTTCTCTAAATGGGGTGTTGAAAAAGCTACAGTCCCTAATCGTTTGATAAAATTTTCAGATACAGAAGGCTCTGTTGAGGGTTCAGGTCCTGAATTTGGTGCGAATAATGAAGAAATTTACTGTGATTTACTTGGTTATAACAAAGATGATCTTAAAAGTTGGAGGCAAAAAAAGTTAATATAATATAGCATATGGATTTTAATATTTAAAAAAATTATTTAAAATAATTAAAATTAAAAAGGTGTATACGCAAATGAATGAAGAAGGAGAAAAAAAAGAAAATTTCATTGAAAATTTGAATAAGCAATTTACTGATTTCGTTGGAAGTGTTTTTGGTGAATCTGGAAAAGATTTTATAGAAGAAACTTCTGAAAAAATAAAAGAGTTCAGTTCTGGTGCTATCGAAAAATTTATGGAATTTAGCGATGATGTAATTAAAAAACTCAACTTAAATGAAAATGAACAAGTAATTAAAGCCCGAGATAGCGTAGAAGATATGCTAAAACAAGCGGGACTCCTAAAAGAAGACAAGGAAGAAGAGGAGTTTTAATTCAAATTTTAGAAATTAGGATTTAAATTTTTATTATTTCTTTATTTATTTTAATTTTAAAAATTAGTTTTTAATTAGAAACTACAAGACCTTAGCATTTTTTAGGAAAGATTTAATCTCTTCTTGAGTCGCGTTGAATAATTCGGATATTACCATCAAGGATGTATTTTGATCCATTCCAAGTCCCTTATAATCTTGATATAATTTTATCCAAGTTTCTTTTTGGGTGTATTTGTCTGGATGTTTTTGTTGGATGTGAGCCCAGTAAGGGTGTTCCAACTCGATTCCACAATAGGGGCAAAATCTAGATTCGTCTTCACTCATAAAATTAGTCCCTTAACTTTATATTTAGTTTATTTTTTTTCTGAATAATTGTAATAAACCAATGTTAGTATAAAAAACTTATAATTTCAATAAGTATAAAAATTCGTATTTATAGATTTTTTTTTTAATAATTTATTCCCAGTATATTTTTAATTCTCTACTTGTAATCTTTCTTACTTGATCTACAGCCCAAACTACATAATAATAACATTTCTTTGTCCAAGTCCCATTTTTCCGATATTCTGTCATACCTTCAGGTTCACTGAAATCAAACCCACAGAGTTCTGGGCATACTACAGATCCATATTCCTTCTCAAAATCAGTCGCAAACTTAGCTGCTTTTAAATAGACCTCCAACATAATTTCATTATCTATTCTTTTATGCCCTCCCATTATTATCCCTATTGCTGAACATCCCCCACAAACAGCACCACAGGCTCCTTGCCATCCATTTTTTGATTTATAACCACCAAAACTCCCCGCCAAAGGAATTGCTAGATTATGAAAGATATAATCATCAATTCCTAGGATATCCAGAACACTTGTTAATGTCAGTTCTGCACAATTAGCTCCCTCTTTTAGGTTAGGTAATAGATCGTTTAATTCTTTAACTTTTTCATCAAATCGAATATCAATATTTTGCATTTTTTTTTAAACTCGTTCTTTTTAATAGTACATTAGCATTTAGTTTAAAATTAAATATGAAAATAACTATTAAATTCTTAACAAATATATTTAATATTGCAATAATAAATTATAATTTTCTGATTCTAAATTGAAGGAACTTTACGAGCTAGGATTTGTATTCCGGGGGTTTGTACTTGTAAATCATATCTTTAGAGAATTACCCGTGCAAAAAGAAACTGGAGTAAATAAAGATCTAAGAGGAGCATTTATTTCTGCTATTAATACGTTTGCGGATACTGCGTTTAATAAAAGTTCCTTAGAATATTTAGAATCAGGGAATATCTTATTTATCTTTAAATTATCTGAAGTTCAATCAGAAGATAATCGTGATAAAGAACCAATAATATTATATGGCTTAGTTGATAAGAGTAAAAAGAAATCTGATAAACTCGTCAGGAAGTTTTTCGAAAAAGTTGATCCCGTGCTTCAATTGTTTATTCAAACATATAATGGAGTTGATTTCACACAATTAAACCAATTTGAGTATTTTAATGAAACATTACTAGATTTTTTTATAAAAAAAACTCAAGAATAATTATTCAACTAAACACCAACCCTTCGGCTTAGCGCGAGAGTATTGAATTTTACCTTGGTCCTTTAATAAAGCAATTTCTTTTTCAATTTGAGCGGTAGTGAACCCCATTTCTAGGAGGTCATTAATAAATTGAGACTTTGTTTCAACAACTTTTTGTTCCCTTAGATAAGCTATAATTGATTCTTCTAAAGACCCTCCAAGACTAGATTTTTCTTTAGAAGCAGGTTTTGTAGTCTCAGGTTCAAGAGCTGCTCGTAATTTTTCCTTTAGAGGTTCTACTGGTTTTTCAATAACTAATGGTTGTACTTTAGGTTTTGGTTGTTCCTTTACTACAATTTCTGCTTTAGCTTCTTCAGGAACTTCTTTCTGTATTTCTTCTTCAGGTAAACTCCAAACTGGATATGTAACCTTTTCATACGTAACTGATTTTTGTGTTTTTAGAAGTGTGAATTCTTCTAATATTTCATCCTCTGAATACCCTAATTCTGTTAGTTCTTTCATTAAATCTTTTAAATGCCCCTTTTCTTGCAAACTATTGAAAATTTGTTCTCTTATATTAGTCGGAATATCTTTTATTTTTGCTAATTGTCCAATTAAATCCTCTTTTCTACTTGTTTGCATTTCGGGTATTTGAATTTTTTGAGGAATATCAAGTGTTTCTTTTTGTCCCCATTCAAAATCAGTCACGTTTCTGAGTCTACGATCATAACCCCCAAAGATAATATGTTTTAAACTTTGTTCTTTTTTTGAAAGATAACATACATTTTTAATCGATGACGCAACTTTAGTCTTCCATTTTAACTCAAATTCTTGAGAATTTAACGATTGATTATGAAAGACTTTTAAGGACCCATCTGCACATCCTGCAACAATTTCTTTTGCATTATCACCGTCTATATCTTCAATTAATAGTGAAACTGGACGTCCTTCATCAATTTCAATGTTTTTTATGAGTTCTCCAGTACTATCTAGAATATTAATAAAAGAATCATCAGTACTTAATATAATCTCATTGAATCCATCGTTTGTTACATCTCCAACTTTGATATCATTAATCTGAGTATTAAAATTACTCTGCCAAATAATATCAGGTCTTTCTTCTTTAAATTGAATTAATTGGACCAAACCATTTTTAGTACCTATTAATAATCCATAGATTGGGACATCATTATCGGGTAATTTTATAAACCCTAATGTACAAGTCGTAACCCCAGAATCATAATAAAATATATATTTTGGTTCTTGAGCCTTAATATCATCGAAAATTTTAAGAGTTTTATCCTCACTTCCGAAGATCATTTCAATATTTCCATTTTGAGTGAAGTCTCCAGCGATACAGCAATTTATCCTCTTGGAGGCCTTATATCGCATTAATCCTGCTAGTTTCTTTTTTTCTATATTTAATTTCATAACCATAAAATTACCGTCACCAGCTCCTACTAATAACTCATCACATCCATCTCCATCTAGATCAATTGGATAGCTGCAACGACACCATCCATCAAATGCTCTATCGTCTAAAATATTCATTGCTTCATCCATTAGATATAGAGTTTTATCGTGTCCACCAAATACAAGAAAATTTTCATCTGCACATTTCAGAATAGAGCATGTTAATACGGCATCTGGGCACTCAAACATCCAATTTAGCTGATAACGTTTTCTTAACATGGTTTCTTTAAGCTATTTATGATTATAGAAAGTGATAGTAATTAAATTAAATTTCATTGTTTATTCATTTAATACTTATCCCAAATGTTTATTAAACTATTACTGTTAATAAAAAAAAATAAAAAAATAAAAAATATTTATTTTGCGTTAGAGCGCTAATTGGGCATCAGATGGACTATATTTACCTGTACCTGTAATCTCATATGTAATCTCTAATTTATCTCCAACTTCCAAAACTTCAATATCCCACTTCAATGTATCCTGACCTACTTCATCAGTGATTTCTGGAGTCATAGAATAAGTTCCGTATTCAAATGAATCAGGAACTTTATCTAAGAGCACTAAATGATGTAATTTAGACTCACCGATGTTTTCAAGCGTTAATATAATTCTATAATTTCCAAGATCTCCAATAGGAACAACTTCCTTTCCAATTCTGAATTTACGTCTAATATGCATGGCTTCGATTACAGGAACTTCTGGTTTAAATTCTAGCTCTTGACTTATTGGAAAAGTGTTAGCGAGATATATGATTTCAGATTCAAAAGTGGATTCACGTGCAGGATTTATACAATGAATAGGATATTCAAACTCCATTGTTGATTCTGGTTTAAACATACCAGTGCTACTGTTTTTTAGATCTTTAAGATTGATTTTAAATTCTTTATCCTCAAAAGATACAGCAGCCGCAGCTACTTCAACCTCTTCCCTATCCCACATTAATTTTATCTCATTTGCTTTTGGTGGTTGATATTCTTCTGAGAAAGAATGCTGTACAACAGTTATTTCATTTAGAGGAGCTGAACCATTATTAACTACTTTAAGTGTAGCGATAACATCTTTAGGACGATAAGTTGGAACTTCAGTTAAGTTATATGACATTACTCCAGTGATACTTCCAATTTCTAATATAACATCTGAAAGAGAAGCAGTTCCATTTACAATTGTTTGAAAATCCGGCATTACTCGAAATTCTAATTTCTTCCTAAAAGTAGGATATTCCTCACTCTGAAACTCCCACTTTATTGAGTGCCACTGAGCTCCACTTGGCAATAAGGGTACATCATTTGGGTCAATATCAACAAATTTTTTTGATTCATCTTCAGGAGCATATACATCTGCGTTAAAAAGTTGAATTATAAACTCTGAAGCGTTATCAAATACAAGCTTACAATCAAAAATACCTGGTTCCTCATCTCTTTCAACCGTATCAACATAGAACTTATTTCTAGTATAAGCATCAAATTTACCTATGTCTAAACCTTCAGCAAAAGAAGAAGCACTTTGATATGTAACCTCAATTGTTCCTGTTCGTCTTTTAATAATATCAGTCACCATAATTTTGCATGTAAATTTCAACATTACAGTATACTCTGGGGCTAATTTATCAATTGTCCAGACTATTTGCTTTCCTTCAATATTAGCTCTTCCTTCAGTAGTATCTACAATCACAGGATTTGTAAAATCATCGGGAATATTTTTTACAACTTTAATGTTAGAAACAGTTTTATCAAACAAGCTTCTAAGAGCAATTGCAAAGTGTACAACATTTTCTCTATCAATCGAGATTCCAAAAGACTCTAAACCTGTCTCAGCTAGAGTTCCTCCATCACCCCAAGTTTCACCTACTACATCTTCTTCCTCTTCTTCTTCCTCCCTTTTGACTTCAGGTTCTTTTTTGGAGGGTTTAGAGGGTTTAGAGGAACCTCCGCTTTTTTTATCCTTTAATTTTGTTAACTCTTTCTCAATATCGTTAATATTCAATACATCATCCGCATTAGGAAGTGTGCAAATAAACTCTTTAATAAGCAATAAATTTTTTATATCCTTTGTTATTCGAAATTCTCTTGAGTTAATATTATCTGGTGTCTCTGTACCTAATTCTTGTATTGAAATATCCTTCGATTTCAAATCAGTGCTACCAATATTTTCAAGTGAGACATCAATATCCCATAATCTATCAACAGTACTAGGATTTTCAATATTTAATTTTCCTTTATGGGTAAATGTCTTAATGTTAGCATCATGGTCTTGATTTACGTCCACTTCTTCAATAATTTTAACTAATGCTAATAAACCTTCTCTATTTCTATCTTTCAATACGATGCTTCCTTCGATTTTTCCTGTGTCTTCATCGTAGGTCTCAATAACAGGAGTCGCAGTATCTCGATCTATTAATTCAACACGACCAGTGTCCATGTCTTTTCTTTTCAATCCCTCAGTTACGATTTCTTCTTCAGCTTCTTCCTTACCCCAGCCCATTCGCGCCGTTGGTCTCGTTTCTTTCTTTTTCTTATCTTTTTTAGCCATTGTTTTTTACCAAGAATTTGTTTTTATCAAATAGAAAACTATTTACCAATTAATATAAATTAATCGATAAAATAATTTTATCGCCCACATTATAAAAAATTTATCAATATAAAGTAAGTGAGTGGTGCGTAACAGAAATGAAGTTTTAACTTATATTACACAATTTTCTTGTCATCTTCATTTTGGGGAAAGCGTAATATATTAGGATCGCGAAATACATAACCACACATTGGGCATACAATTTTATTAGTTATACTTTTTGTGATTGAATATCTGAAACTAAAACCACAAGCGGGACAAATTGTAACTTCACTCATTTTCATCACAATTTTTAAAAGGCTTAACTTTTTAATTTATTTTGAAAGAAGAATCAAGATGATATCATTTACATTACAACCAGTTGGTCCTGTAAGCAATTCAGTTCCTAATTCCTTGAAGAAACTATTCGAATCACTATTTTCTAAAAACTCCTCGGGATCAATATTTTTTATAATCACTTGTTCCAATACGTAATTATCAACTAAAGCTCCCATGGCTTTACTATTTCCTTCAATGCCATCAAGATTTGCTCCAATGATTAGAAAATTATAATTAAGTTTTTTATTTTTTATACTATTTAAGAAACTTATAAGCATTTCTTGGTTCCTTCCTCCAATACCATTCCCTTTAATTGTAACTGTTAATTCACCAGTTCCAATTAGAACAATCTTCTCTAAATTCTTTTGGGTTGAGTTCATTTCTAAATTCTTTAAGATCAGAGCGTAGAGTGATTTTCCAAATTCTCTAGCTTCTCCAACTACATTGTTAGAGAAATAATTGACTTTAAATCCTTTACTTTTTAAGAAAGAATTTGTTTCTTGAACCGCAGAAGTCACACTTCCAATTAAATAATTGTGAACATTAGCAAAACACGGATTATTGGGTTTAGGATTTTCTAATCTATGATTTGATAACCCTTTTTCTAAATATTCTTTTACAGAGTTAGGAACTTTAGTTAAAAGTTCATATTTCTTTAAAATTTCAAGGGCATCTTTAAATGTAGTACTATCAGGTATTGTAGGTCCAGAAGCAATCGAATCTAAATTATCTCCAACCACATCTGAAATAATTAAAGAAATTAAGGTGGCTCCACTTGATTTGTATAATTTCTTTGCAAGGTTACCGCCTTTAAAATCTGATAAATGTTTTCTAATTGTGTTAATCTCGTGAATTGATACTGCAGAAGATAAGAGTAGGGAATTAATTTTTTGTAAATCCTCAAGGCTTATACTCTGTCTTGGTAAAGGAAGTAAAGCAGAGCCTCCTCCAGAAATTAAACAAAAGATAAGATCATTATCTGTTGATTTCTCAACAATTTCCATCATAGATTTAGTTCCTTTAAGTCCACTTTCATTTGGAATAGGATGGGAAGCAAGATTGATGGAAATTTTACTCTCTTTAAACAATTCTTGGTTTTCCGTATTTTTTGGTATGTTAATAATCCCCTCATAATCAATATCTTTAAAACTTATCAAGTATCTTTCAAGAGACAATACCATCTCAGCAGCGGCTTTACCACCACCAATTATGTAAATTTTTTTAAATTTTAGTAAGTCAAACTCATCGTTTTGAATTAATAATTTGCCATTTTGTATCTTAATTGATCTATCCATCATATTTTTAGGTTTTACAGCATTAATCGATTTCTCAAGTGCTTGAAGTCCAGTTTCTCTTAAATATAATTGATTTTTATCTAAATCATCAAAAAGCAGTTGAGAAATATTCTTAAGATACAATTACAACCCTTCGGTATTCGGATATTTTTTGTGTTATAGAAAGGATTTATTAATTAAGCGAGGGAATTTCTGATAAATAATCCTTACCAATTTAATAATTTATTTGTATAAATTTAATTATAGGTAAAGTTATTTATAAAAAAGATAGTTAAATTCACGAATAGTATTTGAACTCTTTTCATTAATCTGTAGATGTTTATGCCTGTTCTTAGTTCGATGCGTTATTAAAAAATTCTTGCTTTTAAAGAACTTTAAATAGATCTAGTTTTACTAAGTATT
>Ga0307380_10013434_pt1 | contig 10116 bp, 9 predicted proteins | sample UN3MG_FD_202239 | JGI IMG/M metagenome (GOLD analysis project Ga0307380, IMG submission 202239) | Soil microbial communities from Risofladan, Vaasa, Finland - UN-3 | ecosystem: Environmental > Terrestrial > Soil > Coastal area > Acid sulfate soil | place: Finland: Risofladan, Vaasa | collected...
ACTCTTGCCTTCTTCAATACCAAATGGTTCATCTCCTGCTTTATAGGCTACATCAAAGTTAAAAATAAATGTCTCCCCCTCTTTAGCCTGTATTTTGGGAAGTTTAGTTTCAAAGATCAGTTCTTCCAGTACAGGTTCTGCGATTTCTTCTACAGTAGCTTCATCTTCTTGGGCAAATAACATACCTGGTATCATTAGAATAATTGAGAGGACAAGAGTTAGAATGATAAAAAATACCGGCAATTTTCTTTTTATGGTTTCCACTTATACATCTCCTTTTCTAAGTTTATTCAAAGATTTTTTTTTAAAATGCTAAAAGCATTAATATGGTTCCATTCCGTAGCTAAATGGGACTAAGTGAAAATTCTAATCACTTTAGGTATGATTGTCAAGGAAAAGTGTGGGGGACACAGCGAAGAAGAATTTTAATGAAATATTTAAGTGAATATATTTAATATAACTCTGATGATAGTTGCTTAGAAATAATTAATAAAATAAAATAGATCTGGAATGGAGTGAACCTCATTTTTGATTATAAATATTATTTTTGTATGTTTACTTGAAAAGATTTATTATAAATATTATTTTGATATAAAAGTAATATAACTAAAAAAAAGAGGCTGGAAATCACTTACTAGAGATATTACCTTTTTGTTTATCATAAATATCTCTTGCTATTATTCCTGCTAGTATGTTGAGACCATTGTGAATATTATTTGTATCTTCCTCAGTAACTTTCCTTCAATTTCCTTTTGGGTTGAGCTATAACTATTATTTCTATCATTTGATAAATCCATTTTTAACCTTTCATGTGAATAACAATTGTCCTAAATGATATAGAATTTTAATGATAGGGCAACTTTAATTTTACCTATTAGGATATTATAGCTAGATTAATTCCGTTTATCATAAAGTGACCTGGAGATCCTGGATGGTGATTATTTAAATAATAAACAATATCTTATTGTATTTAATAATTTTAATATTATAATTGTAAATGTTAACCTAAATATTAAAATAATATTTAATCTTAGTATTAAATTTACTTATTACTATTTCTAGAGAAAGGAAATCTGAATGGCAGAAAGTAAATTTGAACAACTAACAGAATTATTAAAAATCTTAAATGATGTCGCTACGAATCAACTTAATAAAACAGAAAGTAGAGATAAAGCTACTGAGAATATGGGTAAAGTGATGGATAAATTAGCTCTGTGGATAGACCAAATGTAGAATAATTTTGATTAGAAAAACTATATTTAAATATCTAAGATTTCAATAAAAATAAAAGGTATAGTATTTAAAGAAATAACATCAATACTTAATATCTATGTTTATAGAAATTTACTATTATTTTCATAAAATTCTTATAAAGGATGATAATAAAATATTCAACCTAAAATATTTTTTAAAAGGAGATAATGAATGAGTAAACATGATGATATTGCTAAAGAATTGGCAAAAAAGTTTCATACTACTTATAAATCAAAAAAAGGTATAGATCTAGTAACACCTAAACGAGTTATTGAAGTAGAAACAAAAAAAGGGGACATATACCAGGGTATCAAGCAGATAGAAAAATCCTCTAAACCAAGATATCTGGCTACTAATGAAATAAATATAAATAATGCATTAGAAGCTACCAAGAATACAGGAATAGGAATTATGGATGAAAAAGGAAGAATAATAAAAAAAGCTTCAAGAAAAAAATTATGAAATACTAATTCGTTCAGCAAAGAAATTAGGATTAAGCTAGAGAATTAATAAATGAAATGATAAATCTATGGAATAATTGGTAAAAAGCAATCAGACCATAATAGCTAAAAGAGGTAAAGATGAAGATTAATGAAAATAAAAAAGTTGATATTTTATTAAATCTATTAAATGAAAGATATAATGCATCACACAAAATGCGTGAAAGAAGTTTAAACTTCACTACCTGGATTTTAGGTTTTGGTATTGCCTTGTCATGGATTTTATTAAGTCAGATAACGCTAAATTTAGCTCAAAGAATTATCTTTACAATTTTTGTAATAGTTTTAGGAAGTTTTACTATAAAATTCTTACGTTCTATTGAAATAGGTTTTGATAAGAATAGAAAAGTAATGATCAGAATTGAAGGAATCTTAGGATGCTACAAATTGAATGAATATAGTGATAATGAACCTTTATTTCCTGACGAGTATAAAGGTTTTAATAAAAAGGGAACATGGCATTTCATATCACTATATATTTGGATTTCACTTATATCTATTCTATTAATTGTATTTATATGGCTTGAACCTATATGTAACGCTATAAAACAAATGTATTAATAAAAGGAGATATATTATGGCAAATTGCAATGATTTATTTAAAAAGTTTCAGGAAAAAATTACTTTGACTTCAACCAAAAGAGATGATTTAAAACAAGCAAGAGATGCTCTTAGAAAAAGGATTAAAAATTATTTTGTTAATGATAAGGAGGAAACACCGCCTGAATTTTGGATTCAAGGGTCATATAAGATGCTAACAATTGTTAACCAATTAGATGGGGAGTATGATATTGATGATGGTATATACTTACAGAATATTGATTCTGATGATAAAGATAATTGGCCAAAGCCAGAGACTGTACATGATTGGATAGTCAAAGCAGTCCAAGGACATACAGAAGAAGATCCTATCGATAAAAGGGCTTGTGTCAGAGTAGTTTATTCAGGAAATTATCATATTGACTTACCGATATACGGTGTGCATCAAGATGAAACTTATCTAGCAGAAAAAGGGGAAAAGGGATGGCATTTAAGTGACCCTAAAGCTTTAATTGATTGGTTTACAGAACAAACCAAAGTTAATGGTGAGCTAATTAAAAAAACTGTGAAATATTTGAAAGCTTGGTCTGACAACAAAGCAAAACAAAAAGGTATTAAATTACCAAATGGATTGATTTTAACTGTTTTGGTAGTAGAAGGTTTTGAGGATATGGAGGAAGATGATGTAACTTTTGGAAGAACTATAAGGAATATATCTAATAAGATAAATGATTCATTTATAGTCTATAACCCAATTGATAAGGAAGAAATTTTAAGCGAACGTCTCACAGATACACAGAAAGAAGACTTCAAGCTACTCATATCTGAACTATTGGATAGTGCAGATAAAGCTCTGGGGGAGACAAGTAAGAAGAAGGCATGTAAAATATGGAGAGAAGAATTTGGGGATAGGTTTCCAAATTGTGATGATATAGAAGATAAATTGTTTACATCTTCACCAGCATTATTAAGAGATGATTCAAGATCAGCATAAGAACATACTTTCAAATTATTATGAAAATTCAGTTAAAAAGGCTATTGACTATCTCGAGACTAAATATTCTCTATTAGATTGCGAAAGAAATGATAATGATGTCCCAGAAATTATTCAATCAAGTAAACAATATAATAAGTTCTATAAAATTGAAATTAACCTCTTATCAAAATCTTTTATTCTAATATTAGCTTTTCCAAAATCTTTCCCTGATACTTTCCCCAAAATATATCTATCAAAGAAGAATTATCAAGAAATTTATCCAATTCCCCATATAGATAAAAATAGGTTTATCTGTACAAGGGATCCTGAAATTGTTAGCTTAAGTGACAAAAAAACTGGAGAAGCAATAGAAAAGCTAATAGAAATAGCCTTAGAAATTTTAGAGAAAGGAATAAAAGGAGAAAATAAAGAAGATTTTATAAAAGAATTTCTGGCTTATTGGAATGATGAATCATGTCACTTTTTATTAAGCTTATTTACACCTATTGAAGATTGTAAACAATTATATATATTTAAACTTTCAAAGGAATTTCTAGGCTGCAGACTTATTCTATCAGAATCAAAGGAAAGGTTAATGAAATGGTTAAATCCCTTCGATGTGGAAATAGAAAATGAGGAGTATAAAGTTTTATACATTCCATTGTCCAGGTTTAATCCATATTTATTAGATAATAATAAAGATTTATTAGCAATTTTAAGTAATCCTGTTAATAAAAATTATTTAAAGGAAGTTGAGAATTTTTTTAATGGAAGCATTAATAACAATATTATTATTTCTTCTTTCTATATTGAGGGAGAAAGAATATTGTTTGGATGGAAACACAAGAGGTTTCGAGTTAAACAATTCAAAGGAGGATTCCGTAGCAGTTATGTACCTCTTCAAATTAGATTAGCAGATCCTAAAATTAGAAATAAACCTATTGAAAAAATAGAAATAATAAGATTAGATAAGAGGAGAATATTTAAAAGAGGTGGAGCAATTACAACATTTCTAAAAAAGGATAATTCGATAGCTTTAGCTGGTTGTGGTTCTCTGGGAAGTTATTTAGCTATGTCTCTTTCAAGATGTGGCATTTCCAATTTTATACTAATTGATAATGAATACCTATTGCCTGAAAATACTCCTAGGCATTTATGTGGTTTTTTGGAGGCATCACTAAAAATGAAGAAAGTAGATGCAGTAAAGAAAAGGTTGACGGAGCATTTTCCTCATTTGGAATGTAAGACATATTCGAATGACTTTCTCCAATTATTACAAGAGGAAGAAATTAATTTAGAAAAATGTGATCTTTTAATTATTGCAATTGGGAAAATTTCTTTAGAGAGAAGAATAAATTTCTTACAAAGAAGAGGAGTAATAGATTGCCCAGTGGTATATATGTGGATAGAGCCATTTGGTATTGGTGGACACATTTTGTATGTCCATCCAAATGAGTATGGTTGTTACGAGTGTTGCTTTGATAATAATGGAATTTTTAAATATTCAATTGCAAGATCTGATGAACAATTCCAAAAAAGAGAAAGTGGGTGTCAAAGTACATTTATCCCATATTCTTCTCTTCAAATTGAACAATTTATAAGTATCGCAAGTAAAAAGATTCTAACAGTTTTGGATAAAGGATTAAAGGAAAGCATATTGTATACTTGGATAGGGGATATTAAAGAGTTTGAAGATATGAAATTTAGAATTAATCCAATGTATGTTACTAAGTCTCCATATAGTATTATTGAAAGAAAGATATTATCTCAGGAAACATGCGAGGTATGTGGAAAAGAAGAGTTAAACATCTAGAGTTTTCCGATAGAATACGAAGGGTTAGAATTAGCGCTAAAGTATTAAAAGTTTTTAGAAAATATGAGCAAAAAGGTGGAGAACTTGAGTCTGGTGGTATTCTATTAGGTAGTGTATATGATAATTATGATTCTATAATAAAAATTACCATACCTAATCAATTAGACACTAGGGAGTTTAATTTTTTCAATAGATCAAAAATTCCAGCACAACTACAAATTAATAAGTCATGGAAGAGAAGCAAAGGATATTTAATATATCTTGGAGAATGGCATACACATAGTGAAATTAATCCTCAACCTTCAACAATTGATATAAAAATGATAGAAAAAACATTAAAAGAAACCAAAATGGAGATTAGTTTTTTATATTTAATTATTGTTGGAATGGAAAACACTATATGGGTGGGGAGGCAAGATTCTAATGGATTGGTTGGACTCAATGAATTAATATAATATGTTTACCTATTTATATATTCTACATATAACACATAATTTCTATTAAAATTTAATTTTAGCGTTATATAATACTCTCTTTATACAATATATGTATTACTATTTTCAAAATTGATAATAAATATTATTTTTGAAAAGAACACTCAATAGTATAATTATAAATATTACTTTTAATAATGAATAATATAAAAAATATTTTCTAAATGACGAATTTGATAACAGGTTCAATTTTCAATTATTTCTATTTCTTCTTCAGCTAAGTCATAAATTGTATAAATCTTTTTATCTATTTCATCATTAATGTTATTAATTTCTTCTTTTATTTTTTTGAATTGCTCTATCTTATTTTCAAACCAATTTTTTAGTTCTTCTTCTTTATCTATTGTAAGTATTACTTTTTTACTTTGTAATTCAGTTAAAAATTCTTGCCAAGAGGTCTTGTCTTGTTTTTGGAAGATTAGTGAAGAATCTTTAATATCAAATTTATTAATAATAAATGAAGAAGTTTTACTTAAGAAATTTTTAATTTCATTTTTTTTATTAATGATGGAATCAACTTTATCCTTAAACCAATTTTGTATATCTGTTGAGAGTTCTTTTATTGGTAATTGTTCTAAGTATGTTTTAGAAACGTTTACTGTTAGGTTGCTTTTATTAGAAAAATTAATTGCATAATACCAATTCATTAACTTGGAATTAATTAGAGCAAGGATATATTCTAAAATAAAATCATTATTGTTGTTCAAGACAATATTATTTATTGAAGCAAAAGTATAGAATTGGTTTTTATCAAGTGCTGCTGTCAGAGGTGAATTTCCTCCACTAATTCTTTGAATAATTATTTTATCTGATAAAAATACTTCTTCAGGTCGAGATCTATGAAGTAAATTTTTGTCATATCTTATATATTTGTTTTTATAATCTATGTAATATTTTTTTATATCTTTACCTGTTAAAAAAGGTTTATAACCGCTGTCTTTTTTTTCTTCAAATACATCTTTTTTAATTGAACAAACAATTCCTTCGATAATATATTTACTAATATTACCAAGATTTATCGAACAAGTTTTTATTTTAGTGCTTAATTTTAATGATTTAGAATCACTATATATATTAAAGGTATAACTTATATTTTTATAAAAAGATTTCTGTTCTATAAAATGTTCTTTAAAATTATTTATATTCTTATTTTTTATATCATAAACTATTTTAGTTAAATTATTCATCCTATTATTTGGATTTTTCTCTTTTCTAAGTACTAATATTATTGCAGATGCTGTAACATTTTCAAAAATATTTGTTCCTAGATCTATAATGGATATTATTTTACAATTATCTAATATATATTTTCTAATTAGATCGTATGTTGTTGTTCTAAGAATATTATTAGGTATTATAAAGCTAAAGAAACTTCTGTCTGATAATAGTTCCAGACTTCTTATAATAAACCATCCGTATAGATTTATTTTTCCTGATTGAATATTTTTGGCTTTTTTAATTTTCTTTAAATCTTGATTGATTAAGTATTCATAGAAATAATCTTTTATTTGTTTTAGAAATTTTTGACCTCTAGTAAATACCCAAGGGGGATTTCCTATAACGATATCAAAACCTTTGTTTGATATTATTTCTCTAAATTCTTCTTTCCATTTAAATGCTTTATTACCTGCTATGTTAGGATCATCAATTAAACTATTTCCACATTTTATATTGTTATCAATTGCTGTTAGTTCCTTTTCTTTATTTGCAGTTTTTAGCCATAAACTTAGTTTTGTAATTTGTACTGATTCCTCATTCAAATCAACTCCATATATATTATTAGTAAGAATATGTTTATCTAGATCAAATACCTGTTTCTGTCCTTTTTGAAGTTTTGCTAGCTCATCGTTAACTAACTGACCTTCTTTATACAAATAGTCGAAAGCTTGTATTAGAAATGCACCACTTCCACAGGCAGGGTCTAATACTTTGATATTACTTAGGATTTCACGGCAACTTTCCCAAAAATTTATATGTTTTTCTACTTTAAAATTGGTTTTTAATTTACCTTTTTTAGTTATTTTTATAGATGAATAATCATCTTCATTAAGTTTTGGTAAATCGGTAAATCCTAATTCGTTTTTTTTATCTTCTAGCCATCCACCAACTGCTTGTTCAACTATATATTTAGTAATATATTCTGGAGTATAATAAATTCCTTCTTTTTTACGTTTTCCTATTTTTTTCTCTAATGTTTTGTCTGAGATTTCTGATTTCATCTCTTCTATATCAGAAATACTTTGCTCAAAAATATGCCCTAGTATATTTACATTTAAGTCACTTTCAAAATCATAGTCGGAAATTCTAATAATTTCCTTAATGGTTTCATCTTTAATTATTAAGCTATCAAGGATAGTATCTTCAGCAAAAAGACCACCATTGAATTTATTAATAGCTCTATTTGGATTACCTTGATTTATACTGTGAAAAAGACCTTTCACTTGGTTCCAAATTTTTGTCTCAGATATATCAAAAGAATATTCTGATGTTTTTAATATATCTCTGAAAATATTATAGGGAAGCAGTCCTAGATCTTCACAGAAACTAATAAATATAACTCTATCTATTATTTTTTGTACTTTTTCAAGAATTGTGTACTTGTCAATTTGAGGATTATTTTGAGTTAAGTGATTAAATAATTTTATTCTTGTATCTTTGTATGTTTTATAAAATTCTTTAGTTATATTTTCTTCATTTATACTAGTCTCTTTTGTAAGCAGTTCAATTACAGAGTTTTCTGTCTTTGAAATTAAATTTTTTTTACAGAGTAAGAAATAGAATTTCTTGAATTCTTCATCCTCCTGCAAATTGAAAATATTAAATTGTTCATAAAATTCTATTCCTCTTAATGTGTTATATAATCTAATTTCATTAAAATTAGAAATAATTACCCATATACAACCATCAAACTTATAAGAATATCCAAAACCTTGTTCAACAGGTGATTTTTGGTCCTTTCTGCTTGTTTGTTTTTTGTCCAAATCTGTTCCAGATGGTTTAAGCTCTATTACAGCTTTCACCGCTTTCCCTTTTTCACTGAAAAATCCTAATGCACCATCAGGTTCAGTTGAATCATAATCTGTAGTAGGTTCAATAATTAAATTATATTCATCTAAACCTGATAATTGAGAAGGGTAGCCTAATATTTCTTCAAAAATTCTTTGAAGGTACAGGCTTTGAATTGATTTTTCTTTTGTTCGATTTTTATCTTTTATAAGAAAATCTTGAATTTTAGTAATTATATCTCTTGTATGTGCATCTTTTTCGGCTATTATGAAATGGCTTTTTTCAATTGCTTGTTTAATTAGTCTTTTATTGAATAATTCCATATAAAATAATAATTTATTATATTAGTTTAAAATATTTTACCATTTAAAGTATTTAAGATAAAATTCAATTTGTAAAAGGAATAATATGTAAATTTTGTTATTTTATATACTAATGAAACAGTATGAAGCGGTAATAAAGGTAATGGAAGAAAATGGTGGTTTTGCAACCCTTGGCCATCTTTACCAGAATGTTTTAAAAGTAAAAGGTTGCGAATGGAAAACAAAAACTCCTTTTGCAAGTATGAGGAGAATTGTTCAGGATGATAGATTATTCTTTAAAATAAAGCCTGGACTATGGGCATTAAAGTCATATAGAGATAATCTACCTTTCGATGTCTATCCACGTGATGAAATAAATAAAATTGAAAAAGATAAACTAGATCATAGTTATTATCAGGGATTGCTTGTTGAGATAGGGAATCTGAGGAATTTTGAAACCTTTGTACCATATCAGGATAAAAATAAAAGGTATTTGGGTAAAATTTTAGATGATGTAACGTCAATTAAGAAATTTTACGAATTTAGTTATGATTATATTATTAAAAAAGCACAAACGATAGATGTAAGTTGGTTTAATATGCGGAAAATGCCAGTTTATTTTTTCGAAATTGAATACTCAACCAATATACAAAATTCATTATTAAAATTTAGTGAATTACAAGATTTTAATTCTAAATTTTTTATTATTGCAGACGGCATAAGAAAAAAGGAATTTGAAGGCAAAGTTTCTTTAAGTGCTTTTTCAGAGATAAAAGAGAGAGTAAAATTTATGGATTATAAGAGTTTATCAGAATGGCATTCTAGTGAATATAAAATTTTAAGTATTCGAGATAATTTTAATTTATAAAATGAAAAAATATATTTTTATAACAAGTGAAGGTTTCACATTTCAACCAGATAATGAAGATTATGAACCGGATATTGAAAATATGCAGGTAATTGGATTTGGCGAAGGGGATACCGTAGATGATGCAGTAGATAATATGATTAAGGAAAATCTATACTTAAAAGATACTAAATTCAATAAAGTTATTGGTATTGAAGTTAAAAGCTATAAACAATCAGTTTTATTTTTAAAAAAAATTTAGTTAATTTAATCGAGTATTAAGTCTTTAACTTTCCCTATAGGATAAATCCTAAAAATTTTAACTAGAATTTAAGTGATATTCAGATGTCGGTTTGCTATTTGATATATTTGGCATTAAAATGT
>Ga0307380_10013435_pt1 | contig 10116 bp, 11 predicted proteins | sample UN3MG_FD_202239 | JGI IMG/M metagenome (GOLD analysis project Ga0307380, IMG submission 202239) | Soil microbial communities from Risofladan, Vaasa, Finland - UN-3 | ecosystem: Environmental > Terrestrial > Soil > Coastal area > Acid sulfate soil | place: Finland: Risofladan, Vaasa | collected...
ATAAAAAATGTAATAGATTCGAATTAATGGATATATAAATGAAAGAAATTGCCATTGGGTGGTATAGATAAAAAGAAAAAGAAGAGTACTATTTAAGAATTTTAAGGAGATTGATATGACAGGTGGTATAAATGAAATTATAACCGGATATAACGAATTGGTTAGTGAGAGAAATAAATTAAAAATGAAAAGTAAAATATTACAACAAGCTTTACATTTATCAAATCTTATGATTATAAATAGGATTGAACATTCAGATACTTCACGGAGGAAAATTGATAAATTGACGAGTAGTTCTTTTTTAGAATAAAGAAAAAATGATTCGATAGATAAGATAAGATGCCATTGGGTGGCATAGAGAAAAAGATTGTGTTTTAAATTTTAGAAAGGCAATGTTATATTTAAATAATAAGAGAATTAATAGATTCGAATTAATGGATATATAATTAGGAGAATAAAAGAAATAAATGCAAAATCTACTCCCAAAAATAAAAAGAAAAGTACTGTTTAAGAATTACCAGAGCCCAGGCGATATTGTAATGTTAAGTGCGGCAATCCGAGATTTAAAATTATCTCATCCTGATATAGAAATAGGATTAGATTGTTCCTGTAAACAGATATTTGAAAATAATCCTTATTTAGTCCCACATGGTAGTATGAAAAAAGGAGATCCAGGAGTAGAGTTCTATAAAGCTGAATATCCTCTAATTCATGAAAGTAATGAAGGACAATATCATTTTATTCATGGATTCAGAAAATGGATGGAAGATCATTTAGACTTGAAGATAAAAGCAACAAAAATGAAAGGAGACATACATCTAAGCGAGGAGGAAAGAGGGTGGATGTCTCAAATAGAAGAGATGGGGTGCGAAGATCGGTTTTGGATCATAAATGCAGGGATAAAATATGACTTTACGGCGAAGGCCTACGATCCCAGAGATTATCAAAAAATTGTAGATCATTTTAAAGGTAAAATAACTTTTGTACAAATTGGTCAGAAGGAACATTGGCATCCTCCATTAAAGAATGTAATTAACCTAATTGGTAGAACAAATTTACGACAATTAATAAGGTTAGTATACCATTCAATTGGTGTGCTCTGTCCAATAACTTTATTAATGCATTTATCGTCTGCTGTAGAATCAAAACATGGATTGTTAACTAGACCTTGTGTTTGTATAGCAGGTGGGAGAGAACCTAACCAGTGGGAAGCGATGCCTGGGCATCAATTTTTGCACAGGATGCTTTCTTGCTGTGACCTAGGCGGCTGTTGGAAAAGTAGGGCCAGTTTAGTCGGAGATGGAGACGAAAAGGACGAAAAAGATTTATGTATTAATCCAATAGAAATTGATTATCAGTTTAAAGATAATAAAATGAAGATTCCTAAATGTATGAAATTGATAAGGCCAGAAGATGTCATTCGGGCGATTGAGACTTATTACGAAGGAGGTATTCTGGAGTACGGGAGTACTTTAGGTGATAAGAAAATAAAAAGAGGACCAATAAAAATAGAAAAGACAACAAAGAGAAAAAAAGTTGAAAGTAAAGAAGTAGATAATAAAATATTAACAACGAGTAAAAAAGTAATAGTACCATAAAATTAGTTAAAAGTTCTTTTAAAGATAAATAAAGAAATAAAAAGGTATTTACAATAGAATATATAATATAAATAATAAGAATACTTGTGAATCACTTTAGAGTATTTTGAAATTAGGATATTATATGAAGGATATTTCTTTTTCTTGAGTGATTCCAGGAATTAGATTTATCCTTTTTTATTGGAGAAAAATGGTTATGGACAAAATGAGAAAAAAAACTTTTGAGGATTTTAAAAAGTATGTTGAGATAAAAAAAGGGATATTATTATCAGAAGAATATGTTAATAAAAGTACTAAGGTAAGAATTAAATGTGATAAAGAACATATTTGGGAAGTATCTTTTGGGACTATTTATTATGATAAATCTTGGTGTCCTTTTTGTAAAGAAGAAGAAAGAAAAAAAGATTATTTTAAAAAAATAAAAAAATATAGTGAAGAAAAAAAAGGGAAATGTTTATCAGATGAATATATTAATAATTATACCAAAATGAAATTCCAGTGTAATGAAGGTCATATATGGGAATCTACATCTGCTAGTGTTTTGAATGGAAAATCTTGGTGTCCGATTTGTAATATAGAAAGACGAAGAAATGGAATAGGAAAAGTTAAAAAAGAAATTGAAGAAAGAGGAGGAATATTATTATCAGAAGAATATATTGATGTAAAGACTAGAATAAAGGTTCAATGTAAAAAAGGACATGTTTGGGAAACATGTTATGATTATATAAGAGATGGTTGTTGGTGTTTGCAATGTAATGTAGATGATAGAAAAGAATTTTATTTTCAAAGATTGAAAGATTATATTGAAAGTAGAGGAGGTAAAATAATATCTAGAGAATATATTAATGCTGAAACAAAAATGAAATTTATGTGCGAAAAAAAACATATATGGGATGATACACCTACCTCTATTATACATGGTAAACATTGGTGTTCGATTTGTAATAAAGGAAAACAAAAAAAAATTATAAAAAAAATTATAAAAAGAGAAAAAGATAATTCTTATTTTGAAAAATTGAAAAAGATTATATTCCAAAAAGAAGGAATACTATTATCAGAAAAATATGTTGATAATAGAACAAGAATAAAAATTCAATGTAATAAAGGACATATTTGGGAAACCAATTCTTTTAATATTGTTTCTTATAATTGGTGGTGTCCTCAATGTAAAAAAGAAGAAAAAAATAAATATTATTTTGAAAGATTAAAAAATTATGTTAAAGATAAAGGAGGAAAAGTTTTGTCAAAAGAATACATTGGTTCTAAAATTAAACTAAAATTTCAATGTAAGAATGGCCATATTTGGGAAACAAAACCTCATACTATAATCAAATGTAATAGTTGGTGTCCTATTTGTAAATTTGATAAAAAAAGAAAAAAAATAGAAGAGGTCAGAAAATTAGTTGAAGATAGAGGAGGTAAATTATTAACTAAAGAATATAAAAATAATATGCAACAATTAAAAATAATATGTGATAAAGGACATTTATGGCAAACTACTTATATGAGTTTAAAAAATGGTCATTGGTGTAAAATTTGTGCTAATTTGAATCAAAAACTTACATTTGAAGAGAGAAAAAATGGGTTTAAAGAAGTGTGTGAATTTGTTGAAAATAGAGGGGGGGAATGCTTGTCTCCTTTTGAAGAATATGAAAGTTCTAATTCAAAATTAAAATTTCGATGTAAGTATGGGCATGTATGGGAAGTTGTTGTTTATGTTATAAAATCAAAAACATGGTGTCCAGTATGCTCCCAAAGTTTTTCAGAAAAATATTTTAGATTTGTTATGGAGAAACTTTTTAATAAATCTTTTAATTCGATCCGTCCTTCGTGGATGAAAATAGAGAATGGAAGAGATTTACAGATTGATGGTTATAACAAAGAATTGAAACTAGGTTTTGAATATCAAGGAGGGCAGCATTTTAAATTTATTCCTTTTTTCCATAAAAAAATTGAAAAATTTGAGAGATTACAATTTTTAGACAATCTTAAAAAGAAAATTTTAAAAGAACATGGAATTTTTATGCTTTATCCAACTTATCGCTTAAAAAAAGAGAATTACAAGAATTATATCTTATCCAAAATAAGGAAAACTAAATTTGAAGAATTTGTCGATAAAAAGATAGAAATTAATTTATCAGAATTTTATAATAATTTATAGAATGACAGAAATAGTATCAAGAACACAGAATACGAAAAAATCGTAAATACTAATATACAAATTAATATAAACAAATTATATCAATTACTTTAAATATAAACGAATTATATCAACTATTGTAGAGAATTAATACTAATTATGAAATAAATTCGATATAAGATATAAAGAGTTAAAAGAATTTTTAAAGGAGAAGTAAAATTAAAATATCTTTTTTTAGTAAGTTTGATATGTGTGGAGGTTCTGAGTTCCGTTGTGTAGAGTTAGCGAATGGAATCGCAGAATATACTAGTTATGAATCTTTTTTATTAGCAGAAAAAAAAGTTCCTTCTAAATTAAAAGGATTTATTCATTCTAAAGTAAAAGTAGTTGAGAATTGTTTTTCTAAACCAGAATATTTTTATAATACTGATTATTTAGTTATCATTAATACAGATGCTAGAGAATTTTCTACTGTAGATTATTGGTTAGGAAAATCAGCCAGACAAAACATTTCTATAGATTTAAATAAAATGAGAAGGAAGACGATATGTTTTCTTTATAATTTTCTTGTTAGTCCTTCTCGTCATTTACATCAATTTTATGATTATGATATTAATTTAAAGATAATAACTACTAATAAGAAATTTTATAATGAGATAACTAAGCAGGATAGGTATGAAGATGTAAGAATATTACCTAGATATATATTAGAAAGCCCTATAGATCCTAATAAATTAAATATAAAGATAAGAGGAGACAATAATAAAATTTGTTTTGGGATGCACTCTAAATCATTAGGGAATAAGTGGAACGATGAAATTTATAAATTAATAAAAGAAATTAATCAAAGATATAATTTGTTAAAGAGTAAAGGTGGGGATGAGTATAAGAAGCAAAAAGTAAAGTTTAGATTTATGGGAGTTAAACATGGTTTAAAAAAGAAATTATCTGATTTTAACAATGTTGTTGCTATGGGAGAAGATGAAGAAAGTGTAAAAGATTTTCTTTCTAAGTTAGATATATTCTTATTTTTCCCTGATTGGAATAGAGAAGAACCGTGGGCTAGATGTATTGCAGAGGGAATGGTCTCTGGTTGTCCTGTAATAGCCTTGAACAAGGGAGGAACAGGAGATCAGGTTCTTACTTATAACAATGGAATATTATGTAAAAATTATAAAGATTATTATAATGCTGTTGTATATTTTATTGAGCATAAAGAAATAATATCATATATGAGTAGCAATTCTATAAGAACTAGTAAAAGTTTTTATAGTGAGAGTGTTATTAATAAATTAATGAGAATATTAGAAAATTAAAATGAGCAAAAAAGTATATATAGAAGCAGGAGTCTCTTCTTTAAAATTTAATACAAAATCATTTTTTCGACATCATAAAAATGAAGATTGGTATTATTATTTATTTGAACCTAATTATTTGTCTTTTGATGAGATCATAAAAGAAAATAAAGAATATAATATCCCAAATTTCACCATTATTAATAAGGCTGCATGGAATGAAGAATGTGAAAAAGAATTCTGGTTAGGAGTTAGACGAAAGAAAGATGGGGGTTATAAAGGAAGAGGTAGTGCTAGTTTATTTTCTGGTAAAGGAGGTTTGGGAACGGGAAAAAGTCAAGTTAAATGTATAGATTTTGGGAAGTGGGTAAAAGAGAATTTTTCAAAAAAAGATTATATACATTTAAGAATGGATATCGAGGGTTCTGAATATATTGTTCTTCCTGCTATGATAAAAGATGGGAGTATTGATTATATAGATTGTATATCTATAGAGTTTCATGCCAATAAATTCTGGGGGGAGAATAGAAAAATTTTTGATAAAGTACATAAAGAGTTAAAAGATTTTTTTGAAAATTGTAAAAACATAAAAATAGAAAAATTAGAATATATTTAGGAAATAAAATAATGGGATATCGTAAAAGTACATGGAAAAATCTTAATAAATATTTAAAAAAGACAGGTCTTTTAAAAAATGATAAATTACCAGATGGCAATGTTATTATTAAAAATGAAAATTATTATTATAGAGAGATGTTAGAATTAGGCTGTCAAACTTTTAGGAGTATTGGTTTTGAGACTGGATACAGATATTCTAGTTCATATTTTAATTCTATTGGGATAAGATGTGTTTCTATAGATATTAAAAAGTGTGGAGATGCTGAACAAGTAGATTTAAAAAAGACAATTGATGAGAAATATCAAAATAGGTTTGATATCATTATAAATTCAGGAACTACAGAGCATGTTTCAGAATTAGAGGGACAATATTCTGCTTTTAAAAATATACATTTGTGTAGTAGAATGAATGGAGTCATGTTGCATTTTGTACCTGTTAATGGTGCTCCACGTAAACCTCATAGTCCTTTTGATTATGATGATGGGTTTTTTGAAACTTTAGCAGAATTGAATAATTATGAAATAATAAATATAGAGAAATACGATAGGAGAAAAGGAGATTTGTATTGGGGTGTATGTTTGAGAAAAATTAAAGATAGTGAATTTACTATTGAGAAAAAAGAATTATATAAAAATATTAAGATTGTTTAAAATAAGAGGTTAATAAATGGTATATGGGAAAAGACATATAATACCAAAGTTATGGGATGGTAGTTTTAAAAAAGAAGTTAAGAAATATTATAAAATTTCTTTTTGTACTACGTGTATGGGAAGATTGTGTGATTTAAGAGAAACACTTCTTCTTAATATAGAACATAGTAAGTCATATTCTAATTTAGAATTTGTACTTTTAAATTATAATTCTAAAGATGAACTTGAGGAGTGGGTAAAAGAAAATTTAATGGAACATATTGAGTCAGGTAGATTAGTATATTATAAAACAGAAGAGCCTGAATTTTTTGATATGTCTCATGCAAAAAATATTGTCAGTAAATTAGCATCTGGAGATATTATTAATAATCTTGATGCAGATAATTGGGTATATAATATTAAAAAAGAAAAACAAGAATTTGATATGAGTTGGGCTCATTATTTAAATAAAACAGCCAATGAATTTCCAGAAAAAGCTATTTTTGTAAAAAGTAATAGAGTCCCTCATGGAAGAATGGGATTTTATAAAAAAGACTTTGTAGAATTATTAGGAGGATATGATGAAAATTTTAAAAGTTATGGTTATGAGGATTATGATATAGTTGAGAGAGCTATTCAATTAGGTTTTACTTTTTGTCCATGGAGGAAGTTTTATTCTAGAATTTATACTCATCCTCCAAAAGTAAATGAGAATTTAGAAAGAGATAGAAAAATTACTAGAGCAGAAAATTTAATAAAAGGGGCAGAAAGTATGGAGAAAAAAATATTTAAAGCGAATCAGGGAAAACATTGGGGGAAAGCACATCTAATTAAAAATTTTAAAGAGGAAATTGATATATAATGACAAAACATGTTAAATATAATAATAGACAAGAGATTCTTTCCCTTATGCCCAAAAATGCTGTTTGTGCTGAATTTGGGGTTTATAAGGCTAATTTTTCTTATTGGATCATAAAAGAAACACTTCCTAAAAAGTTGTATTTAGTAGATCCTTATTGGAAAAAATATGGAGATGTCTTTCCGTGGAGAAAATATGGAAAAACATGGAATGCTTTTTGTAAAGCAGTAAAAATAATTCAAAAATATGATATAGAAAAATGTTCTTCTTTTATTATAGATGAAGATATTAGTTTTTTAGAAAGTTGTAAGGATGGGTATTTTGATTGGGTTTATTTGGATTCTACTCATTTATATGAGGATAGCTTAAAGGAATTAAGAATTATTAAAAACAAAGTTAAAGAAGATGGTCTAATTTGTGGTCATGATTATACGAATAATCCAAGACATAAGTATTATGGAGTTTGTAAAGCGATAAATGAATGGTTAGAAGATAATAAAGAATATGAATTATATTTAAGAGATAATCATTCTCAATGGATAATTAAAAGAAAATGATAAATAAAAGATACAATGATAAATATTATAAAAGACATTTAGTACAGTATAGAGAATGGGAGAATAAAGTAGGAGAACATCTCTATAAAGAGTTAAAACCTAACTCTGTATTAGATTTGGGATGTGGAGTAGGTAGTTATTTAGAAGGATTCTTTAATGTTGGTTGTAAATATTTATTAGGAATAGAATTAAATTATGATAAATCAAAAAAATATATAGTTGATGAAATATTTTCTTTTATAATAGAAGGAGATGCTACCAAGGATTTAGATTTAGGTTGTAAATTTGGTTGTGTTATAAGTTTTGAAGTAGGAGAGCATATAGACCCAGATGGAACAGAAATGTTTATTAATAATTTAACTTCCTATTCTGATAAATATATAATATTAACTGCTGCTCCTCCTGGACAAAAAGGAACAGGACATATTAATTTAAGAAATAAAGATTTCTGGATAGAGTCTATTACGTCTAAAGGATTTTTGTATCAAGAAAATTTAGTAGAAGAATATAAGAAGGTATGGAAAGAATTTAATGTAGGTAATTATATTCTTAATAATTTAATGATTTTTAAGAAAAAATAGAAAGAGATATATGAAAAATAGGGAAATAATATGAAGGATAGTTTTAAACAAGAAATTATTAATGAAGGACAATTTCCTTATAAAAAAAGAAAATATCAATATCAGTCAATAGAAGATGAAGATATGAAAGGTATTAGGGATATGGAACATAGATATTCAATTATGAGAATTCCTTCTTCTTTTAAAAATAAAACTGTTTTAGATATCGGATGTAATCTTGGAATGGTAAGCATGATGGCTTCAAAAAAAGGAGCTGAATTATGTGTAGGAATTGATTATAAAGAAGAAACAATATCTGTGGCAAAAAAATATTTAAATAATAAGGGATTAAAAAATATAAAATTAATTACATATGATATTAATAACGGAGTTGATAATTTAATATCTTTAATAGGTCCCAAGAAGTTTGATTATGTTTTTGCTTTATCTATATGGAAACATGTTAATAAAGATAATTTATATAGTATTATAAATTATTTTTGTAAAGAAGTTTGTTGGTTTGAGGGACATAACAAACAAACAGAAGTTTTTTTAAAAACAGAATTATTAAAAAATTTAAAATTTTCAAAAATTGATTTTTTAGGATATTCTATAGATAGAGGGAAAAGACCTAATTTTGTTTTAAGGAATGAACTTGAAACAATATAAATTAGATTTTGGTAAAGATACTGTTGAGAATATAATATATAGAAGGAATAATAGAGAATTATCTTTTTATGGTGATTTTATTTTCAAGGATAAAAAATATTTAGAATATGGAATAAAAGTAGGATATTATTCTTATGGGGCTCATTCTTTATTTATTCATTCTAAACAAGGTATCGGTCATAAAATTTTTTTAGGTTTAAATCGAGTATGGACTAAAAAAAAACGAGTTCAAGTGGTTTATAACTTTGATAGAATAATAGAAATAAGAAAAATATACGATATTTTATATAGTTATAATTTGTGTCCAAAAGTATATAATATTTTTTCTGTAAAAATATTATTTAATGATCATGATGAAGTATATGAGGGATATGGATTAAAGATGGAAAGAATTATTGAAAAAAAATCTTATAAAGAAGACGTTTTAAGAAAAAACTTTATGAAAAGAGAAAAAGAAGAATTTTTAAACAAATTAGAAACAGTTTGTAAAAATAATTTTATTGTTAGATTAACATTTCCTGATAGAAAAAAAATACGTATAGGTGAGAAAACAACAGGATACTATTTAACAGATACAAGAGAAATTTTTAAAAATAAAAATAGTATATATGCTGAAGAAGGATATATATTGATAGATATTGATCCTTTGGTTTTTATTAATGAAGGGTTTATTGAAAGAAATTTTATATTTTAAGAAAAAATAATATGGAAAAACAAATAATACTTATAATAAGAAGATCTAAAGATTATTGGTTGTATAATAAGATAGGAGATGAAGCTATTCCTTTGCACGTTCAACCTATTATAGAATTATGGAATTCTTTTTTTAATTTAAATTTAGTTGATTATCGTAATAAATTAAGAACAATAGCTTCATCTACTTATTTAGATAATAAATTTGATCAAATTTATCTTCATTCTTATATTGATCCTAGAAAAATGAAAGATGAAAATGATTTTAAAAATGAATTATACGAAGATTCAATAATAGTTCCTATGGATGAAGATGATTGGATAGATCCTTCTCTTTCTGAAATTTTGAGAAATATAGAGACAGATAAAAAGTTTTTTGTATGGAATTATTATAAAACTATTAAAGAGCATGAGTTTGAACCTTTTAAAAAAGGAAGAGGAAGAGGATGGACTATGACATGCTCTTGGGCCATAAAAAGTTATAATTCTTTTTTAAA
>Ga0307380_10013436_pt1 | contig 10116 bp, 4 predicted proteins | sample UN3MG_FD_202239 | JGI IMG/M metagenome (GOLD analysis project Ga0307380, IMG submission 202239) | Soil microbial communities from Risofladan, Vaasa, Finland - UN-3 | ecosystem: Environmental > Terrestrial > Soil > Coastal area > Acid sulfate soil | place: Finland: Risofladan, Vaasa | collected...
CCGTGATGTTCCGGATACAGCCCCGTTATGATGGAGGCGTGCGCCGGAACCGTCGTGGGGGCGGTAGCCGTCGCTTTGGAGAAGATCACCCCCTCGCGGGCCAGTCGATCCAGCGTGGGGGTTTTTATGGCCTCGTTGCCGTAGCAGCCCACCCGGTCGGCCCGCGTGGTGTCGAAGGTGACCAGCAACACGTTGCTGCCGGCGAACTCGCCCGGTTCGACGGACAACGAATCCACCTCGGGCAGGTCCGGCGGTATTTCGATGGGGCTCGGGTTGTGCCCGATCACGACCGGAGGACGCAACTGGTATCCGGTCTTGAGGTAGTGGGCGACGGCGGCGAGGATCAGGAGAATCCCCACCACCAACCGCCACGATACGCGGCGGCGGCCAGCCTTCTGCGCCGGGGCGGCTGGCGACTGGGCATCCGCCGGCGGCGGCGGACCGGTTTCGGGAGTGCTCGCTACATCCGAGGGGTTGTCCGCCGCGTCTCGGGAGGGGGGTGGATCGCTCATAGGTTTCTCTATCGGGTCAGCCGATCATCGAACACAGTCGGGCAACCGCAAAGAACGGGATTCTAGGGGCTGCTCTGAGCCAATTCAAGCAGGACCAAAACATACGCAGCCCGGCCGGCAGGCCAAGGAAGCCGCGGTTTCTACGACACCGACACCTTGCGGTTCACCGGTAAGCCCGGCGCCCGCACCTCGCCGGATGGGCATAACACACGACCCGAGCGGCGCCCGACAGCCCGCAGATTCAAGCGATGATTATGGGACAGGCGCCCGGTGATTCCCTTTGCACGCGCCGGGACAGGCCGGGCACCCGACGTTGGCGTCGGGCCGCGTCGGCTTGACGTCGCCCCGAGCCCGAACTCAGGCCGGCGGTCATCACCCACCGGGGGAGCGCCCGGGCGCGGTTTGGGGCCGGGCCGGGGCCTCCTCGTACATCCGCAGCCGGCGTCGGATCTGGGCCGCAAGAACCGGGTCCCCTTTCTGCGTGGCCAACTCCACCGCCCGGCGAGCGGTTCCGGCGGCCTGCTCTCGGTGCCCGACCACGAACTGGGCCGCGGCCAGCGCGTCCAGCGCGGAGGGGTCCCCGAAGCCGGACAGCTCGCAGGCCCGCTGACCGCACTGCAGGGCGCGCCCGCCGTCGCGAACGGCCGGATCGGGGCAACTGGCCAGCAGTTTGGCCAACATGGCCAACAGCCCGACCTCTTCCGGCACGATGGCCAACCCGCCTTCCAGGACCCTGACCGCGTCGGCGAACCGCCCGGTTCCCGTCAGACTGCCGGCGATGGCCTCGAATCTGCGAGCGCTTTCCGGATCCAAGCGGACCGCCTGGTGCAGCATGTCCAGCCCCTCGGTCATCCGTCCACACTGGATCAACACGCCGCCCAGGTTGGTGTAGAGCGTTGCGTCGCCCTCCGACAAAGGCAGGGCCAGCATGAACTGGCGGATGGCACCGTCGAACTTGCCTTGGCGGCCCAGGACGAAACCCAGATGCTTGTGGGCCTCGACGTGGTCGGGCTTCAAGGCCACGGCCTTGGCCAGATACTCCTCGGCCCGGGCCCAGTCTTCCTGCTGCATGCTGATCAGGCCGAGGGTAAACCAGCTTTCGGGCAGACCCGGGAACCGCTCGACCGATTCCAGCAGATACTCTTGTGCCTCGGCCGTTCTGCCCTGGCCCGCGAGCACGATTCCGGCCGCCGAGCAGCTCTGGGCGTAGCCCACCTCGACCCCCTCCGGCACCCGCGACACGACGGCGCCGGCCAGAAGCAGGACCACCAGGGCCGGACACGCCGCGCGCCAGCGCCTGGCGCGAAGCGTATCGACCAGCCACAACACCGCCCCCCCCGCGAAGACGAGGAGCACCGGCACCACCGGCAACCGGTATCGGGCGGTCACGAAGAACATCACCACGCCGACCATGTAGATCAGCACGAAGCCCCACAGCGGGAACAACCGCCGAGCCTGGCCCAGGCTGATGACCAGGCCCAGCAGGCCCAACGGGCCAACGATTCGGAAGCTCAGCGGCAGGTAGTTCAGCACCGGACCGAACTTGTCGGCCATAAACCGGATGTCCTGGTTGTTGGACACCTCCCAGCGGCTCCAGAACAGCCCCAGCTTGTTGAGCATCAGGGCGGCCGCTTGGGCCGGCTGGTCGCGCATGAAGTTCAGCGCTTCCCGCCAGTAGTATCCGGAGACCTCGGAGGGCTTGAGCGGCCTGCCCGCCGCCCGCTCGGCCCGCTCGATCTGGGCGTAGTAGCCCGCCCACCACTCCGGAGGCGTCCCGGGCACGATCGCGGTCATGCCGTCGGCGCCCGGGTTGTTGCCGATGAAGAAGTTCACACCGGACGAGGAGGAGACCAGCACCACGTCCTGGCCCACCACGTAATTGCGGACCGTGACCGGGGCGATCGGCAGGATGCATCCGATCACGAAGCAGGCCCCGTAACCCAACAGGCGGCGCCGGCTCGGCCAATGCATGACGATCAGCCAGACCAGCACGCCGGGCGCGAACAGCAGGATGGTGGGGCGAGCGACGCCCGACAGTCCCAGCACGCAGCCGCTGATCAGCCAGAGCCAGGGCCTGGGCCGGTCGGCGGTCAGCAGCAACAGCCAGATCAGCAGAAGGTCCAGAAAGACCGCCAGCCAGACGACCAACAGCTCGGCCTCGAAGTACAGGAACATGCCGTAGCCCGCCGCCCCGAGCCCGGCCAGCGCACCGGCCGACCTGCCGAACGCCCGCCGCCCGATGGCGTAGAGCAACACGCAACTCAGCGAGCCGACGACGATCTGAATGATTCGCGGGGCGAAATCCGACGGGCCGAACAGCCGGTACACCACACCCAGGAACCCGGGATACAGCGGAGCCCGGAAGTACGGCCCGTCGACGAACCGGTCACCGGCGGCGACGGCCTCGCCCCACTGCCGGTGATACTGGGGGTCCATGACCTCGTGGCCGAAGAACGGCGAGGAACGCACCTGGTACAGATAGACGCCGCGGAGGGCCAGAGCGATGAGGAAGATGACCGCGATCCAGATCAGGTCCCGGCGGATGCCGCTTGGGGGAGCCGGTGCGTCCGTGGTCGCACCGCCCGAGTCCGACTCCGGGACGCAACCCGCACCCGCGTCGTTCGTGCCCGGTTGCGTGTTCGTCACGACTCCCTCGTCATCGAGTGCCGGCGCGTGCCTCGTCGGCTCATCGATCGAGAGAATAGCCCGGTAGAGCACGCAAGTCCACGCGTCATGCGCCCGACCGACGATGCAGGGGCCGTCGGTCACCGCACGCCCATCGCCGGGCGCCGTCTGCTTGCTAAGCGATTTTGCGAGGCGTACCATCGCCCGCCGCAGGCAACCGGCACCGGACGGAGCGCGTGCGGCGGCACAGCGACGGCCTGGGAGGGCAGCTTGAACGGCTCACCTGTCGAGCGCGGCGAGCGACGCGGTCTGGCCGCCGCGATCCTCCGATGGTCCGTTCCCGCCGGGCTCTTCCTGCTGGCCTTCGCCGTCCGGGCGATGTCCTGGGCCACCGTGCTGGGCCCGCACCGGGTCCACTTCCGCGGCGCGGACGCCTACTACCACATGCGGCGGATCCTCTATCTGCTGGCCAACTTTCCGTCGGGCTTCGAGTTCGACCGCTACATCAACTTCCCCCACGGGGCCAAGCCGATCTGGCCCATCTTCTTCGACGCGATCATCGCCCTTCTGGTGCGCCCGTTCTACCGGGCCGACGATTCGCTGGCCGTCGAGCGGGTGGTCGTCTGGGTCCCGGTGCTTCTCGGTGCCGGGACGGTGTTGGCCCTCTATTTCCTGGCCCGGCGGTACTTCGGCTTCCACGTCGCCTGGATAGCCGGTCTTTTCCTCTGCATCCTTCCGGGCCACTTCTGGTACTCGCAGATCGGCTTCCTGGATCACCACGCCGCGGTGTCGCTCGTTTCGACGCTGCTGCTCGCGGCGGCCATGGGCTTTCTGGCCCGCTTCACTACGTCCCCCTCCGGCGGGGGCGCGGTTCTGCTGGCTGCCATAGTGACCGGAGTAATGCTGGCCTGCTCGCTGCTTCTATGGCCGGGGAGCCTCCTGCACGTCGGGCTCGTCGAACTCGGGCTGGTGGTCTTTCTGCTGAGCCGTCCGACCCGTGACGACGCGGCCCGCTTCGCCGGGCTGCTCGCCCTGGCCCATGTGATCGCCTTTCTACTGGTGCTCCCCTCCGGCGCCACCAGCTCCTGGCCGCAGTGGAGCGACTTCAGCCCCGTGGTGCTGTCCCGCTTCCAACCCTGGCTGTTTGGGGCCCTGGCGGCCTACGCCGGGACGTGCGCGGCGCTGTGGAAGTGGACGGCGGTGGGACGCACCTTCCGGGCCAGGCTGGTGCAGGCCGTCGCCGTCGGCGTCCTGCTGCTGACGGCCAGCGGCATCGTCTTCCCCGATCTTCGACACGCCGCCGCCGACCCCTGGGAGTGGTTCGCGAAGCGGGAGACGTTCCAGGCCATGGTGGCCGAGTCCCGGGCCCTGTTCAGCACGCGCCAGGGCTGGACCACCAGGTTCGCCGAGCTGCGTCTCTCCCGTTTCCTCTACCTGTTCCCCATCTGCGCGGTCGCCTTCGGATTCTGGATTCGCGGGCAACGCGATCGTCCCGCCCTGTCGCTCCTGCTGGGATGGTCCCTGGCACTGGCAGTGGCGACGGTGGTGCAGAAGAGGTTCTCCAACTCGTTCTCGGTCGTGCTCGTGCTGCTGACGGCCTGGTGCTGCGTCCGGGCGTACGCTCTGCTCCCCGGGCTCCTGCGGGCCTCCCGAATACGCCGCCTGGCCGGCAGGGCCGTGCTGCTCGCCCTGATCGTGCTGCTGCTCTGGCCGACCTTCGGAACGCACTACCTGCCCATTCAGAACCAGATCGAGGCCCTGCGGGGTCAGACGTTGACCATCATGGAGCCCGCCACCGTCCAGATGAGGATGCTGGTCCTGGCGGCCGAGTGGCTGCGGCGCAACACGCCGCATACCTCGGGCTTCCTCAACGCCGCCGAACGTCCCGAATACGGCGTCCTGGCTCGCTGCAGCAACGGACACGTCCTGGAGTACGTCGGCCGCCGCCCCGCCGTCACAGACAACTTCGGTGACGACATAGGCGAAGAGAACTTCCGGCTGAGCTTCGCCTACTTTGAGGCCGGCGAGCAGGAGGCCGTCGGCATCCTCGAGCGGCTGAAGGTCCGGTACGTGCTGGCCGAGCACCGCCCGGCGCAGGACCCGGCCGGCAGGCCCTCGATGAGCCACCGTCTGTCGGAGAACGGTCTGGGCCTGCGGCAACACCGATTGATCTTCGAGACGCCGGGCCTTCAACCGGGCGGCCCGCCGGTGTACCGGGTGTACGAGTACGTCAAGGGTGCCCGGGTGGTGGGCCGCGCCGCCCCGGGGACGGAGGTGTCGGCCAGCCTGCGTTACCGGACCAGTCTGCAGCGCCCCGGCGTGTTCCAGACGGCGGCTCGGGCCGACCGGGGCGGTACCTACACGCTGTGGCTGCCGTACTCCACGCGCGGCACGCCGCCCGCGCTGCGCACCCAGGCCTTCTACGTTCTGCAAGCCGCGGGACAGACCGCTCCCTTGTTCGTCGACGAATGGGCCGTGCAGCGGGGCGCGCGGATCACCGGGCCGGACTTTGGCCCTTGATCCCCCGGTCCCGTCTGACTGCCGCCGCATGAAGCAGGGGAGGCGGTGCCGGCCTCAATCATGGCCCCTGCCCTGTTGCTGCCCGGCGCCGGGGCGCCTTCCCACCCCGATCGCCGGGCGCCGATCCGGCGACGACAGGATCGAGGCCGACGCTTTGACCGGGCCCCCCGAGGACCACCGACCCTCAGACTCCGGCCCCGACCTGCGCGTAAAAAACCCGCCCCACCACGTGGATGGGGCGGGCTTCAGGCTTGTCATGCATCTCTCGCGGTCACCAAACGATCGTGACCGGTCGAGCACTTACTACTTACTACCGACGACGACGGAGCAACAGCAGCATGCCGGCTCCGAACAGGCCCAGTGTGGCCGGCTCGGGAACCAGGAAGCTGAAGTCGTGGACCGACGGGAACGTGGCATAGGTCGTCGTGATGACCGGCGGCCCGATGGCCGGGTTGTTCGAACCCACGATCAGAGCGTCCGACGACGTAAAGAACCACTGGCCCATGATCGTAATCGAGTAGGCACCGCCGCCGCTGAACGTCGTGTTCGCCACGATCTGATACAGAGCCGTGTGCGGAATGACGAACGGCGTGGCGCCCATGTTGATCGTCCAGATCCAGTTCCCAGGCGTGCCGAGCAGCACGCCGAAGGTCGTCAGCAAGTTGAAGCTCGTCGGATCGTAGAACTCGAACCACATCACCGCAGCAGAGCCACCCAGCCCGACGACGCGCGTCAGCCCGCCGACGAACTTCGCCTTCGTGACGTTCACACCGCTGATGGTGTCGTAGTCATCGTAGCCCAGCGCGGCCAGCTTCGGGGGTGCGCTCCAGTAGCCGAGCGCGCCAGCATACAGGCTGTCGTAGGCAGCTGTACTGGCCCGCTCGCCCTGGCTGACCATCTCAGTGGGCGTGGCGGTGTAGATCGGCCCGGTGCGACTGCCCGAATGGGTCAACTCCGCCATTGCCGGTGCGGTCATGATCACCGCAGCCAGCACGGCAAAAGCAACTTTTCTCATAAGAAGAGCCTCCTTAACTGCAATCTTTCCGTACTGTATTACCTGCCTCCGATACGCGTGGGCCTTCCAGCACCCAATCCGGAAGACCCGCAAAACAGAAACAGCACAGCACCCCTACTACGAAACAGCACAGCACCCCAAGTTTCGTTTGCCCTGAATCGCAGGCTCGACCGCCGTCCAGCACCCAAGAACGACCGTCAAAACGAAAAAGAGCGCGCCACCACGGAAACCGCGGCGACCCACTCTCTCTCCCAGGCCTGCATCAGGCTGGCTGTACCAGCCTGCGAGCATTCTGACTTTACCAGAGATTGGTCTACGGAGGGTTTGCGCCGCCAAGAACCAGCCGGCACGTACGCTTCACCAATCTCCTCCAGTCTTCTCCCCATGTAACACGGTATCACCGTACGCCAAGCCTGTCAATACATTGCCTGACATTTTCGCCAGTCTGACGCCGAAGCGGACCTTCTCCAGTAGGAAGTCTCACCTTGAGCAATCAGAGACACTGAAATACAGCGAGACAGGAATTCTGCGCGCCGCCTCCGCTGCGCCGTCCCATAACACCCCGAGCGGGGACGATCCGGGGGCGCTCCTCGTCGATGCCTGGAATCGACGCCACGAACCCGATCGAGGCGTGGCGCCAGGCCACCCCAGGAAGCCGCGATGTTGTAGGACCATGACCGGCCCTGAACGGCGCCAGCGGGGCCGGCCGGCACAGCAAGATCAGTCCATCGGTCGCCGGCGAACGCGACAGAGCCGAATCGGGCCGGAATGGAAAACCCCACCGCTTCCACCGATAATCGGCTCGGCACAGGATCGGATGGAATCGAGCATGCCGGGTCAGAACGCACAGGTCGAGGCCAAGCCGCGCTCCCGGGGCGGGCTACTCGGGATTGCAGTGCTTGTGGTCGGGCTGGCAACGGCCGGCGTCCTGATCTGCGCCCGCGGCCGGGCGGCGCTGCCCATAACACCCCGCCAGGTCGTCGCCCCCGGTGCGGCGGCCGGGTTCAACGTTCTACTGGTCACCATGGACACGACTCGCCGGGATCGCCTGGGCTGCTACGGCTACAAACAGGCCGTAACACCCACCATCGATTCGCTCGCCGCTCGCGGTATCCGCTTCGACGACGCCGTGAGCAGCAGCCCGCTGACCCTGCCATCGCACACGACCATGCTCACCGGCCTCTACCCGGTCAACCACGGTGCCCGGCACAACGGGTCCAGCCGGCTCACCGAGGAACACGTGACGTTGGCCGAGGTCCTCAAGGCTCGCGGGTACCAGACGGCCGCCTTCGTGTCGTCTGTCGTCCTGGAGCAGCGGTACGGGCTGGCCCAGGGTTTCGAGCTCTACGATTTTGAGGTCGCCGCAGAAGGCTTCCGGGCCCATCTTCTGGACATGAACGAGCGCCCGGCCGACGTGGTCACCGACGCGGCGCTCGACTGGCTCGGGCGGCGGCAGGAGGCCGGGACGGCGGCACCGTTCTTCGCCTGGGTGCACTACTTCGATCCCCATCACCCCTACCAGCCGCCGACGGCGCACCTGGTCCAGTTCCCCACCCAGCCCTACGACGGCGAGATCGCCTTCGTCGATAGCCAGCTCAAACGCCTGTTGGAAGCGTTGTCCGGGCACGGCTTGCGCGACCGCACCCTGATCGCCCTCGTGGCCGACCACGGCGAGGCCCTGGGTGAGCACCTCGAAGAGACCCACGGCTACTACATCTATGACAGCACGATACGGGTGGGATTCGTGCTCTCCTGCCCCGCCCTGTTCGACCGGGCCTACTGCGTCAACGACCGGGTGGTGGGCCTGGTGGACTTGAAGCCGACCATCGAGGACCTCCTGGGCATCGCCCCGAACGTGCCCTGCGACGGACAAAGCCTGCTGGCCGACATCTCTGCGGACCGGGCCGTCTACGTCGAGACCAAGGCGCCGCTGAGCCTGGCGGGATGGAGCCCGCTGTATGCCCTGCGGCGTCATACCGACAAGTACATCCTGGCGCCCCAGCCGGAGTATTACGATCTCGAGGCGGACCCCCAGGAATCGCGCAACCTCTACGCGGAAAGACCCGCTCCGCTGGACGCTCTGGAGCGGCAGCTCACTTCGTTCAGGGACCGCTGGGATGGCGACAGCGCCGAGCGGGCCGCGGCGCGCGTGATGAGCGCCGAGGAGGTCGAACGACTCCGGGCCCTGGGCTATGTCCATTCGGACTCGCCCCCGCCGTCCGGTCCCCTGCCCGATCCCAAGGAGATGATGCCGGTTTACCTGAAGATGGAGCGGGCCATCGACCTGCTCGATCAGGACCGTCTGCAGGAAGCCCTTCAGCTCGCAAAGGCGGCGCTGGAGGAGTGCGACTCGTACCCCTTGGGCGAACGCACGCTGGCGTCCATCTACTTCCGGCTCGGCCGGCTGAACGAGGCCATCGACGTGCTCCGTCGCTCAGCGCAACGCCGGCCCGAGTTCGCCACGTACATCAGCCTGGGGCGGATGTACCTGCACCAACAGCGATTCCAGGACGCCAAGAGGGCCATCGCCCTGGCAGAGGACATCTACCCCGATGACGGGCGGGTCTTCACGTTGCGGGGCGATCTCCTGCGCCTGCAGAACCGGTTCGACGAAGCCATCGCCCAGTATGAGAAGGCCATTCAGGTCGACCCGCACCGGGCCGGCATTCAAGCCCGCGAGCGGATTGACCAGTTGCGCAGCGCGCCGGGCCGGAAAAACCCGCCGTAGGGCGCTCGATCGGGTGGCTGGGCCCGCCCGGCGAACGGTTGGACGGAAGCGAGTATGCCCGACGAGGAAGCACCCATCGCGGCCCGGCGATCCCGGCACGGCCGGCGCATCGGCGCCGGGCTGCTCGGGGTCGGACTGGTTGCAGCGGCTTGGCTGCTACTGGCTCGCGGCGATCGGACGCGGCCGATACAGCCCGGACAGGTCGTCGCCCCCGGCGCGGCGGCCGGCTTCAACGTCCTGCTGGTCACCTTGGACACGACTCGGCAGGATCGACTGGGCTGCTACGGATACGCCCCCGCCGAGACGCCCGCCATCGACTCGCTGGCCGCTTGCGGCATTCGCTTCGACGACGCGGTGACCAGCAGCCCCGTGACCCTGCCATCCCACGCGACCATGCTCACCGGTCTGTACCCGGTCACGCACGGCACCCGTGACAACGGAACCTATCGGCTGACGGAGGACCACCGGACGCTGGCCGAAGTGCTCCAGGCTCGCGGGTACCAGACGGCCGCCTTTGTCTCGTCCTTCGTCCTGGACCGGCGATTCGGGCTGGCTCAGGGATTCGACCTCTACGATTTCGAGGTGACGGCGGAAGGGTTTCGCCCGGACGCCATGGACCTCAACGAGCGCCCGGCGGACGCGGTCACCGACGCGGCCGTCCGCTGGCTCGATCGACGGCAACAGGCCGCGATCACCGAACCGTTCTTCGCCTGGGT
>Ga0307380_10013438_pt1 | contig 10115 bp, 5 predicted proteins | sample UN3MG_FD_202239 | JGI IMG/M metagenome (GOLD analysis project Ga0307380, IMG submission 202239) | Soil microbial communities from Risofladan, Vaasa, Finland - UN-3 | ecosystem: Environmental > Terrestrial > Soil > Coastal area > Acid sulfate soil | place: Finland: Risofladan, Vaasa | collected...
TTCCAGTACAGTCAGCTGCTCGTCCACGGCTGCCCCTGTCTCCATGGCGGCTATTAATTGCTTGGAATAGCCAGCTATTCTGAACATCGCCTCATTCACATAAAGGTGAACCATGTTAATCTTCAGTTTGGACTTATTCTCGCCCACAGACTGGATTGACTTCAGCGCCCTGAGCAGTCCGCTCTCCATAACATAGACCTCCTGGGCGATATCGGACAAGAGAGCCAAAATCTCCTGTTCTCCCTCAATAGCCATGCCGTATTTCTGGGCAGCCTCGTTGCAGAGGAACAGGAACACCCTCTTTGCCCTGTTCACCAGCCTCTGCTGGTATCCCAGGGGGCCATCGGAGGCACCCGGCGCGACGGGTTTCATGGTCTTAAGCTCATTTTTGACCTTCTCGCCTTCCGAGAAGAGAGGGAGTTCGTTCTTGAGTCCCTTCCTCAGCAGGAATCCCATGATGATGACCCTGTTTATCTCATTCGTCCCTTCGAAAATCCTGAATACTCGGTTATCCCGGTAGATTTCTTCCACAGGGTACTCCTCGATGTACCCGTAGCCTCCGTATATTTGAACGGCCTCATCAGCTACATAGGCCAGCATCTCCGTACCATAGACTTTGGCGATGGAGCACTCAATAGCGTATTCGCCCACGCTCTTTGCTATCTGCTGTCCGGCATCGTCTGCGGAGCGGTCGACAGTCTCAAGTATAGTATCTACAAGCCCGCCAATACGATAGACAGTGCTCTCCGCCACATAGGTTCGAGTCACCATCTCGGCTATTTTATGTTTGATCATGCCGAACTGACAAATTGGCTTGTTGAACTGTACGCGCTCTTTGGCGTATCCCACAGCGGACTCAATAGCAAGCTTGGCTGCGCCCACTGAGCCAGCTCCGAGCTTGAACCTGCCCAGATTGAGGATGTTAAAAGCCACCACATGACCCTTGCCCACTTCAAAGAGGACGTTCTCCACGGGCACCTTGGCGTTATCCAGGAATATGCTGCAGGTGGAAGAGCCGCGGAGCCCCATCTTTTTCTCCTCTGGGCCTGTGGATACTCCCTCGTAACCCCTCTCCATGATGAAGGCTGTCACCTTGTCACCCTCAGTCTTGGCGTAGGTGAAGATGATATCGCAGAAGGCGCCGTTGGTAATAAACTGCTTGGTGCCATTGAGTAAATAGTATTTGCCATCAGGAGTCAGCTTTGCTGTAGTTTTCAATGACATCGCGTCTGTGCCAGCGCCGGGCTCGGTCAGGGCGTAAGCCCCGATCTTTTCACCTCGCGCCATGGCGGGCAGATATTTTTCCTTCTGCGCTTTGTTGCCGAATAGCACCAGAGGCGTGGAGCCAATGCCGGTATGGTCATTCAGGGTCAGTCCGAACGAGCCCGCTGGCGCGCAATTCTCCACGATGAGCAATGAGGCTATGATGCCCATCTCGGAGCCGCCGTATTTTTCATCCATATCTGCGCCCAGCAGCCCCAGCTCGCCCGCCTTCAGCATGAGCTGGCGGTTCAACTCCCAATCCTTGTGCTCCAGGCGCTGAGCGTTGGGTTTGACCTCGTTCTTGATGTAGCGCTGTGTTGTGCTGATTATCATTTCGTGTTCTTCGCTGAAGTCCTCGGGTGTGAACACCTCTTCAGCAGGAACATCCTCGAGAAAAAACGCGCCACCTTTTCTAATGATCTTTGTACCCATGTTATCCCCCTTTATTTTAATTCTATTGTATTTCGAAGATACCTGCCGCTCCCATGCCACCGCCAGTGCACATCGTAACCAGGCCGAATCTGGCTTTGCGGCGCTGCATTTCGTGAACCAGCTTGGTGGTGAGGTATACCCCTGTGCAGCCCAGCGGATGTCCCAGTGCAATTGAGCCGCCATTTACATTGAGTCTATTTATGTCGATACCCAGGTTCTTGACCACATACAGCGATTGACAGGCGAATGCCTCGTTCAGTTCGATAAGGTCGACTTTGTCGAGCGAAATGCCAGCGTTTTTCAGCGCCTTGGGCACAGCTACCACCGGCCCGATGCCCATGATTTCGGGGTCAACCCCGCCTACCCCGAACGCTCTGAACACAGCCATAGGTTTCAACCCCAGTTCAGTTGCTTTCTCGCGGGCCATGATAACAACGGCTGCCGCACCATCGTTCATGGGGCAGGAATTACCTGCGGTTACGCTTCCGCCGGCGCGGAACAGAGGAGGCAATTTGGCAAGCCTTTCCAGCGAGGTGTCGAACCTGACACACTCGTCCGAGTCAAAAATCTTTTCTTTTGTCGCTGCCTTCCCATTGGCAAAGATTCTGTCGATTACTTTAATGGGAAGTATTTGTTCCTTGAATATTCCTTCCTTGCAAGACTTGATTGCCTTCTGATGACTTTCGAAAGCAAAGGCATCCTGTTCCTCTCTGCTAATGTTGAACCGCTGGGCCACATTCTCCGCGGTCAATCCCATAGTGATATAAGTTTCGGGTAGAGATGCCATCAAATCGGGGTCGGGAAGTGGCCTGTTTCCTCCCATGGGCACCAATGTCATGTGCTCCACCCCCGCTGCCACTACCACATCGGCAAATCCGCACATAACCCTCTGGCAGGCTATAGCGATGGCATCCAGTCCCGAGGCGCAATAACGGTTTACCGTCATTCCCGGTACATTAGCAGATAGTCCTGCTTTCAGGGCGATAACCCTGCCGATATTCATTCCCGCCTCAGCCTCGGGGAAGGCGCAGCCCATGATAAGGTCATCCACTTCTTCAGGCTTCAGTCCTTTGGCTCTCCTGACGGCCTCTTTAACCACCTCTGCGGCGGTATATTCAGGTCTGGTATTTCTGAGACTGCCTGCTATAGCCCTTCCCAGGCCTGTCCTGACTGCTGATACAACTACTGCTTCCCTCATAGCGTTACTCCTTAATGCCGTAACTAATTACGCAGTGGTCTTCCGGTTTCAAGCATGTGTTTCATTCTTTCCTGTGTCTTTTCCTCCCCGCACAGAGACAGGAAAGCCTCCCTTTCCAGGTCAAGAATGTACTGTTCCGTTACCAGATTATTCTGGTCTACATCGCCGCCGCTGAGCACGTAAGCCAGTTTCTTTGCCATGACGGACTCGTGCTCTGTAATATATAATCCCTCTTTAAGCAGGTATATCAGGAGTTCCAGCAGCGCCTTTCCTGCTCTCCCTGTGACCCTGATTTCGTTTCGAGGCCTCGGTGGACGATACCCTTCTTTGACCAGGGAAAGAACCGACTGCTTGGCATCATAAAGCAGATGGTCGGGGTTCATCGTGACTTTGTCGGTTGCTCGCAAGTATCCCAAATCCTTTGCTTCCTGCGCGCACATGGATACCTTTGCCATGGCGATGGTCTCGAAGGCTCTGGCAATATAAGGAACAAGGTCAGGTTTACCTCCGCCGGGCACTGCGCTGGGGGTACTTGAAGGCACCCACTCGATGGCTCGAAGCAACATCTCCTTGCAACCACCTCCTGCAGGGATGACACCCACACCGAACTCCACCAGTCCCATATAGCATTCCGCATGAGCCCTTACCAGGCTGGCTGACAAACACACCTCACATCCGCCGGCCAGCGTCATGCGGAACGGTGCTGCCAACACAGGTTTCTGCGAGTACTTCATGCTCATGCAGGCATCCTGCAAACTCTTCACCGCTTGCTCGAGTTGGTTCCAATCCTTATTCTGGGCTGCAGCGAGGATTTGTCTCACATCAGCCCCCAAGCAGAAGTTTGCCCCCTGGTTGCCGATGACAAGCCCTTGGTAGTTCGCCTCTACCTCTGCCACGCTGTCGCTAATCATCTGGATGACATCGGGGTCGATGACATTGTTGGGTGAGGTGAATTCGAGGCAGGCAACACCGTCCCCTATGTCTATAAGGCTTGCCCCTGGGTTCGATTTAACTATCTTCTTCCGCTCTTTCAGGGAAGGAAGGAGTATTATCTGCGGCTTCACCTCGACTGGCACATAGTCTGTGTTGACGAAATCGTAAAAATAATTCCTCGTTCGCTTTTTTTCATAGAACCGCTTTTTCCCTGCCGAAAGCATACTTTCGATGTTCTGAGGGATTGTGTCGCCCTCTTTCGCCATCCGCTCCACCGATTTTTTGAGGTCTATAACGTCCCAGGTCTCGAAGGGACCCATCTCCCAGTTAAAGCCCCATTTCATGGCCCGGTCAACGTTCACGATATCATCCGCTATCTCAGGGATTTTAGCGGCGCAGTAGAGCAGCGTCCGCTTAAGCGTCTTCCAGGCGAAATGTCCTGCCCTGTCATCGGAGTATGCCATCGTGCGCAGGCTTGTAGCGATGTCGGCTTTCCTGAGCTGGTTGAGAATGGGGAGATTGGCTTTCCTCTGGGGTACATAGTTCATGATAGTGTAGTCGAGGGCATAAATCTGCGAGCCTTCGGCGGTCGTCTCCTTTTTATAGAAGCCACTCCCGGTCTTGTCGCCCAGAAGGCCCTTCTCTACCATCTGCTTGACAAACTGGGGCACCGCCAGTTGTCTCTTCTCATCTTCATCCTGTATGTTGTCGCTGACGTTCTGTGCTACTTTGAGAAAGGTATCCAGCCCTACCATGTCGGAGGTCCTGAAGGAAGCGCTCTTGGGCCTGCCCATAGGAGGGCCGGTTATGGCATCAGCTTCCTCTATGGTGTAGCCATCCTCGACCATAATCTTCATAACCCCGATAACAGCGTAGGCGCCTATTCTGTTGGCGATGAAGTTGGGCATGTCCTTGGCGAAGACAATGCTCTTGCCCAGTCTATTCTCACAGAACTCCGCCATCAACGAGAGTAGTTCTGTGTCGGTTGACTTGCCCGGTATGATTTCGAGGAGCTTCATGTGCCGGGGAGGATTGAAGAAATGCGTTCCCATGAAATGCTCTTTGCGTTCTTTGGACAGCTCCTCTGATATTCGTTCTATCGATAATCCCGAGGTATTGGTGCTGATAAGGGCGCCCGGCTTGACATAAGGTTCGATTTTCCGCAATAGCTCTCTCTTTATTTTCAGGTCTTCCACTATCCCTTCGATAATCCAATCAGCATCTGACAGCCATTGCAGGTGGTCTTCGAAATTGCCCGGCGTGATGAGCCTGGCATCCTCGGGGATAAACATAGCGGGAGGCCTTGCTCCTATAGTGCCCTGGATGCCCATTCTGGCCAGCTTATTCCTGAAGTCGGGTGATTCTTTGGTCAGCTTTTTCTTGAGGTCGGCTGCGTCCAGTTCTTTGGGAACGATATCGAGAAGATATGTTGGTATGTCAACGCCGGCCAGCAGGGCAGCTATCCTGCTGCCCATTACACCTGCGCCGAGAACTGCTGCCTTTTTAATCCTTATCTGTTTCATGGTTTCACACCCCCTGTCAGTTGAGTTTTAACTCTGTGGCTTAAGAAAATGACACTATTGTCTTTACTGCCTTATACTTTCCTTTGTGCAGGTTGACTTCTATCATCTCGCGGTAGTCTTCGAGGGCGAAGGCGTGGGTAATCATGGGCTCGAGGCGAACCTTCTTCTGTTGTGCCATGCGGATAGCCGTTTCGAAGGCATGTTCTCTCTTCCCGCCCAGGTTATTATAGCCAAAGCAATAGACGCCTTTGATGGTCTGAAGCTTCAGCCACAGTGGCGTGGGGTCCTTCATTGTTTCCTTGCCAATCCCGACTACGCTCAGTACCCCACCTGTCCTCAATACTCTCAAATCCGTATCGAGGGTGTGGGTGCTGGCTACCGTATCGAAAATTTTGGAGAATCCTCCCATAGCTATTTTTCGACCCAGCATCGGCTTGTACAGCTTTGCCCCAGTTATCTTCTCGGCTTGATGGAGCAGGTCACCGCCTGTGATGAGATTATCTGCACCTGCCTGTAATGCCATCTGGGCATGGAATCTGGAAGGCTCCGCTGCCGTAATAGGGCAATTTATCCCGAAGGCACGTATAGTCTGGATGATGAGATTGCCGATAAAACCGGCTCCCACAACAAGCACTCTGTCTTCTGATGTTGGCAGGTTGCCCAGCACAGCCTGAATACATACAGCGAGCGGCTCCATCAAAGCGCCTTCTCTGGGGGAGATTTCGGGAGGCAGTTTGAGCACCTGGCTCTTGTGTGCCACCAGGTAAGGGGCAAAGCCTCCGCCTAGGTCGCGACATATCCCGAGGAAAAGGCCGGGGGCGAATTTGCCCTCGGCGAAGTTCTCGCAGTTACTCGGTCTGCCCATTTTGCAGCTTCGGCACTCAGGCTCGATGCCTCTTACGGAGCAACTCAAGGTAGGAATGACGGTAACTACATCACCTGTCTTTGCTTCGCTGACATTCGCACCAACTTCTATGACTTCCGCGCTGATCTCGTGCCCCGGGGTGCAGGGAAACGAAGTGAAGGGGGCTGCCATAGTGGAATCTTTTAAAAGAATGAGGCTCATATCGCTTCCGCAGAACCCACAAAACAGCGTCTTGAGCTTTATCCAGTCGGGCGAGGGCAATGTGGGTATGGAGACGTTGGCGAGCCGTATCGTGGCAAGGGGGCCATTATGGTAAAAACGTGTGCTTATCCGCCCCAGCACTTTCAGGACTGCGTATTGAGGTATGTTCACAGAGAATCGCAGTGCCTTCACCACACCCTGTCCTTGGGGGGTGGGTTGTAAGACCACCCCTGCTTGATATCGTTCTTATCGCTCGCAAACGCTACCGGCGGTGTCGCAGCCTTCCATCCAGATGCTGTCCAGCACTACCAAATCGGGCGGTACCAGGTGCACTTCAGGGTCTACAATCACATCCAGCACAGCCGGCAATCCCGAGGCTACTGCCCTTTTCAGGGCCGGGCGAATCTGAGTCGGCTTGGTGATGCGTTCACCGTAGCAGCCCAGAGCCTGCGCCAGCTTATCGTAGCGGGCGTCGGTGAAATCAACGCCGCAGTAGCGCTCCTCGTAGACCAGCTTTTGCCCGCCTTTAATCATGCCCCAGCAGCAGTCATTGGCGATGATTACTATTATGGGTGCATTCTCACGGCGCGCTGTTTCCATTTCCATAGCATTGAAGCCAAAGGAGCCGTCGCCAGTGATACAGTACACGGGAACATCGGGTCTGGCTATTTTGGCTCCGACAGCGAAGGGCACACCTGAGCCTAGATGTCCTGAATCAGCAGCCCAGAGGAAGGTACGAGGCTCATAGATGCGATTCTGGTAGAAAGCCCATACCGCCGTTGTGCCGCCGTCCACAGCGGAGATAGCATTACGAGGGAAGAATTCTCGAACCTCGCGCATCAGCCGCAGCGGATGGATAGGCGTCCGGTTCGAATAGGCACCTTCCTTCCAGCCATCCAGCCAGGCTTGCTGGAACTGCTGCGCCTCTTTTAGCTGAGGGTTTGCCTTCTTCGGCTTTGTTTTTTTCTTAATCGCCTTGAATAGAGCGTTTAAAGTGCTTTTAGCATCTCCAACAAGTGCAAGGTCTACAGGGCGGTTCACCCCTATGCTCTGAGGCTCTATGTCAATCTGTATGAATCGTTGCGAATTCGGGTCTCCCCAAAACGGTGGCTTGCCCCAGCCATCCAGGTCCCCCATACGTCCCCCCACATGAAGGATTGCGTCTGCTGTGGATTGAGCCTGGATTGAGCCCAGTGAAGCAGGTATCAGACATAGTGGGTGATCCTCAGGAATCGTTCCTCTTGCACCAAGACTTGTAGTTACCGGTGCTGAGAGATACTCTGCCAGTTTCACTACCTCAGCCCATGCGCCGCTGCGCAACACACCTCCGCCCGTATGTATTAGCGGAAACTTGGCTTTTATCAATACGTCCGCTGCCTGTTCGATAAGGGTGACATCTGCAATTGAAGCTGTAGTGGCGCGGTATCGCTGTGGCTGCCGGATAGGGTATTCGTCGGTGTTCAATTTGTCGCAGACCACATTGGAGGGCAAGTCTAAATACACAGGGCCGGGGCGTCCCGATGTGGCTGCTCTAAACGCCATCTGTACCAGATGAGGCATCCTTCTTACATCGTTCACCAGCGCCCGCCATTTGGTGATAGGAGCCATCAAAGGAACTTGCTCCAGACCCTGCGTGCAGCCATGGTCTGGGTAGGAACGCCAGGTCTGATTCTGTGCGCCCAATATCACCATAGGAATAGAATCGGCCCAAGCTGCATATACGCCCGGCACCAAATCAGCTACACCGGGTCCTACCGTGCCCAGGCATACGCCGGGCTCGCCGGTAACACGCGCCCAGGCATCTGCCATGTGCGCTGCCGCCTGTTCGTGGCGTGTGGTGATGAACTTCAGGTTAGCCTTGCGTCCTAGGCGGTAGATAGCATCTGTGATAGGGTTGCACTGGTCTCCGGGTATCCCGAATACATAATGGACACCCTCCTGGATAAGACAATGAACTAGAGCTTCTGCGCCGCTTATGATAGCCATCATTCCACCCCCAAATGTGTGGTAAGTCTGAGGATTACAGGGATTGTGAGCATAATAGCATGCGAGTTATTCATTGTCAATTGTTGACAATCTACAAAATCTCGTATATATTCGCAGAGGGAAAAGGTTTATGGAGGGCTCTAATACAGTGGAGTTCAAGCCGTGGGACAATCTGGATGAACAGATCGCAGAACACATTTCCTCCCTGATAATCAAGGGTGAACTTACGCCTGGCGAAAGGATTCGCGAAGCTAAGCTGGCAGAGGATTTGGGTGTTAGCAGAGGCCCCATCAGAGAAGCACTGCGAATACTCGAGGGTAGGAGATTGGTGAAGCTCATACCACGGAGAGGCGCACGGGTTACCGAGCTTTCGACTTCATCTATCGAGCGACTTTACGATGTTCTGGTGGAGCTGTTGACGCTCACTGCCCGAAAAGCGGCGGAGAATCGAACCAAGGAGGATTTGGCGCGAATTCGCAGAGCGTTGAGGAAGATTGAAACGTGTGCCGGTAAGGGCGACACCTCTGGTTACTACGATGCAATCTTCGAGTTCTTCGTAGCCAGTCTCATAGCAGCTAAGAACCCTCTGCTGTCCAGGTTGCTCAGAGACCTCGAGCCGAGCACGCGCCGCATTCAATATGCTTCTCTGGCACGGCGCAAAGAGGACTTAAAGAGCAATGTTCTGTACTTCGAGCAGGCTACAAAATACATAGAGGACAGAAATTCCGAGACGGCTTCTCAATCCATCCGTAAATATGCCCAGAATGAGAAGGTATCCGCAGTCAATAATACGAAACCTCTCTGCAAAAAGGAAAAAGAGTAGAACTGAACTGAGGGCGCACTCGGGCTTCACAAAAAAGATAATGAAGGAGGGATGCAATGGACGACAAGAAAATCAGAAAGGGTGGTTCTTTCCTGATCGAGGCTGTGCCCCCGAGCGAGGTGTTCACGCCCGAGGACTTTGGCGAAGAGCACAGGATGATAAGCGGAACTGTGGAACGTTTTGTCAAAAACGAGGTAATGCCACAAGCTGAAAAACTAGAGCACAAGGACTTCGAACTGACTCGCAAACTAATGCAACAGGCGGGCGAGCTGGGGCTCCTGGGGGTCGATATCGAGGATGAATACGGCGGCTCGAAGCTCGATAGCATAGCTTCGCTGCTGATCACCGAATACTCTTCAAAATCCGGTTCTTTTGGTGTTGCCCTTAATTGCCACACTGGAATAGGCTCGATGCCGATAGTTTATTTTGGCAGCAAGGCTCAAAAGAAAAAATATCTCCCTGGTTTGGCAAAAGGAGAAAAGTTAGGCGCTTATGCCCTGACCGAGCCTGGAGCCGGCACTGACGCTCTCTCCCTGAAGACTACGGCCAAGCTAACGCCGGATGGCAAGTATTACCTGCTCAACGGCACCAAGCAGTTCATCACAAACGCCGCCTTCGCCGATATTATCATCACCTATGCCAAGGTGGATGATAAGATGACAACCTTCATCCTGGAGAGGGGCTTTGAAGGTATATCCATAGGGCCTGAGGAGAAGAAGCTGGGAATTCGCGGCTCCTCCACCTGCTCCATATTCCTAGATAATGTCAGGGTGCCTGCGGAGAATGTCCTCTTCGGAGTTGGCAAAGGGCACGTGGTAGCCTTTAATATTCTGGATCTGGGCAGGTTCAAGCTGGCTGCGGCAAGCGTGGGCGCAGCCAAGCTAACGATAG
>Ga0307380_10013439_pt1 | contig 10114 bp, 6 predicted proteins | sample UN3MG_FD_202239 | JGI IMG/M metagenome (GOLD analysis project Ga0307380, IMG submission 202239) | Soil microbial communities from Risofladan, Vaasa, Finland - UN-3 | ecosystem: Environmental > Terrestrial > Soil > Coastal area > Acid sulfate soil | place: Finland: Risofladan, Vaasa | collected...
CCAACCCCGCCCTGCTCTACGGCTACGGTTCCTACGGCATGAGCATGGATCCCGACTTCGACTCCGAGGTGGTCAGCCTGTGGGATCGCGGCTTCATCTATGCGATCGCCCACGTTCGAGGCGGCGGGGAGATGGGCCGGCCCTGGTACGACAGCGGCAAGCTGCTGCACAAGAAGAACACCTTCACCGATTTCATCGCCTGCGCCGAGCACCTGATCGACGCGAAGTACACCGCCCCCGATCGCCTGGCCATCATGGGCGGCAGCGCCGGCGGCCTGCTTATGGGCGCGGTGGTCAACATGCGGCCCGATCTGTTCCAGGCCGTCGTGGCCCAGGTGCCCTTCGTCGACGTCGTTACCACCATGCTCGACCCGTCCATCCCCTTGACCGTCACCGAGTACGAGGAGTGGGGCAATCCCAACGAGCAGGCCTACTTCGAGTACATCCTGAGCTATTCCCCGGTGGACAACGTCGCCGCCCGGGACTATCCCCACCTGCTGATCACCGCCGGGCTCAACGACCCGCGCGTGGGCTACTGGGAGCCGGCCAAGTGGGCCGCCAAACTCCGGGTCGCGAAGACGGATCACAACCGCCTGCTGCTCAAGACCGAAATGGGCGCGGGCCACGGCGGCAAGTCCGGCCGCTACCGCCAGCTCGAGGAAGATGCCTTCGAGTACGCCTTCGTCCTGGACGCGGTCGGCATCACCGAGTGATCGCCGCCCTGACGCGGCGCCAAACCCGCCGGTCGCCCGGCAACGGAGCATTACCATGGCCACACGATGGACGCCGGATGCGGTCCTGGCGACGGCCAGTCGCTACCAGGCCTCCTGCATTCTAGCCGCGGCGGCGGACCTGGATGTCTTCCGCCTCCTGGCGGATCATCCGCTCACCGCGCAGGAGGCGGCCGATCGGCTGACGGCCGACCTCCGCGGCACGACCGTCCTGCTCGATGCGTTGGTGGCACTGGAACTGCTGGACAAGCATGACGGCCGGTACGCGCTGGCCGCCGACGTCGAGCCGGTCCTGACGCCCGACGGGGCTGACAGCGTTCTGGCCATGGTGCAGCATCAGGCCAACTGCCTGCGCCGCTGGGCCCAACTGGCCGAAGTGATCCGTTCAGGCAAGCCCGCCGAGCGAAAGCCGAGCATCCGGGGCGAGCAGGCCGACGAGGCCGCCTTCATCGGCGCGATGCACGACGTGTCCGGGCCGGTGGCCGCCGGCTTGATCCGGGAGATCGGCCCGCCCGAGTTCGGCCACCTGCTGGACATCGGCGGGGCCTCCGGCACCTGGACGATCGCGCTGCTGCAAGCCAATCCCGACGCGACCGCCACCCTCTTCGACCTGCCCAGCGTCATCCCCTTGGCCGAGCGGCGGATGGCGTCGGCGGGGTTGACCGATCGAGTCCGACTCGTCGCCGGCGACTTTCTCGTGGACCCTCTTCCAACGGGCGCCGACCTCGCCTGGGTCGGCGCCATCGTGCATCAGAACTCTCGCGAGCAGAACCGCCGCCTGTTTGCGGCTATCGCCCGGGCGCTGGCCGACGGTGGCCGCATCCTCATCCGCGACGTGCTGATGGACGGCTCGCGGACCTCTCCCTCGTACGGGGCGTTGTTCGCGGTCAACATGCTGGTGGCCACCGAGGGAGGCGGCACGTTCACATTCGACGAGATTCGCGAAGACCTGGAGGCGACCGGCTTCGCCGACGTGACCGTCGTGCGGCGCGACCAGGGCATGAATTCGATCGTTCAGGCAACGAAAACCCGGTAGGCCGGTTCGCGGGCGCGTGACGGTTCAGGTGGGTGCCACTGGCAGCTTGCCTGCCAGTGTGTGTGCTCGATACGCCCACCCGAGAGACCGCACGGGCGGGCAAGCCGCCCGTGGCACCCCAAACCGAGTGCCGGCGGAGGTGTGACGGACCGGCCGCCCCTTCTCATCCTGCTCTCATGTTGCGTAGGCTATCCTCCGGGGCGTTGGTGGGCGGGCGCGTGTGCCTGCGCTCCATTGTATTGGCCCGAGTGGAACCGAGGTTTGCAAGGAGAACCATGATGCGACGGACAAGAAAGCTTTCTTTGGTGGTGGGTGTGGGATTGGCTGGGCTGCTGTTGGTGCCCGTCCTCAATGCTGTCGGCGGCGAGGAGGAGGGGCTGACGCTGGACCAGGTTCCCGAGGCCGTCCGGGCGACGATCCTGCGTGAGGCCGCCGGCGCCAAGATCACCGAGATCGAACGCGAGACCGAGAACGGCAAGACGGTCTTCGAGGCCGACTTCCTGCGTGACGGCCAGGAGATCGAGATCCAGGTGGCCCCCGACGGCACCCTGCTCGGCAAGGAAATCGAGCAGGAGGACGACGATGAGGAGGGTATCCCGATTGACCAGGTTCCGGAGCCGGCGCGGAAGGCGCTACGCGAACTCGCCGGACCTGGAACAGTCCTCCGGGCGGAGCGCGACAGCGAGGACGGCGTGATCGTATACGGGGCCAAGTGGACCCTGAACGGCACCAAGCACGAGGCGGCCGTCACGGCGGACGGCACACTGATCGAGACCGAGGAGATCATCCCCGTAGCGAACGCTCCGGCTGCGGTACGCACGGCCATCGCCAAGCACTTCGCCCCCGGCGCCCAGGTAGTCGTCGCCAGGAAGATGATCGTCGTGTATGAAGTCGAGGCCAAGGTCGACGGCAAGGAAAAGGAGTTGCTCGTCTTCCCGACCGGACAAGTCCGCGAGGACACGGACGACGACGGCGATGATGATGATGACGACGACGATTGACAACCGTGACGAGCACCCGGCCGATCGGCGGAGCCCGTTCCGCGCCGCCGATGCAGGAGCGAACCCATGAAAACGCAGAGCAACCGGAGAGCCCTGTCGTTCCTTGTGGTCCTTGGCCTGCTCACCGGGTCATCCGCCTGCAATTCGCCGCAGGGGTCTGGGTCGGCCGGCGACGCTGCGGCTGATGGAACACCCCAGGTCGATCCGGCCGACTTCGTGGCCGTTGTCGACAATCCCTTCTTCCCCCTGACGCCGGGAACGATGCGCGTCTACGAAGGGGAAAAGCCGGACGGGCTGGAGCGCGTCGAGGTGCTGGTCACCGACGACACGCGGGAGATTCTGGGCGTCACCTGCACGGTGGTGCGCGACACGGTCGCCCTGGATGGAGAAACCATCGAGGACACCTTCGACTGGTACGCCCAGGACCGCGACGGCAACGTCTGGTACTTCGGAGAGGACTCCAGGGAGCTCGAGGACGGCCAGGTGGTGAGCACCGAGGGCTCGTGGGAGGGCGGTGTCGACGGCGCCCAGCCGGGCATCGTCATGCCCGCGGACCCCCAAATCGGGGACGTCTTCCAGCAGGAAACCGCACCCGGCGTGGCCGAGGACAGGGGCGAGGTCGTCAGCCTCACCGAGTCCGTGACCGTGCCTTTCGGCTCGTTCGATGACTGCCTTCAGACGCGGGACTTCACGCCGCTCGACCCAGGCGTGAATGAGTTCAAGTTCTTCTGCCCGGGCGTCGGAGAGGTGCTCACCAGAGAGGAGGAGGCCGACGTCGAGCTGATCGGCGTCGAAGAGCAATAGCACCCGCGGACGGGGTATACTTGAATCGTCGTCGCGGGGGCGGCCGTTCTGACGTGTGAATCCCTATGCGCCTGCTGGTGATCGAAGACTACGAACCGCTCCGCAAGTCGCTCAGCCAGGGGCTCCGCGAAGCGGGCTTCGCGGTCGATTCGTCCGCCGACGGCGAGGAGGGGTTGTGGTACGCCAAGTCGAATGACTACGACGTGATCCTGCTCGACATCATGCTGCCCCGGGTCGACGGCCTGACCATCCTCAAGCACCTTCGAAAGATCGGCGACCGCGTCCCCGTCCTGCTCCTGACCGCCAGAGACACGCTCGAGGATCGCGTCAGCGGGCTCAACCTGGGGGCCGACGACTACCTGGTCAAGCCCTTCGCCTTTGAAGAGCTGCTCGCCCGCGTCCGGGCACTCCTGCGCCGCAAGTACGACAGGGCCGACCCCGTCCTCCGGGTCCGGGATCTGGAACTCGACACCGCCGCCCGGACCGTCAGCAGAGGCGGGCATCCGGTCGAGCTGACCGCTCGCGAGTATGCCCTGCTCGAGTTTCTCGCCCTGCGCGCCGGGCAGGTCGTGTCGCGAACCGACATCTGGGAGCATCTGTACGAGTTCCACGCCTCGGCCGAGAGCAACGTCGTCGATGTCTACGTCGGGTACCTGCGGAAGAAGCTCGAACGGCCCGACCTGCCCCGGCTGATCCACACGCGACGGGGACAGGGATACATGCTCGGGGAGGGCCACTGATGCCTTCGATACGGCGGCGGTTGCTCCTGGGCACGGCGCTGGGCACGGCGGTCGTCCTATCGGCCGCGGCGCTGACCCTCTACGTCATGATGCGGGCTTCGCTGTTCGCGGAGTTCGACGGTGCCTTGCGCCAGAGAGTGCAGACGCTGGCCAGTCTGGTCGAACAGGAGGGAGACCAGATCGACCTCGAGTTCACCGAGACCGACATGGCGCAGTTCGAGCGCCCGGACCGACCCGAGTACTTCCAGGTCTGGCTCGCCGACGGTGCGACCGTGGAGCGCTCGCCGTCATTGGGCGGAGAGAATCTTCCTCGGCTTGACGGGCCTCTGAATGAGACGGTCATCCGCCCGGGCGTTCTGCCGGATGGGCGATCCGGCCGCCTCGCGGGGCTGACCTTCCGGGCGCGCCTCGACGACGAAGATCCCGGCGCGTCCGTCCCGGGGCAGGTGACGCTCGTGCTGGCACGCGACGTCGAGAACGTAAACGCTGCGCTGGGGAGTCTGCGTGTCGTGCTCCTGCTGGTAGGCGGTGCCGCGACGCTGCTTTCGGTGGTCGTATTGGCCTGGACTGTGCGCTTTGGCCTGAAGCCCGTTTCACGGATGGCGGATGAGATCGAAGGGATCGACGAAAAATGTCTTTCGGCGCGAATCGATCCGGCTCGCGCGCCGCTCGAACTCGAGCCGGTTACCCGTCGGCTGAACGACCTGCTGGTCCGGTTGGAAGCAGCCTTCGCCCGCGAGAAGACGCTCACCGCGGACGTGGCCCACGAGTTGCGCACGCCGCTCGCCGGAATCCGTTCCACGCTGGAAGTGTCCCTCTCGCGCGAGCGAAGCGCCGGTGCCCACCGGGAGGCCATCGGCGATTGCCTGTCGATCTGCAAACAGACCCAGACGATGGTGGAGAATCTTCTCGCGCTGACGCGGCTGGATGCCGGCGGCCGCGAGCCCGACTGTCGCCCCGTGCAAGTGGACATACTGATACGGGACGCCTGGGCCCCCTTTGACGGGCCGGCCGCGGACCGGCGGCTGCGCGTGCAGTGGGAGGTCCAGCGCGATCTGACGTTCAACACGGATGCCGACCGGCTGCAGTTGGTGCTGAGCAACATCTTCGAGAACGCCGTCAACCACGTGAACGAGGGCGGCGAGATCGGCGTCAACTGCGCCGCGGACGACGGCCGACTGCGACTGATCGTCTCGAATACCGGCAGCCTGATCTCTGCCGAGCAGATCCATCACGTCTTTGACCGATTCTGGCGAGCCGACGCCGCTCGCAAGGACGTGGGGGCCCACTGCGGGCTCGGCCTGTCGCTCTGCAAGGAGATTGTCGAGCGCTTGGGCGGGAGGATAACCGCGGAATCGACCGACGACGGCCGCTTCCGCATCACGGTCGTACTTCTGTCGAAGACGTCCCAATTGCCGGAGTCTCCAACCGCCGGCCGGGATGACCAGGGTCAAGGGTAGGACCTTGGGCGACGCACGCTCCGATCAGCTTGCCCAACGTCCCGGGCGAGGGCGGCGATGTCCCGCGGCTCCTTGGATGCTGGAGAGGGCGACTGACGCTGCTGCCCGGCGCCGGTCAGGCGTCGTCAATGGAAACGTGCCCCGCTTACCAGCATCTCCAGGCGGGTTGGACCGCAGAAAATCAGCCCCTCTGGTCGATAAATTCTTTGTATTGCAGCGCCGTTGTGATAGTCTACCGCGCTCTCGACAGCATGGAGGCTCGTCACTGGCGCGGCGAGCCGGCGTCGCAGCAACCGGCGGCGAACAAGTCGCCACCTTCGGTCGCAGCGGCCGGCCGCAGTCGTACATGCCAGGGATCGGCGGTTCTGTAGGGCACAAGGAGGTACCCACGGCCGATGTTCCTCAAACGCATCTCGGTTGCAGGCTTCAAGAGCTTCGCCGACAAAGTTGACTTTGATTACGGCCCCGGCGTGACCTGCATCGTGGGCCCCAACGGCTGCGGCAAGAGCAACGTCGTGGACGCCTTCAAATGGGTCCTCGGCGAGCAGTCGGCCAAGTCGCTGCGCGGCTCGCAGATGTTGGACATGATCTTCAACGGCTGTGAGAGCCGCCGCAGCAGCGGGATGGCCCTGGTCGTCCTGCTGTTCGACAACACGGACCGCGCCTTGCCCCTCGACTGCGACGAGGTGTCCGTCGGGCGAAAGCTCTACCGTTCCGGAGAGAGCGAGTATCTGATCAACCGGGAACCGGCCCGACTCAAGGACGTCCGCGAGCTGTTCATGGACACCGGGGTCGGCACCGACGCGTACTGCGTGATCGAGCAGGGTCGCGTGGCGGCCCTGCTGCAATCCAGCACCACGGAACGCCGGCTCGTCTTCGAGGAGGCCGCCGGAATCAGCAAATACAAGGCCCGCAAACGCGAGGCCCTCCGCAAGCTCGAGCGAACCCGGCAGAACCTGCTGCGGGTCAACGACATCATCGACGAGGTCGAGCGACGCCTGCGCAGCGTGAAGCTGGCCGCCGGCAAGGCCCGCAACTTCCAGACCTACGACGCCCGCCTTCGCGAGCTGCGATCCACCTATTCGCTGGCCGAGTACCACCGCCTGACGCAGGAGATCGAACACCAGCGGGCCGGCGCCGAGCAAGCCTCGGACGCCGCCACCGCCCTGCGCACGCGGATCGACCTCAACGAGACCGAGTCGGTCCGGCTCACCGGCGAGGCCGATCGCCTCAGCGCCGAGCTGTCGGCCGCGGAAAACCAGTACCTGCAGGCCCAATCGCAGATCACCGCTTGTGAGGAGCGGGTGGACGGCGCCGGCCGCCGGCTGGTCGAGGAGGGCCGGCATCTGGTCCGCTCGCAAGAGCGTCTGACCACCCAGCAGCAACGGCGCCAGGAGTTGGACGCCGAGTTGGCCCGCATACGGGAGCACACGGATCAGCTCGAAAACCGCATCGCCGAGCAGAACGCCGCCATCGAGCGGCTCCTGGGCGAGGACCACACCCTGTCGGCCGACCTGACCGCCGCCCAGGCCATGTTGGAGGATGAGAAGGCCGGCGTCATCGAGCTGTTGCGGCGCACCGCCCAGTTGCACAACGAGATCGCCCGGCTCGAGACACAGCGCGACTCGCTCGAAGGGCAAAAAGGGCGCCTCTCGCAGCGCGACGCCCAGATCCGCCAGGAACTCCACGACCTGCTCCACCGCAAGAGCGAGTTGGAGGCCCGCCAGGCCGAGGTCGAGTCCCTGATCGACGACCAGATGCGGCGCCTGGAGGAGAAGAAGCGCGACGCCGTCCGGGTCCACGGCCTGCAGGCCGACCTGGCCCGCGAGCTCGTCTCGGCCAAGGAACTCCGCAGCGGTTTGGCATCGCGCAGGCAGTTGCTCACCGACCTGGAACAGAAGATGGAGGGCGTCGGGAAGGGTGTCCGCCAGCTCCTGGCGGCCAAGGCCGAAGCGCCGGACGCCGCTGCGCTCGCCTGTATCGAGGGCATGGTCGCGGACCTCTTCGAGGCCGAGATGATCCACGCCCTGGTGGTCGAGGCCGCCGTGGGAGACAGCGACCAGCACCTGGTGGTGTCCGACACCCGGGCCTTCCTGGCCGATCCCTCGCGCCTCGAGGGATTGGCCGGCCGGCTGACGGCCATCTGTCTGGACCGCCTGCCCCCGGTCATCAACGTTCGCGACTTCTCCCCCCAGCCGGGCTTTGTCGCTCCGGCTCTGGACTTCGTCCGTTTCCCGGACGAACTCGACCGTCTGAGCCGGCACATGCTGGGCAAGACCGTCGTGGTCCAGACGCTCGAGGCCGCCCTGAACATGGCCGGCGAAGACACTGACGGACACCGCTTTGTCACCCTCGCCGGCCAGGTCGTCGAGCCCGACGGGCGGATCATCCTCGGGCCGCCCTCCAGCCGGGCGGGCCTCATCTCCCGCAAGAGCGAGTTGCGCGACATCGGCCAGCAGCTCGTCGACCTCGAGCGCCGGATCGAAGTGCTTACCGGTCAGTTGCAGCGCATGGACGCCGAGGCCACCCACCTGGACGAGGTCCAGCAGGACCTGCGCGGTGCGATCCACGACGCGCATACCGCCCGGGTCGAGGCCGGCGCCTCACTGGACAACGTGAACGAGGCCGTCCGGCGCCTGACCGACGAGCAGCCCCTGATCGCCGGCGAGGTCGCCCTGATCGAGCGGGACATCGCCGAGGCCGCGACCCGCAGCTCGCAGAACCGCCAGTCGCTCGAACAGATCGAGGAGGAGAACCGTTGCCGAGAGCGCCTGGTCGTCGAGCATCAGCAGCGGATCGACGACGTGGTCGCCCGCCGGTCGCAACTGCAAACCCAGTTGACCGAGGCCAAGGTGCTCGCCGGTCAGCTCGCCGAGAAGCGGTCGGCCGCTTCCGAGACGAACGCCTCGTTCCGCCGCGAGCTGCACGCCGTCCAGACGGCCGAAGCCGAGGCCGAGCGTGAGGCCCAGGACAGTCAGCGCCGCATCGCCGAGGCGGAGGGGGCCATCCTGGAGGGGCGCCGCCAACTGGGCGGGCTGCAATCGGCCGCCCGGCATTTCGAGGCCGACGCCATGGGCCTGCGCCGCCAGCGGCAGATGGTCCGACTCGAATCAGAGGACCTGTCGGCCGCGACCAAGAGTTCGCGCACCGAGTTGGAGGACGTCGAAGCCGGGCTCCACGCCGCCCAGATGGCCCTGCAGGAGGCCACCGTGCGACGCGACGAGCTCTGCGCCCGCGTGCGCGACGAGATCAGCATCGAGCTGGCCGAGCAGTACGAGACCTACGACCACGCCGAACGCAACTGGGAGGAGGTCGAGGTCGAGATCGAGGACCTCAAGGCCAAGATCACCCGCCTGGGCAACGTCAACCTGGACGCCATCGCCGAGCAGCAAGAGCTCGAGACCCGCCAGGAGTTCCTCACCTCGCAGCGGGATGACCTGGTGAGTTCGGAGACGCAGGTCGAGCAACTCATCAAGCAGCTCGACGCCGAGAGCATCCAGCGGTTCACCGAGTGTTTCGAGCTGATCCGCTCCCACTTCCGCGAGATGTTCCGCAAGCTGTTCGGCGGCGGAAAGGCCGACATCGTGCTCGAGGACCCCGACCAGATACTGGACTGCGGTATCGAGATCGTGGCCCGTCCGCCGGGCAAGGAGTTGCAGAGCATCACGCTGATGTCCGGTGGCGAGCAGGCCCTCACCGCCATCGCCCTGCTGATGAGCATCTTCCAGTCGCGGCCCGCGCCCTTCGCCCTGCTGGACGAGGTGGACGCCGCACTGGACGAAGCCAACAACGACCGCTTCAACCGCATCGTCCTGGAGTTCGCCAAGAAATCGCAGTTCATCATCATCACCCACCAGAAGCCCACCATGAGCATCGCCGACCAGATGTACGGCGTGACCATGCAGGAGCCCGGAGTCAGCACCCGCGTCAGCGTCAAGTTCGAGCCCGTCGAACCCCGCGAAACCACCGCCGTGGCGTAAGATCGCCCATGGCGGCCGGTCTGACGCATGGCGATGGTGCGCTCGCCACCTGGTCCGCGGCAACGTACAATGCCTGGCGATCTACAGCGGGGAACGCTTGGCCAGGAGATTGGCCCGCCGGGCTGGTCCGCCACGTCGGATGGCGTGACCGGCGCGTGGGCCGGCAGGATTGGTCTCCACGGAAGCGGCGGAACCAATCCCTCCGCGCCCGGACGTGAGGAGGTTCACAGGTGATCGCTTGCATCGAAGCGCTCAACTACCGCTGCCTTCGCTACGTGCGCCAGGAGGTCGGGTCGTTTCAGGTTCTTGTCGGGCCCAACGCCAGCGGAAAGTCCACCTTTCTGGACGTTGTGGCTTTCATA
>Ga0307380_10013440_pt1 | contig 10114 bp, 8 predicted proteins | sample UN3MG_FD_202239 | JGI IMG/M metagenome (GOLD analysis project Ga0307380, IMG submission 202239) | Soil microbial communities from Risofladan, Vaasa, Finland - UN-3 | ecosystem: Environmental > Terrestrial > Soil > Coastal area > Acid sulfate soil | place: Finland: Risofladan, Vaasa | collected...
CTACATGGATGAGAAGGGCTTCCAGTCTGTGGGTGAGATGAGAGGGAAGATCCTGCCCAAGATCACGGCGCATGAGGAGTTGGACTTTGGCCACAAGGTAGTAGCTGCGATCGACGAGGCTCTCTGCAGCAGGTGCGGGCTGTGCCACACCGCGTGCATGGACGGGGGCTGGCAGGCTATCGAGATGGAGAGCCGGGAGGTGTACCCTCGGGTGGTGATCGAGAGGTGCGATGGCTGCTCCCTTTGCACACACGTGTGCCCGGTGGAGGGATGCATTACTATGGTGCCGCTTTAGACGAGGCAGCATTTCTCATGCGTCGAAGTCTGCAGAGCGCCGCAACTCGCGCCATTTGACTCTGTCGACATCCTGATAGTCGCCCATTAGTGACAGTCTCTCGCGCAGCAGGAATTCAGTCCCCCGGAAAGGGTCTAGAACGGCCTTCCTGGCGTGCTTGGGCAGTCTCTTCAGCATGAAGTGGTCAATTACGGATGCGGTATCATCCCTGGCGGGGACAGTGTATCTGGAATCTAAACGCACCGGTGACCGGGTGCTTCGACTGAGAGTATTGGTCACCTGACCAAGAAGAAGACTAGCGACCTGGCCAATAGAGGAATCCCCCGGATGGCCGACGCATCTGGGGGATTTTTCATGTATATTGGGTATAGATAGAAGCACCAAGGAGAGAGAAGGATGGAACTGGCGTGGAACGGGTATGGATTCAGGGTCAAGGCACTGAGAGAGCAGGTTGAGGAGAACACAGGCCGCATCGTGAAGCACGTATACAGACTTCGCTCCTCGGAGCCCCATCTGGATCACCAGCACGAGTACCTGCAAGCGTCGGGCTCTCGCTACGTGTCACCCATCAGATAGTCCAGCCAAGACCAGATTCTTGACGAGAATTCAAGGAGGTTCATGATGGCACAGAATGTCGGCTTGAAAGAGCGCGAGCAGCGGGCTTACATGCGCTACTACCAGGATGGTGTATTGGATCTTCTGGTTGGCTTGGGGATTCTGCTCGCCGGCCTGACCATGCTGGTGGATTCGGATTTCCCGCTGCCGGTGCTGTGGGTCGTTCTATGGGTGCCCGTGTGGATGTCCGCCAAGAAGTGGATCACAGCTCGGCGTCTGCCCGACGTCGAGGTCCCCAAGGAGCATCTTGCTGGCATGATGAGGGCAGGTGTCTTCATCGTCCTCATGCTGGTCCTGGCTCTGCTGGCCGGCATGGTAGTGCTGTGGGGTCGGTCTACAGGGAGTGTTCCGGCAGGGTTCCTGGAAGGGCTACGGGAATACCTCATGGTTGTCCTTGGAGTGACTGGAGCATTCGTGATGGGTGTAGCTGCCTGGCTGTCCGGGCTTGGTCGCCTGTATGCATACGCCATGCTGACCGCAGTCGCCTTCGTTGGTGGGTATCTACTCCACGCGCCCTTCGCGCTGGCACTCACGGTGGTAGGGGGCGTCATTACGCTGTGGGGTGGCGTGATGTTGGTCCGCTTCGTGCGCAAGTACCCCAAGGCGACAGCCTAGCGGCGCAGATGTAGCAGGTCTATCAACTGGCTTCACTTCGAAAAGAGGAAACGGGAATAGATCAGAATGCAACCGCTCGAGGGCGGGACTTAAGGAGGGAACGAACACGAATCACAAAGCGGACGCGCAACGAGACGGTCTAGGCGCCAGTGCTAGGATGGCCCTGTGCATAGTAGGCATCGGACTGCCTCTAGGCCTTGCTTTTGGCCTACTAGTGGACAGCATCGGCATGGGTGTAGCGGGAGGAGTAGCAGTGGGCGTATGCCTTGGATCTGCTTTCTCCGGACAGAGGCAGGAAGCATCCAAGCCGCTTATCATCGCGGGCGCCGGTCTGCTAGCGGCTGGCATCGTCGTCGTGGCGATAGTGATGCACTTGGTTCATCCGCAGTGGTGGTGCGGGTATCCCATCTTGAATCTGATACCGGGTTGCTAGCCGCTAGCGGCCCAACGTGCTACGGGCGTGGGAATTCAACATTGAACAGGAGTGAAGAAAGATGAAAAACGTACTACTTGCCCTGCTAATCGTCGCGTTGCTGGCTTCCGCCTGCGGCGGAGCCACCACGAGTACGCCCGAACCGACCGCGACGCCAGCGGTGGAGCCGACTTCCACCGTCCAGCCGACCGCGGAACCGGTAGCCACGTTTGAGGAGGGCCCGTGCCCCTTCGACGTGCCGGAGGGCGCCCCGGTCGAGTGCGGCTTCGTTGTGGTACCAGAAGATCACAACGACCCCGAGGGTCCCACCATTCGGCTGTCTGTCGCCGTCTTGAGAGACCAGAGCGATGAGCACCAACCCGACCCGGTGATGCTGCTAAGTGGCGGTCCCGGCGAGAAGACAGTGGCAAAGGCGCTTGCTATTGGGCCAACTCTTGCCCCCATCCACCCCAACCGGGACCTTATCGTCTTCGATCAGCGTGGCGTCGGCCTCTCCGAACCAGCACTGGAGTGCCCGGAGTTCTTGGAGGCGATGTATGACATCCTCGATGAGCCAGACCCTGACGTTGGTGTCGAAACGGTGTTCGACGCCCTGATGGCCTGCCGTGATCGCCTGGTGAGTGAGGGATACAACCTGTCGGCCTACAATACCATCCAGAACGCCGCCGATGTGAATGCCATCGGTAGCGCACTGGGCTACGACCAGGTCAACCTGTACGGGGGATCGTATGGCTCATTGCTGGCGCAGGCCACCATGCGCGACCGCCCGGAGGGCATCCGCAGCGTGGCGATCAACTCGGTACTGCCGCTGGAGACGAGCCTCTTTGTGGAGGCGTCCGCGACCACGGCCAACGCAGTCCTGAGTCTGCTTGACGCCTGCGCTGCCGACGAAGCCTGCAACAGTGCCTACCCCGATCTCCAGGACGTGCTCTTCGATACCATCGACCAGCTGAACGAGGAGCCTGTTCCCATCACCATCACCAACCCTCTAGACGGCCAGAGCTACGATGCCATACTGACCGGGGATGCGGTGCTGGGCAACCTGGTGACCTTCCTCTACATCACTCAGATCATCCCTGTTCTGCCGCAGGCGATCTACGATGTGCATCAAGGGGATTATGATCTCGTGACGCAACTGAGCAGCACCAGACTGCTGCTCCTTGACCTTACGACCCGGGGGATGACGTTTTCCGTGCTCTGCACGGACGACCTGATCGGTCGGACGCCGGAGGATCTGCTGAACGTGAGAGCGGCATTGCCCAGGCAGCTGGTAGGCAGCGGTGACCCCGAGTTCATAATCGAGTACGGCATCTTCGGCATCTGCGATAACTGGCCGGTCGAGCAAGGCGACCCGTCGGTCAAGAAGCCATTGGTCAGCGACATCCCCACCTTGATATTGGAAGGCGAATTCGACCCGGTCACACCACCGGAGTACGGCGAACTGGTCGCCGGGTACCTGAGCAACAGCTACTTCTTTGAATTCCCCGGCCTTGGCCATGACGTCCTCGCCAACGAGTGCGCCCGGAGCATCGCTGGCGACTTCTTCGATGACCCCACCCAGGTGCCCGACGCGGCGTGCATCACCGAGATGCCGGGTGTGGTTTTCGATGTGCCAGGCGAAGCGCCGGAGTTGGTGCTGGAACCTTTCACCGACGAGGAGCGCGGCTTCAGTGGCGTCGTCCCTGTAGGCTGGGAGGAACTTGCGCCAGCAAATCTCGCGCGCGCTAGTTCTGCGCTTGACCCAACGTACTTCGTTCTGGAGGCGAGTCCGGGTGCGGCTGCCGAGCTGTTTGCCGCCGTAACGGGGCAACTGGGGTTGGATCCGCCGCCGAACCCGGTCAGTAGTGCGCAGGTCGGCAACTTCACATGGGATTTCTACTCGTTTGAAAGACCGGGGGGGAATCCGGCCGACCTCGCGCTGGCAGAAGATGGCGACAAGGCCTACTTTGTGTACCTCGTCTCCACGCCAGATGAGCATGATACACTGTATGAACAGCTTTTCCTGCCCGCCGTCGCGGCCATGGCTCCGCTGGAGTAGGGCCCGCGAAGGGAAAGAGGCGAACGAGCAATCAGAACCTTCTGTCTGCATGGAGAGATGGTGCACCACAAAGGCCGACAGGAGTAAACACGACTGTTGACCTGAGTGCGAGGGGAACCACTGGCCCGACAAAACGTCGGGCCAGTGGCGCTTCACACGCCTACTATCCCGGTAGCCGCATGCTCGGAAAAGTAGACACGTCCGGCGCTTCCTCCACAGAACGCAAGCAAAGATCGCCCGGTGTGTCCTTAGTGAGCCATCGTCCCTTAGGGTGCCAGTACGAGCCCTAGGGGCTCCAGAGTCGCTGGGGGCTTGGAGGAACTCTCGGGGGGGCCATGCTAACTTCCAGAATCCAAGGCGGAGTAACCCTATCTCTGGAGCGCCGCAGGCAATTGTTGAAGGTGGCTCAGGAGTATGGAGTCCCCATGCTTGAGGATGATGCTTATGGTGAGCTTCGCTACACCGGTGAGGCCCTGCCAGCCTTGGGTCCCAGGTGCGCCATCGACGTCGAAGGGGCTAGGGAATCGTCCTTGGACCACTCAGCTTTCCTTTTCTAAGGGGCCACGCGGCTGACCAGACGAGTGTCACAAGCCAGCCACGCTCCCTTGGTCCTTGACCATTGATCGAATGGTGTGTGGTCGTTCTTCACCTCCCTACCATGCTCTAGCGAGGCGACAGCCGCCCACCGAGGGGCTACATCGGGCATGTGATCACAGCACATCCAACACGTCGGAGACATTGATCTCGAGCATCTTCACGCTAGCCAGGATTCGGTCAGCGTTCCTGTACACCGCCTGGATGCCAGCGGAGAGTTCCTGCAACTCCAGGGCTGCCGACTTGATAGCCTGAATCCTGCGATCCATCTCTTGCAGGATCTCCCTATCCATCTGAGCACTCATGGCCATCTGTCCTCCTAGTGTTGGGCCCGAAGATCCTTGAACCGCTTGGCCTTGAGGGTGTGCCGCGGCAAGGTGCCATAGTCGTGAAACTTGATGTTGTAGCGCAGGTTGGTCTTTAGGCGCAGCTGGTCCACCAGCCTGGCCTCTACGGACTCGCGGTTGCCGGCGTCTTCAGGCAGCAGCTCGACCCGCAGGGTGATATCGTCCAGGTCGCCCTTCTTGGCCACCTCTACCTCGAACTCGTCGCTCAACTCGGGGAAGCTCCTCACCACTTCCTCTATCGCCGAGGGGGCAAGTAGAACACCCTTGACCTTGGTGATATCATCGGCGCGACCAACGACGCCCCCCTTGATCCAGCGGAAGCTACGCCCACAAGGGCATGGCTTTTCCGCCCATTCAGCAACGTCCTTGGAATCGAAACGAATGCACGGTTGGGCCTGCCTATCGAAGGCGGTCATCACCAGCTTGCCTCTCTTGCCCGGTTCGGTGATGAGCTCACCGGTGTCAATGTCTTCCAGCTCCACCAGATAGAGGGCTTCATTCACATGCATCCCCCCCGGTTGAGCGGTGCACTCATAGCCCCAGGAGCCGATCTCTGTGGCGCCTGCGTGGTCATACACCTTAGCTCCCCACGCGTCCTCGATCCGCCTCTTGGTGGCAGGGATGCTGGCCCCCGGCTCGCCCGCACAGAGGATCTTGCTGATGCAGAGGTCTCGCGCGGGGTCTATGCCCATGGCTCGCGCCTTGTCAGCCATGCCCAAGACGTACGTAGGGGTGGCCATCAGGGCCGTGGCCTTCAGTTCCTGCATCTTGAGAATACGGGCCTCGGTGTCTAGCACCCCGCCGGGCACCACCTCACAGCCTATCTTCTCGCCAGCGTAGTGCCCTGCCCAGAAGGCGACGAAGATGTTGTAGCCGAAGGGGATGAAGACGCGATCGGTGTCCCTGAAGCCCTGCGCGTACATGATGTACGCCCAGGATTCCGACCACCATTCCCAGTCCTGCCAGGTGTCGGGCTGATAGACCGCCTGGCCTGTGGTGCCGCTCGTCTGGTGGAACTCGGTCACCTGTTCCAGAGGGACGCAGAGCATGTCGCCGTAGGGAAAGGGGTCTTTCCTCTGGATCTCCCTCATCATCGCCTTCTCCACCTTGGGTACCTTCGCGACATCTCCCCAGGTTCTGATGTCACCCGGCTCCAGGCCCGCATCCCGGTAGAGCCCCCGATGGAACTTGGAGTTGTCGTATGCCCACTGGACGATCCTCTTGAACTTCACCAGTTGCAGTTCCAAGAGCTTTTCTCTGGGCAGAGTCTCCAACACTGGATTCCAGTACTGATCTGCCCCTTGCACGTGTGCCATAGCTTACCCCCCGGTGCACAATTCTCTCAGGTTGACGCATAAGCAAAACTGGCCAGCCCACGCTGTGGTGGCTAGCCAGCTAAGAGTTCCCTCTCCTGATGGCGGCCGCTGGGGACACGAAACACTCGCCTACTCCGCATAGAGTGAATTGAGAGTATGTCTGGTTGCGAGCGATCAAGCGAAGGCTAACGAGTTGCGCACATTGTACTATCGATTCGGCTGGGCGTCAAGACTGGACGGGGTCCGCAAACCTCGCGCGCCGGGTCATGCTTCTGGAAAACGATGCCATGTCGTCCAAGTGCGGGGACGAGACAGCGCTGAACGCGATGATTGTGATGGTATCTTCCCTACGCAATCCGTCGCGCGGCGGGAGCTCAGCGCTCAGGCAGGACCCAGTACCCCGCGCCGTCGGTCACCACCTCGATGCAGCCGTGTTGATCGGTCCGGTAGGTCTGGATGGCTCCGAGCTTCTCCAGGGTCGGCTCGTGCGGATGGCCGAAGCGGTTGTCGGCGCCCACGGAGATGATGGCTAGCTCAGGGCCAATCGCCTCCAAGAAGGGCGTGGTCAGCGATGTATCCCCGCCGTGGTGTGGCGCCTTGAGCACCAGGCTGTGCAAGGGCTGGCCCGACAAGAGCAGCACCCTCTCTGCCTCTTCCATCACGTCCCCTGTCAGCAGCGCGGAGAACTGGCCGTACTGCAAGCGCAGCACCACCGAGTTGTTGTTGATGTCCGACGAGGTGTTGGTCATCAGATGGGCCGGTGGGTGGAGGATGTCCAGCAGCACGGCGCCACACACTGTGACCTGCATTCCCGCCTCCGCCCTGCGGTAGGGTATTCCCTTATCCTCGATGAGCGCTCTCCAGCTCTCGCACGTCGCGCTGGTGCATTCCTGACCTGAGCCTAAGACTAGGCCCACGTCGTAGCGGGTCAGTGCGTCGACGAGGCCGCCTACGTGGTCCACCTCGGGATGGGTCAGAATCACCACGTCGAGGCTGCGATCCCAGAAGGGCATTCTTCTCCCCAAGTGCGAGAGGAGCATGGAAGGGCTGGGGCCGCCGTCAACCAGGATCTGCTGGCCGTTGGGGCATTGGATGAAGATGGCGTCACCTTGATCCACGTCCAGGAAGTGGGCGTGCAAGCGTCCATCCGGCATTTGAAGAGCAGCTATCCAGGCCAGAATGACCGTCACCGCCAGCCCGCCCACGAGAAGCTTGGTGCTGAGCCCCCGAGTGAAGCCCCCCCATATCTCTCGAAGACGACCCCTCTCTTGCTTCACCGACAGGATGGCGGCACCGAGGAGCGCGTAGTACAACCACATGGCGCTCGCGCTGAAGCCGCCTAGCTCGAAGCTGGCAAGGGGAATACGCGCCGTCAGTTCCACCACTGCGATGGTGTAGGCGACAAGAAGCCAGGCGACCCAGGCGACGGGCTGACCCAGGAGAGGATGGATAGCTCCCAGCAGCGTAGCCAGGCCGCCCACCATCATCAGCCCCGGCTGGGCGGGGATGATGAGGAAGTTGGTTACAGGGGATACCAGAGAGAGGCGGCCAAGGTAATGGAGGGTGATGGGCCACACCGCCAGTTGTGCCGCCAAGGTAACCAGAAGAGGCTCGCTGAGGAGACGCACGAGTCCTGTGGCTCGCTCTTCGGACGTCAGGCCTGAGAGCCAGTCCCGGAACCTCTCTTCCATGGGACCAACCAGGAGGACCAGCCCCAGGGTTGCCGCAAAGGAGAGCTGGAAGCCCACGTCCCAGAGCACCAAAGGGCTCCAAAGGGTCATCAACAAGGCTGCTGCCGCCAGGGAGGCCAGGGCGAAGGTCTGGCGCCCGGCGATGACGGCTATGAGGGAGATGGACCCCATGATAGCCGCGCGCACCACTGCGGCGTCGGCACCCACCAGTATCGTGTACAGCGCTATGGCCAGCAGGGAGACCACAACCGCCCTGTAGATGCCCAGGAACCTCTTGGTCAAGAGGCCGATGGCGCCCGCCACGATGGCGATGTTGAACCCGGAGATGGCGATGATGTGGGTGGCGCTGGTGGCGTTGAAGTCATCCAGCAGCGAGCGGGGTATTCCCGTCTCTATGCCCAGGAGGATGCCGGTCAGCAGCGAGGCGCTGGGTTCCGGGAAGAGGAGTGCTATAGTCTCTCGGAGGTGCCCCTTGAGGGCGTAGACGGCGCGGTGAAAGGGATCTCCGTGACCCCGGCTGAGGAGGGTGATGCGCCCGAAGCTAACCATAGAGTGGACACCCTGGCGGGCCAGGTAGTCCCGGTAGGAGAAGTCCTCTGACTCAGGGGGCGTGTCAAGGCGGCCCTCGATCTGTAGTTGGTCGCCATATGCGTACGATGGATGCCGGCCGGTTCGGACCAGTGCTAAGCCGGTCACCTGGTTCTCCTCGCCCTCGATCTCCAAGTAACTGGCTGACACCTTGAGGTTTACATAACGGTCTCGAACATCTGGCTCCTCAGCTACTACTCCTACAAATGAGAGCTTTCCCAGCCCATTGTAGTATCCTAGCGTGCCGGCGTTGAAGGAAGGCATCGCTGCCTGGTAGCGGAGGGCGCCGAGGAAGAGTAACAGTGCGCAAAAGGCGCCTAGCCGCACGCGCCATTCACGCCACCAGAGCAGGATGATGGCTAGCACCAGAGGGGTTGGCAACCAGAGCACCCAGCCCGGCAGGGTCAGCACCGACTGGAGGTAGATGCCGCCCAGCCATGCGACGGTTAGATAGGGCAGCGTCATTCCGTCACGGCCCAGGGATGGTCGCGGTTCACCAGGGACCAGGAGACTTCTCCGCCGCAGTGCTCCCTCACCAGCGAGACCAGCTCTGCCATCGCCGCCTCGACCGCTGCGCGCTCGATGTCGTTCACGCCTTCGATAGTCAAGAGCGCATTGCGCGTCTGAGCGGTAGACTTGGCCCGGTCGGACTGGCGCCAGGTCCAGCGGCGGGAGAGGGCGCCCTCGCTGTCTGTGTACACTACCTCCCCCGGCTTGGGATACTCGACCTCTTTCCCGTCCAAGGGGAGGAATGGCTCGTCGCCCTTCGCGAAGCGAACCTCGATGGGCCCTGAGACATGGCTCAGGTCGTAGGCCGCCACGGGGAGGACGTGTTTCATGGAGACGTAGTTGCAGAGGTCGACGAGCTTGTTGATGTGGGGCACCGCCCCCTTCTTGAGGACGTGACGCAGCAGGGCCTCGACGGCACAGCGGTACTGGGTGGGTTTCACTCCGAAGCTGGAGTAGGCGGAGCGCCAGGAGGAGATGTGAGGATGGCTGGAGAGGGCTGCCGTGGCGAACTGGGCCTTGACCGTTTCCACCTGAGCCTGGAGGAGAGCCCCGGCTGCCCTCTCCTCGGACTGGTTGTCTATGCCCAGAACAAAGGCGGCTCCGGCCACGATGGTGGGGAACTGACCAAGGAGATCGGCGTGGTATCCGAAGCGATACTGGTCCATCACGATCCTCCTGCGTGCGTTAGGGGAGAGCAGCACGGCCGTTGATAGGTACTGTGGCCGAGCAACACTGTAGTTCTACGGCCAACCGCCCCCTTTCCAGGTGCTATCCCGGCTTCCGATAGGCAGTCTCGCTCCGTCTGGCCACCCGGGCCACGATGATCACTTCCTTTTCATCCAGAACCACATAGATCACCCGAAAACCACCCACGCGTATGGGGTATGTCCCCTTGGGAGCCGCTCGTACGGGCACACATCCCGCCGGTCTCGGATCTTCTGCCAGGGCATCGATCGCAGCTACCACCCGAACGCGGTCTCGCTTGGGGAGACGGCCAAGAGCCTTATATGCCCGGCGCTCTATCTCAATCCGGTACGTCACCGGCGCCCTCGGCCAGTTCCGCCTTGACCTC
>Ga0307380_10013441_pt1 | contig 10113 bp, 16 predicted proteins | sample UN3MG_FD_202239 | JGI IMG/M metagenome (GOLD analysis project Ga0307380, IMG submission 202239) | Soil microbial communities from Risofladan, Vaasa, Finland - UN-3 | ecosystem: Environmental > Terrestrial > Soil > Coastal area > Acid sulfate soil | place: Finland: Risofladan, Vaasa | collected...
CCTGTATCCAGTGCCGCTTGATCGGGGCGTAATCGTCAAGGGTAAGATCATCGCCGTGCTTCTGGATCAGGGCCTTGACGGAATTAATCAGCATCGATTGGTATTCATCGGTCCGCTCCATAATGCCGGTCATCGCCTTGTAATACCGCATGATTCCATAGAAGGGTATGCCCGCCCACGACTTGATGAATTGCCCGTGCGTGCAGATGAACGCATGACCATTGATATTCAGCGTCTGCCAATAGGAATTTGGCACGACGAACTCCACCCGCGGCTCGTTGCGGAAGTCCCGCTCAAGGAATTTGGCAGAGAGATAATCGTCATGATTCTTGGGGCGATCGACATCACGGTCCTTGCTCCGGCGGGAATGATTGCCGGTTAGATGCACCGAGGTGATGCGGACGTGCGGACATTGCCGCAAGATCATATCGTAACAATCCGTCTTGGTATTCAGCCAGTGGATAACCGCGTCACTCTGCTCGCATTCGTTGGTCGCTTCGGCGTCGTGAATCGTGCCCTGAAATTTATCGCCGAAATTGATGTCCACAATGCGGGTGATATTCTTTTCCTTCCAGTAGTGCATCACGTAGGCGCCGGCTAATTCCGCGGTATAGAGCATTCGCCGGCGGGCGATTCCAAGGTTGTATTGATTCAGGCCGTGGAGCCGTTCATATTCCAACATGGCGGAAATGTGTTCATCCCCGGAGCAGGTTATCAATACCTGCTTGTGGCCCTCGGATTTGATTTCCTTTGGCGGGATAGGTTCGCGTGGCGGACGGCTGCGGCTATACGCCTCAACCAGGCGGTCCACCTTGTTGGCCTTGAGCTTGAGCGCCTTGTTCTCGCGCTTATATTTCTGCACGTCGGCCTTGAGGGCGGTGGTCTCTACATCGCGCTCTAGGGCCTCGGTCTCTTCGAGATCGAAATCACTCTGGAGCAACCAGTACGCGCCAAAGACGTCTTGCTTGGTAGCCCAGCCCTCGTTGCCGGCCTTCTCGACAATCGCAGTGCGCCCAAGACCTTCGGCCCGTAACGCCGCGACCTTGTCACACAAGTCTCTCATGCTACTCAGCACTATTCACCTCGTATTCCACGTTAAGGATGGAGCAAACCATTTCGATTCCCTCGTCGAGGTCGTCGGTGACGGCGGCACGCAAGTGACGGGAGAAGGGATGATCATGCACGTTGCCTTTGTCGATCACCATGACCACCGGCTTGCGCCAAGCGTCCGCCCAACCGAGTTCCACCGCCGTGCCAAGTGATATCTTGTCGGCCCCGCGGAGGTCCATAAGCACTACGTCACAGCGCCGCAAATCACTGCGGTCGCGGGAAACAATGGCCCCGTCCGTAGACATCGGATGGTCGGGATAGGAGTCGCCGATCTTGCGCTTGCGCTTAAGGAATTCCTTGCCACGCATAGGGGATAGCGCTTCGATACCGCGCTTCCGAAGTTCCGCCGCGGCGTATTCCCGCCCGTCCGTCGCGCCCTTGTATGAGCAGCCCTTGATCGGCCCGGCTTGGTAAACCAACAGGCCCGTTGCTATGGGAAACAAATCCTCAAATGCCACTCGCGGCATGTCTTCTAGCATTTCTCCGCCTCGTTATTTATATGCCGGACGGCCTCTAATAATGCATACACAATCACATCGATTAATTGTGTGAGGTCGTGCGTCTCGGCGTAGGCGTCGGCCTTGCGAACGATGTCCAGCAATACCAATCGCGCGCTGCTGGTTGCCGCCAACTTCGCCAGGGCTTCGTAACGACCGTCACGCCAGGTCTCGCCGTGCTCCCTGTGGCCGTCCTTGCAGCGCTGGATTATCCGGGGGAAGAGGTATTCCGCGCCCTCCCACGGCATATCGAAGGGGGGATGTTGGCGTTTACCTACAATCCTATTACACACTTCGCTCTTCTTGAACTCTTCTATTGCGGCAATCTCTGCTTTCTCTTCGTCTGTCATGCTAACTCCAGGTTTCGTGATCGCGGGCTACGTATTCCGGCCCCTCGGGATTGGCGATGTGCCACGGGATACCGTCAGGGATTTCGACGACTTTGAAGTGCGTTGTGTAGTCCGCAGCGCCCTGCCCCAATTCCTCCACAATGTCCAGCAATACTTGTGAGGCCCGAAACTCCGGGGCGTAGCGCCAGTGCTCGCCGAATAGACCCCGGGGACTCTTCCCCGTACGCGCCCCAAACAATTCCAGCGCTTTCTTCGACAACTGGAAGGTGCCGAATTCATCGTTAATTACTACGCGCATTTCTCTAGCCTTCAATATCATGATCAATTGTGCATTTAAATTCTATAAATTCTTTCGTCACTTCGCTTTTGTTTGCTATTGCAAATCCGCGATTATAGATATCATTCTGTCGTAATTCCCGCTTCAGATCAAAGTTGAATTCTTGCAATTTAGATGCATTAACATTTTTCAGGAACTCAAGTATTACATTCCACGCATCTATACGCTTAGCCTTCTCATCGCTTGTCATTTCGCCAAACCTCTTGGAATAAATTCAGGTTGCGCTCACAAAAATCTAACATTGAGTCGGGATTCCTGGACGGCCATTCGCCACCGAAATGAATACCCGCAACGTTCCAGTAGGCCCGCGCCACAGCCTGTGAGCAGACTACGGCATCGATCAGGTTCAACCGGGAGAGCAGTGGGAACTCCAGTCCCTTGAGTTTGACGCCGAATAGTTTTGCGGGCAGGACGTAAGTCGCCGATATCAATTTGCCAAGCGCGGCATCACCCAATTGCAGCAGTATCTTGCTGTAGCCATAGGGCTTGCCGATCAGGGCGCGCATGTTCTCCACGATATCGGGCCTCAGCCACGGTTGCAGGCAGAGCGCACGGTATACGTAGATATCTTGATCGCCGTAGTAATCCAGCAGGTTGACCTCGCGGCCCTCAGGGCTGGTCATCTCAATGATCTTAGTCATGTCCACGCGGCCGTACACAACGCTGCCCGCCACGCCGACGTGAGAAACCTTGGTGACGGGCTCGTTCCACGTCCTGGTCCACCAGCGAATCTGATCGCCGATCCACGAGCCGGGTTGGGCCTGCGTGAAAATCAGGTCCGCCGGCAGGATTGTCGTCAAGTCATATCAACTCCCTGTGACTCTTCCAGGGCATCCGCCGCGGCGTTCAGGCCGGCGGCTATCGCCCGCAAGTCTTCTGGATATTGCGTTAAGAAAAAGCACCATGGCATATCTTCATCAAGAACCGCACTTGGCTTTGCATAAGTAGAAAGTAACATATTTGTCTTTACTGGCCAGGCATCTCTTCCGATACAACCCCATGAAATTACGATGCTTCCACTGCTACCTGTATAATGAATTTCCGTTTTGCCGCCTGAGAATATTTCTTTCATATCCAGTACTCCTCAGCGATATAGCCGTGCTCGCTATCGATACGTTTCAGCAAGCCCCGGTTGAAGTTGCCCGGTCGCTTGCTCGCCATTTCCGCAACGAGGTTCAGCAACCGCGATTCATCCTCAGTCAGATAGCCGTCTTCCGTCAGTTCTGCCAGCATATCCCGGGCATGCTCAAGTACCACGGCAATTTGATGATTCCGCAACCGCACCGACGGCCGCCCGTGCCACAGCGTGTAGCCGACGATTGCACAACCCGCCACGAAACAGATCGCCGCGAGGAAGATTAGATCGGCGGTCATTACAACTTCTCCTCAATCGCTGCCAGCAGGGCGAGGATCTTCTGTTCGATCACTAGGAATTCATCAAGAATTTCCACAGACAGCTTGTCGCCCGCCTTGTCCATGAAATCCCGCAATTGCATTAACGCCGTGAGCAGCCACGCCTTCGCCGTCTGCGCGTCCACCTCGTCGATCTTGCCGAGGACCAATTGCGCGTAGCCGATCACCTGACTGAGTCGCTGCATCCACGGCAATTGCAGTTCCAACGCGATGGGCAGGATCTTCGTCGCGATATACTGCAAATACTTTGCCGCCTTTCGCAACTTCCGCCGTACGAAATTAAATACATTCCACACACGACTCACTTGCTGCCTAATCCAATTCCACATTTTTACCACCTATCCAAAACATTGGTTAGAAACTCATACTGGTAGGCTTCGAGGCGGCCAGCTTCTACAAGCATTAACAATGCCGCACCGATTTCGTGCTTGACCATAGCCTTGACCTCGGCGTAGGTTTCGGGGGTCTTCTTCACCGCCGCTTCCGCCTTCGCCAGTAACGCGAACGCCTGATTGGCTTCTTTCGCCGACAGCACGTCCATCGTGTAGAGAACGCCGATGATTTCCCCCGCCGTGTCCATGTACTTGTATGTCGGCTTCTTCCACGCCGGACCGCAACTTGCCAGCGTCACCACAAAAACAGCCGCCACAATGGCGGCCGCGCACCTCTTAAACATGTATGTCTCCTATGTTAAAATAGTTCTCCCGCTAAATTAGTGTATACCGAATGGATTGCATTCTTTCGTTTGTAAAAACAGATTGCCTGTCCCGCCCAAATGCCTATCCCCGCCTTTATAATCGCACTTGACTTGTACCCTCAGCTCTTGGCTTATGGTTATAATGTCACAACCATCCAACTGCAAATCTTTCTCTTTTATTTCTTTTGCTATCTGTGGCAATGGGACCGCGCCTTTGGTTAGCATATTGTATACAATGCGCGCAGCTGCACGGCCTTTGACGTTTAAATCCTGCGTATCGCCAATGCTCATTATGCCGGAACCTCATCGCCCCACTGTTGCCAGCCTTCCCTCTTATTGCGGGCGAACAATTCAATATAATTACATTTAGGATATAGCCTCTCAATAATTTCATATATTTGTTCGGGCTTTTTGCTATGTTCTTGCACTGGCGCTTCAATCACAGAACCTATCGGCGGTGATATGTTTTGATCCAGTGGCGTAAACGATCCTTTTGTTGCGATCAATAGAAGTTCATGCCTACCGCGCACATAGAAGCCACTGCCGGGTTTTTGTAATTCTGTTTTCACCCAAACAATATTTGTCTTATATCCAAAGCCCCACGAATCAATAACTTGTAATGATTCCTTAAGGAATGGATTGGTTGCCCATAGGAAAAGCACTGCATTATCAGCGACGTCTAATTTAATTTTCTCCAACAGGACACGGATATCCGCCGTAGGCATAGTAGAATAATGCGAATTTGCGGGTCCCCATTTGCCTATGCTATTGTTGTATTGCCACGGAGGATCGGCATAAATTACGTTATAAGTTCCTTGTGGTAAAGCCGATGCTTTGATAGCTTTCTCTTTTTGTACTCGCATATGCTCAAGCTTTTTATATGCCCCGTCTATCTTGCCGGTACGATCCATTTCCTCCACAAGCTTTGCGTATTTCTCTGGTTCTTCTTCGGCCGCCTTCATTACCTCTGAGATTTTTTCAACTGTCCGGCCCGAAACACCCGCAAAGGCCCCTACTTTATCTCTTGTCCGTCCCGGTGTTTTATTGGGGAAAGTTTCCCTAATTTTTGATGGTCGCCCAACCGGAGTGGCAATCTCTGGTGTTATTGCTCGGCGAATTGCTTCTATTTCACTCGGCAAGAAATCCTTGCGGATTGCATTCTCATCATATTCGCCTCGCACAATGCTTTGAAGGTCCACTATGCTAGCCGGGATTTCCTCCCATCCCAATTGCCGCGCCGCTGCCAAGCGTCGTTGTCCTGCCACAAGTTGCCCGTCTGAAGTCACGACAACCGGATGAAGTAGTCCGATTTCTCGAATGCTCTTTGCTAGACCTTTAATATCCCCAAGATCCTTCCTGAAACGCTCACCGATTTTGATATCATCTATTCGCATTCAACCCTCACAAAAAATGGGGTCGCCGGAAGGCAACCCCAATATCGAATTCTCCTATTGCTTCGCCAACTACTCCTGCGAGTCGGCGCATTCAACCCTCACTGCCGCTTCCAGAAATTGAACAGCCCCTCGGCGTCACGGCGGCCCTCGTCGGTCTCCAGCCCCAATAATTTCACATCGCCGAAGCCGCCGAATCTATCCCCGAATACCATCCGCCCGCGAATCTGTATCTGTTGCAATTCATCGTACGTCGGCCGCCCGCGCGGGCTGATATATTGCTCGTCCCGAGCGCGCCGCTCAGCAATCGGTATCCGTATCCGTCCGTCACCGGTTCCGTCTGTGCTCAATAGAACCTTGACGTTCGGCCATCGCAGCAGCAGGTCCTGCACGTGGTCATACCAACTCAGGACGCTCCGCCCATCAGCCCAATCTTCTACGTCGGTTTGGTGCAGGCAGATGAAGTCCACGTTGCACATCAGGGCCGTATCTTCCCTAACCCAATCGATGCCATGATCCTTCAGCGGTTGCCCACCGTACGCTTTGACTCCGTATTCAATGGATCTCAACAATTCCCGCGAGACAGAGCGGGTATCGAGTTCGTTGCCGTCGCCGACGATATGACCCGATGGGATGTAGTGAACTAAAATCTTGAAGGCATTGAGCAGCAACCGCCGATACTCAACCAATTGATCGTAGTAGGCATAATCTTCGTAGATTTCGCCGCTCAGGGCATGATCCACAACCTTGCGCCACGGCGTCCCGCTGCAGGGGATATAATGTTTCGGCAAGGGGAATTGCAGTGTATTGTTGTAGCCGCAGAATTCCGACCGCAGCCACGCCTCGGCGAAGCGCATCATATGACCGTCCCAGAGATCGATATGAATTACGACGCCGCGCTTACGGGCGTACCACAGGTCCGCGCGAAGGCGAAGCAGATAATCATAATCCAGGCTGCTAATATCGTAGAAGCCGTCCACCCGCTTGAAAATCGACTTCGGCCAACCGCCCAGCCAGCACCGCGACGGGAGGATGATCCGCATGTAATTCATCCCGGCGTCAGCGTGCTTGTCGATCCACGTCCGCATATCCCAATTCCACATACCAGCCAGCGCCCAATACGGTCCGCCGCCGCACAATTCCATTTCCAGCGGATTCTGCAGGGGGGGTGCCTTGATCGCGACGTTGACGGTCCGGACTTTTCCGCCAGGCAACCCCACCTGAATTTCCTGCGCCTTGGTTTCCTGTGGAGTAAGGGCCGGTTCAGTTGCTATCCTGAATTCGCCGTCCTCCAGAAAGTTCCCCGCGAATTTGACGGAACAATTATCCGCAATGAGTTTGAAGCGGTCCCCGGCGATCAATTGCACGCCCGCTTCCGGCTGCTCACCGAGTCCCCGGCGGATGATCCTCAAGTGATTCCGCCCGGGGAAGTAGACGAACCGCAATGCGGGCGGGCCGTTCCGAGATACAAATTCCCTTGACATATCATCAACTCCATCGAATGCCAGTGCTAACAGGCAGATTGCTATTGTGATTATTCGCGTCGTTAATCAACTTCTTTTATGCGCTAAAATCTGTGTTATATAATGATTATTTTATTTGCTTCCAATTGCCGTCTTCATCCCTTATATATTTGCGCATCCCCGCCTCTTCAATAAGGATGTCTATTGGCACTGGCTTTCCGCAAGTGGTGTTTTTCTGCTTATATTTTACCTGTTCTTTTTCTTCATAAGCATCCAGATGGCCCGACGTGTGCGCCCATTTCCTCAGTGCGCCTACTGGTATCGTATAAATTTCGCCGTCTTCAATAAAATGATATAAAAGCATGTCGGCCCTGCTAGTATATAGCCAACCCCGCTTAATATGCCTATTGCTCCATGTTTCTATAAAGAGGTTTGTGTGTATGTTTTCAATCTCGTGCTTCACTTCTATCGCATAATCCATTCCGTTTAGTTCGACATAATAATCCCCGAATGTCTGTCGGTGTTTGCCGGTAATCTTAATGACCTTATCGCATTTCCACTCTAAAAATTTGAACACTATTGGAGCTCCGCGCTCTTCTACACTACATGCCTCCACATATGCGCTTGGTGACATCATCCTTCCTTATCAAAAAGACCAACTGCAACTTCGTCACCCCAACAATGCCAACCGGGGAAGACTGCGCGGGCAAACATTTCTAATCGTGGAGTAGGACTTGCTTTCTCAAGCATTGCCCGGATATCATCAGGCTTCTGGCTATGCTTTGTGCGCGGCGATTCCAGCCAACTACAAAGGGAATTATCCAAGAATGTAAGGCCACCTCGCACGCCAAGGATTAAGAACTCGTGCGATACGCGCCAGTAGTTCCCAATGCCTATCTGCGGTTTCACCCAGACAAAGACACTCTTGTATTCAAAACCCCACTTTTCTAGCAAGGCTTTCGACTCAAATAGAAACGCGTTAGTAGTCCAAAGATGCAAATGGCATTTATCGCCAGCCAATACCTGAACCGGCAAATCAGCGATCTCTTCTATGGTCATCGTTGCATAATGATTATCGGTAGCAGCGCGGGTTGATTGATTGGAATATTTCCAGGGTGGATCTATATATATCGTGCCAAAGCGCTGTTTTGTTTCCAGAAGCTTATCTAGCCCGGCCTTTGCAGAATACCAATATCCGCCGCCATATTCGCCGCTCACGCCAGCTTGAACAAGTTGCTCTTTTTTTGCGATCTTTTCGTGTTCTTTTTTTATGATTCTAGATATTCTCTGTTGGCCCACCTTGAAGTCTGCGGCAATCTCTTCTTGCGTTTCTCCCTGCTTAGATCTCTCATAGATTCGACAATGTTCGGACTTAGATATCGTGATGCGTACATCGGGGATATTGTTAATTTGTGCTTGTATACGCCTATTACTACCAGGGGTAATAGGCGTAGTCGTTTGCAGCCAACGACTTACAGTCTGTTGTGATACGCGAAATCTAGCCGCGATTTCCGCTTGTGTCACGCCTTGCTTGCGCATCCTCGCGGCAAGTTTCTTTTGTTCATTACGAATATGCTTTAGTTGCTCACTAGATAATTGTCGCCTTGCAATATTCACGGCATAAACATGCGCGCGCTTCTCTTCTTCGTTCTTGAATTCCCTTGTTACGCGAGGATAGTCAGCAATATCAAGTTCTCCGCAGGCCCTAACTCGATGATGTCCATCAAGTACTTCTCCTTCTTCATCGAATTCGATAGGTACAAGAACACCCATCTTGGCAATATCTTCTTTCAGGCTTTCATATTCATCTTTAGAAAGAGGTGGTAATAGCTGATATTTCTCTTTTCCCATATCATCCCCGCAATAAAAAAGAGGGCGGAGTTGCCCCCGCCCCCAACCATCAGAAATGAGGTTTGCTATTCTTTCCAGGCCAGCAATTGCCTTGAGAAATACACGAACTTCTCCGAGTCCATCGAGCCGCGGTCGCGCATAGTCTCCAGCCAAAGCCACAACGCGGCATAGATATTGGCCCGCAATTCCTTGTGCATCTTAGCCTCCTGCAGGTAGGCCATGCGCCGTTGAAACATTAAGCCACGAACCTGTGCCGCCTCGAGGTCACTACAACAACCCATAACACGGATGCTCACCGGGAAGTTTTCAGCGAAGGTCAGGAATTGCACGTAGTCGTCGCCGTACACAACGCCCCTGTGCGTGGAGCAGCTGGACAGACACAACAGCAACACAACCGCGATGATTATCTGTTTTGCCATTGCTCGCCCAACTCCTGTTCCGTCCACTCCGCAAACGTTTCGACTTGCTTCCAGACCGCCTGGTATTCCGCCAATTTAATTGCCCGCGCGGCTACCAATTGCTTGAGGTCCTTCGCCACCAACAGGATGCTATCGGCCACCACCCGCCGCTCCTGCACCGTCGCCAAGCCCTCCTGGCGGTAGAAAGTCAAGAGCTCGTTGTCGGCAAATTCCTTAAGCGTCTTGAGCAACGCGTACTTGGTTTCGGCGTCCCAGCGCTTACTTGCTAACAGGGCGATGGCCTGAAGCCGAACCAGCGATTCCTTGTTAAACCGTGAGCAGTAGCGGAAGTTGTCCCAGCGCTTGCTGAGGTTATACAGAACAATGGACCGCTTAACCTTGCGGTCCGGTTTTGCAACGTGTTTGTGCGCCGCCTTGATTTCACCCTCAGCCGTGTTCGGCGCGGTTGCGCAACCGCTGAGGATCCCCACGGATATTGCCGCCGCGAGGAGCGGCAAACATGTGCGCTTCATCAGCCATTTGGATTCCTCCATAAAATTGAGCAGAGCGCCCCGGCTCCTAGCTCCGCCTTTTGACGGCTACCCT
>Ga0307380_10013442_pt1 | contig 10113 bp, 9 predicted proteins | sample UN3MG_FD_202239 | JGI IMG/M metagenome (GOLD analysis project Ga0307380, IMG submission 202239) | Soil microbial communities from Risofladan, Vaasa, Finland - UN-3 | ecosystem: Environmental > Terrestrial > Soil > Coastal area > Acid sulfate soil | place: Finland: Risofladan, Vaasa | collected...
TCAGGCGGTTCGCCTTTGGTGGGGCCATCGCCGTGACGGCCGGCGTGCTCCTCGGTTTCCTCGTCGCCGCCCATCCGCCAACCTGGCGCGAGTACGGCTTCCAGGTGAAGAAGGTCAGCGACCTTCAGGGGTTCATCGGGCGGTGGGCGGCCGACCACCTTGCCGCCGACGCCTCCATCGCCAGCCGCGAAGTGGGGGCCATCGGCTTCTTCTCCGGCAGGCGCATGGTCGATCTCGGCGGGACGATGTCCCGCGAAGGCCTCGCCGCTCTCAGCCAGTCCGGCTCCCCCGACTCCAATCTCCTCGCCTATCTGCAGAAGACGCGTCCCTCCCACCTCGCCATCCGCCCCTCCGACTTCCCCGACCTGTCCCAGCGGCCCGATCTGCTCACCCCTGCCGTCACGTGCGTCGTCACAGACCCCTTCACCGGGGGCGTCACGACCATGGCTCTCTACGAGACCCCTTGGCCGCCGCTGTCTGTGATGGAAGCCAGGGCGCAGGGGGGAGGGCGCTAGCGCGAAGGGCAGAACGGGCGCGTCCGGACTGGAGCCTGGGGGCTATGCCCCAAGACTCAGCCGTTACCGCGCCTTCAGCCGAATCGCCGTCTTCCCAGATACCAAGAAGTCGAGCGCGGCGACCAAAAGGTTACACCGCGCTCGACCATCGCACCAGGGGCCGCGATTGCCCGACAGGTGTTCTAGGCTGCACCCTTGAGCGGCAGCAGGCCAACCCAGAGTCGCACGTCCGGGTCGGTCAGTGGGTCCACCTCTTCTCGCTCGGCCGCCTCGGCGAACACGGCGGCCGCATCGCGTGAGGCCATCGCCCTCCTCAACACTGATCCCTCGATCGGCGAGTCACCGACCCAGGCCGCTTCGTGACCGCGCGCGCTTGCCTCCGCCTGCTGCCTATTGATGTCCTGAAGGCTCTGCCGCATTCGCTCCGTCACGACCCAGTACTCCTCGGGCTCAAGTCCATCCCTGAAGCCGTGCTTGACCGGCCCCGGCCCGTACGGCGACTCCCCTGCCCACGGGCCGATCACCGCACGGAGATGGGACATCGACCCGCGAGCGCCGCACCGGATGGCGCGCAACGGCGCACGCAGGGTCGGATCGGAGTCGGCCTGCGCCGCGATCTCTGCCTCTACAATCCCGGCATACTGGTGCCAGCTCGCCGCGTATTCCGACGTGGGCGGCGGCGGCAGCTTCAGCCCCTCGCCGACGAACGGGCTGAACGACGCCCCCGACCGGGTCGCCCAGGCGATGCCCATCCGGTACAGGCCGTCGAGCAGCCCCAGCAGCGCCTCCGGCCCGATCGTGTCCAGCGCCTCCAGCAGCCCGGCGACGAGTGCCCCGCGCGTCAGGGGTGCGGAAGGCGCCGCGCATCCCTGCGGCCAGAGCGCGGCGAACTCTTCGCTCCCCTCGGGAAAGTCCATGGCATAGGCGAGGCCCATGAGGATCCCTCCCCCGGGCGTGAGATGGCCGACCATGACGCTCGGATCGCGCTTCAGATGCGCGAGCACGGTCAGCTTCTCCTTCGCCTCGGCCTGCGCCATCCTCGTTATCGGCAGCCACACGGCGGCCTGATCGCCATCGAAGTCCGCGTTGAACATCCGGCAGCAGAGCGGATGGAGCAGGATCGACCGGCCCGGCACCATCACCGGCCTGAAGGCAGTGATGTTCGTCACCTCCCAGGTCGGCGCCCGGTTAAGGATCACCACGCTCTCGCGCATGAGCGCGTCGATATGGCGCTTGCTCCCGTCGCTTCGTTCCTGCACCCAGGCCCACCCGCCGCGGTCCGCGATAAGCGGAGCAAACAGGGGATAGGCGATGTCCTCGGGGAGGCCGATCTGGTCGATGTGCAGGTCATAGCCCGGTGCCAGCACGCTGCGCCCGGTGAATTGAGAGCGCTCTCCGAACGAGACGCGGCAATCCTCGCGCACTTCGTCCAGGAGGTCGGTCACGGCCCTTTGGAGTCCATCCCTCGCCGGCTCAGGTGGGCCGGACTGAAGCGCTTCGGCGAATCGTGCGTTGGCGGCCGTGACTCGCTCGAAGTTATCGGCGCGGCCGGCCGGCGTGCCGATGTGAGTGAGCATCGCTTCCGGTCGCCAGGGATGCGAGACCGGCTCGACCAACGGCAGGTCGCCGCTCTCTGTCCGACGGAATCGGACGGCGTTGCCGGCGAACTCCATCTCGATCCCGCCGACGCGCAGTGCGCGCTGGACCCGCAGGAAGGCCGGGGAGGGAGGGGCCGCGTGTTCGTCTATGAACCCGACCCCCACCCGCTGGATAAACCACTTGTGGGCATCCACGTCCGGCATTGGGAGAGCCCACTCCGCCTCCATCTGGTCATCCGCGCCACGTGCCCGCGTGGAGAGCGCCTCCAGGATGTTCTCGTGCGCGCCCACTGCGCGCAGGGCCGCGATCTCCATCGCACCGATGCGCTGCCCTCCACGATAGCCCGCGCCGTCCTGCCACTTCGGGGCGGATGCGTGAATCTTCGAGCGCACCTCGTGCACGAGTCGGTACCAGTAGACGTAGCCCGCGGTCGTCGGCTCGTCCAGCTCCGCGCCGTCCTTGCCATCACGCAGCATGAACTGCCCGAATTCCGGCATGCCGGCCTCGCGCAGAAGCGTATGCAGTTCCTCCGGCTTCGTCCGCCCGAACGGCGGCATGACCACTGGCTCACCCCGCGCTTGAGCTACCAGCCCCAGCGTCGCCTCCAGGATCTGCCCGAAGTTCAGCCGGCTGTAGACCCCGTTGGCGTCGAAGATCAGGTCCACCGCGCGCCCGTCCGGCAGATGGGGCATCTCCTCATCCGGCAGCACCGCACCGACCACACCTTTCGCACCGTGCCGGTTGGAGAGCTTGTCGCCCACTTCCGCCACCCACGGCGCGGATCCCAGCCGCTTCGCCGCCGATTCGCTCAGCACGATCGCATCCTCGTAGTTCATCCCCTTCCAGTGCATGTAGGCGGTGAGGAGGTTCCTGCCCAGGAACGAGCTTCCATCTTTCGGCTCTAACCCGGACTGCACCAACGGCGGCTCCCGGTCGTCCTGAAGCACGGCCTGCCGGATCATGTTCACGCCGAAGAGCTGTCTCATCGGATCATTGTGGCAGAGCAGCGGGACAAGACTGCTCACGACGCCCAGCGCCCCCTCCATCCGGTCAGGCGCGGGCCCGATCTTGCCGGCTCGCACCTCCGCACCACGGGCGAGCGTGAAGATCCGTCCAGTGTTCTGGCCCTCCGGCGTCTCCAGTGGATCGACGCGGCCTATCTGTGACGGATGGAAGGAGGCGTCGCCGCCGGACAGCCAGTCGTTACCGCCTTCGTCGAAGTGTGCTGAGTACGGGCCGCCGAACAGGAAGAGACGCCGGAAATGCGTAGCCTGCGCTACGGGATTCGTGAGGTCCATCCACTGGGCGGTGGGGATTCCGCCGCCCCAGATTCCCTCCATCCACTCGTCAAGCGGAAACCAGGCGCGCAGCGTAGCCTCATCCCAGGGCCCGTTGTCAGGCGGCGCGACCAGGCGCGGCGCGATGTGGTCCATGAGCTGATCGCCCACGAGCTTGATCTCCGCCTCCTCCAGGTTGTTGCTGCTTGCCGTCATGACGACGAAGAGCGGATGCTCGCCGATGCGGGGAAGGTACGACCCGTCCGACCGCGGGAAGAGCAAGTCCTCGAAGACGAGACGCGGACCGTTCTCGCCCACGGTGAAGGCGATCCTCCCGCGGCTCTCTCCGGTCCATTCCGCCTTGTAATCGGTCAGCGGGATGACGCCCGCGAGCGCCTCCGGCAGCCGCCGCTGAATGAACTCGCGGAAGCTCCGCACGTGAATGCTCTCAGTCACGCTCATGCTCGTCCTCCTCCAGGTGCTCCATCAGCAGCCGGTGGGCGTGATGGAGCCGCGATTTGAGGGTGCCGAGAGGGATCTTCAGCAGATGGGCGGCCTCCTCCAGACGGTAGCCCTGCACTCGCACCAGGCGCAGCGCCTCCTGCTTGTCCGCGGGCAGTTGCGCCATCGCCTCCTGCACACGCCCGAGCCGCTCCCGCCAGAGCGCCTGCTCCTCGGGTCCGGGTACGACGGCGTCGCAGCCGAGCATGGCCACGTCTGGCACGTCCTCGTCGGGCAATGTCTCCAGTGGGACCATGTTGCGGCGACCGCGCAGGTGGTTCAGCGCCAGGTTCGTGGCGATGGCGAGCAGCCACGCAAGCGGACGCCCGCGCCCATCCCACTGACTGGCGCGCTCCCACACCCGAAGCCACAGCTCCTGGAGCAGGTCGTCGGAGTCGGCCGGCGCCACGTACCTCGCCAGATGCAGGCGCAGCACCGGCGAGTTCTCGGCAATGAGATCCGCGAGCGCCGCCTCGTCACCGCTGCAGATGCGCCGGATCAGGTCCGCCCCGGGATCGACCATCAGCACCCTCTATCCTGAAGGACACAGGAACGAGCCGGAAGGTTCACTCCGACCGCCGTTCCTCCAGCCAGAGCTGCTCGACCCGCCGCACCATCTCCACCACCTCCGCGATATCGGGCGGCCGCGTTAGACAGAACTCTGCGCCGCACTGCCACGCAAGGAAGACATCCCGTTTGCTATCGGGATCGACCAGAACGCCAACCGGCACCTTCTTTCCGCTCCACGCACCCAGTTGTACCAGCGCCAGCATCTCCGTCCAATGCGGCTCGACGCACTGCTTGTCGAGGATCAGGAACTGCCCCTCCCCGCGGTCGATCGCCTCCAGCGCCGCCTCTCCCGTCGGCAGCATCTTCACCTCATACCCGGCCTCCCTCAGCCCCGCAAGCACTGCCCCGCGCAGCTCCTCCGCCGGCTCTACCAGGAGGATCGTTCGAAGCTTCCACTCGGAGTCATCCGCGACGCCAAGACGTTCCTTCTCTCCCTCAGACATCATCGCCAGCATCTCCTTTCTCAGTCGCTCCCGCGACCGATGGAGGCGGCTCTTCACCGCGCTCGCGGACAGAGACAATACCTCGGACAGCTCCCTGTGGCTGAGCCCCTCGCCGTAGAACAGCGCGAGGAGCCTGCGATGGCTCGCGGGCAGCGTCAACAGGGCATCAACCGGTCCCTCTGATGACCGTCGGGCTTGGCGGCACGGACCTTGGTCCTCCGAGAGCGCGTCCTCCTGTGGCCTGCCGAGTACCCGCCGAAGATGCATGCGGCACACATTGACGGCCACACGCGCGAGCCAAGGCCGAAAGCGGCTCTCCTCCCGGAGTTGTGTCAGATCTCGCAGCGCTCGGACGAGGGTCTCCTGCACGAGATCATCGGCCGTTGCGCCATCCCCGACCAGCCGGAAGCAGATCCCGTAAAGCCACGGCCGACACCGTTCCGCCAGCTCCCCGAATGCTTCCTTGTCGCCGGTGACGGCCAGTCTCACGAGCACGTCGATGTGTGTCGGCATCTACGCCTCCACAGCTAAAGGTGCTCTACTCCGCCCAGAGGTTTCGCGCGCAGCTCTTCTCAGGCCTACAGCTCTTTCCGCATATGATCTTCGCCGAAGAACTGCTCGTACCATGCCATCGCCGTGTCCTCTCCGATCCTTCGTTGGACCCAGAAATGCGGAAAAGCCACAGGCCTCGTCTGGCATGTGGCTTCCGCTGAAGCTCCTCCGGCTTTCCGCCCAGGGGATGGTAGAACTCCCAGATCGTCCCGGTACGCTCGAACTGAGCCGCCGCGTGTTCTCCCTGCTGAATACCTTCGAGACAATCCGAACAGGACCCCGCCCTCAGAAGCACGAAACAGAGCCCAACACCACATTCGCCCGCGGGCGAGAGGGGTAGTGACGATGGAATTCGTGAGCGTGATCCCGTGCCTGGATATGAAGGGAGGCCGCGTCGTCAAGGGCGTCCACTTCGTGGACCTCGTCGATGCCGCGGACCCGGTCGAGGCGGCGCAGGCCTATTCCAAAGGGGGAGCCGACGAGATCGCCTTCCTCGACATCACAGCCACGGTCGAGGGTCGCCGGACGATGTTCGACGTGGTAAAGCGGGTGGCAGAGGTCGTGCACGTGCCCCTGACCGTGGGCGGCGGCATCAAGTCAGTCCAGGATGTGGGCGACGCGATCGACTCCGGCGCCAGTGCTGTTTCGATCTCCAGCGCCGCCTTCCGCGATCCCGAGATGGTGAAGGCGGCCGTCGGCGAGTTTGGCTCCGACAAGATCATCGTCGCCATCGACGCCGACGAAAACGACTCCCTCCCCTCCAAGCGCGAGGTCTACATCGACGGCGGTCGCACCGCCACCGGCAGGGATGCGGTCGAGTTCGCCACCGAGCTGGCGGGCCTCGGCGTAGGACGAATCCTCCCCACGAGCAAGAAAACCGACGGCACCAAAGACGGCTATGACTTGGATCTCACGCGCAGCATCGCCGACGCGACGGGGCTCCCCGTAATCGCCTCCGGCGGTGCGGGGAAGCTGGAGCATTTCTACCAGGCCGTCGCCGAAGGGCACGCGCAGGCCGTGCTCGCCGCCTCCGTCTTCCACTTCGGCGAGTTCACTGTCCGCGAGGTCAAGCAGTATCTTCGCGCTCGCCACCTTCCCGTCCGCATGTAGTCCGCTCGGAGCACGCAGGCCGACCACAAGCTGTTTGCGGAGGAGTAACGTCATATGGCTAGGACGTTCAAGGCGGAGGAGATGACGCCGGCCGAGTTCCGGGCGGCAGTGGAGGCGCGGCCGGTCTTCATACTCACCACCGGCATCCTGGAGTGGCACGGCGACCACCTGCCTCTGGGGACGGACGCTCTGAAGATGCGCGGACTCGCCGAGCGCCTGGCGGAGGAGGCAGAGGCGATCCTCCTGCCGCAGAACTGGTTCGGCGTGGTCGGCTTCGACGAGATGCTCGGCACGATCACCTTCAGCAAGGCTCTCGTGAAGCAGATCCTCGCCGAGTTCTTCGAGAACCTCGAAAAGATGGGAGCTAAGCTCATCGTATTGCTCACCGGCCACTACGGCCCCTACCAGGTGGAGACCATCACCGAGGCCGCGCAGGAGTACATGGCCCATAGCGCCGTCCGCATCATCGCCCAGCCCGAGTACGAGGGCGTAGACTTCTCCGACTTCCCCTGCGGCCCCGATCACGCCGACAAGTACGAGACCTCGTTGATGATGGCAATCCGGCCCGACCTCGTGCAGATGGAGAAGTACAAGCGCGAGCTCGAGATACCCTACGCCTACGAATGCCGGGAGAATGCCTGGGACTTCAAGTCGCCAAGCGGCCTCTGGCGCTTCGAGGACGACCTCGAGCGGACTGCATCACCTCAGCTCGGCCGGCGCCTCATGGACGCGATCGTGTCCCATCTGAAAGAGCGGATCGAGCAGGAGCTGGCTCAAGTCGGCTGACTGCGGGCAATACGCGCCTCTGCCAGCATCCCGAAAAGGGACTGTCTTCCTAAGTCGACAGATGTTTCTTGGGTTTGTTGTGCACTTATCTCCCCCTTTGTCGTGATTCCATCCTCCCACTATGCTCCCGGTGCCTCTCCGCCCTCGCGGAACATCCTTACACTGTTCTCAGCGAGACCGCCTGCGCCGCCAATCGAGCGTCGGCGAGATCTCAGAAGGAGGCGCGAGATGCGAGCGTTGGACGCCATCGTTGCAGTCCTCCTGATTGTGGGGGGGCTCAACTGGCGGCTGGTCGGGGTCTTCAACTTCGACCTCGTCGCGGCCATCTTCGGAGCGGGCACTGCCCTGAGCCGCATCGTCTACACGGTCGTCGGTCTGTGCGCCGTGTACTGGCTCGTCGAGTGGAGCGCCATCCGCCGCCGCTACGGCGAGATGGCTCCGGGCGGGCGGGCAGCCCCAACAGCGACCTAGCCCGAGAGCCTCACCGCTCCGTGAAACATAATCGCCCGACAGCCAGTCCGCCGGGCGACACGTGCGCGCCATGTGCTGATCTCTCGGGACCTATCCCCCGACGCTATCGCGCTACAACACTTCCTTCAGTTTCTTGGTCAGCGCCGGCAGAATCTCGAACAGGTCCCCAACGATCGAATACGTCGCCATATTGTGGATCGGCGCGGCGGGGTCCTTGTTGATGGCGATGATGCAGTCGGCGCTGCTCATCCCCGCCAGGTGCTGCACCGCCCCCGAAATCCCGCAGGCGATGTACAGCTTCGGCTGCACGGTCCGCCCCGTCTGCCCCACCTGGTGATAGGCCGGGATCCACCCCGCGTCGACGGCTGCCCGCGACGCTCCCACCGCGCCGCCGAGGGCCTCCGCCAGCTCCCTGATGATGGCGAAGTTCTCCGGCTTCCCGAGCCCCCGCCCGCCCGACACGATGATCTCCGCGTCCTGGAGGTTGACCTGCCCGTCGGTCTCCTGCTGCACGATCTCGATGATCTTCGCCACCACGCTCCGCTCATCGAGATGCACCGGAACCTCCACCATCTCGCCCGTCCGCGACGCGTCTGGCTCCAGCGCCTTCATCACGCCCGGCCGTACCGTCGACATCTGCGGGCGCGCGTGCTTTGACACGATCGTGGCCATCAGGTTGCCCCCGAACGCCGGCCGCGTCTGAACCAAGAGTCGCTCTTCTTCGTCGATGTCCAGCCCCGTGCAGTCCGCCGTCAGCCCCGCCGACAGCCGCGCCGCCACCCGCGGCCCCAGGTCCCGCCCCTGCGGCGTCGCCGACACCAGAACGATCTCCGGCTTGTGCTGGTTGATCAGCCCCGCCAGGACGTCCGTGTACGGCCCGGTCCGGTAGTGCTCCAAGACTGGATCTTGCGCCAAGTAGACCTTGTCCGCGCCATGCGCGAAGAGGTTCTTCGCCATCTCGGCGACGCCATCGCCCAGCAGCACCGCCGCCAGCTCCACGCCCAGCGTGTCCGCCAGCCGCCGCCCCTCTCCCAGCAGCTCCAGCGTCCCCCGCCGGAACTCCCCGTGGAGATGCTCCGCCACCACCCACACCCCGCGGTACTGGTCCACATCCACATCGGGGGTGTACGCAGTTTCCGCCACGATCGCGTCAAACTTACACGCGCTCACGCACGCCCCGCACTGCGTGCAGTTATCGTTGAACTGCGCCTTCCCCTCCACCATATCGATGGCGCCATACGGGCAGGCGCGCAGGCACAGCTTACAGCCGGTGCAATTCTCAGCAAGCAGACGTACCGCCATCGAGCGTATCTCCAGTAGGGTAGGGGAGGAACTCGCCTCCTGCCATTCCCGCCGTCCCGAGCGACTCGTCGGACGCAGCCTCGGGCGAATTCAGAAGCGAAGGATCTCGGCGCCGGCTCGCTACCCGGCGGCGAGAGTCATCTCCTTGATCGCCTTCGCCAGCTCCTCCGCAATCTCTTCCGCCGACCCCTCCAGCGTCCTGCCCCCGCTCCGCTTCTCCGGCGGCCACACCCGCACCACCTGTGTCGGCGACCCGTCGAACCCCGCCTGCTTCGGGTCCGCCTCCAGATCGGCCAGCGTCCACTTGGCGATCTCCGCCCGCTTCGCCTTCAGCACGTTCCTCATGCTGGGATGCCGCGGGTCGTTCACCTGCTTCACCACCGTCACCACCGCCGGCAGCTTCACCTCGAGGACTTCGTAGAAATCATCCAGCACCCGGCGCGCCTTCAGCTTCCCCCCCTCCGCCTCCAGCGCAATCGCAAACGTCACCTGCGGCATGCCGAGCCGCTCTGCCAGCTCCGGCCCCACCTGCCCCGTATCCCCGTCAATCGCCTGCTTGCCGCACAGGATCAGATCGACCTCCCCGATCTTCTTCACCATCTGCGACAGCGCATAGGACGTCGCCAGCGTGTCGCTCCCCCGCGACCCCGGATCGCTCAGCAAGATAGCCTCATCCGCTCCCATCGCCAGCGCCTGGCGCAGCGCCTCCTCCGCCTGGGGCGGGCCCATCGTTATCACCGTGACCTTCCCACCGTGGGCGTCTCGAAGCTGCAACGCCGCCTCGATCGCGTTCTCGTCCACCGGATTGACGATGCTCTTCACGCCCTCTCGCACGAGAGCGTTCGTCTGCGGATCGACCTGGACTTCCATGGTCTCGGGAACTTGCTTGATGCAGACAACGATGTTCACTGTTTGAGCTCCCGCAGCACGTGATTCGCAATCACCCCCCGCTGCACCTCGCTCGTCCCCTCCACGATCTCGAACAGC
>Ga0307380_10013443_pt1 | contig 10112 bp, 11 predicted proteins | sample UN3MG_FD_202239 | JGI IMG/M metagenome (GOLD analysis project Ga0307380, IMG submission 202239) | Soil microbial communities from Risofladan, Vaasa, Finland - UN-3 | ecosystem: Environmental > Terrestrial > Soil > Coastal area > Acid sulfate soil | place: Finland: Risofladan, Vaasa | collected...
CGGTCGATTGGGCAGAGTGCAGTCACTGCACTTTCTGCCTCTAACCGGCTCGTGCAGTCCTGCACAAGCGCCCCTTTAAGTCTACGCCGAGTCCACGCCTCCATGAGTCATCCCTGCGACCAGATGAGCAGCAGTTCGCAGCAGTGACCAGGGAGGCTGTGTAAGGCCGTTTGCGTAGGACACCTGACGACTGGGGATTCCACTCCACAGTTGTAAGGGAACGCATAGCGACTTCCCGCGACCCACACCGAATATTCAGAGTAGAGTTCCAGAAATCGGCTGGCTGAGGCCGACAATGGAATTGGGCGAGTCGCTCCATGGTTGTGGGATGGGGGTGTATCACATGGGAAGGGCGGCGGGTGCCATCCAGTAACCACTGCGGCGTTTATGGGGACTAACCCGCATTTCTCACCAGCTTTTTGGAGAGCGATTGCGGGGTCTGGTGGGAGGATGGCCGGGGAGTTTTTGGGGGCGGGACGGTGTGGGATGGAGGGTGAGAAGGTCAGGGGTAGACTTTTAGGGAGCCTGCGCGGGTGGTGGTGGCTGAGCCGTAAGGACTTGCCGAGAGGAAGAGACACACTTCCGCCTGTGGATATTCCCCCTCGACCAGCGGAAAAATCCCCCTGCCTTTTTTCAGCACCGCAAGGGGAGGGCACGCAGTTGCGCGTAGACCTGCGCGAACAGTGCGGCGTACGCGTAACCTTCGGCCAGCGAGATCCAAACTCTTCGTGCCGTCACCCGAATCTGCGCTCCGATCTTCAGCAGCTTCAGTCGCAGCGTGGCACATTGTGCTTGAGCCAACTCCGTTCCCGCCAGCCCCGGCCGCCGCAGCGCCTCGACCAGCAGGTAGGCCACCGAGGAGAAATACAATCGGATCTGGTTGCTGCGCAGAAACGCCGTCGAGGTCCGGTCCGCGAACAGCGAGAGCTGTTCCTTGATCCGGTTCTCCATCTTCCCGCGCGCACAGTAGAGTTCTTCATAAAGCCGTCGCGCTTTCCACCCTTCGGGCGTGACGGACGTCACCACAAAGCGCGGGTTCGATCCTTTCTCCAGATGCTCGGCCTTGGCGATCACCCGCCGGGCCCGCCACCAACTCTGCCGCGTTTGATAGGTGAACTCCTTGAAGACCCGCGCCGCCTGTCCCGTGGCGGCGTAGTCGGCCGCGGCCTGCTCCAGTTGCGGCGCGATCTCCGCCTTCAGCCGCTGGTTCTTCGCCAGCCCCAACACATAATCGACTTGATGCGTTTCGCACCAGTTCATCAGCTCTTCTCGGCAGAAGCCGGAGTCGCCGCGCACGATGACCTGCACTTGTGGCCACGCGGCGCGAATCTGTGCGATGATCCGTGCCAGTTCTTCCTGGCTCCCCGCTGCCGGGTCGATGTTGGACGGCCGCAGGCGCGCACCCAGCAGATGCTCGCCGCAGAAGATGTAGAGGGGCAAGTAGCAGTACTGCCCGTAGTAGCCGTGGAAGAATCGTCCTTCCTGCTCGCCGTGCAGGGGATCGTCTGTGCAGTCGAGGTCCAGGATGATCTCTTGCGGCGCCTCGCGGTGCGCCTGCAGAAAGACGTCCACCAGCATCCGGTCCACCGCCGCCTCGTCCAGGGCGATCTTCTTGTAGCGCTCGTCTTCGGCCACTTCCGCAGCCGGCAACTCCAAACGATTCAGCGTGCTCTTACCCGCCAGCGCCTGGCCTTGGTCCCGCTCCCGGGCCCGGCTCGCGCCCCTCGGATCGTCCTTCTCGACCAAGACCGCCAGCAACGGATCGTGCCGCAACGGGTCGTGGTCGTTCAGATCTTCATACCCCAGCGCCAGCGCGTATACCCGCTGCGCCACCAGTTCTTCGACCGTGTGCTCGACGCGCGCCGGGTCGCGATGGTCGCCAAAGCAGGCCGCGAACTGCGCGAGGATCCCCGTGCGCTTCTCCACCTCGCGCAACAACAGACCCCCCGCGTCGCTGGTAATCGCCCCGCCGTCAAACCGGGCGCGTACTTCACGCCGAACTAGGGGATGAAATCGGAAGGATTCTTGGTTACACTCTGTGAGCATAAGGCTGTCGCTTCTCCTCGGCAGAAGTTCCTTTTACCAAAGACACTTATGCCCGAAGTGACAGCCTTTTTTCAATTCCCTGGTGAGAAATCCGGGCTAATCCGCCCGCGGCCGCCAGGGGCGTGCGGAAAAGGTGTCCGCACGTTTCTGGCAAAAGGCTGTGTGGGTCTGCGATAGGAACCAGATTCCCGTACTAGGGAGTCTGCGGGAACTAAATGTTCTTGGGAAACTGAGCGGCTCGTTGGTCCGAACCGAGAGACGTTAGACTGGTGTGGGCAAGGGAATCAAGAACTCAAGCCCTGCTTGGCCAACTCGCTTTGACTGCGCTGCACCTACCCAGACCACGCGGGTGGGGACACTGTACGAGGGGCCTTCCTTTGGAAGGAATTCGAGGGTTTGCCCTGGGGTCAGAACAACCGTAGGGCGCACTCTTGCTCCCCGTGGCGAAAGATCGACCGTGAGGGCATCGTGGGCGGTCTTCTTGCCATGAGAGCCTACCAACAACGTAACGGGAATTGTGGCAGAGAGCCGTTCGCTCCGCCGAGCAATTGGGCTTGCGCCAGCCGCCACAGCATCCCCTCCATTGGGTACGGGCCTAGTCTGTCACAATGCTATAGCTGAGGGTCCGGGGGGTCAAGCGCAAGGGCCTTTGGTACAGAATTCGCCAGGGCCAACTCCTGAACGCTGACGGTTGCTCTTCCGTCCCGGCCACTCACGCTTACTTCTGCGCCGAGACCATCTTGCTGCCCATCGCAAGAAGTAGCCGTTGATTCGGCTTGCTCAGGCGGTTGAACACTTTTACAACTTCCGGTTGAGCCGGCAGAATCTCCGCTGCCTTAGGAGCCTTCGGCTTTCCCTTGCCAAGATAGAAGAGTTGGTATAGCTCCAGGTCGAGCGCCTTGGCCCACTTCTCCAAGGTTTCCAGGCTAGGCACCGTGTGCCCATTCTCGACTCGGGAAACATAGCAGCGGAGCAATCCGGTTCGATGCTCGATGTCACCCTGAGAGAATTCCTTTGCGTCGCGCAGTTCTCGGAGTCGTTTGCCGATGTCCACTGCATCCTCCAGCTAGGGATGTGCTTCCTTGCGGCGAGTATGCCAAAGTTCCCGTTCGCGATTGTGGTCGGTGCCAAACTAAAAGGCAAGGTTGGCGAGTAAGAAATCAATGCTATTATCGCGGGCAGGGATTCCCGGGGATGGGCAGGAAGAATCCAAACCTATGCGAGAGGCCGCACTGCCGTGCGCCGTGGACTCATGTCGTGAAGAGGCTTGACCCCTATTTCGGCGGAAGAAGTTGGATCTTACGAGTCTGCGCTCAACATGTCGAAGTGTACGAAGTGGGATCACACGAAGACAGTGCGTGTCCAGTTTTAAAGGGGTGCACTACATCTTCTACACGTTGGCGGAGGCAAAAGTGTTGATCGAGCAGTGGCGGCGGGAATATAACGAGAGCCGACCTCACACCGCCTTAGGGCATGTGCCGCCCGCAGAATTCGCCGCCTGGGACGGGGCTAGCCCCGTCCCAGGCAAGTCCCAAGAAGCCGGAACTTTCACTCTTTGACCGGAGCAGAAAAGGGGGGACCTTCAAAACCGCACAAGGACTAACACAGGGAGTGGTATAACAACTGGGGGCAGGTCAGGTCACAAGATGTCGCTAACAAGAAACGGCGTCTCTTCATTTCACGCTGAACTACGGCACAGTAACGTTGCGTGGATTTGCCCGACCATTTTCCCTGAATTGCTGCCTCATAAGACGCAGCGTCTCATCTACAATGCTTGGAAACCGAGGGCTGTCAGGAATCACAACACCCATCTTTCGCGTCAACGGGCTCCCTCTGATTCGCAACGGATGAAGAGATTCCTGGTACGCGGAACCGAGAATCTCAGTAGCAGGAAGAATCGTCGCCCCAAAGCCCGCCCCAACCATCATCAGCATCGCATCCACACTACTCGACTGGATGGCAATCTCCGGCCGGAACCCCTGCCTTTTGAAGAATTCATCGAGGTGAGGACGAATGCGCACTGTCCGATCATATAGAACCAGCCGTAGTTTGCCCAATTCGGCTGGCGCAATTGCCCGTTTCACTGCCAGTGGATGATCTTTACGCACGACGACAAGCATTTCTTCAGTAAACAGGAGTTCCGCCCGAAGTCCCTTAACACGAATAGGAAATGTCACGACTCCAATGTCCAACGCGTTGCTTTTCAGCCGCTCCAGAAGCTCGGTGGTTGTCCCGTTCAGAATAGCAATTTGGGCCCTCGGAAATTGGTCGTGAAGCTGCCGCAAGGCTGGTAAAAGGCGGGACGTCAGCTGGTGTCCCCCGTCAGCGCCGATGCGGATCTCGCCGCTTGGCTCCCCGGCCGAGATGGATACTTTCATCCGCAGGGTCTGCGCCTCACGCAGAATGCGCTCCGCGGACTCTTTGAGGACTTTCCCTGCTTCTGTCAAATGGATCTTATGGTTCCTCAAACGAAAGAAGACTCTCGCTCCTAGTTCCTCTTCCAGTTGTCGGATCTGTTGGCTGACGGATGGTTGAGCAACGTGCAGCATGGTGGCTGCCTTTGAGAAGCTCAGGCTGCGACCTATGGCCAAAAAAATCTCAAGCTGTCTCAGAGTCACCATGAAGCAATCATCCTCGCATGTCATCTGCCGAAGTCAACGAATTGCGCGAAGTTCGGGTTCCCGGCTAGGGGCTGCTCCAGCCCTCTCGCCGTGTTTCAGCCACCTGGGTATAGGGACTTCTGTCCGATAGTTCGACTCGTTATAAAGGTTATAACGTAGTGGCGCGTAGATCTCCCCGCCGGAAAACGCTCGATCCTGCGTATAAATCCACACGCGCTCTTGATCCCATAGAATCACCTCATCGCGGGCGTCACCGGTAACGTCGGTCACATAGGCACACAGGTCAGGGTGTCCGTCATTCGGGAACATCACCACACGCCGCAGATTGCCGTCAATCATGCCGCCCTCGCGAACATTCCCAGAAAGGAGTGCATACTCTTGTCCATCTCCACGCCAGTTCACCGGTAGCAGTCGGCTGCCACAATGAATGGGTTCCTCTTGCGCCAAAATGTTTCCGTCAGCATCTAATAGCGTCACGATGCCTGGGTTATCCCAAAAGTTTATGGTCATGTATTGCAGCCCAGGCAGATCGGGACGATACTTTCCTACGCTTGCTAATTGCGCGTGGCCGAGTCGCAGATGCTTGAGAATCTCACCGCCGCGATCAAACACGAGAAAGCCCTCATCGCCCCCGCTGGCATACGCACGTGGCTCGGCGTTTGGATCGCCGCTTAAGTTCCCCATCACGATGGAGTCGGCGTGATCCCTAAGCTCTCCATCCCGGCTCCAAAGCTGACGGCCCGTGTGATCCCACATCGAATAGCCGATCAAAATCTCATCGCGACCGTCACCGTCGGCATCGAAAGGGTAGGGGAAATGCCCCGTCTGACCCCGCCCGTGCCATAACAGTTCGAGGTCGTTATTGAAGACCCAGAAATTCTCGTAGCGATCCTTAACCAGGATTTCGTGCCGTGCCTTATCGCCGGAAAGATTGAAAAAGGCCAGACAGTCGCCGTTTTCACGCTCGTAAGGGCGCAGGCCGGCTCCCAACTCAGCGCTTTTGCTGACGGGTGCCAGCGGCATCCAGACCCAGTGCCGGACCTTCCCCGTGTTTCCCTCCAGGATTTGGAGCTTGAAGTCCCGCACAAGCACAACTTCATTCCTGCCGTCTCCATCGATGTCATGGATCTGAAAAGGTGTGTCGTTGGTCAGCAGACCGTTTCTGGGGTCGGGACGCCCTGATTGCCATAGGACCTTTCCGTCCAGGGTCACTGCTGTGAGGCAGCTGATCTGGTCGTGTCGATCGTCGCGTTCCCGCTGAATGCTTTGGGCAATGAGCATATCGAGCGCCCCGTCACCGTCCAGATCACCGAACCGCGCGTTCCGTCCTGCGCCGAAGCCCTGGGTGGAGAACTTCCTCCACAACTTCGGCTGCGGATTCTTCTCTCGTAGCTTGGCCAGTTCGGTCCTCCTCTGGCGGATGCAGTCCCCGATTCGTTGCCTTGCCTCGTGGGAAGCACCAACGCGAAACTCCTGAAAACGGGCCGGAATATTAGCAGTCACTCCCGCCTTGCCTTTAACGAGTTCGCCATCCACGGCTTCGAGAAGCAACATGCCATCAACGTAAGCCTTGATGCCGGAGCCTGCATTCTCGACCTTCAAGGTATAGTATCTTCTCATGTCGTAGGAGAACTCGCGGATACCTAATACTCGCCATGCCGCCCGTTGGGAAGTCTTATCGATCGGCTGGCGCACCGCCAGGCGGACTTTGTTGCCATCGGTGAGGGCAAACAAGTAGTAATGGCGATTGGTGTGGTAGCGGAAGACGCCCCCGGCCATATGAGCAAACGAAAGCGGCTTCACATTCACCTCGACAGTGTAGTCGCTCCATTCAGGATCTCCTGTGACGAATAGGGGACTCACACCTGCGGACGGGTCGTTCACCATGTGCTGTTCTAAGTATGACTTGCCTTCCTCATCGCCCACAATCCACGCGTCCATTTGACAGATGGCATTGGCCCACGATCCCAATGGCACGCCACGGTGTGACAGGTAGTGATATGCCTGAATCGACGCCTTGGCCTCCCGGAGGGGGCGCGAGAGCCAGCCGGGAGGAAAACTGGAAAAGTCGTCGCGAAAGAGAGTGTCATCAGGCTGAGTGAATGACGTCTCTGCTTCTTCGAGTTGCTCGCTTGGGAGACAGGGAAGCTCCGCACTAGTTTCGCCCGATTTAGCCGTTACAGAAGTATCTCCGAGTAAGGAGGCCAGTCCCGCGGCCGCCCATCCCTGCTTCAGGAAACTTCGCCTGTGCATAGTCTGTGTTCCTCGCCGAAGTGGCCCCTCCGGAGCGTCATCCAGTCGAGCGATCCGACTGTGTTGCCGAATTCCTGATCCATGGCATTGAACTCCAACCTAATCTGAGGGATGGGTCAGTCTAGGTGGTGCTAGAAACCCTCACTTTGCGAAGTAGTCGGGGATTTTCGAGTTTGCTACAAGGTCAGTCCCGCACCTTCGAGAGGATGCGAAACGTGAAGACCGAATTCGAGGACGGTAATCTCAATCAAAGGAGCCCTGACTCCTCCTCTGGATCAAGCACTGACGGTCAAGATCTGTCGGACGCGATCGCAGTTCTCCTTCACTTCGTCCTTATAGCGAGGATACATGCCAACGATCACGCAGTCCTTAGGTTTGATGCTCTCGAAAGCCGTCTTGAAAGCGCCGTCAATCTCCTGAGGGGAATCGGTGAGGCGGCCAGCGGCCAGGATCTTAAATAAGAAGCACGTTTTCTGAGTCTGGCGGGCGACGGCGTAAGCCCGTGGAGGGTCGCTTTCAAGGTAAACTTCCTGGGGAGACACCGGTAAGACACCAAGCATCTTTCGGATTTCTTCCGGTGTTCGGGTGCGATTGTAGGCACACAGCAGGTAGAAGTCCACATCCCAGCCGCGTTCTTCCACATACTCGACCACCTCGGGCTTGTGGGTTCCGACCCCCACCAGGACTCCGGCTTGGCGGAGTCTCTTCGTGTACTCCTGCACTTCGTCCATTTTGCCATTGCGGAAAAGAACGTCCGTTGCTTCCCCGTGGTGGTACATCGCGATCGGCCGGAGTCTCCTCACAACCCCTTCGACGGGACTTTTCGCAAAGTTCACCCCTATCACATGCATTTTCCCGTCAGTCGCACGGTAACGTTCCAGGTCCGACGCGCTGCGTTCGTGGTAACTAAACTGATATGCATTGATGCCGTTCTGTTCACACTGACGAAGGGTTTGGCACACGCGATCGGGAGTATTCCATTCGCGCATCACTTGATCGAGCAACCCATTGAAGTGGGAGTACCCATAGAACTGGTTGCTGCCGATGATCAAGCGGCTGATCTCATAGTTCCCGAAGGGGGTCTTGGGGAGCGATGTGGGAACAAGCCCCTGCGCATTGCCAAGAGGTCGGGCTGCTAATGTTACCGCCAGACCGGCGGAAAACTGGAGAAAGTGTCGTCTGTTGTTCATCTGGTTCGTACCTCACCCTCGGTCCTAAGCGAGTCTCGATAGCGTGATTTAGCGCAAGAACTCGCTATCCTGAAGTCAAGCAGCAACTAAGTGACCAAAGTGTGTAGGACAAGGGACAGCAAGTCATCCTGACGCAGTGGGATTGCTGAGTTCGTGGGACGAACTCACTCGCGGCGTTGCCGCCTGGGACCTGGGGCTTGCTTGGGGGTTTTGTTTTCTGTAGCCCCATGCGCCTAAGTGTCGCATAACCGAAACAAGTGAAACATGGGCTGTGGAAAACAGATGACCAGAGACGGCCTGAAGTGCCGCTTTGTCTAACAATGTCGGTGCCGTCGTCGGTCAATCCCATGTGTCATCCTTTTCTGTTTCTGTAACGCGATACTCAGCAGGTTGGGGACGAGGAGCAGAGCAAACAAGCTGGCCAACTGCCCAACGAGCCACGCTTGCCACCCAAACGTGGCCGGGGCCCAGAGCGATCTGGCGTTGACACGAGATGGCGGCGGGCGTATGGTCCCGCGGAAGGATAATGTTGAGATCGGAGGTTCCGGCAAATATGCATCTCCCCTGGTTCAAACTGTCCCGCTCCCTGCTGTTGGTGATTGTCGGGTGTCTTTGCACTGGTTCGGCGGCGCAGCAGAGAAATGGACTCTATCGGTGCTCACAGAGGAGCCTTCGTGTTGCACTGGCCCAAATCCCGGTTGAGGATGGTGATCCGGCACGGAACATGCGTTTAGCCAAAGCCGCTGCTCGGGAAGCGTCGCGACACGGTGTAGATCTCTTTTGCTTGCCGGAGGCCGCTGACTACGGCTGGCTGTATCAGCAGGCGCGGCGCGATGCCCTCCCGATCCCAGGGAGGTACACGGATTTCCTTGCAGAGCTGGCAGTGCGGTACGAGATGTGGATCTCCGGCGGATGCCTTGAGAAAGACGGTAACAAGGTCTACAACTCCGCGATCATTATCGACCGCCGCGGCCGCATTGTGCTCAAGCACAGGAAGATAAAAACGCTTCCTCAGCTGACGCAGCATCTCTACGACGCGGGGATGGCCGACGACATCAAAACGGTCGATACAGAGTTTGGCCGGATAGGGTTGACCATCTGCGCCGATAACTTTGACCTCGACATTCCGGGGCGGGTATCGAAAATGGGTGCATGGCTGCTGATTGCCCCGCACGGCTTTGCTGCCGCGGAAAGCGAAATGCAAAAGAACGCTGTGGAGTACCAGCAGCACATCAGCAAGGTGGCAGCGAACACGAAACTGTGGGTAGTCGGGACCAATGCGGTCCTCGGGAGGGTCAAAGGCGGAGATTGGAAAGGGTATCTCCACTGCGGGTGCTCGATGATCGCGCGCCCCGACGGCAGCGCCGCCGCTGTTGCCAAGTTCAAGCAACCAGACCTGATCATCTATGACATTCCAGCGGAGAACGGTACCCCATGTGACAAGCAAATCGATTCAACATTGAAACCATCTGAGGCGAATCAATCCGCAAAGTGAGTTCAGGAAATCTGACTTTGTCTCTCTTTTTCCGGCGGGGGGAAATCGAGTCAGCTGATCATGAGGCGGGATTGCCGGGGAATATGCAGTTATATCTATCCCGTCGAAAGGCACCAGACTGGCTAGCGCCAATGTCTGAGCGACGTGCATTCGTCTTGCGATTGACTCGAAGGGCGATGGTCTCTGAGCCTACCGCGCTCAGCCCCCGGCAGAAGCGGACCACGACGTGTCGTGTGCCGATGCTTGCGAGTCGCTTTGTGGTCCACCTGCAGAATCACGTCGATAGACACTTCTGAGGCACTCAGCCTCGGGCACTTCCGTTCCGGCCGCTTCCGGTGGGGCGGGAGTGCGCTGGCTCGGGGTTGCCACACCATCCATCGGTTAACGCACAGCTTTCGTGCGACGGCTGGAATCGCCCCTTCTCTGTGCTCATTCTCCTGGCTGATCCGTTCCAACAGTCCCACCTTGCTCGTATGAGGGGTCAACTCCCCTGGACCGGGAGGTCCT
>Ga0307380_10013445_pt1 | contig 10112 bp, 6 predicted proteins | sample UN3MG_FD_202239 | JGI IMG/M metagenome (GOLD analysis project Ga0307380, IMG submission 202239) | Soil microbial communities from Risofladan, Vaasa, Finland - UN-3 | ecosystem: Environmental > Terrestrial > Soil > Coastal area > Acid sulfate soil | place: Finland: Risofladan, Vaasa | collected...
GCGGAAATGTGCATCAACGCGGGGGTGGATTTCGACGTGATCGGCCTCCAGGTGTTCCTGGGGACGGCCGGCGAAGGGTTCTATTGCCGCGACATGCTCGCCGTCTCGGAGATGCTGAGCCTGTTCGGGTCGCTCGGCAAGCCGGTGCACGTGACGGCGGCCGGCGTGCCGTCCGCGTGTTATGCGGACGAGGCGGCGTCCCTCGGCGGCCCGGCCCACCAGCCGGGAGCCGGGGGGGTGTGGCGCAAGTCCTGGGACGAGGTCGTCCAATCCGACTGGCTCGACGAGTTCTACCACATCGCCATTTCCAAGCCGTTCGTCACGGCCATCTCCTGGCGCGATTTTTGGGACGAGCAGCCCCACGGCTTCCCGCACGGGGGGCTCCTGCGGAAAGACCTTCACCCGAAGATCGCGTACCGGAAACTGGTGGGCGTTCGCCAGGAAATCTGGCCGGCCGGCGGGCCTCAGGGCGGCGATACGAACGTCCTCTGGCCGGAACTCTAAGAGCCTATTCCAATATCCCGCCCGGCTTTCCCGGCGCGCCGGGACTGCGCCGGGCGGCGGACCGCCAAGCGTCGGATGCGGCGGGCGGCGGCGCGGGCGCCCAAGCGCACGTCCGGCCGGTCGCTCGTCCGGGCCTTATCCAACGCCGCCAACGCCGACGGGTCGTTCAGGTAGTACAGGGCCCGGACGGCAAAGTAATGCAAGTCGTCGTCCGAGCCGCGCAGTTCCTCGATCATGGCGGTCACGGCGGAGGTTTCGAGGGCGCGTGTAGAAAAACGCCGGACGTCCGCAGAGCGTACCTCATCGACCCCGCCGCGCAGAGCCTCCCGGGCCTGGGGTGTGTCGATGAGGGCCAGGCCGGTGGCCGCTGCGAACGCGGCCCAGTCGTCCTTGTCGCGCAAGGCCTCGTCCAGGGCCGGCACGCCCTCCGGGCGCTTGAGGAGCCCCAGGGCGAAGGCCGCCGCCGCGCGGACAGAGTCCTCCTTCTTGTTATCGTCGATCGCCGCGATGAGCGCGTCGCCAGCCTGCGGGTCGCCGAGGGCGCCGAGTGCCGTCGCAGCCGCCTCGCGGACGCGCTCTGCCTCATCCTTGAGCGCGGCCGTGAGAGCGGGTAGGGCCTGCGGATCGCCGAGGGCGCCGAGCGCCCTCGCCGCCGCCGCGCGGACGTCCTCTGCTTTGTCATCGAGCGCGGCCACGAGGGCGGGCAGGGCCTGCGGGTCGCCGAGGTCTCCGAGCGACTCTGCCGCTTGCTCGCGGACGTCTTCCGCTTCGTCCTTGCTCGCGGCCAGAAGCGCCGGGACGGCCTGGGGGTCGCCGAGGCCGCTGAGTGCCCACGCAGCTGCCGCGCGGACGCTCTCTGCCTCATCCTTGAGCGCGGCCACGAGAGCGGGTAGGGCCTGCGGGTTGCCGATGTCGCCGAGTGCCACCGCAGCCGCCTCGCGGACGTACTCCTTCTCGTTCTTGAGCGCCGCCACGAGAGCGGGGATGGCCTGCGGGTCGCCAATGCGGTCCAGCGCCAACCCTGCCGCCCAGCGGACGATCTCTGCCTCATCCTCGAGGGCGGCCACGAGAGCGGGGATGGCCTGCGGGTCGCCGAGGTCGCCCAGCGCACTCGCCGACAACAAGCGGACGCCATCTGCCTCATCCTCGAGGGCGGCCACGAGAGCGGGGACGGCCTGCGGGTCGCCAATGCGGCCGAGCGCACCGGCCGCCGCCATGCGGACGCGCTCTGCTTTGTCATCGAGCGCGGCCACAAGATCGTGGATAGCCTGGGGGTCGCCGAGGGCCCCGAGTGCCCTCGCCGCTGCCTCGCGGACGTCCTCCTCGTCCTTGAGCGCGGCCAGAAGCGCCGGGACGGCCTGGGGGTCGCCGAGTTCGCCGAGCGCCCTCGCAGCCGCCTCGCGGACGTACTCCGTCTCGTCCTTGAGCACGGCCACGAGGGCGGGCAGGGCCTGCGGGTCGCCGATGCGGCCGAGGGCCCCGGCGGCAACCCCCCGGATGTCGGCCATGGGGTCCTTGAGCGCAGCCAGAAGCGTCGGCACCGCCTCCGCGCCGAGTTTCACAAGGTCGGTCTCAATCTCCAACGTCCACCGCGATAAAAGGCTCCTCCGGCCCCTCATCTTATATATCAGGGCCATGAACCAACTCGGCTCCCTCACCTCCCTCCCCTCCCGCACCTCGTTAAGAAGAGCGGTGACGCGGTCCTCGGGCCCGGATGGCTTGAGGAAAGCCAGAACGGCGAGCCCGACGAGGACAACCAGAAGCAGCAGCGCGGCCGTGAGGAGGCCGGTCTTTACGCGTGAGGCCGGCGAGCGGGAAGCAGCCTTGCCCGGCATGGGAGTTTTGGACATGGCGACATTCTACCAGTTCCGGGCAACCGATGCAAACACGCCGGGAGGTAGTGCATGCTCTGCCTGCCCGTGACAGATGCGTCCGCCGGCCTACGTGCCGACCCCGTCTCGCGGCCGTCCTCTACTTTGTCATCGATCGCGGCCAGAAGCGCCGGGACGACGGTCGGAACAGGGTCGCCCTTCAAGATGACGCCGGCGCCTGCCTGCCGTTCGCCTGCGCCAGCAACCGTTTGCCCGATGGCTTTGCCGGCTTGGTGTCGGACGGGTAGTTGGGGTTCGGTGTCGGCATTTGGGCGCCGGCGCTCCGCCGCCAGTCGGCCGGCATCTTCCGGAGTTCGCGGGCCCTCTCGGGCATCGCCGTCGCTAGGTCGTTTGCCTCGCCGAGGTCGTCCCTCAGGTTGTAGAGTTCGAGGACGACCGTCCTCGAAGTACTCGATCGGTTTCCGGTCGCCGCGGCGCAGCGCCCCGCCGCCCGCCGGCCCCGGTCAACTCGTCCTCGCCTTCGCCAAACCGCCAACGTGAAACGGGGAAAGGGGAAACTCCTGTCAAAGAGACCGTTGACTCTACCTGCAAAAGAGTGTCCAATCGAACTCTGGGGCAGAGGAACTTCAAGGAGGTTGACCAGTGAGCAAGACGCGGGTCGGTCTGATCGGAACCGGGTTCATCGGCGACATTCATGCGGCCGCCTTCAAGAGTGTGCCTGAGGCCGAGGTCGTTGCCGTGGCTTCTCCGCCCCCGGGCCAGGCGAAGGCCTTTGCCGGCGAGCGCGGCATCCCCAAGGCATTCCAGGATTACCGCGACCTGCTGGCGCTCAAAGAGGTTGATGTGGTCACCCTGGGTATTCCCAACCACCTTCACGCCCAGGTGGCGATCGATGCGGCCAAGGCCGGCAAACACGTCATCTGCGAGAAGCCGCTCTGCCGAACGCTGGAAGAAGCCGACCGCATGATCGAGGCCTGCCGCAAGGCAGGGGTCCTCCTGATGTATGCCGAGGAACTGTGCTTTGCGCCCAAGTACGTCCGCGCCAGGCAACTCGCGGAAGAGGGAGCGCTGGGCCGGGTCTTTCTGGTCAAGCAGAGCGAGGAACACTTCGGGCCGCACATGCCGTGGTTCTGGGACGTGGAGAAATCCGGCGGGGGCGTGTTGCTCGACATGGGATGCCATTCCATCGAGTACGCCCGGTGGCTCCTCGGAAAGCCGAAGGTGAAAAGTGTGCTCGCCAGCATGGGCACCTACGTGCACGGCGACAAGACCAAGGGCGAGGATCACAGTTTCTGCATTGTGGAATATGAGGGCGGCCGAACGGCGATGGCCGAAAACTCCTGGGCCAAGCAGGGCGGCGCGGACGACCGCTGCGAGATCTACGGCTCCGCAGGCTTCACCCGCGCAGACCTCTTGCGCGGCAGTTCGCTGCTGACCTACAGCGAGACCGGTTACGGATACGCCGTCGAGAAAGCCGCTACCACGCAGGGCTATACCTTCACCATGTTCGAGGAACTCTGGAACTACGGCTTCCCGCAGGAGATGGCCCACTTCGTCCGGTGCGTCCAGGGGAAGGAAACGCCGATTGAAACGGGCGAGGACGGCCGGGAAGTCCTCAAAATCATCTATGCGGCCTACGAGTCCGCCGGCACGGGCCGCCGCATCGCGTGGCCTTACGAGCCCAGGCATGTGGACAAGCCCATCGACCTGTGGCTGGCGCCGTAGTCGCGCGCCGGGGTGCTGGACGATTGCCGAGAACCCCGAAGGCCGCGCGTCCGGGTTCGCCCGCCGCCGATCCGCAGGGCCCCGCTTCGAAGGAGACGCTGCCGGCCGTCCGTCTGAGAAGCCCGCGTCTTGTCGTCGGGCTCATCCTTTTCCGCTGGGCCCCGTCTGTTCCTTGCGCGCGGGCATCTGGGCGCCGACGCTCCTTCGCCACGCGGCCAGCATCTTCTGGAGTTCGCGGGCCTTCTCGGGCATCGCCGTCGCCAGGTCGTTCGCCTCGCCGATGTCGTCCCTCAGGTTGAAGAGTTCAAGCCGGCCGTCCTCGTACCACTCGATGAGTTTGAAGTCGCCGTCGCGGACGGCCCCGCCGGGCGCGCCGCCCTGGTTGCCGTAGTGCGGGTAGTGCCAGTAGATGGGCCCGCGCGTCATCTTCTCGCCCTTGAGGAGCGGCACGAAACTCGTGCCGTCGACGTGCTGGTTGGGCCGAAGCGGCAGGCCGGCCAGTTCAAGCATCGTCGGATAGAAATCGGTGCTTATAGCCGGCTCGGTGCACGCGCTGCCGGGACGGGTGACGCCGGGCGCCCGGACGATCATCGGCTCGCGCACGCCGCCCTCGTAGAGCCAGCCCTTGCCAGCCCGCAGCGGGACGTTCGAGGTGGGCGACCCTTCGGAGGTCGAGAGGCCGCCGTTATCCGACATGAAGAAGACGATGGTGTTCTCGGCCAGGCCGAGGCGGTCCAGGCGGTCCAGGACGATGCCGACGGCCGTGTCCATCGCCTCGACCATGCCGGCGTAGACGGCGTGGTTCTGGACGAGTCGGACCTTGCGTTCGCCCTCCTGGCCCCACTCGGTTGCCGGGGCGTTCTTCTGTTTGGCCTCGTACTTGGCCCCTAGTTCCTTCGTGGTCATGAGGGGCGTATGGACCGAGTAGAACGAGAGGTAGGCGAGGAGCGGCCCGTCCTTATGGGCCTCGATGAAGTCGGCGGTCTCGCGGCCGAGGCGGAGCGGCAGGTGCTCGCCGGGCGGGCCGTCCTCGAGGCGCGGGTTGCCGTAAGGCGAGAAGTACTTCTTGCCGCCGTACGGGCCGCCGCGATCGATGCCGCCCTTGTTCACGTCGAAGCCCTGATCCTCCGGCCAGAAGCCCTCCGGCCCCAGGTGCCACTTGCCCGCGAAGAACGTGGCGTAGCCGGTCTCCTTGAACGCCTCGGCCAGGGTGACCTCGTCGAGGGCCAGGCGGTCGGCGTAGGGGGCCGGCACGAGTTTCGTGTTGCGTTTCCAGTTCCCGGGCTGGCTGGCGCCGATGTAGTCGGTCACGCCGGTCCGCGCGGGGTACTTACCGGCCATGATGCTCGCTCGCGTCGGCGAGCAAACCGGGCAGGCGGCGTAGGCGTCGGTGAAACGCATGCCCTCGCGCGCGAGACGGTTGATGTTCGGCGTCTCATAGAACGTGCTCCCGAAACAACCCACATCCCGCCATCCTAGGTCGTCGACGAGGAAGAAGACGAAATTGGGTTTCTTCGGCGGCGCCTCTTGCTCCTTCGCTCCCGCGAAACGCACCCACGCACCGGCCAGAAAGCCCAGCGTGCCGGCGGCGCTGCACTTCAGGAATGAACGCCTGTCGAGCCCGGTCATGCCGCTCCTCTCGGTTGCCCCGGTCGCAGGGGCGATAGGTATCTCTGGTGATTCTATGCCGCGCGCGGCGTAGTTCAAGGGTCTTCAGCGGGTTCGGCCTTGTCCGCGCGGTCGGCGGCCGGCATAATGTCGCTCATGGCCGACCCGTCTGAAACGCCGCCGCCGGAACCGTCGCCCCTCGTCGCCCGCGCCGAGCAGGTGGTTCTGGTCGTCCTCGCGCTGGCGGTGGTGGCGGGCGTCGCGTGGCGGGCAGCCGATTACTGGCGGATCGGCGCCGAGCCGATCGAGGTTGTCCCGCCTCCCGAAGGGCCGACCTTTCGCGTCAACGTCAATCAGGCCGACTGGGTGACGCTCTCGCTCATCCCCGGGGTCGGCGAAAAACTTGCGAAGCGGATTGTCGAGGTGCGCCAGGAGCGCGGCGGGAAGTTTGAATCCCTCGACGACCTCAAGGTAGTCCCCGGCATCGGCGACAAAATACTCGAGAAACTCCGGCCTTACCTTTCCCTTGGCGACCCCAACGCCGGGGATGAGCCCGTCGAGATGGTGGACGCCCCCTGAGGCCCGCGCCGTTGCCGCCTGGGCCCCTCTGTGCTATGATGCCCTTTTGCCGATAGGGGTTCCGGCTCATGGACCGCTTTGAACTCGTGTCCGATTTCGTGCCGAAGGGCGACCAGCCCGCCGCCATCGAGGCCCTCGTCGAGGGCCTGGAGGCCGGCAAACGGTTTCAGACGCTCCTCGGCGTCACGGGCAGCGGCAAGACGTTCACCATGGCCAATGTCATCCAGCGGGTCCAACGGCCGACGCTCGTCATCAGCCACAATAAGACCCTCGCCGCTCAACTGTACGGCGAATTCAAGGAGTTCTTTCCCCACAACGCCGCCGCCTACTTCGTTTCCTACTACGATTACTATCAGCCCGAGGCATACATCCCGGCGCGCGACATCTACATCGAGAAGGACGCCTCGATCAACGACGATATTGACCGTCTGCGGCTCCAGGCCACCAGCGCGCTCATGGGCCGGCGCGACGTCATCATCGTCGCCAGCGTCTCGTGCATCTACGGCCTCGGCAGCCCCGAGGATTACGAGGGCATGGTCGTTTCGCTCCAGACCGGTCTGGCGATCGAGCGCGACGATTTTCTGCGGCGTCTCGTGGACCTTCAATACGAGCGGAACGACATGGGTTTCGGTCGCGGCAAGTTCCGCGTCCGCGGCGATTGCGTCGACGTCCAGCCCGCCTACGAGCAGTTCGCCTATCGCGTGGAATTCTTCGGCGACCGGGTGGACCGCCTCGCGAGGATCCACCCGACCACGGGCGCGATCCTCGGCTCCGAGGAACAGGTGTTCGTCTACCCCGCCAAACACTTTCTTCTGCCCGAGGACCGCGTTGAGGCGGCGTGCGTGCGGATCGAGGAGGAATTAACCCAGCGGCTCCAGGAACTCCGTCGCGACGGCAAACTGCTCGAGGCCCAGCGCCTCGATGCCCGCACCAAGTACGACCTTGAGATGCTCCGCGAGGTCGGCTATTGCGCCGGCATCGAGAACTACAGCCGCCACCTCTCCGGCCGGGCGGCCGGCGAGAGGCCCTACTGCCTCCTGGACTACTTCCCGGAGGATTACCTCGTTTTCGTCGATGAGAGCCACGCCACGCTACCCCAGATCCGCGCGATGCACGCCGGCGACCGTAGCCGAAAAGTCGTCCTCGTCGAGCACGGCTTCCGCCTGCCCTCGGCCCTCGACAACCGGCCGCTGGAGTTCGATGAGTGGCTCGGGCTCGTCGGCCAGACCGTCTTCGTCTCGGCCACGCCGAGCGACTGGGAGATCGAGCGTTCGGGCGGCGAGGTCGTCGAACAGGTCATCCGCCCCACCGGCTTGGTGGACCCCGAGATACGCATCGAGCCGGCACGCGGTCAGGTCGAACACCTTCTCGGCGAAATCCGTAAGCGCGTCGAGGCCGGCCAGCGCGCCCTCGTCACGACCCTCACGAAACGCCTCGCCGAGGACCTCGCCGAATATATCCGCCGCGCCGGCATCAAATGCGAGTACCTGCACAGCGAGGTCGAGGTGTTCGACCGGAGCGAAATCCTGCGGGACCTCAGGCTCGGAAAGTTCGACGTCGTCGTCGGCATCAACCTCCTGCGCGAGGGTCTGGACTTGCCGGAGGTCAGCCTCGTTGCTATCCTTGATGCGGACCGCGAAGGGTTCCTTCGCTCGGAAACGAGCCTGTTGCAGACGATCGGCCGCTGCGCCCGCCACGCGAGCGCCCAGGTGGTCCTCTACGCCGACGTCGTTACGCCGAGCATGCAGCGGGCCATTGAGGAGACTCGCCGACGCCGCGAAAAACAGGCCGCCTATAACCGGGAGCACGGCATCAAGCCCGAAAGCATCCGAAAGGCGGTCCGTGTCGGCATCGAAGGCGAGGTCCAGGGCCGGCGGGCAGCACGCGAGGCCGTCCGCCTGAGCGAAAGCGATTTCGCGCGATCCGAACTCGTCCGCGAACTGGAAGGAGAAATGCACCGGGCGGCCGAGCGGCTTGAATTCGAACGCGCCGCTCAACTCCGTGACCGCATCGAGGAAATCCTCCATGAAACCCAAACGTCCCATTAGCACGATCCCCATGGATCGCCTCAAAGCCCGCGCCCTTGAAAGCCTCCAGCCCCTCCTCACCCTTTCTCTCGACGAGGACATCGGCCCCGGAGACCTGACGACCGACGTCCTCATCGACACCGAGGCTGAGGCCGAGGGCGGCTTGGTCGCCTGTGCCGACGGCGTCGTCGCCGGCCTCCTCTTCGTCGAGCCCATTCTGCACCGCGTCGACACGCGGCTCCGATTCAAACCCGCCCTCCGGGACGGGGCGCGCATCCGTGCCGGGCGGACCCTCGGCCGCATCACGGGCCCCGTTCGCCCTATGCTCACCGCCGAACGCACCATGCTCAATTTTCTCCAGAGCCTCTCGGGCATCGCTTCCCTGACGCGCAAGTACGTGGATGCCGTCAAGGGCACCGGCGCCGCGATTCTCGACACGCGGAAGACCACTCCCGGCTGGCGGTACATCGAGAAATACGCTGTCCGCGCCGGCGGAGGCGTCAACCATCGCACGGGCCTTCATGACGGCGTTCTCATCAAGGACAACCACCTGGCCATCCGTTCGCCGAACCACGTCGGCGAGACGGTGGCGGAACTCATCCGCGAAGCGCGGGGACGCGTCTCGTCCGAAATCCCCATCCAGGTCGAGGTCGAAGACCTGGATTATCTCGAGGAAGTCCTGCGGGCGGCCCCCGACGTCGTCCTGCTGGACAACATGCCGGTCGAACAACTCCGCCAGGCCGTCCTCCAGCGCGACCGGCTTTTCGGCGACACCGGACCCGCCCTCGAAGCCTCCGGCGGCATCAACCTCTCCAATGTCCGCGCCGTCGCCGAGACGGGTGTCGACCGCATCAGCGTCGGCGCACTGACGCACAGTGCCCCGATCCTCGACATCTCACTGGAGATCCAGCGGAAGTGAGACGGCGCCTTCCGAAAGGGCCACCGTGGACCCGCGAGTTTCCTTAGCGCTTCGGCGACGGCACGGGCATGCCATGCTGCCGGCGGATCTGACGGCGGCGCTGGGTCTTTCGCCACGCCGCCTCGCCGAAGCCGTCCACGACCTTGCGGAAGTCGGCTTTGTCGTCGAGACACACCCGATGCTCGGCCTGCGTCTTGTCGGCGCGCCGGCCTGCCTTCTGGCGGAGGAACTGGCGTGCGAACTCGCGGTGAATCGCGTCGGTCGGCACATCGAGTGCGTTGAGGCGACGGCTTCCACGAACGACTTGGCGTGGGAGAGTGTCGCGAAGGGGAGGGACGCCTCCGACGGCCTGGCCATCTTTGCGGAACATCAGACCGCGGGCAGGGGACGCCGCGGCAGCCGTTGGCTCGCGCCGCCGCACACGGCAATTCTTTGCTCCGTTGTCCTCTGGATGCCGCGCGCGGGAGCCGCTCCGGCCCTCCTGACGCGCGCCGCCGCCGTCGCTGCTGCTGAGGCGATTGAAGAACAGGCAGACCTTACGGCCGGCATCAAGTGGCCGAACGACGTTGTCGTCGAGGACCGTAAAGTGGGCGGCATTCTGGTCGAAGCGCGTCCGGCGGCCGAAGGCACAACCGCCGTGGTGATCGGTATCGGGCTGAACGGCTCGCAGGGGCCGGAGGCGTTTCCGCCGGACATTCGTCCGCAGGTGGCCAGCCTCGGGATGCTGGGGGCCGAGGTCGACAGGACGCTGTTGGCGCGGTCGCTCCTGGAGCGGTTGGATCGTGTGTGCGGCGGTGTGGATTGGGCTGATGAGAACGAGGACGTTCGGCACGAGGCGGCCAGGCGCTGCCGGACCGTCGGCCGACGAATCACCTTGGCCGAGGGAGGAGAGGTCTACGAGGGGGAGGTGGTGGACCT
>Ga0307380_10013446_pt1 | contig 10112 bp, 5 predicted proteins | sample UN3MG_FD_202239 | JGI IMG/M metagenome (GOLD analysis project Ga0307380, IMG submission 202239) | Soil microbial communities from Risofladan, Vaasa, Finland - UN-3 | ecosystem: Environmental > Terrestrial > Soil > Coastal area > Acid sulfate soil | place: Finland: Risofladan, Vaasa | collected...
CAGCAGCTTACGCGGCGTACCGACGAGATAATCAATCCCCGACTTACGCATGACAGCCAAAGCCTGCTCGGTTGGTATGCCTCTATCCATCAGCCAGACTCTGCGAGCTTTGCCGTACATCTTTTCTATTTTTGTCATTAGATCAGTCAATGTGGTTTTCTCTGCCGTATTTCCTGCTAAAACTTCATAATTGATCGGGAAACCCTCTGGTGTCACAACTAAGGCAACCAGAACCTGTCGGCAATCACTACGCCGGTCTTTGCGATGACCAAATTGTGCCTTGGAATTGCTCTTGCATAAACCCTCGAAATAGGTGCTGGTCAAATCATACAGCAAAACATCGTATTGAAGTTTGAACATAGTCTCCCATTGTTTTTTGAGATGCTGGCAAAGTTCATCTTTGTAGGGTAAAATGCGGTCAAGGCAACGATACAGGCGGTTCTTCTCAGCAACCTGAAAGTCGCAATCAAGCAAAAAATCCATCGCCGTCTGATCAAACCAGTGATGATGCACATAAAACTCAGAGCCTGGTTTAATCAGGCGATTGACTGCCAATAACTTTAGTACCTTGGAATACGCCACCGGCGATTTGGCTGTATCTATTCGGCAAGACCAGAATGTATCCAGGCTAAGCTGATTCCAAATTTCACAACACAACCAGCAATCACCAAACGCTCTGGGCTTTTCCAGTTTCATCCCTGAGAGCCTTAATGGGATGGCATCTATGTTTTCATAAATATCGTCATCGTCGTGTAGTGCAAATAATGTTTTATGGATAGGCTTGTTTTGCTCGTTAAGAACCTTTACCGATTTGTTCCAGGATTTCTTCTGTGAATCAGAAATCTCCCCGAGATAGAGAACTGTTTTTTGTACATAAAATCCATTGGCAACCCTTCGCTTTTCAACGATGCTGTAATATTCGTTCACCTTGCCATTCTTTTTGCGCTTATGAGTTTTCAAGTACATACCGATATTATTGCATACAAAATATGCCATGCAATAGGGTAGGTCTGTACCAGAGATGATTTTGAATGATAACAATCCATTTCAGCCTAACACGCCAGAAAATATTTTTTATTTTCTCAGTTTGACAGCATATGTGAGAAATTTAGGTTAGCCGATGTCTTCTTTCGGAACCTATTATTCTGAAAGGAGATACGGAATGGATGCCAAACAAATCAAACAGTTGCAACCTATGTTGAACAAGTACCTGCGACAATTCGACGACTGCTTCGGACGTATAGAGCCGACCGAAAGACTCAAAGCATACGTCACCGGCCAGCTCTCCGACCTGCAACGAAAGAGCATCGAACCTATGGCTGATGCCGCTGGACTGCCGCCGCGCAACCTGCAACAGTTTCTGTCTTTGCACAAATGGGATCAGATGCACATGCGTGACAATCTTGAACAAATCGTGGCAAATGAGCACCAGCATCCCTGCTCTATTGGTGTGTTTGACGAGACCGGTCATTCCAAAAAAGGCGACAAAACTCCCGGTGTCCAGCGGCAATGGTGCGGCAATACCGGCAAGAAAGATAATTGTGTGGTTACGGTACATCTGAACTATACTGCCGGTAATTTCCACTGTCTTTTGGATGGCGAACTGTTCTTGCCAGAGAGTTGGTCGCAAGACAGAGACCGTTGTAAAACCGCAGGAATACCCGAACAAATGACGCATCGTCCAAAGTGGCAAATTGCTCTTGAGTTGTGGGAACGTGCCGTTGCCAATGGTGTTCGTTTCGAGTGGGTCGGTGCCGATGAAGGCTACGGTAAAGTTCCTGAATTCCTTTTCACACTTGACGATCGCGGCCAAAGATATGTGGTCGAAGTACCTGTCATATTTACCGGTTGGCTTGTAAAACCTGAGCTTTTGCACAAGGAGCATCATCACAACAGAAAGGGTCGAAAACGTCGTTTCCCGCGGCTCAAAGCTAAAAGTCCTTCTGCCAGCAGTGTAAAACAGCTTATGCTTCACTCTCCTGTGTTGCGAAAGATTCCGTGGGAAAAGTTTCATATCAAGGACACGACAAAAGGCCCGGTGGTCTGGGAAGCTAAAGCCGCCAGATTTTATCTCAAACGTGACGGTTTGCCGAGCCGGGCGCATTGGCTGATTATTGCCCGCAATGTTGAAAACCCAAAAGAAGTCAAGTACTTTGTCTCCAATGCTCCGGAGGGTACACCGCTGGAAGTACTGCTGCATGTTGGCTTTTCTCGCTGGCATGTGGAACGTTGTTTTGAAGAGGAAAAGAGTGAGCTCGGATTGAGCCATTTCGAGGTTCGCAATTACAAGTCCCTTCGTCGCCATCTCATAATCACCGCGGTCACTCATTTGTTCCTGGCTAAGGTGCATCAATTGTGGCGGGGGGAAAAATCCGGAGTTGACGGTTTGCCAGATTCGCACAGCTTCTTCGGCACTGATTCGATCTTTATGGTTGACGGGAAAAGTGAGAGAAAGATGGTTAGAGAAAACAGCAGGAATTATTACATCAACGCAGTTGCGTATAGCCCGTTCTCGCCGTTGCCATATTCGAAAGAAGCGCAGGCGATTGCGTGAAATGGGTATTGATTTATCAGCTATACGTTGCTGCATTTTGGAAACCTAAATGGCGTTGTAGAACTAAACAATGCGAGAATTAGCGATCAAAGCGCATCATTCGACTGGGACAAGCTCCAATCCCTTAAACTTGAATCCACTTTTCTGAGAAATTCTTTCCTTGGGATAGACGGCAATCTTTTGCATTCCGGCCTGATCGATCCGGATCGTTCCGTCATGCTTTTTGCGCCGCATCTGTCTCCTACTTCCCTTTGCATTGAGCAATAGAGTGTCATCCGGAGTGATGAGTTCATATACGAATGTATCATTTCCATTATCTTCGCTGGTGACGCTAAACAGACCCGGCTTGGTGACATTGACGGTCCAAATCAATCCCTGCTTGGTGTTCTCTCCCCAGCGATGAGTCACCTGACGCTCATAATCATAGCTGATACGCCGGATGGCAAACTCGCACCTGGCCACCGGCAGTTTAATAACGCCATCCGGCTCCTGCTGAAGGGTTTCATCCACGACCTTGGCCTTTTCATCCGCTATTTCCAGCACCACAACGGTGATGCAGGATTGACGAAGTTTTTCGGGGATAATGATTCGCAATTTCGCCCCATCCTGTTTGACCTCCAAAGGCTCTTTCTTGCTATCCGCCAGGCAGTAGGCCTTCGTCACTTCAGACAAGATACCGTTTAGCTCGACCTGTTCCTGATCCAGCTCCTTCAGATGCAAATAGAGTTTCCCGGGTTTGCTGGTGATGGCAAAGGGTGGAAATTTCAGCGGACTCGGATCAGCCCCGTAAATCGCTTCTCCATTGACTTCCAGCCACTCCCCGATCGCTCGTAGACTATTGACCTGCGACTCCGGAATGGTTCCATCCGGGCGCGGGCCCACGTTCAGCAGATAAACGCCTCCGTAGCAGACGATCCGACAGAGACTGTAGACAAAATTGGTGTAATCCGCGGAACGGTCGTTTTCTCCGCCATAGGACGTGTACCCCCATCCCCGCTGCGTAACGGACTCATGGGTCTGCCAGGGGATCTTCAAATCCGGCAGCCAGGCCGAAGTACACACACTGGGGGTTTTGCCATTATCGATAGACACATCGAAATGACCGTAGCCCTGCCCCAATCTGGAATTCACCAAAGCACCGGGTTGATTCTCACGAACGATATCCATCATCTGCTGACACTTTTGATCATCCATCTGTACCGGTGTATCAAACCAGATCATGAAGATGTCCCCGTAGTGCTGAGTCAGCTCTTTAACTTGAGCCACGGCCTTTTCTTGAAAATAGGCATCGAATTTCTCCTGCGGCCGATCCTTCGGGAAATCCCAGGTATTGCCGACGCCCCCCTCTTCGTGCCAATCCTGGCTCTGTGAATAGTAGAAGCCCAGCTTCATATCACGCCGGGCGCATTCAACGGACAACTCCTTCAAAATGTCCCGTCCGAAACCGGTAAAATCAACCAGGTTATATGGATGTGCGGATTTGTACATGGCAAAACCGTCATGATGTTTTGATGTTATTACGATAAATTTCATTCCTGCCATTTCTGCAATATCCACCCATTCTCTGGCATTGAATTTATCGGGTTTAAACAGGCCGGCGGCCTCCTTTTCGTACTCGTTCACCGGTATCCGTGCACGATTCATAATCCACTCACCCGTGACTTCTTTGCCCTTCCAATAACCTTCGAGCTGTGCATAGGGGCCCCAATGAACAAACAGACCAAATTTATCATGGTAAAGCTGCTTCATACTGGCCCTGATTTCGGGGGTATAGGCAGCACTATCCGTCTTCCCGAAATCAACCTTGCTGCCTGTTTCCGTGACATTGTCGACAGCCATTTTTTTCTTGTTTTCTTGCGCATTCGCTGGTGACAGACACACCAGGGCAAGACTCAGTAAAATCAGGTAGGTGCATAATCTATTCTTCATCAAACTAACTTTCATTTTTCGAACTCCTTATTGGTCTCATTTCCTGGTTACAGTTTCTCGATATATACGTAATAGGCGGGGTGCACCCGTTTCTCTTTGTCGATCAATTGGGCCTCCATATCATATTTTCCCGCCGGTATGTGGCCCGTAAAGGTTGCTTCCGCCTGGTCGGCCTCAATCTTTTGGGTTCCTTCAACATTCGCCACGTACAGGTAGGCCTGTGTAAAATCTGTCTTTACACTGGCGGGGAGGATCCGATCAATCTGAATGGTTTTCTCCTGAGCCGGGAATGTTGCGTTAATGGCCAGTCCGCTCTCTCGCGGGAACCGGCGCAGGCTGATACGATACTTACCATCCTCAACAAATTCGATTTTCCATCGTCCCGTGGCCTGGGCCCCAACGGCAGCGCCTATCTGGTGCCATGCCTGTCCGTGTTTGCCGGTAAACATGTCGTGGGCAGAAATTCGGCTGGGATTCTCGTAACGTGATCCCACCTTGATATAGGCATACCGCTCATTCACACCCTCGTCCATGAAGGACTGCCACCAGCGCTCATAGCCCGCGGCCAGTCGTCCAGCGACTTCGGGATGCTGGTCGATCACATTCTTTGTCTGGCCAAGGTCCGCAGTCACATTGTACAACTCATTGCCATTAACAAGACGCCAGTCCTTGTCCATGACGGTATACTTGCGGTATTTCACCAAATTCTGAAGCCGTTGCGTGTCCATGTAGAGGATACGATTGGGCCAGCCGGAATCTTCATCGACCAGCAAGCGTTTAAAGCTGATCCCATCCAGTGGTTTGGCGGGTGTGAAATCCAGCCCCAGCAAATCAACAAAGGTGGGCAGCACATCATAGTGAGCCACTAACTGGTCAACATCCCGACCACCGGTCAGACCACCGGCCGGCCAGCGAACAAAAAACGGTACACGGTGGCCGCCTTCGTATTCGCTGCCTTTGCTCCCTCGCAGACCCCCGTCAAAGATTCTGTTACCACCAGCCGTCCCGTTGTCGGTCATGAAAATAAAGATCGTATTCTCGCGCAGGTTCAGCGCTTCCAGCTTGTCTTCCAATCGCTTCATATTGTCATCAATATTAGTGATCATCCCGTAGAAGCGTTGAAAACGCTCTGGCAAGCCCGGAACATCCTTGTACATAGTGAAGTACTTTTCCGGAACATTGAGGGGAGCATGTGGAGCGTTGGTCGAAAGGTAGCAGAAAAAGGGTTTATTCTGGTTTGTTTCGATAAACCGCATGGCCTCATCAAAGAAGACATCCGTGCAGTATCCCTTGTAAGCTTCCAATTCGCCATTGTGCCAGTAGGTATCATCGAAGTAATCGTTACCCCAGTAGTCCGGTCCCTGGGTAATGCCCCCCCCGCCATGACGTACGACCTCGTGAAAGCCACGATCTTCCGGGCGGAAGGGATAATTATCCCCAAGATGCCACTTGCCAAACATGCCGTTGGTATATCCGTTCTCGGCCAAGACCTGGGGCAGCAGCCTTTCATCTTCAAAGAGAAGCGACCTGCCCGTAATGGTATGAAATACGTTTACCCGGTTGGTATGACGTCCGGTCATCAAGGACCCACGACTGGGGGCACAGGTCGTGGAGACATGGAAATTGGTAAACCGAATGGCCTCATCGTGCAACCGATCCAGGTTGGGGGTTTTAATGATCGGATTACCACGCGAAGCGAGGTCTCCATACCCCTGGTCGTCGGTGATGACGATGATGATGTTGGGCTTTTCCTTGTCAGAAATATTTGTTGCTCCAGCTAACAGAGAGGAACAAATGTTCAGGGCCACTAATGCCAGCAAACTGGTTAGAATTCTATGTTTCATTGTATATCCTTTCTATCACGCGTTCTAAAGACATCTCTCTGAAAAACCTCACCTATATTTTCATTTCTTTTCAAGCCAATTCCAGTTGTTTTGTCCTGCTGTTTTGCCCCAAGGGCTTTCAGGTAACTCATTAAACCATGACTTGGCCTTTTTGCTTAACCGCTTCACTAATTCTGTTTTCTGACTAGCCAGATTATGTAATTCGCTGGGATCGGTTACGATGTCGTAGAGTTCCACACGGCTATTGTCAGGATTGACCAAAAGCTTGTAGTCTCCTTCTCTTACAGCGATCATTGGAGGTCTGTTCACTACGTGGCCAGCTACCATAAAACGCCATTCCCAGTACAATTCTTTTGTTCGCTTTCTGTCCGCCCCCAACCATACGTCGCTCATATTTTCCCCATCTTGCAGTTGCTCTTTTGGAAGCACACCACCTGTCATAGCAGCCAGAGTCGGCAAAAAATCAACGCCGCTTACAACGGATTGATCATTTACCCTTCCTGCAGGTATACTGCCAGGCCAGCTCAAAATAAACGGCACTCGAATGCCCCCTTCATAAATACTCCTCTTTCTACCTCTGAATGGCCCAGGACTACCCACACCACTGTGACGGGCATTAGATATCTGGTAATCTTCAGGGCCATTGTCGCTCGAGAAGATGATGAGGGTATTCTCGCTTACTCCCATTTTTTCCAGCTTTTCCAGAAACACTCCTACCTGCTTGTCCATTTCGAGCAGTGCCGCCAGGTACACTTGCTCCACTGCTGTATATTCGACACCTTTCGGAGGCCACTTCCAGCTCGTCTCCTCCAATACTCTGTCCATTTGCTCTTTTGACGGATTCAGGGTGGCATGAACATCTGAAAACCAAACGTTGGCATAGAAAGGCTTTTCGCCTTGTTGTTCGATAAACTTCAGTGCTTCATCCAGAATGTCTTTGGTACATGCCGGACGTGCTTCAGCCGACCAGATATCCAGCCGATCATCGCTCACATTAGTCACCTTATCGGTCCGAAATACATCTATTCCATATTCGGTAGGGCTTATATCGCCAAGATGCCATTTCCCAAAGTGGGCTGTGGTGTAGCCTGCTCCTTTCAACATATCCGTTAGCATATACAAATTCGAATCTAAAGCGTTGGGCATTCCCCTTCGCTCATTCGTTTGGTTTGTTGCAAAATGACCAAACACCCGATTCCTCGCCGGGTACTGACCAGACATAATGCCTGATCGACTTGGAGAACACACTGAGCCAGCTACATAAAACTGCGTAAAAAGAGTGCCTCCACTAGCCAGTCTATCAAGCGAGGGGGTTTTCACCTTGCTACTACCATAGCAACTCAAGTCGCCCCAACCCAGATCATCAGCAAAGATGAAGATGATATTAGGTTTGTTGCTCCGATCTTCATTATTAGATTGCTCTGATCGACCTTCTGGTGATGCAAGGCCGTATGATGCGATGACCAAATACGCAAAAAGTAAATTGATCAACCTCATCCTGTTCTTATTTGTTGGTTTAATCTTATCCATGTCTTATCCTGTTATTAATATTGCTTTCCCCATCTTTCTATTGCTTTAGATTGATACAAGTATTCAGTGCCACTAATGTCAGAAAAATGCTTAAAATCCTATGTTTCATTGTATATGTTTTCTCAATGATTCACACTGAGTCATCAATTTTTGCGCCTTGTATGGTGGTCAAAGGCTGTTCCTTTGTTCCGGCATTAGTATCATTTCCCTCACATCTGTTATCGCCAGGTGATCCTGGCCTTTCTACTTTCGGTATTCACCCAAACGCTGGTATGCTCAAATTCGCGGGTGAACTCCCAGCCATCGGGAGTGGTTTGCTGGTAAGCCCCCTTGGGAGCACCCAGTGGGTTTAGCAACTCGGGATAGTCCACCAGCGAGCCATCGGACAAGGTCCACCCCCAACTGTACATGAAATAAGAATAGGGCTGCGCCCCGATCAGATAGCAGGCCAGAGCAAACTCCAACTTCTCCTGCGAGAGCTTTGGCATCGTCTCCTCCTTCTCCTGTAGAGTAATACTCTTGAGATATCCCCGGCCTGCACCCTCAACGCCGAGGCGAAAAACGGAAATCTTTCCCTCCCTGGCATTTCTTAACATATCCCCCCACTCTATAAGCAGGTTTTCCTTGGTGGAACGTACGGCACTATAGTTTTCAAACATAATAGCGTCACTAACGGGATAAACATGTTTGGCATCGTCATTACAGGCATTGTTCGCCAGTAGAATCTTGCCGGGTCCCAGCCTCCTTTTAAGCGCGGCCATCATGTCGCCCATGGCCCTTTCAATCTCATCCCGCTTGTCTTTACGCAACCAGTTAAAGCCGTGCATCTGATCAATAAAGGCCCCATCGCAGCCGGATTCTCTGACGCCTTTGGCAACCGTTTCCACCCACCACTCGCGGAATTCAGGGTTCAATACATCAAAAAAGAAAACATTCCCGCGATGGGCCAGCTCACCCGTTTTCGGGTCGATGATCAGGAACTTCTTAAGCTCAGGATTCGCCTCAATGCGTTCCCTTGTGAAATCCTTGTTGTAAGAGGTGTAGGGCCAGGCATAGGCGGAGTTAAAGTAGAATAGCACCTTCGTACCGGGTTTGATCTTTTTAAAGGCCGCGGCCTCATGCTTGGCCCCCAATTCCGCAACCCCCAGCATCTTCAATCCATGTGACTTTTCGATGCAGAGGAAATCTGTTCTCTCGGCAATGAAACAAACTTCCTCCGGAAGCAATACCCGCTCTATGTCGCCAAACATAAAATACAGCGGCGTGGTATCCCAACTAAACTTGGGATAAAAATCCTTGGGCACGAAGTGACTCCCATCGCTGATGCGCAAAGAACTATTCTCCTGCGAGTTTGATAAATCCTCTGCCGCTACAAGCGATGATGCCGCAACTAAAAGCAATACTATTAATAGGACTGCACGGTATGATATTCTAGTTGTCATTGTATTTGTCTCCATTGATCATTTCCACGTGAATAAAGGTTAATCTAGTCGACCCATTTTAGAGACATCCAGCGATTCGATACCCAAGGCCAAGGCAGGACTGCCGGGCCGGAAACTGAAATCACCAGCCGCAGGATCTTTAAACAACGGATCGCCAAAAAGACTGGCCTTCTCTTTGCCCACCGCCTGCATCTTGCGCAGATGCTCGTCTACCCAATGCGAGTCAGTTGGATGGAAATAAAGATTAGAATCCATATCTGTTTCTTCGACGTTAGGTTTTTCATTATAAGGTCCAGCTTTGGCCCTAAGCTTTACTCCATAAACGTTTCCGCCTTCCGGATGAGAAATTATTATATTACGATGAACCTTTGAATCCGTTACCCGAACCCATCTAAAGCTAATATACCCCCATTGAGGAGAAACATATGTGGAAACAATGAAATTATTAATTATGTCATTCCTTCCTTTGGAAGTAATGCCTCCGCTTAATCCATAGTTGTTACAAAGAACATTTCCATAGATAAGCGTTCCGTGCTGGTCATCATCGCAACGGATGGTAGACCGAAAAGTAGGCTCCAGGTTGTCGTGCAAATAGTTGTAACGAATGATATTACCCGTTCCCGTTCCGGATATATAGATAGCATTTCCATCGGACAGTTTTTGTACCGAGTGGGTAATCTCATTGTATTCACAAAGATTGTGCCGGGCATGATAATATTTTTCACGACTCCGCCAGCTCTCATAGTCGTCCCGTGCCCTGTTATTGACTTCCGTTGCAATCTCGTGGCGGCGCACGGTCTTGCCGCCTTCCCC
>Ga0307380_10013447_pt1 | contig 10111 bp, 9 predicted proteins | sample UN3MG_FD_202239 | JGI IMG/M metagenome (GOLD analysis project Ga0307380, IMG submission 202239) | Soil microbial communities from Risofladan, Vaasa, Finland - UN-3 | ecosystem: Environmental > Terrestrial > Soil > Coastal area > Acid sulfate soil | place: Finland: Risofladan, Vaasa | collected...
CAATGGTTCGCATGGTTGGTTTAAGCGAATACGGGGAAATTGCAATATTTGGGGCGTATGCGGGACTTGTATGGCAAATAAGTATGCCGCTAATTCTATTGGTGGTAGTTATCTGCCTGCGTCCTTCAAAACTGCGTAAAGCTGGGGCACAATCTTGAAATATGTAATATTGAAGCAAGTTATCCTCGCCTGCTGGTCATAAAGAGAATGACTTTCTCGTATTGTTCCGGGGAGATAGCTTCCTTTAATATCCTGCGAATTTCCCGCATAGGAGTCCGCTGTGTTGTATGTGTGATAATAATATGCTCGTTTTGCAGCTTTTCGATTAGCTCTACAAATTCGTTGATGTGTATATGCCTGCCGGCCTCGGCCCTGCCGGAATGCTCGGTCTCGTAGAATGTGCACTCGGCGATTAAAATCTTGCTCTCAACAATATATTTTAATTGTGAAAAATCGATATACTGCGTATCACCAAGATAGGTAACAATTGGTATCTCGAGAGGGTAATCAATTTCGATTCCCTGCTTCTTTAGCTCGACGATTTGTGGTCCCATAAGCTTGGCGTATTCGGGTTTAATCTTTTTTCGCTTTTCGATTACGGTGTAACCAACAGAGCCTTTGCTGTGTTTTGTCGGGAAAACTCTTGTAAACAAATTCGGCTTTATCTGGTATTCATCGCCGGCTTTTACACCAACCAGATTAGCTGGCACTTTATTGCCGTCCAGCCGGGACCACGCATCGATAATCTCTCGTATCGGGCCCAATAAATTCTTGGGAGCCAATATTGTGCCTGGAGATTGGCCGGAAAAATTGCGGTGCGACAGATAATACGCAATGCCGGCAGCGTGGTCCATATGCCCGTGCGTAAGTAGAATGTGATTGATGGAGATAACCTGGTTCGGCGCTTTGCCAATATCGAAACAGACGTCCAATTGGGGCATTGCAACCACGGTCTCTTCGCCCGCGACCGAATAGCCGATGATTTCCAGCTCATCTATCTTGATATGTGCTAAATTGTGACTAGCCATCAGATTATCCTGTATCTATTTCCCGCTTCTCACATTGCAGGAAATGGCAAAATGGGAAATCCAAATTTTGGAAGTCTTAATAGTAGAAGCGTAGGTTGGTTATGTCAATTTGTTTTTGACATTAAGCGTTTCTATTTGTATATTGGATTAACAATAAGCTGGCATATAATCAGCTAAAAATCATACATTTTGATTGCAGAGACCTTTCTTCGTGCCTAAAAGAAAGATTCGAAATAAGGGCAGTTGGATACGATACCGACTTTTAATAGCCGGTGGTCTTATCCTTTTAACGGTTGCGGGGATTGTCATTACTCTGTTGTTACTTGTCCCTTCCATTGTTCGTCAGGAATTGATACGAGGGCTGTCAAGATTTTGCGACGGGCCGATAGAAGTTGATGGCGTTGATATAAATTATTACGGGCCGATATACATTGATGAAATCAAGCTTTTCGACAGGACAGGCCGTGAGTGGTTGGACGCTAAAGGCACAACAATCAGTCTTACAAACTGGCCAAGCAGAAGACCTGTCGTGACTCAAATAGATGTCGATGGATTGAACCTTGAGATGATGGCAACCGGCACGAAACCGGCATTGCCTTTGAAGGGCCCTTCCGCACGGTCGACGGCTCTAAACAATAAATTCGATCTGCAGAGACTTATTATCAAAGAAGCTGCCATCACCGTGGCTGATGCGAACGGATTAAAAGAAGTCTATGACAACCTTACGTTATCTGCTACAAAAAAAGAGAACTTTTACAATGTTTTGCTGAACAGGATAGAACCTGAAACTTCGGAGTTGCTCGTGGTTAAAGGCAAAATTAATTCACAGACTTTTGAAGCCAACCTTTCGGTGCAAATGAAACACACGGTCCAAAAGTTGGAAATGGCTTTTTTATTTGCGGCATTGAATATCCCGAAGCTTTCGGCTGAAGGTAAGCTCATGGCTGATCTGACACTTACAGGTTGCCTGAAAGAGCCGACAGGATTAAAACCGGCTGGTATCATTAGCTTTGATGGATGGAAAGTCTTGATGAATGACAATATAATTGCAGCTAATCTCGCCACTGAAGCCAGAGTGAAAGACAGACGTTTCGACTTTGATAATCTAACAGCAACTGTCTGCAATGGCGATTTCACGGGCTCGTTTTATATCGAAGCCAAGCAGAGCCAGCCTATAGAATTTGGTGGTCAAATTTTGGCACAGAAGATGAGCTTTCTGGAGTTAACATCTGCCCTGGCCAGGCAAACCAAAAAAGCAACGAAGGGCACAGTGACACTGAACTGTAATTTTACCGCAAAAGGCGGTGATTTGAAAAATCTTGGAGGTGAGGGGCGTATTTTGCTTGACGATGCCGACATAAGCGTCATTCCAATAATACCTCTTGTTTTTCGCACGATAGGATTAGCACAGCTTGACCCAATGAAAATGTCCGATGTCGAGTGCACATTTAGTATGTCCGGGCCCGCTGTTACGATAAAAAGTGCGCACGTAGCCAATCGTTTTGCCGCAATAAAAGCCGAGGCCGGCGGGACAATAAACCTCCAAACAGAAAAGATAGATATGTATGTTGTAGCCGTGCCTCTTAAACAGATTGATGCTGTCTTCCAGCGCGTGCCGGTTGTCAATATTTTTGCTAACTTGAAAGATAAGCTGACACGTTTACACATCCGTGGTAGCTGGTCGGACCCTCCAAAAAAACTGATTGCAAAGGAGCCGATAAAGGACATTAAAGACAGTACTGTCGGTTTCCTTAAGGATGTGGTAACAAATAGCGGCCAAATCAGTCAAGAGATGCTCAGGCGATTTGGCATTTCGGCCCGATCCGGACAGAAGGCAAATAACTAATTCAGGAAACCGGTTTTATGCCTGATAAGCGAACTCACAGAGGCCCACATCCGGCAGACGAAAAATTGTTTGCGCCCGATGCAATTCCCAACTTGCAATTGGCGACCGCTGACTTTTCACTTTTGCTGACAAAAGGCTATGCCGAAAAAAGTGCCCTTAAATTAGTCGGTGACAAATTCTCACTTACGGAAAGACAGAGATTGGCCGTTATGCGCAGCGCCTGCTCCGACCAGCATCTCGTCTCCCGAAATCGGCGCTGTGTTGCACTAAAAAATCTTGCAGATCAGGAGATTGCCATCGATGGCTATAACGTCTTAATAACCATTGAAGCAGCGATGAGCGGCGGCATAATTTTTAAGGGACGGGATGGATGCTTTCGTGATTTGGCAAGCGTACACGGCACATATCGTAAAGTTACCGAAACAATACCAGCTCTGCAGCTTGTAGGCGAATTTTTGAAAGAAATCGGCGTAAGCAAAGCTGTGTGGCTGCTGGATAGCCCGGTCTCGAACAGTGGGCGATTAAAGACACTAATGGGTGAGCTGGCACGCAAAAGCGGTTGGAACTGGGAGATTGAGCTTCTCCTGAGCCCCGATGCAGAACTTAAAAAAACCGATGCTTTTGTAGCCGGCAGCGACAGTGTCGTGCTCGATGCCTGCAAGAAATGGGTTAATCTGGCCACGGAGATAATAAAACACAAACTGGCGTCTGTAAGAGTGATAGATTTATCCGGTCCAGGATAATTCCAGCAGTTTATTCTGTCTGTAAGAGTTCAATAACTGTCTGAAGGTCAATCTGCTCGAGAGAGTCGCAAACCAAATCAGCTTCGCAGAGTTTTTCAGCGTTTGTGGAATTTGTGACAGCGATACACTTTGCCCCGGCGGCCCTGGCGGCCTGCACGCCGTTGGGAGCATCTTCTATCACAACGCAATTCGCCGGCTCTATGCCCATACGTTCTGCAGCAAGCAGGAAAAGCTCGGGGTCGGGCTTTTTATTTGTAACGTCGTCACCCTTTATATAAACCATTTTCTGATATGGAACCTTTGCAGCGTTCAAAACAGCTCGGGATTTTTCAGGCGTGCTGGAGGTCGCGATTGCCACTCGAAAATCTTCTCTTTGCATTGCCCCCTCTATCAATTCCAACACACTGGGGAAGGCAGGCAGAGGTTCTTCACTTAGAATCTTGAGGAAATATTCTTGGCGCAATTGTGTTGCCTTTTCGACTTGCTCTTTGGTCAGTTCCAGGCCGTGAACTCTGGCAGCGGCTTTGACGTATTCTTCCGCCCCCCTGCCGAGGCCGGCCTCGAAATCCTGGCGTTTAACGCCTTTAATGCCGAATAAATCCTCAAAAACCTTGATGGAAGCCCCTGCGTTGACTGCCTCGGTGTCGGCAATCACTCCATCAACGTCAAATATCAAACCGTATAGGTCCACTATGATTCTCATTCACAAATCGACTGTAAAAAGGAATAATACCATTTCTGAGTTTTTTTGCCACGTTTTTATCCGCCGCGCATTTATAATAGTGATGATAGTTGGTGCCAGTAAGCTCCGGAGAACAATTAGCTTGGATAACGATAGCAAAGCAGCTAATGATGGCCAATTAATATCAGGGATATGTAGCGATCCTGCGGCGTTTGTACAGCTATATCGCAGGCACTACGATCCTGTGTTTCGTTATTGTGTCCACCGGCTCTTTGAAAGACACACTGCCGAAGATATTACTGCTGAGGTTTTTCTGAAAGTTGTTGAAAAACTCGACCAATTCAGGGGCGATGAAAATCAGTTTCGAAGCTGGCTTTATAAAATAGCGACTAATGCGATTAATAACCATTTAAGAAAGACGGTTCGACGATATACCTTGCTGAAAACAGCTTATGAGCAAACGGACGGTCAGGACACCGACTGCGGAGAGTCATCTGATAAATTGGCTCTTTTGAGAGAAGCTATGTTTTCATTAAAGCCGCGTTACCAGGCTATCATCACGTTGCATTTCTTTGAGAATTTGAAACTAACCGAAGTTGCAGAGGTTCTTGGCAGCAGTCCAGGCACAGTCCGCAGCCAGTTGGCACGGGCACTTGCCAAGCTGCGAAAGAAATTAGCCAAAGATTTCAAGGATTAAGTAGATTAAAGGTGAGCTGAAATGAACGAAAACGAAAAACAATTTGAAAAATTCGTTCGTGGAATCAAGTTCGATGATACTCCTGATTACAGCCATCGTGACAAGCTCGAACAGGATATACTGGTTGCCTTAGCTAAGCAGACTCGGCAACAAGATCAACTACTTGCAGAGACTTGGAGAATTATTATGAAAAGCAGAATTACAAAACTCGCCGTTGCAGCGGTGGTAATCATAGTATTAATGCTTGGAATTAACTATCTGGACACACCAATCGACGGAGCAAGTACAGTATTTGCGGCCGCGATGGATAGTGTCAGACAGGCACGTACTTTTTTATGTACAGAGATTTTCGAAGTCACATATGAAGATGGTGGGAAACGCGGGAAATATTTAATGAAACAGAAGTTGATGTTTAAGGAGCCGGACAGAGAACGTCATGAGAAGCTGACGTCTGCGCCCCCGTGGCCCCAATATATAGGGGAGGTAACTATCTGGCATTATGGCAAGCGTCAGCGCCTACAGTTTAGGCCTTTTGACAAAACCGCTGAATTCCATGATATGAGTTCCGATTATGTTATCGATAAAAGGACGGGAGAGCTAAAACTGACGCAGCTTAATACACGTCTTCGTGATTATCTGCTCAAATTGAGTGCAGGGGCGGTAGAGGACCTCGGCAGAGTGGAGCTTGACGGACAATCAGTGCGGATGCTTCAATCGAGCAAGGACAAGCGCATCACGACTGTGTGGGTCAATCCCGAGACCAGCTATCCGGTTCAGATTGAGCATAAATGGACGAACCAGAGCCGTTCGCCGGTGATGTTTGCATCGATTCAAATCGATGCCGATCTGGATGATGGTCTGTTTAGCCTTGAGCCCCCTGAGGGTTACGCCCTTAGTGTGAACGAGTTCGGTTGGCCGGATGACAAGAAGAAGATGATGACCAAGGTAAAGTATCTGGGCTTGTGGTGTGTGGTCTATGCGAATGATAACGATGACCAGTTCCCCGGTGATTTAGCGGATCTTGTGAGGGCAGGTGTCATCACGGATGAGGTGCTCAATAAAGTACTGGCCGCCCCGGATGATCCGGACGGCCCGCCTGTGATTCGATACCGTAAGCCGAACACAGATGCTAAAGACTGGTCCACTGAGGTCACATTGTATGAAATATATGACCAGTGGCCGGAAGATGGTGTTGTGGCGTGCTTCGCAGACGGCCATTGTGAGCTGATTGGCGAACAGAATCGCTTTGAGGAGTTAATTAGGTAGCTCCCCAATACCTTCGAGAATGATCAAAACCATATCTGTACTAAACTGAAGACGCTGCCGGACGATTTGCCCGGCGGCGTTTTCTTATGCGACTTCGATTAGAATCAATCCTGGTGTTTGTAAAGTCACCTCTGGATGAAAAATACAATTTTCTTTAGACTAAAGGACATGATTTATTCGTAATAATAGTAATGAACGGCCGTTCCAGTGATTAGTTGAGCAGGTTTGGATGGAAGATAAGCTGCTTATATGGAAATTTAAGCACGGCAGCAGCGACGCTCTCTGCCGTATCTATGAGAAATACGAGGATTATATGCTTACATCAGCGATTAGTCTTCTAAATGACCTCAGCAGTGCTGAAGATGTTGTGCACGATGTATTTGTTTCGTTCTCACAGTCCGCGGACAAGCTCAGGCTGGATGGCAGCCTTAAAGGATACTTAACAACCTGTGTTGTAAATCTCGCACGTGACAAAATTCGGGCAAGACAGCGACATCGCCTTGCGCTGGACAAAGTAAATCCTGTTAGCTCGGATTCAAAGCAGCCCTCCGACTCGATGATAGGCGACGAAGAATTACAGCAATTGAGTCGTGCGATGGCCCAGCTTCCATGTGAGCAGCGAGAGGCAATAGTATTGCACCTGCGAGGCGGGATGACATTTAAGGCGATAGCTAAGTCACAGAGTGTCTCAATCAATACAATCCAGAGTCGGTACCGTTATGGATTGGACAAACTGCGGTCACTTTTGGATAGTGAGGTAGAAAAATGAGATCAGCAGAAAATGTCGAGAACTTTATTAAGAAAGTGCGTCTTAAAGCCAGCGCCCAAATGCACAAGAGAACCCTGAATGACGCATTGGAGGCACAGGAAAAATCAAGAAAGACAAAATCGGCCAAATTTGAGCCAAACATTTGGAGAATAATTATGAAAAGTCATATAACAAAGTTAGCCGCAGCAGCAGTTATAATTGTAACTGTTGGATTATTAGTGACCATATTACATTATTCAGCAACGCCTGCATGGGCGATTGAGCAGAGTATCGAAGCAGTGAGTCAGTATAAAGCCGTACTTGTTGAAGGATTGGATTCGGAACGTACCTGGAGAGAAGACGGCAGTTTAGAGCAAAGGCCATTCAAAGCGTGGGCGGTAGCCAATGAGGACCAGACAATGGTCGAGAAGTACAGACACGAGGTGGATGGTGTTCCTATTATCACCACGAATGGCAAAAAAACCTGGCGATATGATCTGCAAACCAACACTGTCCGTGTTGAAAACCGCCCTTACATAGCTTCCGAATGTTGGTGTGGGAGCCAGTTCCTTGAACAAATCAAGGGCCTTCTTGGTGAAGTCATACCTAACTGGGAAGTGACCTACGGTAAAGATCCTGCCACGGGCAAACAGCGGGCCTTCCTAAAGATTGCATGGCTTGAAAAGCGTTATAATGGGCCCAGATCAATGTGTCTTGAGTTTGATGTGGAAAGCAAGCTACCGGTCAGTCTCAAACAGTGGGAGAATGCCAACTGGGAGGGGCCAGCCACTCTGGTCGTGGAAAAGATCACGTATCATGAAAACCTCCCGGATGATCTGTTCGAGTTTGAGATTCCTGAAGGAGCTACAGTGATAGAGGAATAGCAAAAAGGATTCACACTCATTGATGTATCATTCATTTACAATCGCTGCCGGGCAATTTAGCTCGGCGGCGTTTTTTTGCGCAGGTGTCAAACTATAAAGTCGGGCTTGAAACTTTTGGCCAATTATGGCATATTATCAGCAGCAATAAATACGTTGTTTTTTTGGAATCTGTCTCGATAAAGCTGAATTTACAAGGAGGAAAAACATGAAGTTAATGAATGTAAAAGTACGTACCGCAATATTGGCAACCACCCTGCTATTGAGTACCACCCTCGGCCAGGTCTTGAAAATCCCCGAAGTTCCGAGGGATAAAGTTATTTGCTTTGCCCTGTACACCGTCCACGATAACACAATGAAGATGACTGCACAGCTATATCCGCTAAAAGATGGTGAGGACAGGAATGTTCGCCTGGAGCTCAAAAAGGGGAGAAAGTTCAAGCAAATAGCAACAGCTAAGGTAATAGAGGATGGCTGGACGGCCCCTTTCCGCGTGGAGAACTGGGACTCCACAAAAGACATTGAATACCGCGTCGTTCACGGCAAGAACGCATATTATACAGGCACAATCCGCAAAGACCCGGTCGATAAAAATACGATTATCGTCGCTGCATTTACGGGTAACTCTATCGATCCCAAGCACGGCGGCGATATACACAAAACCGATATCATTGCTAATATCAAAAAGCTGCAACCTGACCTTCTGTTCTTTTCCGGAGATCAGGTTTATGACCATAACAGGCATTACACCTACTGGCTTAAGTTCGGCAGAGACTTTGGAGAAATCATCCGCAATATCCCAACGGTCACGATTCCCGACGACCACGATGTAGGCCAGGCTAATTTGTGGGGAGCGGGAGGCAAGGTATCGCATACTCGCGCCGGTCATGATGGCGGATATGCGGCCCCTGTTGAATATGTCAAAATGGTCGAGCGAGCACAGACCAGCCACCTTCCCGACCCTTATGACCCTGCTCCGATACAGCGGGGCATCGGCGTATACTACACAGCCCTGACAGTGGGCCGAGTAAGCTTTGCCATCATTGAGGACCGCAAGTTCAAGTCGGGCCCGCAGGGGCTTGTTCCCAGGCAGGGGCCACGGCCGGACCATATTACAAATCCCAATTACGACCCGAAGAGCATCGATGTACCCGGTGCAAAATTACTGGGAGAGCGTCAGTTAAAGTTCATCAGGGAATGGGCAGCCGACTGGCGGGGCTCCGATATGAAATGCGTGCTTTCTCAGACCGTATTCTGCGGAGGCGCACACCTTCACGGCAGCCGGAACAATCGGCTGCACGCCGACCTGGATTCCAACGGCTGGCCCCAGACGGGACGGAACAAAGCGCTAAGGGAGATCCGTAAGGCATTCGCAATTATGATTGCAGGTGACCAGCACCTGGGCACCATTATTCACCACGGTGTTGAGGAATGGGGAGACTGCGGCTATTCCTTCTGCGTGCCCTCCATTGCCAATCTCTACCTGCGCTGGTGGGTCCCTCTCGAGCCGGGTAAGAACCGTGAAGAAGGGATGCCCGAATATCTGGGTGAATTCCTCGATGGGTTCGGTAACAAGATTACTATGCTGGCCGTTGCAAATCCCGGAGAAATGGAAAACCACGACAAGCTGACCACCAGGTCCGCTGGTTTTGGAGTTGTCAAATTCAATAAAAAGACCAGGGAAATCACGGTCGAATGCTGGCCCAGAAACATCGACATTACAGACCCGGCCGCCAGGCAATATCCCCACTGGCCCAGGACTATCAAGCAGCAGGATAACTACGGACGCAAGGCCGTGGCCTATTTGCCAACGATAAAGGTCAACGGGATGACAGACCCCGTCGTACAGGTAATCGACGAAGCCGACGGAGAAATCGTCTACACCATCCGCATCAAGGGTACTTCGCTGCGCCCGAAGGTATTCGAAGCTGGTACGTATACAATCAGGGTAGGTGAGCAGGACACGGGAAAGATAAAGACCTTAAAGAACGTGCAATCGATGACTTCGGACAAAAGACAGACGGTAAAGGTGAGTTTCTAAAGGAGGAGGTTGCTAAAAATGCTTGGGATTTTTTGAAGGCCGTGGGCCGTCAGGCCCACGGCCAACAAATGTTACTACACCCCCCTCTCAAAGATTTACATCTCCTATATGTATATGCGTTAGCAATTAAGAACACTGCACCGGGAGCAGCCTCGCTGCTGCTCAGCCTTTATTTCGAA
>Ga0307380_10013448_pt1 | contig 10111 bp, 10 predicted proteins | sample UN3MG_FD_202239 | JGI IMG/M metagenome (GOLD analysis project Ga0307380, IMG submission 202239) | Soil microbial communities from Risofladan, Vaasa, Finland - UN-3 | ecosystem: Environmental > Terrestrial > Soil > Coastal area > Acid sulfate soil | place: Finland: Risofladan, Vaasa | collected...
ACGACAGTGGGGATTATACCGAGATTGCTTCGCGGAGTTTACCCTGAGCCAGATTCTTCGGTCGCTTCACTTCCTCAGAATGACAGAGGGCGAAGGGCTCGCAACGACAGTATGGGTTTGCCGAAATTGCTTCGTCCTGACGCTCCTCGCAATGACTGAGAAAAGTTTATATTCACGGATTATGGAGATGGTATATGGGAACTAGAGGTACGATTCCCCAGCTTATTGAGAGTAATTATGAAACATGGGGCCACAGAACGGCTGTGTGCAGGAAGGACCGTGGTATCTGGCAGAGGTATAGCTGGAAAGATTACTATGAGAAGGTAAAATACTTCTCGCTGGGCCTGATAAGCCTCGGCTTTAAGCAGGGGGATGTGGTATGCATCATAGGGGACAATGAACCTGAATGGTTTTGGGGGGAATTCGCTGCTCAGGCGGCAGGGGGTATTGCCACCGGGATTTTTGTCGACTCTATCCCTTCCGAGGTAAAATATGTTGCTGCTCAGTCTGGTGCCAGTTTTGCCGTGGTTAATGACCAGGAGCAAACTGACAAATTCCTCGAAATCAAGGACGAATTACCTTCGCTGAAGAAGGTGATTTACTGGGACCCCAAAGGCCTCAAAGACTATGATGACCCTATACTTATCGGCTTTGCTGATGTAGTTGAGCTGGGGAGAGAATATGAGGAGACACATCCTGACCTGTTTGAACAGAATATGGAAAAGGGCAGGGGAGATGACATTGCCTTCATTTACTATACCTCGGGGACCACTGGCTTGCCTAAGGGAGCTGTGCTTACCCACAGAGCCTTGATAAATACTGCTCAGGAGTTCGTTAATCTCTACCCGTTAAATGAGAACGATGATTTAGTCTCCAGCTTTCCACCTGCCTGGGTGGGTGATAGCTTTTTCGCTACTATTCCTCATTTGCTTACGGGGGCAAGGCTGAACTTTCCAGAGGAGCCAGAAACCATTGCTCAGGATACCAGGGAGGTTGGCCCCGACTTTGTGATATATGGGCCCCGTCAATGGGAGAGCTTGGTCAGTGAGATTCAGGTAAAGATGACCGATGCCAATCCTCTAAAGCGCTTCTTCTATAACCTGTTCATGCCGGTAGGTTATAAAATCGCGGACATAAGTTTTGAGGGTGGAGCACCGAATTTGTTCTGGCGATTGCTTCACGGCATAGCACATGCATTTTTGTTCAGGCCGCTTAAAGATAAGCTGGGGTTGAGTAAAGTCAGGTTTGCTGTGACTGGCAGCTCCGTGCTGAGCCTGGATACTTTTCGGCTAATCCATGCCATAGGCATCGAGCTCAGGCAAAGCTATGCTAGCACAGAGGCTGGCTTTATCTCCTCTCATAGTAAGGGTGAAATTGCCTTTCAAAGTGTGGGCAGGCCAGCACTTGGCACCGAGGTCAGGTTGACTGATGCGGGGGAACTCCTGGTTAGAAGCGATTGTATTTTTAGTGAGTATTACAACGACCCAGAGAAGACAGCGGCTATCGTAGTAAATGGATGGTGCCATACCGGTGATGCTGTCCACATCAATGGGGATGGACACCTGATATTTATGGACCGGCTGGAGCATATGGGGGAGCTGGTTTCTGGCACCAAGTATGCCCCCCAGTATATCGAGGGGAGACTCAGGTTTAGCCCCTATATAAAGGATGCTATGGTCATTGGGGGTAAGGATAGGGAATTTGTCTCGGCTATAGTAAACATAGATTTTGCTATGGTAGGTAAATGGGCTGAACGCAATGGTATTCCCTATACTACTTTTGTTGACCTGTCTCAGAAAGAAGAGGTGGCTGATTTAGTGCAGCAGGATTTGATTCGGGTAAACGGCTATCTGCCGGAGGCAGCCAGAGTTAAGAGGTTTGTCTTGCTGCACAAGGAGTTTGACCCTGATGAAGCTGAACTTACCAGAACTAGAAAACTAAGAAGGGACTTTATGGAAGCACGGTATAAAGAGTTAATCAATGCCATGTATAGCGGCGTGGAAAGCGTGGCTGTGGCAGCGTCGGTAACTTACAGGGACGGCAGAGAAGATGTGGTGACTACAGCCATCAAGGTGAGGAGTATCTAGGGAGGTATAGAAATGGCCGAGTTTCTTCAATATGTGATTACTGGCCTGGCGGTGGGAATGGTCTATGCGTTGATTGCTCTGGGTTTTGCCCTGGTCTGGAAGTCCAGCAGTGTAGCTAACCTGGCACTGGGGCAGTTGGTGTTAATCTCTTCCTGGTTTACCTATGGGATGCTGGTTCAGGCCAATTTACCCTACTGGCTTGGGTTTCCTTTGACCATCCTTTTTGCGCTGTTTCTGGGGTGGATGATTGAAAGGTTCGCCTTGCGTCCCCTTGTTGCCCAGCCTATTCTGTCTCTAATCACGGTAACATTGGGAGTAGGCTATTTTCTTGAAGGCGTGGTGAGTTTCATCTGGCCGATGAGCGTAGCTGCCTTGCCCCGCATCTTTCCCGTAGAACCTGTTCATATTGGCCCGGCGGTAGTTTCACAGGAATATATTTGGGCTGCAGTTATATCTTTGGCTCTATTTGGTCTTTTATCTCTATTCTTCAGGTATCATAAGATGGGCGTTGCCATGAGGGCAACTGCTGATGACCAGCTAGCCGTTCAGGCCTGTGCTATCCCGATAACCGGCGTTTTCTCTACATCTTGGATGTTTGCCTGTGTAGTGGCTGCCATTGGTGGAGTTCTTGTCTCCAGCATCGGTGGTATTACCTTCGGTTTAGTTGAGACTGGACTTAAATCCTTCTCAGTAGTGATACTCGGCGGCCTGAATTCTTTCGTCGGCTGTATCGTCGCTGGGCCGATAATAGGGCTGTGCGAGAACCTTGGCGGCGGCTATCTCACTCCGCTAATCGGGCCCGGGATTAAGGATATTATACCTTTCATCATTATCATAATCGTTATGTTTATTAAACCATATGGGCTATTCGGCGAGACCCGAATAGAAAGGATATAGCAGAATGGATTTACCCTGTGGTACCCGTAATTACGACTATGCCAAAGACATGGCTATCCTGCGAACCAGGACCCACTGGGCACTATTCATCGGCTTATTAGTCATCGTCTTTACTGCTCCGCTGTACTTGAGCAACTACTGGTTAGGTGTAGCTAACTTAATTGGTATTACCATAATTGCGGTCACTGGATTGAATGTCTTGATGGGCTACTGCGGGCAATTATCTATCGGTCATGCCGGCTTTATAGCCGTGGGTGCCTACACTGCTGCTGTTCTCACCACTAAGCTTGGCCTCCCCTTCCTGGTGGGGCTAATCTGCTCCGGCTTCACTGCTGGATTCATAGGGCTTATCTTTGGCATTCCCTCGGTGCGGGTCAAGGGTTTTTACCTGGCAATTACAACTATCGCTGCTCAGTTTATTATTATCTGGGTTATTAACCACTGGGCGGCGGTAACCGGAGGCTTTGTTGGCATTAGTGTACCGTATGCCTCAATCGGTGGGCTCTCGTTCAAGGATGAGCCCAGCCAGTTCTATCTAATTATGGTAATTACAGCAGCCTGCATATTGTTCGCCAAGAACCTGGCGAGGGGGAGAGTGGGTAGAGCTTTCATCGCCATCAGAGACAATGACCTTGCTGCTGAGGTGATGGGGATTAACCTCCTTCGTTATAAGCTTCTGGCTTTCTTTATTGGTTGTTTCCTTGCCGGGATAGCAGGTTCACTGTTTGCTCACTGGGTGGGCTTTTTGAGTGCCGAGAATTTTACCCTCACGGATTCTATACTGTACGTGGGCATGGTGGTTATTGGTGGTCTGGGCACCACCCTCGGCCCTATCCTGGGCGTCATCTTCATTCGGCTTTTGCAGCAGGGCATTATGTATATTTCTCCAGTTCTTGAAAATGCCTTTCCCGGCCTGCCGGCCGGCTTTGCCACCGGTGTGGGCCCGATGGTGTTTGGCCTGGTGATTGTTCTATTTCTGATACTTGAGCCCCGCGGACTGGCACACCGGTGGGGGTTGTTCAAGTCGGCTTACAGGCTGTGGCCTTTTTCATACTGATTATATATAACGTAAAGAGAAGGAGGGGAGTCCATAATGTAGTCAACAAATGGTAAGCGAGTGAATTAGAATCTAAATTAGGAGGATAAAAAATGGAAAACAGTAGGCACAAATTAGCGATTGGCGTTGTGGCCCTGGCATTATTAATAGCTGCGTTGCCACTTATGGGTGCGTGTGCGACCAAGCCAGCCGCGGAAGGGCAGGCACTAAAGTTAGGCCTCAGCATATGTATGACTGGGCCTGCCGCCGAGAAGGGCAGTCCCATGGGCCACGGTAAGCTGGACTGCATAAAGTATATTAATGAAGAACTAGGTGGTGTCGAGGGGTATCTTATTGACGTGCACTGGTATGACAATGGCTATGATGCGGCTAAGGCAGTCACCATTGTTAAAAGGCTAATGGACGAAGGCTGTCTATTCTTCACTACCAATGCATCTGCGATGATGACGGCTTCCATGGAGATTGCCAACAGAGCCGGGTTTCCCGGGATGGCATGCTTTAGCTCTCCAGCCTGCACCCACCCACCGAAGCATATTTATGCCCAGATGCCTGACTACGGAGATGATTGGGCAGCGTTTGCCAGGTACTATATGGAGAACATCTGGAAGGGACCTGGAAAACCCAAGATGGCGTTGCACCTGTTGAACAATTCTACTGGCTATGGGGCCAGGGATGCGGCTCGGGCTGGGGCTGGCGCCCTTGGAATCGAGATTATTGCTGAAGAAGAGCATACTGCCACTACTATGTCTGAAATCGACAGCCTGACCAGAATTAAGGGCAAGAATCTCGACATCATATTCATCTCCAGCACGCCGGCACCTACTGCTATCATCCTGAAGAACGCCTATGAGCTGGGAATGTACCCCGGCGTAACTATTGCTTGTGCTCATGCCAGCTTCACCAAGGCTTTGGTTGACCTGGCTGGGGCTGACATTGCTGAAGGTGTTTATGGCGTATATCCCACGGTTAGTTGGGGAGATGATGTGCCTGGTATGGCCAAGATGATGGAGTACTGCAAGCGCTACCATCCTGAAGACGAGGGCAATCTGGACTACATGACTAGCTGGGCGGAAGCCTTAATCGATGCCGAGATTCTGCGGCAGGCGGTAAAGAACACCGACTACGAAGTGCTGGCCAGAGGGGATGCCGAAGCATGGCAAGCTGTTGAAATGAATGGCTTCCGCAATGTGAAGGGCTACGATGTTCAGGGTCTTCACGGCCCGGTAGACTTCAGCAATCCAGAAGACCACAGGGGTTCGAAATCGGTTAAGGTCTTTCAGGTTAAGAATGGTGCAATCACTGCCATAACGGACTGGATTGAAGCACCGCTCATAAAGTATGAAGATTTTGAATGGTTTGGTAAGTAGAAATAGCTGAGAATTGGGGTCTTCGCCTCAGGCGAAGGCCCCATCGAGGCCAGAGTTAACATGCTTAAGTTGAACAACATCGAGGTTGTCTATCTCAATGTGGTGAGGGTGTTGCACGGCATTTCCATGAGTGTGGAGGATTGCTCTGTGGTTGCCCTTCTTGGGGCTAATGGAGCGGGTAAAACTACTACTCTCAAGGCGATATCCGGTCTGCTCCGAACTGAGGAAGGGGAGGTAACTGATGGTAGTATCGAGTGGAACGGCCAGAGAGTAGATAATAAAACTGCCGTGGAGATAGGCAAGCTTGGCATTGTTCAGGCATTAGAGGGGCGAAGAGTCTTTGGGCATCTCAGCACGGAGGAAAACCTGCTGGTTGGTGCTTATAACCGCAGAGAGCATCATGCTGTTAGTGAAGACCTGAGCATGGTTTACAATTATTTCCCGCGGCTCAAACAGCTTCGGCGTAATATCGCTGGCTACCTCTCGGGGGGTGAGCAACAGATGCTGGTTATCGGCCGGGCAATGATGGCTGCCCCCAGGCTCATGATGTTGGATGAGCCCTCGCTGGGTCTGGCACCAATGATGGTCGAAGAGATATACGACATCATAAAGCGATTTAACACCGAGAAGGAAACATCGGTTTTGCTCGTAGAGCAGAACGTTAGAGTTGCTCTTAATATTGCTCACTATGGTTATGTTATGGAGAATGGTCGGGTTGTCCTTGATGGTACTGCCGATTTCCTCAGGAATAACGAGGATGTCAAGGAATTTTATATGGGGCTGTCAGCCGTAGGTGCGAAGAAGAGCTATCGCTCAGTAAAACACTATAAAAGACGTAAGAGGTGGCTGTGATGTTGGAAGGCTGGCATATCATATCAAGATGGCAGGGTTACAAATTCTTAGCTGGGCTTGCCTCCTGACTGTGTGATTAAGCTTCTTCTCCCAGATAAGCTGATATGACCTTGGGATTGGTTCTAATTTCGGCAGGTGTACCTTCAGCAATCTTGCGTCCGAAATCGAGGACCACAATCCTGTCGGCTATATCCATAACCACCCCCATGTCATGCTCGACGAGGACAATACAATTAACTCCATCCCTGAGAATAGGTGTTTCAGGATATGTTGCTCCCTGTCCCTCAAATATGTCGATAATGAACCTGGCGATGTCCTCTTTCTCTTCCAGATTCATTCCCGCCATTGGTTCATCGAGAAGTAAAATTTTTGGTTCCATCGCCAGGGCTCTCCCCAACTCAACTCTCTTTCGCATCCCGTAAGGGAGAGAGCCAACCACCTTTTTTCTGATAGGCTCTATTTCCAGGAAATCGATAATGTCCTCGACTGCCTTACGGTGTTCGATTTCTTCCTGGTGAGCCCGGCCGAAGTATAGAGCGGTGCTGAGGGTGGTCTGCTTCATAAGAACGTGTCTGGCAGCCATGAGATTATCTAGAGTGTTAAGGCCTGTATATAGCTCGATGTTCTGGAAGGTTCTAGCTATGCCGAGTTGAGCTATCTTATCCGGACGAACTCGAGTAATTGTTTGTCCTTCGTAGTGTATTTCACCATTTTGCGGTTTATAGAAGCCGTTTATGCAATTAAGGACGCAGGTTTTACCAGCGCCATTTGGTCCGATAATAGCTAGAATCTCATTGTCTCTTATGTCGAGGCTGACATCCTTGAGGGCTCTCACACCGCCAAAGGAGAGAGTGAGGTTTTCGATATGCATCTTTACCTGGTTTTTAGTCTTTACCATCTGCTGCATGGCGCCAGTTGCACTTAACCTTCCTGCCAGTTTATCACGTTTATTTGAACTCGACTTTAATTCAACATCTTGGTCATATTACCACCACCCTAGTCGTAATTCAAATAACCCGAAGCGGTAGGATATAATCCTTAAGCCTGGGAGCATCAATAGAGCCTCGGAGCATACAGGCAGCTTCCCAAAGCCAGGATTCCATGGTATTAATATCTAGTTTCGGCTTTTGGTTGTTCATGACCTTGCCTCCGAGAAAACATTATTCTTGCTCCAGGTCTTTAATAAGCTCTTCGACTGAGCCAAAGCTCTTTACACGTCCAGTCTCAGGGGGTCACTCCGAATTTTTGCGCCTGAGCGCTAAATATTGTAATGTTAGCTATGGAGATAAAATAATGAAAATTCGCAAGGCAACTGCCGAAGATGAAATGCAGATAATTAAGCTGCTAGGTGAGTTCCCGCCAACCGACCAGGTGACAACGGGCTATCACACAATTAGCGCCACATTTCATCAACTTATTGATAATTCACAACTGGGATCTATGCTGGTGGCTGAAGAGGAGGGTAATATTATAGGCGTTATTACTCTGTCTTACCCAATGGCAATCCGGTGTGGCGGCATATATGCTTGTGTCGAAGAATTTATAGTCGCAGAACAGGGAAGGGGCAAAGGCGTAGGAGGACAACTTCTTAAGAAAGCGATTGTTGAGGCGCAGAAGAAAGGCTGCTACGAGATCCAGGTAAATAATCCAAGCGATCTAGGGTATCCCATTTATATCCGCCATGGGCTCACAACTACCGGAAGACACTTGCGAATGCACCTAGCACGCGCCGCTCAATAACAATATATTATGCCTCTCCGCACTTGTGATTGCTTAATGCGTTGACGCGCGGCCCGTTGTTGGTTGTATGGTTGTATATATGCTTCCCTAGCCGCAGATAGGTAAGAGCTTTATGCTATCTCTCGATAGAGCGCTATCTCAGCGCGCCCTTCCAACATGGATGCGGTAGCTTTTGAAAACTCTTTGAAGTGTGGCGCGGAGGAATGTTCCTTCAGGGCCTCCTGGCTCTCATATTTTTCGTACACAAAGAACGTGACTGGGGCATTGATGCCACGATGAGCAACGTAGGCTAGATTCCCAGGCTCCTTGTGGACAGCAGGCACAAACTTCCGAAACTCCTGCTCAAGCTCGTCTCCCTTGCCCTCGGCTGCCTTTAGTATTGCAGTAACAACTATCATAAACTATTTGCCTCCTTAAATGATACTTACTTTCCCAGACCTCTAGTCTCAGTTAGCAGAACTCTAAGTGCCTGTCATCTCTTTATTGGGTCTCGTCTGCTTCCCCCATAAGAAATTTAAGGCCCGGTGTTAAACTCTCAGCTATGCCCCTGACCTGCTACACATCAGTGTACTACTTTTAAGTTAGTGTTGCCACATGAGAGCTGCTTGTATGGCCTAGGGAGAACCTCTATTGCCCGTAGTTTGTTAATGATCTGCCCTAGTGTGTAGCTTTTTCTGATTATTCATCACCCCCTCCTTAATTCTTAGTCTAACATTACGACTGGACTAATTTTCGGGGGGCAAGCCAACTTCATTTAGAAGCATAAGGCATTGATTTTTCCTCTTAGTTTCCCATACAATAGCATTCACGGCCGGGCAATAGCCCAAACCATATCGTTGGTTAAGGGGGTTAAATTGGGATGAGCAAGTTTAGTGATAAGTTGCAACGTGTTTACCAAGGTACAGCACTGTCTATGGGTTTCCGAAAGTCTGCTGCTGAAGCTGGAGAGCCTCAGGTGCTGATTGTTGCTGATTTAGCCGGGGCAAGTATCGAGAAGGCTAAGGCCATAGCTGGTAGTGTCGATGCCGGCGTTCTGAGCAGCGAAAGTCTGAATGTCAGGAGCTTTGGGCGCTTGGTTAAAGCCATGGGTGATATTCCTCTGGGGTTATTCTTAGAAAGTGCCAACCAGGAGGAGGTTCCCAAGCTTGTTGATTTAGGTTGTGATTTCGTAGTCCTTGGCTTAAAGACACCCCTGGAGGCGATGAAGGAGGAGGGGATAGGCAAGATCCTTAGAATAGGACCTTCGCTGGACTATGGCCTGGTCAGGGCTATCAATGAGCTAACATTGCCGGTTGATGGTGTGCTTGTTGTTGGAGAAGAATCTTCTCTTACCATTGAGCGTTTGCTTATTTGCCAGCGTTTTGCCGACTTGTTGTACAAGCCATTGTTAGTAACTTTGGTTTCATCGGTGACCGGCAGCGAGCTTGGTCGCCTGTGTGAGGCTGGGGTTAAAGGGGTGGTGCTGCCTGGGGGGCTCCCGTCAGAGGCGTTTGTTGAGCTGAGAAAGATGGTCGGTAGTTTACCTCGGATTGCTAGGCGGAAAGCCAAAGGTGTTGCAATGCTTCCTCAGCTTGGTGGTGGACTAGAAACTGGAGAAGAAGAAGAAGAGGAGGAGGAGGAGGAGATTTAGCCAGCTTACTGTGTTATGCTCAGGCGATGTCAGCCTCAGGACATTGAAAGCATCTATAGTGTCATCAATGACGCAGCTAAGGCTTATCGTGGAGTTATTCCGCCGGATTGTTATCATGAGCCCTATATGCAAATTGGTGAGCTCAGCGGAGAGATGCAGAAGATGTCTTTCTTTGGCTGGCAGGATGAAAAGCAGCTTGCTGGAGTTATGGGCTTTCAGCGAGTCAAAGATGTTACTCTGATAAGGCATGCCTATGTACTGACCGCCTGGCAGAGGCAGGGGATTGGCAGCCAGTTGCTCAACTATCTCAGGAAACTTGGTGAAACCCGACGGTTACTGGTAGGGACATGGGCTGATGCTCGCGGGGCAATAGCATTCTACCAAAAACATGGCTTCCACCTCTTGGCTGATAAAGATAAACTCCTTAGAACGTACTGGCGAGTGCCTGACCGTCAGATAGAAGTCTCGGTCGTTCTCGGTC
>Ga0307380_10013449_pt1 | contig 10111 bp, 10 predicted proteins | sample UN3MG_FD_202239 | JGI IMG/M metagenome (GOLD analysis project Ga0307380, IMG submission 202239) | Soil microbial communities from Risofladan, Vaasa, Finland - UN-3 | ecosystem: Environmental > Terrestrial > Soil > Coastal area > Acid sulfate soil | place: Finland: Risofladan, Vaasa | collected...
CCTAAAACCCATCTCCTCAATACCCATAGAGGCGTCCACCGTGGTGACTACCTCCCCAGTCCCTAACTCCTGAGCAAACAGGATAAGCAGCTTATCCCCGGGAATAAACCGGCCCTGCTCATCCACGGCCATCATGCGGTCGGCATCCCCGTCATGGGCAATCCCCAAATCAGCCCGACACTGGCTGACAGCCTGCGCCAAATCCCCCAGGCTCTGCTCCGTCGGCTCAGCGCTGCGGGGGGGGAAACCGCTGGGATAACAATTCATGGTGACGACATTACAACCCAGCCTGCCTAACAGGTCGGGGGTAATCTGGTAAGCCGCCCCACAGCCTCCATCCACCACCACCTTAAGCCCCAGCCCCCCAGGAAAGTCCCGCTGAATACGCCTTACGTGCTCCTCCAGGGCACCGCCAAGCAAGCTACTGTCCTTAATGCCATTCCAGGGGGCAGCCGCCGCCAGGTCACCCAGCACCAACTCTTCTATCTCGCCGCGCTGAACGGCGTCAAAGGCGGAGCCATCTGGGTTCAGGAGCTTGATACCATTATACTGAGGGGGATTATGCGAGGCGGTAATCATTACCCCCGCCTGAAATCCCCTGGAGGCCAAAGCCAGGGTCGGTGTCGGCAGAACCCCAGCGTCGAAGCAGCTGGCACCGCTAGCCAAGACCCCGGAGATAAGGGCATGTTTAAGGGCGCTTGAGGAAGTCCTGGTATCGCTGCCGACGACGACACTGTCATATATCTCGCCCACCGCCAAGCCCACCTTTAAGGCCAGCTGGACCAGCTCCTTACCCACGATTCTTCTTATCCCGGAGGTACCGAAAAGGCACATTGCGCCATAATTATATCATATTAGTGACAGATGTCAATACGGGCTTTCAAACCCTGCGGGTCAACCTAAAGGCTTTGGGAAATCAGCCGCTAATATGGTATAAATAGATAAAGACGAGGCTAATCTATGGCGCAGAGTGATAACCTGGATACCCTGACGGAGAGGGTCGCCGACCTAATCCTTACGTCTCAAAGGGTGGTCGTCTTCACCGGCGCCGGGGTCAGCACCGAATCGGGACTGCCCGACTTCCGCAGCCCCGGTGGCATCTGGGACAGGTTCGACCCGGACGACTTCACCTACCAGAAGTTCGTTAGCCAGCCAGAGACCCGAAAACTCTGGTGGCAACTGATTCACGAAGGCAGCCTGAGCCTGGAAATTAAACCCAATCCCGCCCACTACGCCATCGCTGAGTTGGAGCGCTTGGGCAAGCTGGACTCGGTCATTACCCAGAATATCGATAACCTTCACCAGGCGGCGGGGGTGCCCGATGAGAAGGTATTCGAGCTACACGGCAATCTGCGCTGGAGTGTGTGCCTGAGCTGCGGCCGGCGCTACCCTTTCGAGCAGGTCAAAATCAAGCTGGACGAGGGGCACGACGTTCCCCGCTGCGAGGCCTGCTCCGGTGTCCTGAAACCAAGCATTGTCTTCTTCGGCGAGATGCTGCCGGAGGGTGTTTTCGAAGCCGCCGCCCGGCGCGCCGAAGGGGCCGATCTTTTCATGGTAATCGGCTCAACCCTGATTGTTTACCCGGCGGCGGATATTCCGGCACGCGCCTGCCGCTCGGGAGCCAGACTGGTCATTATCAACCTCAGCCCCACCCCACTGGACTATGAAGCCACCGTCCTCATCAGGGCCAAAGCCGGGGAGAGCATGGCCAGGGTAATGGAGCTGGTAAGAGAGAAACTCTAAATACTCTATCTACAGCACCTTTTTTACACGGCCATAAGGGTAAAGATGGTAAGCAAAAGAGCGCGGTTAAAGACAAAGCCCGGCTAGCGCACCCGGGTTACGGCTATCCAGACACCCAGCGCCACCGCCAGCAGGCTGATAACCAGGCTCAAGGGGCTAAACCACAAAGACCAGGGGCCCCAGGGCGGAAAGATGCTAATCACGAAGCTGAGGGCCACGCCAGCGCCGGCGATAGCGGCTAGAGTTCTGCCGCGCTTACGGTTAACGGAACGGCCAACCACCTCCCCGACGGCATAGCCAAAACCAGCCGCCAGCAGAAAGTTAAAGTAGGGGATGCCCATCACCGTCCTGACTGCCCACCAGGCAGCCCCACAGGCAAAAGCCATGCCTACCGCAGCGCCGACAGCCCGCAGGTAATAGCCGGTGGTGACATGAAAGGTGGGTAGCTTCTGCAGCTGAGCACAATCCCGACACCGGGCGCCCACCGGCGTCTGCACCAGACACTGGGGACATATTGGCTTGCCACACTTACCGCAGCGCAGATTGGTCTCGCCCTCAGGATGGGTAGCGCATTTCATCTTCTATTACCAGCCAGCCTTCCCTGTTTTTCCTGCTGCTCCAGGACGAGAGACATCCAGGCTTCCTTATCCCTCATATCCCGGTCGAAGAGGAGGCGATTAAGGAGCATCCGCCGCTTGCTGATTGAGGTAATGCTTATCGGCTGCCGCGCCGTCAAGCGCCTGACGACCAATATGAGGAACATCGCTAAATAGCCCAGAGTCAGGGGAAGCGACCTGGTAAGTACCCAGACAACGAAGGGGAAAGCGGCCACGATAATGAATACCCCCACTGGTAAGCGCTTAAAATAGGCACTGACCAGGGCAACCGACCCGTAGAGAACGGTAACCAGCGCCGATGCTGCCAGGGGAACCAGGTTGTTTATTATGGGCAGAAGAAAGCCTACCCCCATGGTGGTGATAACCCCCCGGCCACCAGTGAAGCGGAGAAAGACCGGCCAGTTGTGTCCCACAATGGCCGCTATGCCCACCACCATCTGCTCGGTAACCCCCAGGCCCAGCTTCCAGGCCACCCCTACCATAATCATACCCTTGACCGAATCAAAAATGATGACCGGGATAGCTACCCGCTTAGAGGTGAAACGCATCAGGTTAGTTGCGCCCACATTACCACTGCCATACTGCCGGATATCTATGCCGCGAGACCACCTGCCCGCCAGATAGGCAGAGGGCACCGAGCCTAAGAGATATGCCCCCAATACTACCAGCCAGAAGTTGCTAAGCATAAGCTCTCCTCATAAGCGGTTCCCACATTAAGGATAGCCTAAGTATACTACAGACTGCCTCAGCCGGGCACCCGCCACCGCGCCAGGGCTATGAGCTGCTCCGCCGCCGAAAGCGGAACATCAGCACTGCCGATTATAACCTCTGTCTCGTTATCCAGACCATGATAGTCGCTGCCGCCAGTAACCACCAGGTCATACTTGTCCGCCAGGCTCAGCAGCCGACCGACCTCATCAGCGCTGTATCCCTTGTAGCAGGCCTCAATACCTACCAGACCGGCTGCCTTCAGCCTGATAACCACCGCCTCCGGGTCGTGTGCCGTCAGGGGGTGCGCCAGCACCGGCAGCCCGTTAAACTGCCGTATCAGCTCCACCGCCGCTGTCGGGGTTAGCTTCCGGCGCCCGACATAGGCCGGGCCACCCCGACCAAGGTAATCCGTAAAGGCTTCCTTGAGCGAGCCAATATAGCCCTTCTCCAGCATAGCCTGAGCCAGGTGGGGCCGGCCTATCGAGCCAGCACCGGCTATCTCCTGCACCCGCGCCCACTCAATGCTAACCCCCAAGTCCCCCAACCTGTCTATCATCGCCTGCGCCCGCTCCCGCCGGGAGCCACGCATTCTGTCCAGCCGGGCCACCAGCTCGCCATCGGTATGGTCAATGAAGTAGCCCAGAACATGAACCTCGCCCTGAAGCTCGTCAGTGCTGAGCTCAACGCCGGGGATGACCGTGAGCTCCGGGAAAGCTCTAGCCGCAGACAGGGCCGGAGCAATACCCGCCACCGTGTCGTGGTCAGTAAGGGCGATAAACTTTAGCCCCAGCCTCGCCGACTCCCGAACGACCTCTTCCGGGCTGAGCCGGCCATCGGAAGCGCTGGAGTGGATATGGAGGTCGACCTGGGACACGGCTATTCAACCTCCTGAGAGACCCGCTCGATGCTCAGCGCCCGGCCACTGGCCTCGTCCACCCCGACCAGCACCGCATTGAGCGCCACCCTGCCCTTACCCACCGACAGGCGATAGGGTATCATGGTCAGAAAGCGGCTGGTTACGGCCTCAATGTCATCGCCGATAATTGAATCAACGGGGCCGGTCATGCCAATATCGGTGACATAGGCCGTACCCTGAGGCAGCAGCCGAGCATCGATGGTGCCCACATGAGTATGGGTCCCGAGCACGGCACTAACCCGACCGTCCAGGTAGCGCCCCAGGGCCACCTTCTCCGAGGTAGCCTCGGCATGGAAGTCAACGATAATAACCGGCGGCTTAGACTCAAGCTCGCTGAGCAGCTTGTCCATGGCCCGGAACGGGCAGTCAAAGTTGCCCATAAAGGTTCTGCCGATAAGGTTGACCACCATAACCGGCCCGGTCACTAAGTAGCCCCGGCCCGGCACGCCCGGCGGGTAGTTCAAGGGGCGCAGAATGGGCAACTCGCCATCAAGGTAGGGGATAATCTCCCGCTCTGCCCAGATATGGTTCCCCGAGGTCAGCACGTCAACCCCGGCCTCCAGCAGCTCCTGAGCCGTGGCCAGGGTTACCCCGATACCGCCGGCGATATTCTCCGCGTTAGCCACCACCAGGTCCACCCCGTGCCGCTCAATAATACCGGGCAGGAGCTTACCCAGCGCCTGTCTCCCCGGGCGGCCAATTATGTCACCAATCACCAGTATCAACATAGGTCTCCCCAATCTGTCTCTTTCTCGACCGGACTCTTCTTGGCACCACTCAAGCCGCCGGCGGGGCTACTTGGCGTAGTCTACGGCTCTGGTCTCCCTGAGCACGGTAATCTTAATCTGCCCGGGGTACTGTAACCCCTCCTCCACCTTCTTAACAATGTCCCGGGCCAGCCTCATCGCCCCCAGGTCGTCAATCTCTTCCGGCTTGACCAGGATGCGGATTTCGCGGCCGGCCTGGATAGCATAGGTCTTCTCCACGCCTTTAAAGCTGCTGGCGATATCCTCCAGTGCCTTGAGCCGTTGCAGGTAGCCCTCCAGCGATTCGCGCCTGGCTCCAGGCCGGGCGCTACTAATGGCATCGGCCGCCGCCACGATAAAGCCCCACAAACTGGTGGAGTCCGTCTCTCCGTGGTGCTCGGCGATACCCTGAACCACCTCCGCAGACTTGTCCCACTGCTTAACCAGGTCAGCCCCGATAGCCGCATGAGTGCCTTCCACCTCGCGGTCTATCGCCTTACCGATGTCGTGTAACAGGCCCGTCTTCTTAGCGGTAGCCACATTAGCTCCCAGCTCGGCGGCAATCATGCCCGCCAGCTGCGACACCTCAATGCTATGAATCAGGACATTCTGCCCGTAGCTGGTGCGAAACTTGAGCCGCCCCAGCAGTCTGAGCAACTCGGGGCGTAAGCCAGCGACACCAACATCGTAGGCCGCCTGCTCCCCGGCGCTATAGATAACCGCATCGACCTCTTCCCTAGCCTTGGCCACCACCTCCTCAATGCGCGCCGGGTGGATACGCCCATCCAGGATAAGCTTGTTCAAGGCTATCCGAGCCACTTCCCGCCGCACCGGGTCAAAGCTGGACAGGGTCACCGCCTCAGGGGTGTCATCAATAATCAGGTCAACGCCGGTGGCCTGCTCCAAAGCTCTAATATTGCGACCCTCGCGCCCGATGAGCCGTCCCTTCATCTCATCACTGGGTAGGGAGATGCTGGTTACGGTAGTCTCGGCGACAACATCGGAAGCACAACGCTGGATAGCCTGCGCCAGAATCTCCTGAGTCTTCTTACGTTCGGCCTCCTTTAACTCAGCCTCCCAGGCCCTGAGCCGCCGCGAGGTCTCATCCCTTATCTCGACCTCCACCGCCTCAAGCAGCGAATTCTTCGCCTCATCACTGGACATACCTGAGATAAGCTCCAGCTGCTCGAGCTGCTTACCTCTAGCCTCATCAAGCTGGGTACGCAGCGACTCCACGCGCTCCGTCTTACCGGTCAGCTCACGCCCGCGACGCTCCACATCCTCCAATTTGCGCTCCAGGGTGGCTTCCTTCTGTACCAAACGGTTCTCATTACGCTGCACTTCAGTGCGCCGCTCCCGATACTCGCCATCAGCCGCCGCCTTCATTTTGTCCGCCTCCTTTTTGGCTTCACGAAGGGTTTCTTTAGCCTTGAGTTCCGCTTCGGTGCTGATTTTAGCTGCTTTCCTCTCGGCAAGGCGCACTTCCCGGTTAAGCCGGAAGCGTCTGAAGAAGTAGACAAAGGCAGCCCCCGCCACCCCACCGATGATGAAACCAAACAGGGCCAACAGTACATTAATCTGACTGACATCTGGTTGCATTTTTTACCTCACTTCCGGGACAGCTCTACCTCAAACGAAGGACAGGCTCTCAAGATAGCCCGGACCGGGCACCCATAAAGTTAGTGTCCACGCTATATTATCCAGAGTTACTCTCCCTCATTTCCTGCCACAGCTGTTCCACAGTTTTACTTATTACGCCATAACCAAAGCCACGCCGCCTGAGATACCCGCCCAAACGGCGGCGAAAGGTCTGATAGTCAGACAGAGGTAACCGGCGAGCCTTAGCCAGGGCGGCCCGATAAGCACTCTCGTCATCACTGACGGTGCCGGTCACCCGACGGATGACCTCCTCGGCTACCCCCTTACGCCTCAGCTCCATTCTGGTAAGCGAGCCGCTGCGCGGACTGAATGTCTGCCGATTATCATGCCAGAATTGAGCAAACTCCACATCGTCCACCAGAGCCGCTTCCTTCAGCCTGGCGAGCACCGCCTCAACACTACCACCGTCAAAACCACGCCGGGAAAGCCGCTCCCGTAGCTCAAACTCGCTCCGGGGACGATAGCTGAGGTAGCCATGGGCCGCATTAAGGCATCGCTGAAAGGCGTCAGCCCGGGATAAGGCTTCGAGCCGGCCGCTATCCAGCTCCTGCCCGACCGCCAGCCCCTGCTGCGCCACCACCTCAGCCTCCAGACCGAAGACATACCTACCATCCAGGTAGACAAGGATGCGCTTCCTTCGCCCCCCCCGAAGGCGGAGGGCGGTAATCCTCTTCATCAAGCCATCTCCCCCTTAAAGACATAAGGCTGAAGCCTATGCCCCAGCCTTATTCATCTTACTCTGGCTAACCTTATCGGTCAGGCCAGACTCAGTTTTCAGACACCGTAATCCGAGTGGTGACGGCTGAGGCTCTAACTTTCTGCTCAATCTCCTGAGCCAACTCAAGATTCTGGCCCAGGTACTGCTTGGCATTCTCCCTGCCTTGCCCCAGACGAATATCACCATAGGAGAAAAAGGCGCCTGCCTTCTTGACCAGTCCCAACTCAACACCGAGGTCAATCAGATTTCCTTCCCGGCTTATGCCGTGGCCAAACATGATATCAAACTCGGCACTTCGAAACGGGGGAGCTACCTTGTTCTTGACTACCTTAGCCTTAACACGGCTGCCTACCGCCTCAGTCCCCTCCTTGATGGTTTCAGCACGCCTTAGATCGATTCTGACTGAGCTGTAGAACTTCAAGGCTCTGCCGCCCGGCGTTACCTCTGGATTGCCAAAGACGATACCAACCTTTTCCCTCAGCTGGTTAATGAAGAGCACCGCCGTTTTTGACTTACCGATGGCCCCGGCCAGCTTCCTCAGCGCCTGCGACATCAGGCGCGCCTGCAACCCAACGTGGGTGTCTCCCATCTCGCCCTCGAGTTCAGCCCGGGGCACCAGGGCAGCCACACTGTCAACCACAATCACTTCAACCGCCCCGCTCCTGACCAGCGCCTCAGTAATCTCAAGAGCCTCTTCCCCAGTATCAGGCTGAGAGATCAAGAGGTCATCAATGTTGATACCGCATCTGGCGGCATAGGGGGGGTCCAGGGCATGCTCGACATCAATATAAGCCGCCACGCCCCCCACCTTCTGTGCTTCAGCAATGACATGCTGCGCTAGGGTAGTCTTCCCCGACGCCTCAGGCCCGAATATCTCGGTGATGCGTCCCCTGGGGATGCCCCCCACACCCAAGGCAAGGTCCAGTGCCAGTGAGCCGGTGGGAATCGCTTCAACCGGCGGTGCCGTTGCGCCCCCCAGCTTCATCACTGACCCCTTACCATACCGCTTCTCGATCTGGCTGATAGCCAGCTCCAGCGCCTTCTCCTTCTCTGTGGTCATCTTCGCCTCAGCTCAATGATAACATACCCTCCGTATCAAGACAAGACGCTTCCGGCAGAGTCCAGCCCCATCTCCAACTCAGCACCGGTCGGGCCGCCATTCTTCGTCGCTATAGAAGGCGGTGCCAAAGAACCCGGGGCCCAGGTGAGTCCCCAGTACCGGGCCGAGTTCAACAAGGTCTATCTCAGCACAGTTGAAGGTGGCTTTAACCCTCTCGCTCAGCGCCAGAGCCGACTCAGAAGCGTTGGTCTGCGCCACCCCGACGTGAATGGGCATCCCGGGTTTTATGCGGCTTTTCATAATCTCCAGAATAGACTCCATCGCCTGAGTGCTGGTCCTCAGCCTGCCCAGGACCTTAACCTCTCCATTCCTGAAGTCCAGGAGAGGCTTAATCCTGAGCAGGGTGCCCAGCAAGGCCTTGGCCCCACCAATACGCCCCCCCCGCCACAGGTATTCCAGAGTGTTTAGCATGCCCACGGTACTCAAGCAGCTATTCAGCCTCCCAATAGATGCCTTGAGCTGAGGCAGGCTCAGTCCTCTGGCCGCAGCCTGAACCGCCGGGACAATCAACATCCTCAGCGCCACGGAGAGGCAGTCTATAATCTCAATCTGAGCCCGGGGCAGCTCCTGCCGGGCCGCCACCGCCGAGTTAACCGTCCCGCTCAGCTTGCTGGAGATATGAACGGAGAGAATCGGGTGACCCTTCTCCGCAAGCTCCCCATACACCCGGGTGAAATCGCTGACCGCCGGCTGCGAGGTAGTCGGCATCGGGTCCCTGGTAGCCAGCCGACGGTAGAAATCCTCACTGGTAATATCCACCCCCTCAGTGTAGATTTCCGTCCCGAAGATGACCTTGAGCGGCACCACGCGGACGTCATACTTACTGATCTCCTCGGCGGAGAGACAAGCCGTGCTATCGGTAACAATCTTAACCTTGCTTACGGCCACTCCCTAAATCCCCCTTACTGAATTTCCGGCACCGGAGGTGGCAAGCGCTTATGGGCACTCGCCTCCGACCTGGCCCCGAGCCTCTTTTTCAAATCGCCTGAAGCCTGACCCGTAACCAGATAGCGGTCAAGCTCCTCATAGCTAAAGCCCAGTTCCGCCTCATCGGTCTGCCCCGGCCACAGACCCGCCGAGGGCGGCTTATCAATAATCGGCGGCGGGATGCTTAAGAAATACGCCAGCTCCCTAACCTGCCCCTTAACCAGACTGCCCAGGGGCAGCATATCCACCCCGCCGTCCCCGTACTTGGTGAAGTAGCCGGTAGCCAGCTCACTCCGGTTACTGGAGCCGACCACCATATAGCCAAGCTGATTGGCAAAGTAATAGAGGGTGAGCATCCTTAACCTGACCTTGAGGTTAGCCTTAACGTGCGGGCTGCAAGCCGCCTCCCCTTCCGGGGACAAGACCCCGAGCAAGGCATCAAGAACGCTATCCAGCACCACCGTCCTGGTGGGGATAGAAAACCTATCGGCCACCAGCCGCGCGTGCTCACCATCCTCGGGACTACTGTAGCACGGCATAAGCACCCACAAACAGTGCTCGGGGAAAGCCTGGCGACATAATACCGCCGCCACCGAGGAATCGAGCCCGCCGCTCATGCCCAAAACTACCCCCTTACCCCCGGCCGAGGCTACCTGCTCCCTTATCCACAAAACCAGCCCGTCGGCTAACCGCGCCACCTCCATATGAACCTCCCTGGTAATCAAAGTATACTACCACCAAGCCGGCCAAGCAAAGGGGAATAGGCAATTGACACGGGGAGCCAGCCGGGATTTTCGCCCCGGCGAAGCTACTTAACAATACGGGAGGGACACTTGTCAGCCAGGCAGCACTTTGGGCACAGGGGTCGGGGGCGGCAGACATCCTTGACCAGAGAGACGAGCAGGGCGTGGTATTCGTTAAACAGCCCGCTGTCTACGGGCAGATTGTCCCTGA
>Ga0307380_10013453_pt1 | contig 10109 bp, 7 predicted proteins | sample UN3MG_FD_202239 | JGI IMG/M metagenome (GOLD analysis project Ga0307380, IMG submission 202239) | Soil microbial communities from Risofladan, Vaasa, Finland - UN-3 | ecosystem: Environmental > Terrestrial > Soil > Coastal area > Acid sulfate soil | place: Finland: Risofladan, Vaasa | collected...
TCTAGAGTAAATAAGGCTATTCAGGAAATGCTTAATGACATAAATAAAATATTACCAATGGCAATTCCGGATAAAGAAGAAAGAGCTAAATGGATTAAAGATCTCCAGAATTTCCTTCCACCGAGAAAATAATTTTTAATATCTTTCATTTAATACTTCCCCAAACCCTTGCACCAAAAGAGCAGGGGTTTTTTATTTAAAAGAGGAAAGAACTTGATAATTTAAGTATATTTTTATTGAAAAAACTTTTTCGTTACAATGAACCTAAATAGTTATTTTTTTAATATCTCAAAATAATTTACGGTTTTTTAGTTATACTTTGTCTTAAATGATAATACTTACTTTGATATAATATATAGTTAGAATAAGAGTCGGGATATATAAATGTTACTCTATAAAGGAAATAAGCAATAAAGCACTTTAATATGTAGCACTTGGAATGTTAATTAAATCCTTTAGTTTATAGATGTTTCGTAATTCTTTTACAATTTGGTTCCAACTAGAAAACGTTAGGGGAGCTTGACATTCCAAGCCCTTTGGCATTTGCTGAAGGGCTTTTTTGTTTTTATAAATTATTTTCCAGAAAAAGAAGGATTTTTAATAAATTGTATAGTATATATAAGATAGTGACTAAAAGAAAGAAATTAAATAAGCGTATTTTTTATCTAAGTGAAATATTTATAATATCATTATACTAAAATAGGAAACTATATTATCTAAGATTTGCCATAAGAGTAACACTCTTTTTTATACCAAAAGACCCACTAAGTAACAAATCCTAACTATAATCAACTGATTTTTAATCCCTTAGCTCCAATAGATCTTTCTCGGAATACTTGTGCTTTTAGATGTTATAACTACTATACTTTTTATATTAGCAATAAGAATATCATAATTATAAAGTCTAAAAAATTAATTATGAATAGTTTAGGAGGATAAATTATGAAAATTAAATGCCCTCTATGTGATTTTGAAAATGAAGAGGGAAATAAATTTTGTATAAATTGCAACGTGCCTCTTTCTAAACAAGATTATGATGAGGATAATCCTTACATCAAAAAAAGGGAAAAGGAAGAAGAATCTTTTCAACTTATCTCAAACGAAGAAGTAAAGGCCGAAACAGAAGAGGGAAAATATAATATGAACATTAAACCGGTAGACGTTATCTTTTTAGAAAGAGTTGATGGACACAAAGTAGGCGATGAGTTTCCGAATTATTTTGAATATCAATACGGTGCAAACCCCAGTTCATTATTAGAAAAAGCGTTAACCAATAATTTTTTAATCAAATCAGATTCTATTGTAAATAACATGGAAAAAACTAAAACCAGTAAATTAAAGGAGGTATTAAAAAGGCACAACTTAAAAGTTTCAGGTAAAAAACAAGAGCTACTTGAACGTCTAATAACCAATATAAGCGAAGAAGAGCTTAAAACTGCCTTTCCAGACTCGTATTACATTTTAAACAATAAAGGGAAGAGTATAATTCAGGAAAATGAACACATTATTTATTATCATAAATCGCAACACTTAAGAAATGAAATTTCTTTAGATAAATACCATGACTTACTTAAAGATAAAACCGATGAAAGCGCAAAATATGATATAGCCCTTGAGTTACTAAAAAACAACGCAATGCAAAATAGAAATAATGGAGATTGGGGGCTATATAGAAATTCGCTTTTTTCAAAAGCCAAAGTTTATGAAGACAAACAAGACAACCAATCGGCTTTAGACCTCTATTTAACAATATGCCATATAGATTTAAGTGGTTTATCAAATGGCAATGCTTATATGCCTAGCACTATAATTTTAGCACCCGGAATCATAAGTTTGGTTAAAGAATTAACCTCTAAATTAGAACTGGATAAAAAAACTTTAAAAGAGAAATATTCCTATTATGTTGATAAACTAAAACTGCCAAAGACGAGGTTTTCTAAAGAGCAATCACTTGAATATTTGATTAGAGCGACGGAAGAAAATATTGATAAGGTAAATGAAGAACTAAGGGAAAAAACTAAGGAGGACGAAATAGAGATTTTAGAATAAATAGGATACATTCCATTTTCTTAGACAATTAATATTTTACTTTTTAATTAGATAAATAGGAAAGGGATGCTAAGTTAGTATTTCGATAACTTTTAGCAAAAAACCTATAAGATCTGTGGAGTTTTTAACTAGTTAGTTGAGGCTTTAGGTATTATTATAAATAGACGTGTTAAAAAAGGGATCATAAAAGGAAAAGCAAAATCATAAAAAAATAGAGTGTGTTAGTATTTTAATCTATATTGGAAAAAGAATACAGGACAAGAAGAGTATTTAAATATAAAAACCGATAAAAATCAGATTTACCAAAAAATAGTCATTTTAATTAGTATGAATTGAGAAACGGTGAGGAAGTTATCAAAAGATTATTTCATTACACATCATATTTAATTTCTAAAATGAATGAATTATAGAAAATTTTCCACAATACTGCGGATATAAGTGGTTAATTATGATTACTTAAACCAAAACATTGGGTATAATAGATGGATAACTATTAATAAAAACCGTTAATAAGGAGGAATAAAAAATGGCACAGTGTAAAATGTGTGGAGGGAAGGGTTTTTTTCTTTCGGTAAGTGTAAATGGTCTTTGTAAATCCTGTGAATCAATTGTTGTGATGGACATCCAGCAACGAGGACGGATTATTAATGATTGTATAAAATTAGTTAATGAATCTAAAAATATAAGTACACAGTTATCACGCTATGATCTTCTTAGGGAACACGCACAGGCTTTACTAAAGTACGAGCATAAAGGGATACCAACGATTAGTCCTTCTCCATCACAGTTTTTATCGGAATATACTACCAAACGTGATCAAATTGTTTTAGAGGGTGTTACAGCAGAAGTCGAAAAAGCCTTGACTAGGGCAGAAATTGCAACAACTCCCCGTACGAGTATTAATGAAGCTAACAAAGCGCTACTCAAAATACGAGAAGGCAAAAAAGAACTTAGTGACCAAGCAAAGCTAGATCAACTGGAGGATCGTATTCGTCATTTTTCACATGAAAAACAGCTCAATGAGTATCTCGAAGCTGCTCGTAAAGCAGAGTTTAAGGGAAAAAAGAAAAAAGCCTTAGACCAATATCAAGAAGCATTATACTTTCTTCGTAGTGATGACATAGACGACTCATTGCAAGCGGAAAAAATCGGTGAGATTGAAGCAAAGATCTTGGAGCTTTCAGATTAAATGCTCTTAATTCAAGTAAACATTGGGCAATGGCAGCAAACACGGAAAGAAAAATAGAGGTATTAACATTTTGCTTGTCAAGGGAATAATAGATAGAAGATATTTTAATTAATGAAGATTTAATTATCGTAGAAAGTAAAAAAGGATTAAAAAACTTTCAGGGGAAGCTGAGGTAAAAATAAAATGAAAATACTTCATACTGCAGACATACATTTAAGGGAATATGAAGACGATAGATGGAAAGCTCTCCAAAAGTTAATTGAAGTTGGCAAGAAGGAGAAAGTTGTAATTTTTGTGATAAGTGGAGATCTCTTTGATAAAGACGCTAATGCTGAGAATCTAAGACCTAAGATACGAAATATATTTTCAGGCAATGGATTTAAAATTGTTCTAATCCCAGGTAATCATGATTGCAATTCATATAAGAGTGGTATGTATTTTGGCGGAGATACTACTATTTTAAGTGACTTAAGCACACCTTTTGAATTCAAAGATATAAGAATATGGGGAATGCCTTTTGAAACTATAGAGGGGGAAAATATTCTTATTAAATTACACTCTCTTGCAAATAAATTAACTCCCAATAAGAAAAATATTTTGCTTTACCATGGTGAATTGCTTGATGCATTCTTTTCCAGGAAAGATTTTGGTGATGAGGGAGAAGAAAGATATATGCCAGTTAAACTTTCTTATTTTAAAGATTTAAATATTGATTATGTGCTTGCTGGCCACTTTCATTCAAAATTTGACATGTGGAAATTAGAGAACGGCGGATACTTTGTGTATCCCGGTTCACCTATTTCAATAACAAAAAGAGAAAAAGGAAAGAGAAAAGTAAATATTTTTGAGATAGGGAAGCCACCAGAGGAACAACTTCTTAATACACCATATTTTGAAGAAGTGGTGATAGAATTTAATCCATACGAAAATAAAAACCCATTAGAGATCGTAAAAGCAATTATGAATAAAATTCAGCCGGAAGCCAGGGTTATTTTAATAATTAAAGGATATATTAACAGTAAAGAGATTGAGATAAGTGAATCTGAGATTGTTAGCCAAATAAAAGAAATTATCAATGAAAAATGCATTGAAGAACGATACGAATTTAAAGATATACAAACAATATTAGAAGATGACTTATTCAAAAAATTTATAGGCAAACTTAGAGAATCTGATTACCAAGAAGAAAAAAAGAAATCGATACAGGAAATAGCGATTAAATCGATGATGGAAACAAAATAATGGAAATAAAAGAATATTCAATAACACGTTATGGTCCCTTACCAGATACAGGAAAAATTTTATTAGATAAATTTAACCTTTTTTTTGGTAAAAACGAAGATGGGAAAACGCTAACAATAGATGCCTTTGTAAAATTGTTGCTGGGAGGGAGCATGAAAGATTTCCAGAATATAAATCGAGTAGATGAAAAACCAGAAGGCTATATAATTATAGAAGACGATAATGGCAAAGAAATAAAATTATCCAGGAATAAAGATTTAACAAAAATAGTAGGCCTGACCACCTCAGAGTGTCGTAATATTTTTATCATACGGAATAGTGATTTATCCATTGCACAGGAGAGTGAATTTTATACTAATGTGACAGATCGGCTTATCGGCTTAAGAACTAAAGAAATATCTTCTATAAAAAAGAAGCTTCAGGAGCTAGGGAAATTAACACGGGCAGAAAGTGATTCTGAATTTTCTGATAAGAAGGAATTTGAGTATATCAAATCTAGAGTAAATAGCGCTTCTGAATTACTCGGGGAAATAAATATCTTAAAAGATAAAATTAAAAATGAAAAATTTGACATACTTGAAGAAGAGTCAGTCAAGTATAAGGAAGAGATAGAAGGGGTTGAACAAGAATTAGTAAATTTTGAAAATGCTAGAAAGAGAGAGAAATATGAAAAAGGAAAAGAATCTCTAGATAAACTTACCGTTACTTTAGAAAAATTTAGTAATTTAGAAATATATAATGAGAATGATAAGCAAATATGGAGAGACGGTGAGAAAGAAGTTAATAATTACAGTGAAGAAAAGAAAGGATGCTTTACCGTACTTCGGCAGAATGAAGAAGAATTTAAAGAAACAAATGGAAAATTAAGTGAGATAGAAAGAGGCTTCCAAATTTTTGAGGATAGAAAGAAAAAATTAGACAATGAAATTAGACTAGAATTGAAAAATTATGAAACTAAGAGTGGAGATTCGATCAAAAAAGAGAAAATAAATAGATATTTTACTTCAATAGGTATAATTTCTGCAATTCTATTAGGGATATCTTTACTCGGAGTTATTCTTAATGCATCATTGTTATTTTATATTTCAGCAGTATTGTTTTTAATTTTAATGGTAATTTTGGGGGTATTTAAATTTCAATTAGTTAAAGATAATGCTTGGCTAGCTAAAGAGTTCGAACTGATTAAATTAAACCTTTCAAAGTACGGATTAGATGCAAAAGATATAGGGGAAATTTTATCAAATATTCAAAAGTTCGATGAAGAATATGATAAGAAAAATAGTGAGTTGCAGTATATAAAAAGGAAGAAAGAAAATTTAGAAGAAAAAATTAATGAATTGCGAAATACAATAATTCCCAACCTAGATAAAAAGATTAAAGATGCCGGAGATAAGATAGATGAAATTAAGATAAAGTCAGGAGAAGAATCCTGTGAAAAATATACCGAGAAAATCAAATCAAAACAGGAACTTGAAAGATTAATAGATGAGCAAAAAAGTGTTTTAAAAAGTCACTTCGGAGGATATAGTGAGAAATTAGAGGAAAGTATTTCACAGTGGGGAAAGGCTATTGGGATTATTGCAGAATATAAAGAAAAATCCAAGGAAATTCAATATAGCGAAGCCGCTGTATCAGAAATGGAAGAAAAAAAACGTGATTTTGAAAAGAAGCTGAAATATATAAATGATAAGATGGAATTTCTTCAAAAGGAAATGGAGTATGTACAGCGAAAAGTAAATGAGATTCTGGGAGTAAAAGAAGAATATTTATATTGCAAGACATCAGTAGATTTAGAAGCAGTTAAAGATAGATTGCAAGGATTTATAGACAAAAATGAGAACAACAAAAATAATGTATTAAAAGCTATGAAAATTTTTGAAGAAATAGAAGTAGAAGAAAAGGAAAAAATTTCTGAGCTTTTTGGTAAAGAGAGTTTTATTTCAAAGTATTTTAATGAAATTACAGATGGTTTATATACGGAAGTTACTTTTAGGCAAGAGACGGGGGAAATTGAAGTTAAACGTATGGATGGGGAGATATTGGGAGCAGAAAAATTATCTGGTGGTGCCTATGACCAATTATATTTTTCTATTCGTCTTGCTCTTGGAGAAAAACTCCTAAAAGGTAATAAAGGATTCTTTATTATGGATGATCCATTTGTAAAAGCCGATCCTGATAGGTTAAAAAGACAGATTGATACATTGAAGAACATTACTAAATTAGGATGGCAAGTTCTTTACTTTAGTGCAAAAGGAGAAATCTATGATGCTTTAAAAGTAGATATAGAAAATGACATTGTTAACTGCATTAAACTTCAAGGTTTATTCTCAGGAAAAAATTTAATAAATTTGCAAAAACATGGAGAAGAGGGAAATTAAAGATTCACTTAAATTAATTTGAGGATTGTTTATCCATAAACTGTTAAGCGAAAAGGGTAAAGATTTAATTGAGGTGAAAAATGAAAATAAAATCACTTACAATCCATAATTTTAGATCAATAAAGGAAGCTAAATTTAGTCTAGAAGATTATGTAATACTAGTTGGAGCCAATAATGCAGGTAAATCAAATGTTCTAACAGCGTTAAGGATTTTCTATGAAGATGAAATTAAATATAATGAAATATCCGACTTTCCAAAATTTCAAACAGAAGATAATGAGAGTTGGATTGAAATAGAATACTTATTGACTAACGAAGAATTTATCAATCTGAAAGAAGAATACAAAAACTCTAACAAGGTACTAAAAGTAAGGAAATATCTTAAATCACAAGATAGAAACAGAGTAAAAACTAATCAAAGTAATATATATGGTTATGAGAATGCAATTCTTTCAGAAAATTTATTTTATGGCGCAAAAAATATTTCACAAGCTAAATTAGGCACGGTTGTTTACATTCCAGAAGTAAGTAAAACCGATGAAACTTTAAAGTTATCTGGTCCCTCGCCTTTAAGGAATGTAATTACCTTTGTCATGAAGAAGGTTGTTAAAACTAGCAAATCTTTTGAGAGTTTAAATACAGCTTTTGAGGAATTCAATAATAAGTTTAGTGAAGAAGCGTCCGAAGATGGTTTTTCACTAAACAAATTAGGGGAAGAAATAAATGATAGTTTAAAAGAGTGGGAAGTAAAATTTAACCTAAACATAAACCCCGTAGAAACCGAAGGCATAATAAAAAATCTAGTCTCACATTATGTAATAGATAAAAATTTAGATAAAGAAATAGATGTTAAATGCCTTGGTCAAGGACTCCAAAGACATTTAATTTATACTCTTCTAAAACTTTCTTCGCAATATACAGAAAATAAAACCTATGAAAAGAAAGAATTTTCTCCAGAACTCACCCTTATACTATTCGAAGAACCTGAGGCATTTTTACATCCATGTCAACAAGAATTTCTAAACACTAGTTTAGAAGAATTATCTTCTGAAAAAGGCCAACAAATTATTATATCTACTCATTCACCAATTTTTGTAAGTAAAAATATTGAGGATATTCCTACTTTAATAAAACTAAAAAGAAAAAACGGTATTACCCATATTTTTCAAGTATCAGAAGATACCCGAAAAACTATAATTGAACAAAATAATGAACTAGTACAATTTCTTCAAAGAAAATTAAACGATCCATCAATTAGTGAAAGCATAAAAGTGAAAATTAGGGGAACCTTAGGTGATACAGAGGATACTATCAGAATGGAAGAAGAGTCTATCCGTTATATGCTATGGTTAGACTCAGAACGATGCTCTGCATTTTTCGCTGATACTGTGCTTATATGTGAAGGCGCTACAGAAAAAATATTTATTGACTATCTTATAAAAAACGAATGGAAGGATATAAGAGAAAAGAGAATTTATATTTTAGACTCAATGGGGAAATATAATATTCATAGATATATGAATTTATTTAAGGAATTGGGAATATATCACTCCGTTTTAGCAGATAAAGACGAGAACAGGGATATCCAAGAATTCATTAATCAATTTATTGAAGATCAAAAAAATGAATTTACCGGATCTATTGGTTTTTTTGATAAAGATATAGAAACATTTCTTGATATTAACTCTCCACCTAATACTCGAAAAGATAAAAAGCCACTTAATTTGATGTGGCATTATTTTAAAGAAAAAATTTCCGCAGATAAAATTAATGCTTTGAAGGGGAAGGTGGAGGGATTATTACAAAGATAATAAAGCCACCGTCGTATTATATAGGACGATCTTTAGGTGTATTTTTATTGTACTTTCCTGATATTTTTAATAAATTAGGGTATGTTAAAGGAAGTAGGGATATGAGATTATTAACTAAAAAATATAAAAAGGTTAGTAAGAATAATCGTAGAGAAAATTTTTTTATTGATAGGCGCATATTTATTTACTTTTAACTTATTTAATTTTAAAGATAGTGTTTATTGTGACACAAAAGCAGGGTAAAGATTATCCTTTAGCTACTCTAATGACTGCGTACATTCTGCGGTATATTATTATAAAAATGAAACTATAACCAATTTAGCCTTAGGAGTTATTTTGATAGTTTTAGGATTATTGATAATTAAAGAAAGAAATTAAAATAATAAAATGATATTAAATAAATAGCGAAGGTGTACCAGGTTAATCATTTGGTAACTTTTTATAAGATATAAGATAGTAAAATCTACAATACCTCTCAATTGATTGTAATTACAAAGAAGTTGCAAAAATATAGATGAGATCTTTCTAGGAGTTAAAATTACGGGATAGGAGAAATAATTTTTAACAATCTTTTAAGAAGACCTCGATCTTTGTACTCCTTTTATTTTTTGTTGCTATTTTTGATTTTCCTTTAGGATTGGAAAATTTAAATACAATACGAAAAGTTCTGCCTATTGACCTTCTCGGGGACCCGGGAAGGACAAAAAATTTCGCTAAAAATAAAATTACCTGGTAACGGTGAAGCTCTTATAATTTAAGGATTTTTAGAAGGAATAAAAAAGAAAAGAGAGTGGAATTCATTGGAAAATTTAGGGGGGTGTCTAACCCTCTTTTTTTATCCAGGGAAAGCGATCCTTCCGATTTATATCAGGTTGGCCATAGGTTAACAAAAGTCAACATTTCAGTAATTGAAAAAGGTTAGTGATCCGTCAGTATAGCGTTAGTGATATAAGATAAATTAAATGAGAAAAAATGATAGTGAGATGATAGCAAAAAAAGGAATGAGTTGAACTAATAAAAGCGAAGAAAAATGTCGGTATAGGGTCGGTAAAAAAGTGATAAAAGATTGCACCAAGATCGCACCGGGACCGCACCAGGTTAACGAAATTAATGTCCCCAGGGTGTCCCCGAAAAAGCGATTATAATGGAATTTGATAAATCAAACTCAAAGTATACCAGGGGTTAGCCACAGATACACCAAAATGTTAGAAAAGGTAAGTTTTTCAGGTTGATAAAAGTTGACCTTTCTCCTAAATAATTATTTAAGTTCCCAATCTCCGTATGGGTAATTTTGCTTAATTAATTCTGTTTCGTATTCAAAAATATCGATATCTAATCCATCCATTTTTTTACAGGGAAGAACTATGTTATCGGTAATAATTCTTGCATATACTACAGCATTATCTTCGATTATCTCAGTCGGTTTATAAAACTTATCGA
>Ga0307380_10013455_pt1 | contig 10108 bp, 13 predicted proteins | sample UN3MG_FD_202239 | JGI IMG/M metagenome (GOLD analysis project Ga0307380, IMG submission 202239) | Soil microbial communities from Risofladan, Vaasa, Finland - UN-3 | ecosystem: Environmental > Terrestrial > Soil > Coastal area > Acid sulfate soil | place: Finland: Risofladan, Vaasa | collected...
AAAAGTCGCGCTTCCCTTGCCCTAGCGACTTCCATCGAATACAATAAATGCGTTCTCCGAGCCCGAGGAGCTAAGGGTAGTGGACAGGCCTAAGCCCTGCGGGCCGACAGGGTGGCGCGAGAAATCGCGTCGCCTCCCGTGTTTGGAAAGGAGAACCGAACCTGCTCCAGACACGGGGTGGGTCTTCTTGTTTTTGGGGCTCAGGGCTATGCCCCATTTGCGTGCCGTGCTGATCCCGCTCTGCGGGAGAAGCATTTTCGAGTGCCTTAGATCCTTCGTCTCCGTCAGCCGACGGACTGACGGACTCAGGATAACACGTAAGGGTTTGGCAGCGGCGAGAATCCGTCTGCCGCACTCGGACACCGCCGCTACACATCAATGCTCAAGGACAAGTTCGGCCGTCAAATTCGCGACCTGCGCATCTCGGTGACGGACCGCTGCAACTTCAGTTGCGTCTACTGCAAGTCCGCCAATCCCAAGAACTATTTCCCCCACCGCAACCTCCTCTCCTGGGACGAATTCCTTCGGCTTACTCGAGTGCTGGTGGGGCTGGGCATTCGCAAGGTGCGCGTTACGGGCGGCGAACCACTTCTGCGCGACGGGGTGGTCGAATTCATTGAACAATTGGGGAGAATGAAAGGCCTCGAAGACGTCGCGGTCACGACGAACGGTTACCTGCTGCCGGAAAAGGCCAAAGCGCTCGCGGCGTCGGGTTCGCCGCGCATTACCGTGAGCCTGGACTCGATGGACCCCGCCAAATTTGCGCGAATTACGCGCACGCCGGCTTCCTACGAGAAAGTGATGGCCGGCCTCGACGCGGCCGTGGAGGCGGGGCTGAAGCCGGTGAAAGTGAACATCGTGCTGGTGCGGGGATTCAACGACGACGAAATCGTGGAATTCTCGCGCCTGGCGCGCAACCGCGACCTCGTGGTGCGCTTCATCGAATACATGCCGCTCGACGCGGACCACACGTGGAATCGCGACCTCGTGGTTGCGGCGCGCGAGATCGTCGACACCATCAACGCGGTGCATCCGTTGGTCGAGATTCCCCGCCCCTCGCCCAGTGAGACGGCGCTCCGATACAAGTTTGCGGACGGTGAGGGGGAGATCGGCATCATCGCACCGGTTTCGATTCCGTTTTGCGGTCAGTGCAGCCGCCTTCGCGTGACGGCGGACGGGAAGCTGCGCACCTGTCTGTTCTCACTCAAGGAGCACGACGTTCGCCACCTGGTCCGCAACGGCGCCACGGATAGTGATATCGAGCGATTCTTTACCGAAGTCGTTCACCAGAAGGAGCCAGGGCACCGCATCAACGAAACCGACTTCGTGCAGCCGGACCGCACGATGGTCTATATCGGCGGTTAGTGCCGTTCCAACTATTTCGGGCTGTCAAGGCGGCCGGTCATCCGAGGCTTTCTGTTAAAGCATCGGCATCGACTGATTCACCTTATCAAGTTGGAACGGCACGGGTCGCGCCGCTGGCGGGGCGAAATGCGAGCCCCTGGCATTTGCGCTACACTGGTATTTGGGCTTTTATGGCAACCGTCGCTTTCAACCTGCTCCCGGAATCCTATGTCGAGCTTTCCGAGCGCGAGCTCGACGAGCGCATCGCCCACGCCAAGGCCGAGTTGGGCACGCGCCTCGTCATCCTGGGACACCATTACCAGCGCGACGAAGTGGTGAAATTCGCCGACTATCGAGGCGATTCGCTCAAGCTCTCGCAACTCGCTGCCCGCCGCCCGGAGGCCGAATTCATCGTCTTCTGCGGCGTGCACTTCATGGCGGAAAGCGCCGATATCCTGAGCGCCGACCATCAGGCTGTATTCCTTCCTGACCTGAACGCCGGCTGCTCGATGGCCGATATGGCCGACCTGGACCAAGTGGAGGTCTGCTGGGAAGAACTGGCGGGCGTCACGGATGCGAAGATCGTTCCCATCACCTACATCAACTCCACGGCTACCATCAAAGCATTTGTGGGGCGGAAGGGTGGGGCGGTTTGCACGTCGTCGAACGCCCGCAAGGTGATGGAGTGGGCCCTGGCGCACGGCGAGAAGGGGCTGTTTCTCCCCGACGAGCATCTGGGCCGGAACACCGCGTACCGCATGGGCATTCCGCTGGAAGAGATGGCTGTCTGGAACCCCCACGAGGAAGCGGGCGGCCTGGCGGAAGAGGAAGTGCAACGGGCACGCGTCATTCTGTGGCAGGGCCACTGCTCGGTCCACCAGCGGTTTCTGCCCGAGCACGTCGAGTGCGTGCGGAAGAAGTATCCGGGCATTCGCGTCATCGCCCACCCCGAGTGTCGCTGGGATGTCTGCGAGCTGGCGGACGAAGTGGGCTCGACGGAGCTCATCGTAAAGCGCGTGGCCGAATCACCTTCTGGAAGCCAATGGGCCGTGGGGACTGAGATTCACCTGGTCAACCGGCTTGCCAAGGAGCATCCGGACCGCCTCGTTGTTTCGCTCGAGGACTGCGGCTGCCTCTGCAGCACCATGTTTCGCATCTCTCCGCAGCACCTGTGCTGCACGCTGGAGAGTCTGCTGGCGGGCCGGACGGTGAACCGTGTCAGTGTTGACCCGGAAACCAAACGCTGGGCGCGAGTGGCGCTGGACCGGATGCTGGAGATTCGATGAGCGAAGTGTCAGTGATGAGCTGTTGTCGCCAAAGGCGGCTCCAACAAATCAGACCCCATCATGAGCGACAAATACTTTAACCGGCGCGAAGCGGAAGAGCTCCTTCCCATGATCGAGAAATGTCTCGAGCAGGCGCGCGCCTGCAAGCAGAAGGCGGAGGCCTGCGATCTCGACATCTCTCGCGCCGCGGCGAAGATCATGGTGCTGGGCGGGTCGATTCCTCCCTTCACGTCGCTTTCGCAGTTGAAATCGCAGCGGGATCGGTCCGTAGCCAAACTTCAGGAAGAAGTGAACCGGATTCAGTCGACCGGCTGCGTTGTGAAGGATTTGGAAGAAGGGCTGGTCGACTTTCCCAGCTTGATGAAGGGTGAGGAAGTCTTTCTCTGCTGGAAGCTGGGGGAAGAGCGCATCCTGTACTGGCACGGGCTCGAAGAGGGTTTCGCCGGGCGCAAACCATTGGACGACACGCCCGGTGACGCGCCGCCCAAGGGCTCGACGCCGGTCCAATAGCGCTGTCCTCGTGTTGGGGCTTTGGTGATCGGTGAAGTCAGCGTGGACCGAACTACAAAGCTCCTCGAGGCGGCGTATGGCGCGCCATGCGCAGGCAAGGGCGTCTTCAAGTTTTCGCCTGCAATCGCCAAAGTGGGTGACCTGCCGGCAGGGCTGGTGACCACACTGCCTCATCTCCCGTGGGAACAATCACCGCTGGCCATGGTCTGTGTGGGCTCGGCGTGCCGCCCGTCCGTCCGAAACCCCGAAGCCCTTGCCGAGGCGCTGGAGAGCGCGTAACGCCGATGGTCACGGGTTGCGGAAGGTTGCCGCAGGTTGTAGACTGAAAATTCAAGAGAGAACCAGCCGAAAGCGAGGTCAGGAAATGCTACCTCCGATTCGTGGCGAGTGGGTCCAAAAGCGGACCGGTGCCATCCGCACGCAGATTCACTACGCGCGCCAGGGCATCACTACCGAAGAGATGGAGTTCGTGGCGAAGCGTGAAAACCTGTCTTCGGAAACCGTGCGGGATGAAGTGGCGCGCGGGCGGATGATTATTCCCGCCAACATCCGCCACGTGGAACTCGAGCCGATGGCCATCGGCATCGCGGCAAAATGCAAAATCAACGCCAACATCGGCAACTCAGCCACCACGTCAAACATTGATGAGGAGCTGGAGAAGCTGCACACCGCCGTTCATTTCGGTGCGGATACGGCGATGGACCTTTCCACCGGCGGCGACATTCCGCGAATTCGCGAGGCCATCCTGCGCCACAGCCCGGTCCCCATCGGCACGGTTCCCATCTATGAAGCGCTCAGTTACGTGAAGCAGGTTCGCGATCTGACGCCCGAGATCATGCTGGAGGTGATCGAAAAGCAGGCCGAGCAGGGTGTGGATTACATGACCATTCACGCCGGTGTGCTGCGCGAGTTTATCCCCCTGACTCAGCACCGCATTACGGGCATCGTGAGCCGCGGCGGGGCGATTCTGGCCCAGTGGAGTGTTGAGAACAACAAGGAAAATTTCCTCTACACGCATTTCGAAGACATCTGCAAGATCTTCCAGAAATACGACGTCTCGTTCTCGCTCGGCGATGGACTGCGACCCGGCTGCCTGGCCGACGCCAGCGACGACGCCCAGTTCGCCGAGCTCAAAGTTCTGGGTGAGCTGACGCGCAAGGCCTGGGAGTACGACGTGCAGGTGATGATCGAAGGTCCGGGCCACATCCCCATGGACCAGATCAAGCTCCAGGTGGACAAGGAAATGGAGATGTGCGACGAGGCGCCATTCTACACCCTCGGCCCGCTGGTCACCGACATCGCCCCAGGTTACGACCACATCACCTCGGCCATCGGCGCGGCGATGATCGGCTGGCACGGCGCGTCCATGCTCTGCTACGTCACCCCCAAGGAGCACCTGGGCCTGCCCAACAAAGACGATGTCCGGCAGGGCATCATCGCCTACAAGATCGCCGCCCACGCCGCCGACGTCGCCCGGCACCGCCCCGGCGCCCGCGACCGCGACGACGCGCTCTCCTGCGCGCGCTTCCTCTTCGACTGGAACAAACAGTTCGAGCTCTCGCTCGATCCGGAAATGGCGCGCTCGATGCACGACGAGACGCTGCAGGATGACTACTACAAGGAAGCTGCGTTCTGCTCAATGTGCGGGCCGAAGTTTTGCTCCATGAATACCACCCAGGTGATGGAGAAACACCTCGGCCTCGACCAGAAAGAACGCGAGCAGAAGTTCGTCGAGCTCCTGACAAAAGTACAAAGTTAAGGTAGCATAAGCAGAGGGGGCCCACTTTTGCTGCTCAACGGGCAGCAGCCCATGAAGGTCGAACACATTTACAATGAGATTCAGCGAATTGACGCGCCTCCTCGAACGCGAGGGATTTCGCTTGGTCAGGGAAAAGGGGTCGATTCGTTACTACAGCAAACCCGGTATCGAACGCCTCATTCGGATCGATTACCACGGGTCTAAGGAAGTACCAACCGGAACCTGCGCTGCCATTCTCAAGGCTGCCGGACTTAAAGGTCGGACAACCAATGATTGATCTCAAGTATTCTCTGGTCATCGAAGCCACTGAAGACCCCAGTTTCTTTGGGTTCTTTTCGCCCGACCTGGAAGGTTTCACAGGCGTTGGCAACTCCGTCGAGGATTGCCTTTACAAAGCGCGGTGGGGCATGGAGGAGCACGTGGCCTTGCTGCGCGAGCAAGGTCTGCCGGTTCCCCCGTCGTCAAAGAACCCGAAGGTCACAATCCAGAATTCCAGGGCAGTTGGTACCGTCTCCAGTTAGCTCAAGCAATTAGCTCCAAAGCAGGTTGATGTGGCTCCCCGGCGAATCCTAGGGCGGGCCCGAGTGCCGCCAATGAAGCAAGATGAAAAGCAACAGCGACTGCGCGAAGAGTTCAACCGCTGGGCGGAAGATGGGCGCGGCGATGACCTCGAGGAGCACCACCGCCCCATCGTCGAGCCGACGCTCGCCCTCATGGACCTTCAGCCAACGGACCGTGTTCTCGACGTCGGCTGTGGCACCGGTTGGCTGTGTCGGATGCTGGCGCGTCTCGTGCCCGAGGGGCGCGTGGTAGGCATCGACGTCTCGGACCAGATGGTGCAGCGTGCACGGGCGGCGAGCTCCGCCTTCCCCAATGTCGAGTTTCTTGCCGGTGGCGCCGATCAGATCCCCTGGCAGGATAGCTTCTTCACCAAGGTCATTTCGGTGGAATCGGCCTACTACTGGCCGGACCCGGCGGCGGGCATCCGCGAGATTCATCGAGTCCTCGCGTCGGGCGGCACAGCGTGGGTTCTCATCAACTACTATCTCGAGAACTCCTACGCGCACCACTGGGGTTCGCAACTCGCCGTGCCGACGCACCTGCTCGCCACCGACCAGTGGTTGCAACTTCTCCGTCAGGCCGGGTTCGTGAACGTCGCGTACCGACGCATACCCGACCTGTCGCCCACGCCAGAGATCTACACCGGCGCTGCGTTCAGGGATGCCGAGCAGATGCGCAGATTCAAAGAAACCGGTGCGCTGCTCGTCAACGGCACGAAACCACCCGCTGACGAGCGTTAACCCGCCGCGGTGTGATGCGTTGACGATGCTTGCAAGCGGCAGGTCTTCCGGAGTTATAATAAACACTGAGGATTGGGGCATCGAAGACACGGCTCTTTTTCGCCGCGAGGCCAAGAGGTTGACGAATGGGTTACATCGAGAACCGGTACGAAAAGAATTTCATCATCTCCACCGTCGATTACGTCTTCAACTGGGCGCGCAAATCGGCGCTGTGGCCGCTGACCTTCGGACTGGCGTGTTGCGCCATCGAGATGATTGCCACCACAACCTCGCGCTTCGACATGGCGCGCTTCGGGGCGGAGGTCTTCCGCCCCAGCCCGCGACAGGCGGACCTGATGATCGTGGCCGGGACCGTGGCGCTGAAGATGGCGCCGGCGATCCAGCGCATCTGGGCGCAGATGCCGGAACCCAAGTGGTGCATCTCCATGGGAGCGTGCTCAAGCGTGGGCGGTCCTTTCAACACCTACGCCGTCCTTCAGGGTGTCGACAAAATCGTGCCCGTGGACGTTTACATCGTCGGCTGTCCCCCCCGCCCCGAAAATCTCTTTTACGGCCTGTTAAAACTCCAGGAAAAAATCGACACCATGAGCCTGGCCAAGCGACCGACCGAAACCCGTCTGGATGAAAGCATGATCGAAGAATTCAAGCAGACGATTCGCATCGGCAAGGTCGGGACGCCGGAACTGGTTCAGATCGGCTGAAATTTCCGGGCGCCCTCGCGCTCCTGAAGCCGCGATCAATGCCGGCTCACGGAAGAAGAGATCATGGCCGATTTCATCAAAGTCGCCAGCCTCAACGAACTCGAGAAGGGCGCGAGCAAGGCCGTCGAGGTCAACGGAAAGACTATCGCCATCTTCAACGTGGAGGGCACGGTCTACGCGCTCGACAATACCTGCTTGCATCGCGGTGGGCCGCTCGGCGAAGGGATACTCGAAGGCGACGTGGTCACTTGCCCCTGGCATATGTGGCAGTACAACGTCCGCACGGGCGAGAAGGTCGAGACCCCTTCCGTGAAGGTTGCGACCTACCCTGTGCAGGTAGAGGGGAACGATATCAAGGTCGCCGTGTAGTCAGTTGTCAGTAGTCAGTGGTCTGTAGCCACTAATCCGTGGTCAGTTGTTATTTCTCCGACATCCCCTGAATCAGGACTCGCCGCGCATCTTTCTCATTTGATCCTGTGGTTTCACACACGCCACTGAAGTGTCGATGGCGTTTGGTCTCCCTCTGTTTGGAGCTTTCCTCACGCGCCGGACTTCCTCCCCTCTTGACAAATAGTGACGGACAAACGACAACTGATCGATGCCCGAACTGCCCGAAGTCGAAACCGTTCTGCGCGGTCTTGCGGCGCACGCCCTGGGGCGACGCATCGCGGCGGTGGAGATTCGCCACGCGGGAGTCATCATCGGATCGGCTGACGAGTTTGCCGCCACCGTGACAGGAGGATTGATCCGTCGCCTCGACCGCAAAGGGAAGGCGCTGGCCATCGAACTTGCACGCCAAAACGGCGGCCCGCCGCGCTTTCTCCTGCTCCGGCTGGGCATGACCGGTCAATTCGTGGTGGCGCGTCGCGACGCGCCGCTCCTGCCTCACACCCACGTGCTCTTGTCCCTCGACGACGGCGCCGACGAGCTGCGATATCGCGACACGCGCCGCTTCGGCCGGCTGCGCTGCTGCACGGCAGACGAACTCGAAGCGATCTTCGGCCGTCTTGGCCCCGACGCCCAGCAGATCGACGAAGCTCAGTTCCTCGCAGCCCTCAAGAACCGGCGAGGAGCGATCAAGAGCTGGCTGATGAACCAGCAATTCCTTTCCGGGCTTGGGAATATCTACGCGGACGAGGCGCTCTTCCTGGCGCGTGTTCATCCCCTCACTCCGGCGGGCCGGCTTGTTTCCGACGCCGCGCGCCGCCTATATCGCGCCGTCAGGAAAGTCCTCGACCATGCGGTGGCGCTGCAGGGCACAAGCTTCCGCGACTACATCGATATCGAAGGCCGTCCGGGAAATTTTCTGCCGCGGCTTCGCGTCTATCAGCGAACCGGCGAGCCTTGCCGCCGTTGCCGCCGGCCGATTCGCCGCCTGATTGTGGCGGGCCGCAGCACGCATTACTGCCCTCGATGCCAGCCGCGCCGGGTGGCGGTGATGCGCGGGCCGCGATAGGATCGCACCCCGGCAGCGGGACTGCGAAACGACCCGATCCCCACGGCTCGAACGCGCTTGCTGGTTTCAGGGTAAATACCGCATAATGACGAGAATGGCCATTATCGAAAACAAGAAGATCTACCGCATCGCCGTCGACGACATCAAGAAGCAGTCCACGAGCTGGCTGAAGGGCGTCAAAAACGTCCTGGCAAAGATCAAGGAATCCGGCGAAGAGGTGCCCGACTTCGAAACGATCTCGAACGAGGTCAACCAGGAACTCGAAAAACGCCTGTCAGCCGGCGCCACGCCCGACACCAAGGTCACCCAGACCGAACCCGAGAAAATGCGCGACGTCCGCTAGGCAACTATTCAACGTAATTCGGTGAGGAGCGGCCTCGACGATTCTGCAAAGATCCTGGGATCCGACCCCTGGTTCATTAAGTTGGAACAGCGCCAGGCCCGGTGCGGCCCGCAGTGTCCCGCAGAGCGCGATGAAGACATCGGCGCTGCAGGCTGGGAGTCCCCTTGCCTCGTTGCACGCGAAGCTGCAAAGCAAGTTCGCACCCTGCATCCTGGACCTTTCTAGAGAACGCGACCATAGCGTTTACTTGCGACTGTCGGTCGTGGTAGGCTTTGACCGTGAAGAACCAGAAGGGAAAAGTGTACGAATACACTGCATTCTTCGAAGCCAATGAACACGGTGGCTACACGGTTGTTGTACCCACCCTGCCTGGCCTGGTCACCGAAGGGAAGAGCCTGGAGCACGCGCGCCGCATGGCCAAGGACGCCGTGCGCTGCTACATCGAAGGCCTGAAGAAGGCAAAGGAGAGAATCCCCCTCGAGGGAGAAACCGCGCAGCTTAGGCTTGCCGTGCGTGCCTAATGGCGAGGCTGCCCCGCATCACCGCCAAGAAAGTCCTGAGAGCTCTCTTGAAAGCGGGCTTTTACATTCATCACCAGACCGGAAGCCACGTCAATCTGCGTCACCATACGAGACTCCACCTTCACGTGGTTATCCCCCGACACGGTGGCGACCTGGCGCCCAAAACGCTCAAGTCCATCATCGCCCAAGCCGAATCAAGCGTCGAGGAATTCTCACAATTGATGTCGTAGCAGTGGGCGGATACCGCTGTGGAACACGCAACCACCTATGACCCGATGATTCAACCGTTCAGTTTCTCGGCCCCTGATCTCTGACCCCTGACATCTGCTTTGCTGTTTTGATACACGACACCCAGGTAACCCAGACCGAACCCGAGAAAATGCGCGACGTCCGCTAGGCTGGCCTGGCGTCACATTCTCCTTCATTCGGCAGGGGTTTTGATATAATCGCCGCCGCACTCGACCGGGCGGCGTTCGGGAGAGGCGGTGGTTCCTGCCCCAATTCCCACCGGAGCGTCGCCGTGTCTCAGGTTTCTCACTTCGATGCTTTTCAAAACTTTCAGCGCCGCCACCTATGGAATCGATGCCTACTTGGTTGAGGTGGAAGTCGATATCTCGGCGGGCAACGGAATCTTCATGACCGTCGGTTTGCCCGACGCCGCGGTGCGCGAAAGCCGCGAGCGCATCAAGAGCGCCATCAAGAACTGCGGCCTGGAATTCCCCTTTCAAAACATCACGGTGAACCTGGCGCCCGCCGACGTGAAGAAGGAAGGGTCCGGCTTCGACCTGCCCATCGCCCTGGGAATTCTCGGCACCACCGGCATCCTTCTCAAACCCGATTTGAAACCCTACTTGTTTCTGGGCGAGCTCTCGCTCGACGGCGGCCTG
>Ga0307380_10013456_pt1 | contig 10108 bp, 8 predicted proteins | sample UN3MG_FD_202239 | JGI IMG/M metagenome (GOLD analysis project Ga0307380, IMG submission 202239) | Soil microbial communities from Risofladan, Vaasa, Finland - UN-3 | ecosystem: Environmental > Terrestrial > Soil > Coastal area > Acid sulfate soil | place: Finland: Risofladan, Vaasa | collected...
ACGCCATATTTTTGTTGAATCAGGATATTCTAAACTTAAGCGAGAATGATTTTTATACATATTTATCATACACCGTTTTAATTATTTAGTATTTAAAATTAGGTAATTCACAATAAGATTTTCCAGAGTAATAATAAATGAGATTCAAGTTAATTATCATATTGTCTTTTTCTTAACTCTATATCTTCATCTGCTTGTTTTTTCTCATATAAAATAAGTTTATCGAGATGTTCTTCATATTTTTTTATAAATAGTTGAATTGCTTTATTTTTATCTTTTTTCCAGACTTGAATCTCCTCTTTTTTCTTTTTAAATCCTTCTACAAATCCATATTCACCGGATACTACTCCCATTTGAGAGAGAACAATAAATATTTCATTGTGATAATCATCGTTTTCAGGATATTGTTTTATTAATTCTTTACACACCTTGTGTAAAAATTCTTCTCCTTTATAAGCACGGAGAATGTTAAATACTATCCTAATATTTTTATCGTTTTTGGATTTAACTAATTTAATTAATTCTTCCTCAAGGATTTTATTGAAAGCTGGGAAAATTGCTTCAATTAACCGGCTTCCTTCCCAATGAAGAAAAGAATCTTTTTTCTTAAACCATTTTAATATTTCCGGAACGACAATTTCTGCATTTTCACTAAGAGGTTTGTTCATTTGGTGTAATTTATAAGGAATTGCATCATAATAATCTTCTCGGTTTTTGTTTTTCTGAATTAAAAATCTTTTATAGAAAAAATCGATTATTTTTTGGGGATAATTTTCAGCAATCTGTGTGAGAGCCTCCTCAGTAGGATATTTATTATCCGGAAGATGCAATAAATTTTTAAAAATAACATCAACATTGGCATTTGTTAATGATTTTAAAATTGAACCTCTACTGTACCATTCATTATAAACCCAATTCCAATTTTTATTTTTCGTTAATTCCTTGATGGAATTGATAAATAAATTTTTGATATTTTTGTTTTTTGGATAATTTGTTACAATCGACTGAATAATATTGTTAAAAGCATTATTTTGAATATCTTTATCCTTTATTTTTTTTGCCTGATTAAAAATATTATTGACCAATGGCTTATCTATTTCTTCAACATAATAAAAAACAAGGGCACATTGAGAAAGATGCTTACCTTCGTTAACCCACTTAGAAATCAATTTCTTTGCTGTTTGTTTTAAACTACTTTTCCAAATTCCAGCGATTAAATGAGTGATAAACGGTCCCAGTTTTGCCTCATTATTTATTAGTAGTGTATATGCAATTTCAGGTTTTTGTTTTCCTAATTCATTAAGAAAAAAATTAAAGTGCCAAAATTTTCCTTGGTCTTCGGGAAAAGAATAGTTTTTTATAACTGATAATATTTTTCGTTCCCAATCCTTATAATTTTTCTCTGAAATATCATTAATAAACTCTTGCATTTTTGCTTTTCTTCTTATCTCTTTTTCCTTCCAATCTACTTTTTCTGGCTCTACTCTCTCTATATCCGTTTCATAATAATGATAACCAACGAATGTTTTAAATATATCATATTCCTTTTTAGAGTCTATCAAGGATTGTAATTCCTTAATTCGAGGTACTTTGTTTGCATCTAATCTTTGAGTTAGCCAATATGTATCCTCTTCTACATCTTTAACAATTGCATTATCAGCATTGGGAATAATTGAAATGAGGTAATCAATTAAAGCATTAGTATTATCTAATACCATTTTCTCCATATCTTTGTCATAACCGCCTCGATCCGGAAGCCTAGCTACTCCTTGAAGTGTTTGTATGATTTTTTGCTTCTGTTTTATATCCTTAACAAGGAAATAGAACTTTTTAAGTAATACAACTGTCCTTTCTCTAATCTCTTTTAAGTTATTACTTACTTTTAATGCTCCAAATTGAAAGGCAACGGTTTCATAATCTTTCTTTGAAATCCCTTCAAAAGATGGTTTTAATAATTCATTTGTAATATCCAGTAAAGCACTAAAATATAGCATTAATTTTCCATCATCCCATTTTTCAAATTCATTAATTAAAAATATCTGAGGTTTGTAATCGATTTTTTTGAGAACGTAAAGATTATAACTTGCAATGTTTTTTAAAACTTCTTTCGCTTTCGATTGTATTGATTTTTCTTTATTCACCGAAAGCTTAATAAGAAGAGCAAAGACAGTCTTTGGTTCTAAATAGCGGATTATATCAAGTAGTTCTATGCATTTTATTATAAGTTCATTGTGTGATTTGCCTTTAACTTCGCCCCATCCCTTAACCATTCTGGTTTCAGATTTTAATGGATTTTTATAATTAATTATTGATTTAATAATTTTTAAAGCATCATTTGGAACGAGATAAATATATTCTTCCAGTAGTTCAAGGTTAATATAAATGTCATCATTGTTTTTAAATCTAGGCAAATAATCTTTAAAATCACTTATCAATGATCTAAAATAATTTTTAACCTTCGGCTTTTTAATTTTACTTAATTGTGCCAACATAACTTTTTTGTCTTTCACTATTTTTAAATATTGATCTAACCTTGAAAAGTCCAATAATCCACTATCAAGCAAATGAGATAAAGATTCAATTCCAAGCCGCTCATTTTCAAGAAGAAAATAATTAACAGTTCTACTTACTACTTGATAATCTTCTAGATACTCAATAATTGTTTGAGATTCGCTTTCTTTTATTTTTAGTAATTGAGAAAATAATTTCGATAATACATCTTTTTTAACTTTCCTAAGAAGAAAAAGTAATCCCAAACAGGATGTTATATTTAATTCAAACTTTTCAGTTAATTTATTAAGCCCATTACTTACTTTTTCGTAATCATCTTCTTTTGCATATTTTGACCATTGAGCACTTAACTCTATTGAATTATTCTTTATCTCATTAAGTGTTAAATTAAAGTTTCTACCTCTTTTGTCTTTTTTTAAACCAAGCATGCTTTTTATTTTTTTATCAATATAGATCCAATATGTTCTTTGACTATCAATACCTACAACAAAAAATATTGTGGGTACATTAGTATCAACTAAATAATTTATTATTTTTCGTGGACAGTAATATTTTTCCGGATTTTTAATCTTTTGATGACTCTTTAACTGATAGTGTAGATATTTATTTAGGTAGTTACGGTTACCATCTCTTAATCTTATTTGCCCATCTATATCTGGATATTTATCCTTACCGCTTCTTATTGAAAAATCAATTAGAAGAAAATAATTTTTATCTAATTTGTTTAAAAAAATATCCCGTCCTTTTTCTTCTATTATATCTTGTATTGTATATTTAGACATGATCTAAAACTCTCATATTTTTTTATTTTTTTAAACCTTTCCTTTTTATTGAATTTCCGCTATTTTGAATTACTCACTAAACTATAATTCTATTTTAATACTTCGCTAAATTATTTAAAAATCCTTCTTTTTTATTACAAAACCTAATCACTTATATTTTTATAAACAAACTTCATCCTCAATTTTATTGATCTCATCCTGATTGATACCAATATACCTTTTAGTTACAATACTACTCCGATGGCCTAGCTTTTCAGAGATCTGTTCAATGGTAATGCCCTTTTTTCTTGCCTGATAACCCCAGGTCTTTCTTAATGTATGCGTACCTATTCTTTTACTATCAAGCCCTACTTCTTTACACCAGTTCTTGATCATCTGCCATACCCTAATACGATCCAGTTTTTGATTAGATCTATAAGAAGTAAATAAATAATTATCCGGATCAGTAACATTCGCTTTCTTAAAATAGTAATCTAGAGCTTCTTTTACTGCCCTATTGATCTTGATCTTTTTTTCTTTCTTTGTCTTCTGTTCCCTTAAATGAAGATACTCAACGATTTCGCCCTTTTTATTTAATATATCTTTTACTTTAAGAGAAAGAAGATCGTTAATCCGCAAGGCAAAATTAATACCCATCGTAAATAGCAGATAATCCCGGGGATTCGATTGCTCTTTTAGGATCCTTTTGATAGCCAGTATCTTCTGAATGTCTCTGATTGGTTCTACGGTATTCATTTTATCATCTCCTAACATTATACTATTTTTTATATAATACCATATATGTTATGTTATTTCAAGTTATTATTAGGAGATATTTTATTATATGTGCTAAAAAGACTATTATTAAAGGATTATATGACATATAAAGCTTACTTATATTACTATACACAAGACACATTATGTTATGTCATTATAATAAAACAATGCGCTTTTCTTTTATAATATTTCAACATTAATTCGCTAAGAAAATATTTTATATAGAGAAATAAGCTATTCAAGTTTATCCATCTGCATTTGTCCATTTATTAATTAATCTTTTATTTCCCCTGGCGCTTGGACAAAGACCTTTAGTTTTACAACATCAGGCATCTTGATCTCTTGATCTATTTCAGTTTTATTAGATACAAGCTTATTATTGATAGTTGCCATTAGTCTTGAATCATTCCAGGCGGACTCTATGCAATGCTCCCACCAATCTTTATTTTTTTTGGTACTAACTTTATCAATTGCTTGGCGCAGTTTATCAGTTTCGGTCCTGTTTCTTTTACAGCGGCTGATTGTATTTCCTTTAACAAATTTTCCCTTACTATCAAAGTTTCTATCATCGTTATTTTTACTCACCGTTAATTTATCGTTATTATCGTTCATTGGCTTTACTACCTTTCATTAAATTTATTTGTAAATTTAAATCTTCTTTCTTAATTACTGACTTTCTTTCATTTTTCCACGCCTATAGGTCTTTCAATAATATTTATTTTTCCGTAGTAATTCCCTCAATAATTTCTTTCACTCCTTTCCCACCTTTCCACCAGCAGGATTTAGGATCAGAATTAAACGGAATTGTTAAGTCCCCACCCGGTGAAATATTGGGAGCTGATTTTAAGTTGTGAATATCTTCTCTTTTATCCTCTTCAGCATTGCTTGCCTTATTGCCCAATTCTTCTGATATATCCTGTAAATTGTTTATACTATTGGCTTCTACATCCAATGAATTGGGCAAGTTGGATTTTCCATCTTTTGCCCCATTGCCTAATTCACTTCCTGTTTCCTCATTTTTTTGGGTATCATTGGGCAATTGGGCATGATTGGGCAAATGGGTATTGCCTGATTCTAACTCCAACGAGGATAAGCATTTAGACCACGAGGGAAGGGAATTGGGCAATAAGGCAAGAGAAGAAAGTAAAGTATATCTGCTTCCAGCTCCTTTTGTGCCATTCCATTCAATCAATCCTAATCCTTCAAATGTTTTCAGGTAATTTCTTACCGTCTTGTATGATGATGTATTCTCCCCCAGTTTTTCATACAATTGTTTCGGGGAAAATTCGACGTCAGTAAATTCATCCTCAATGATTTTTAAGACTAGCTCTTGTCTAGGGGAGATATCTTTTAAACTTTGGATCAATACCTTTTCAGCGAGAGGAAGAATGACTTTCAAATCTTCAAGAGAAGCAATGACATGATCTTCTTTAATTTCCCGCTGATACTGATGCAACAGGGCATTGGATCTAATCAGGGATAAAAATCTTTTAAAATCCCTTCTTGCCCTTATTTTTTTCTTGGGGAAGCTTTCTACCAGATCCTCAGCGTAGGGGATATGAACTTCCAGAGGTTTTAATAACTTTTGAGCACACCGCCATATCCTGGCCTCCTTTTCTGCTTCCTTTTTGTCTATGTCCCGCGCTTCTGCCCTTAGGATCAGTTCGGTCTGTTTTTCAGATTCATCCATATACAGGTCAAATACCCGGGTCTGATTTTCATCGTGGACCTGGTCCTTGATGGTGGTTTCTACGTAGACCATTCCTTTGGCCGGGATTCTTTTTTCAGTGGTTTCAAAATCATTGGTAGCATCATTCTTAATGGGAAGAAAGATAGAGATCTCCCCTTCGGAAATAGTAGTCCGGATGGAATAATCAGCCTGTTCTGCTCCGTGACGTTCCTGGATAAACAGTATTTTGTGAGATAGATCTAACTTGGAATGGACCAGAGCTTTGGAAGTGATAAAGCTAAACTGCAGAATATCTTCTTTGGGGAAAAGATTGAGGACTGACTGCACCAGGGTGCTCTTTCCGCTGGCACTGGCTCCTTTTGTGATGCAAGAAATAGCATTATCAGACAGCCTTGAAGTAAAACTAAAATAGAGGATCTTTTTGTTTATCTCTTCCCCAACATACCCGGAAACCTCGGTTACTTGTATCATCTGTTCTAAAATATCCGAACTTTTCAACAATTCTTCTGCTTGGCTTTTCTCTTCTTGAGTGAACTCTTCCGAATGAACTTCCAGTTTATTTTCCGGCGTATTTTTTATGCTGAGTTCGTCTCTGAGTGCCTGGATAGGAATTTCTATGTTCTTCGCAATCTTTTTTAATATCTTTTCCTGCTCAATTTTAGACTTTACTAGCCGAACTTCTTGAATAATTAATCCATTTGGTGTGCCATCAATAAGATGCTGTTCAAAAGTGGATTGAGATTTATCAATCAGCTTTTGAAATTCATGCTTACCATAAGTTAACAAATAATCATCTAAACCGTTCTTCTCTCCGTTTTGCTTTTCCGGGAATCTGATTGAAAAAGGAATTGCACCACGGTTAATTAAAGTGACAGCTAATCTCAATTCAGCATGCCTTACGCTGTGTTTGCGGATAATATCCGAATCAAAAGCGATATAACATCTCCGATATTTTAGGTTTAGATTTTCCAGTTGAGGGAGGAAATCATTGTCTGAGCTTTTAAAACTCCATACTCCGGATAAACCGATGGCTAAAAATCCTTCCTTGATTGCCTTAACCGCTTTCTTTTCTCCTTCTGTAAAAATAATGGGATGATCCGGGTTATATTCTTGGGCAATATCATTTACTTCTTTGGTAATGTAAGGATGGTTATTGGATCCCCTGGGGGATAAATATTTAACGCCATCAATGGGATATCTTAATTTTAGACGCAAATACCCCTTCTGCAATGGATATGGAATAAAATAACCTTCGGCATCGATTATTGATTGATTTTTAAATCTTTTAAAGCCAATTATATTTTCAAGCTGCCCTTCGCTCTCTAAAGGTATTATTGGAAAATATTCTTTATCTAATCCAGATTTCTCTAAATCTTTTTTTATCCAATCAAAATTAATAGTGGTTGCCTTCTTTCTTATTTTATTTTGGAAAAAACATCACTTATAAAAATTATCTTGTCCTAAGGTATTGAATTAATTAGGCATTTTTTATTTTGCATTATTTAGAATTTTAATATCAGCATCAACTTCTCTATCATCATTTTTTGCTTGGGTTTGAAGATATTCTCGAACGATAATACGGGCAAGCACTCGAAACCCTTCGCGAATATTGTTATTTAGTTTTCTTTCTTTAATACCATCAACATCCATTAGCTTATCTCTTTTATTTCAAATAAATCATCAAATTTGTGCTCAGGTAGTTTTTCCATAATTCGTTCGCGTAATTTAGGGGAGGGATTCCTTGAGCCGTCCATTAATTGAGACATATACCCACTACTTATCTCTAACTTATAGGCAAACCAGTTTTGAGATTTATTTTTTCTTACCAGGATTTTTTTTACTTCTTTGTTTCGTATATATATTTTCATCTTCCACCTCATACACTACTATATGTTAGTGTTTATTGCTTACATATTATAATATCATTTATGCTAAATATTGTCAAATTTACGCAAGCAACTTTCACTTGCATTTATTAGCATAATATGTTAATATTATTTTAAAAGGAGGTATAGAGGATGAAAAAAGAAATAAAAGAACCATTCCCATTAGGTAATTTCTTAAAAGAATTGCGTACGCGTAAAGGAGTAAGCTTAAAAAATGTGGAAGAAGCAACCGGTATTTCAAATGCTTATCTCTCGCAACTGGAAACCGGTGCGCGTAGGCGTATTCCTACTTCAAAACGGCTAAATGCACTGGCTGATTACTATAATGTTTCCATTCAACAATTATTGCAAAAAGCCGGATATTATAAAAAGATTAGTTTAAAAGAAACGGAAGAAGAAAAAATTAAAAAGAGTTTTTTGCAAGCTATCGGTGATCCGGATTTTAAGTACGGTGTGCGTCTTAAAAATAAAAATGATTTGGATTATATGCGTTTTGTTAATGAAATATATGAAGAATTGACCCAAAAAAATGAAACCTTGTCTTCTATTCTTTTTGGCATTCGGTTATATGAAATTATTTTGAAGAGTAAAAAGAAAGATGAATACTTAGAGTTTGAATCTTCAATGATTAAAGAGATTAAAAACTTCATAGAAGATAAACAAGCTAATAAAGACACGGTGCTCTTTCCTCTTAAAATGACTGACGAGATACAGGAAATAATTGATAGATACTATAACTATGAAAGAAAATAATTATAAAATATTTGATGGATTGAATAAATGATACTTATCTTTTTAAAACCAAACCAATGCCAAAATATAGCTATTATATCCGTGCCATAACTTAATTTCGAAAATATTATTTTTAAAAAAATGATAATATTCATCTTAATTATTGCCTGTTAGTAGGAATAACTCTCACAAGAATTTCGCATTTATTTTAATCTGCTATATTAGTGATTGTACTGTATTAATCTAATTAAAAGGGGAAATTTGAATGAAAGTAGCTCTATATGCAAGAGTATCTTCGGAAAAGCAAGCGGAAAAAGATCTATCTATTTCATCACAATTGAAGGCAATGCGCAAATATACTTATGAGCATAATTGGGATATCTATAAGGAATTTGTTGATGAAGCAGAAAGCGCACGTACTGCAAATAGACCCTCTTTTCAAAATATGATCTCTACCGCTAAACAAAAACCTAAATTATTTGATGCTATTCTTGTTTGGAAACTCTCTCGTTTTGCCCGCAATAGGGAAGATTCTATCATATATAAAGCTCTTCTGAGAAGAAGGGGGATCTCGGTTATCTCCATCAATGAAAAACTAGATGACTCACCTTCAGGGATAATGCTAGAAGGAATAATTGAAGTAATGGATGAATTTTACTCTGCAAATCTTGCTCAAGATACAATGAGAGGTTTAAAAGAAAATGCATCTAGAGGATTTCGGAATGGCGGAGTTCCCCCTATGGGATATAAAACAAAAAAGGTTGTAATTGGTGCAAATAAAAAAAGTATTTTAGAGGTAGATGAAATTTTTTCTCCGATTATTCAACGAATCTTTAAAATGTTTATTAGTGGTATGGGAGCTAAAGAAATTGTAAATGACTTTAACAAGGAAGGTATTAAAACTAATAAAGGTAAAATTTGGAGTAAAAATGTTATTTATTATATTCTTAAAAACGAAGTATACACAGGAACTTTGGTTTGGAATCGACAAAGTAAAAATCAATATAAAATATATTCGAGCAATAATAAAGAAGTGATAAGAATTAAAAACACTTACTCCGCTCTTATTGATCAAAAAACTTTCTATAGAGTACAATCTCTTCTAAAAGAAAGAAGCCCAAAAATAACTCCTCCTAGAACAACTAGTAGCAAATATCTATTAAGTGGATTGCTTTTTTGTGGTAAGTGTGGTTCTAAAATGGTTGGATGTGCCGCTAAATCTTCACAATATTTTTATTATGCTTGTAGTAACTATTGCATGAAAGGGAAATATATTTGTAATGCTAGACTTCTTAATAAAAACAGATTAGAAACTTTCATTATAAATAGAATTAAGGCAAATATTTTAACAAAGAAAAATTTAGAAGAATTAGTAAAACTTACCAATAAAGAGCTAGTCCAGAATAAAACAGAATATAAGAATCAATTGGATGTATTAGATGGACAATTGACGGATCTAATAAAAAGGCGTGACAAACTTTATAATGCCTTAGAAACTGGAAAATTAGATATTGAATATTTGGCTCCAAGGATAAAGGAATTAAAATCTCAAATAGATATTCTAAAAGAAAAAAGAATGGAAATAATTGAGAATATTAAAACAACTGAAATAAAAACCCTAAAATCAAGCGAAATAAAGGAATATGTATCTGATTTAAAAAATTTATTGAGCAATGGTACTATAATCGAACAAAAATCTTTTATCAAATCTTTTATAAAACGTATTGAAATAAATTTGCCAAAAGTAATTA
>Ga0307380_10013458_pt1 | contig 10107 bp, 8 predicted proteins | sample UN3MG_FD_202239 | JGI IMG/M metagenome (GOLD analysis project Ga0307380, IMG submission 202239) | Soil microbial communities from Risofladan, Vaasa, Finland - UN-3 | ecosystem: Environmental > Terrestrial > Soil > Coastal area > Acid sulfate soil | place: Finland: Risofladan, Vaasa | collected...
CCTCCACGGTGTGCGAGATCTGAAGTCGTCCGAAATGATGAACTTCAAGGAAACGCAGGATTTGGCGAAAAACTTCGGCATACAGACGCCTAATACGCATGAGTTCAAGAGTTTCGAGGAACTAGCCGATTTCCAGAAGAATACCAAGGAAGACCTCGAGGGCTTCGTATTACGATTCCAGGATGGCTCAATGATAAAGGCTAAGACGGAATCCTACTTCGCTAAGCTCAAAGGATTGAAGGCTTTGTCATACAAAGTCATTGGTGAGTCTATTCTAAATGGCGAGGACTGGAACAAGTTCAAATACGAAAGAATAAAATCTGAAGAGCTATTCGATGTGGCCGATAAATATAGGTCAGATGTCATAAAGCAAAGTGATACGTTCAACCGTTTCTTGACAGGATTTGCCGATAAGATTATTGCTGCTTCCGGTTGGGAAAAATACGGTCCGCAAGAGAAGATGCAGGTTCAAACTGAGTTCAACTGGGCTTATCAGCAGGGCGTGAAGGATGGCTCCATCGATGCTAAACGATTCAAGCCCGAAGACTTCCGCATGACTATCAACTATCTAATCAATGCACGAATGAAGAACGAACAGAAAGACGTAGATGGCTATAATAAGAAGCTATTGGGACTTACTGTAGACGCTCTCAAGACAGGTAGTTGGATGGGCAGTAAACTGAATGAACTTGAACGCTCATACACAGTGATGACGTTGCTCAAGGATTTTGGTGGAGCTCTTGGTGGTGTTGGTAGTGCTACAGGGGGAGAGACCTCGATGGGCGGTCTGGGTGATTTATCATCCGACAAGGGATTCGTCGTTGAAATGGATCCTAAAGAGAAAGAGAAGAGGAAGAAACAGGGGCTATGGCCGTAATAGATCACCTAAAATGCGGAAGAGTCATCGTATTCAACTCAATGTTGTTCAGACTACGATGGGCTTTCTGCATAGACTTCAATAGAGATGAACAAATAATTTATAGAGGGCTTGGCGGACTTAGAACAATTGATAAACCTACTTTCCTTGGCTTTGCAAGGATTGTTGATGTATTTGACTACATAGATAGAGAGCTGACAATGGATGAGGTCTTTCGTCTAAAGACAGCTCATAGAACTAGTGCTCCAAAACTAAGCAAGACAGTCGAAGAATACGTTGAAAAGATTTATGAAAAGGCTGGAATAAAAATATTTATCAACCCCGAGGGATGGGCTCATGAAGATATTACTAAATAATGTAAGCTTTGTCAGGAAGGCACAGTCGTATGGTGTGCCTAAGACTCAGCAAGTCAAGGGAACTTCGGCTAAGACTACTCTTGGCTTAGAGCGCCCTGGACACAAATACATAAAGAGAGAGAACATGGGCGGTGGTAAGTATCGCTACATCTATGAGCAATCTCAAGGTAAGAAGGCTCCATCCGACAAAGACACCTTGGCCATGGTTGAAGACTTCAAGGGCGCCCTCGCCCAAGACAAGCAGTATAAGAGATACTCTAAGTATTTTGATAGAAGTGATTTCAGTAATGCAACTCAGGCTATGGCTGCTCGAGGTGAAGATGTGACTCCCGAGTCCTTCCTAAGTGAGCTCGATAACTTGACTCAGGTTCTAGGGACTAAGGTTTCGCCTTATCTCCCTGTTGCAGTCGCCGCTAAGGCTTACAAGACGATGTTCAATATGGCAGGCTCAAGGACTACTGAATACAATAACAAACTCAAGGGTGACCTTGATAAGCAGCAGCTCAGTGCTGCCTCTCGTTCTGACAATACATTGGCACAGCTCAAGGCTGCGGGAATCAATGAACAACAGCTTGGTGAGTTCAAGAAGAATCCTCGAAAGATAAAAGATTTGATGGATAAGCTAAAGACCACGTACGACAGTTTTGCAAATAAGGGCTAATGGAGAGCGTCTAATGCTAAAACTTCGTCTAGGGAACCAGATAATCAATCTATTCAAGAGTGCTAAAGGGTCAGAAAAGGCCGGGCATAAATATTGTCGTCGTGAAGGAGGTACTAATAATTGGACTTATTGGTATCCAGCTCCAGATGGCAAGTGCGGCGATGGTAGAGAAATTCCTAAAAAAATGAATGAAAAACAGGCTCGCCGTGCACATCCCGAAAGGCACGACCCTGCTCGAAACAAGAGTATGTTTACAACAGAATATTCAAAGAATATTGTTAACTATCTTGGAGGAGGCTTAAGTTCTGATAAGTCAATCTTCAATTATGATTCTGGTGAGAGTGAAAGTATTCGAATAACTGCCGAATCACTAACTAAAGATTATGAGGCTGGTGGAACTGCACGTCAAAAAGCTCAAGGCTTTTTAAACGAAGATATATATGTTATTGCTCCATATCTTGATGATTTAAATTTAGATTGGGATGATTATGCTGTTATATTGAAAAAAAAGTATGATATGTTGAAAGATAAAAATGACGTTTTTTCTATTAATGAATCACAGCGTGTTAGGAGTGTTTTAATTAATTTTCATGTGCTTCAAGAATTTAAAGCAAAAAAGGATGGATGGGACGGTACACAGGCTCTTACAAGAGCGATCGAAGGTGCTAGAAACACATATTTAGGTGCAAAAGCTTCGCTTCAAACGTTAAATGGCGGTGAAATAAACAGAGACAATATTAGATTCAATCTTGTAGGCAAGAAAACAGGAAAAGGTAAAAAAGCTGATCTCGCTGTAGAGATTAAAAATGATTCAGGCGATTGGGAAATTGCGTCGTATGAAGAGAAAGATCCCGAAACAGGTGAAACAAGATCGTTTCAGCTTGTTTATGGATTAAAAGCGGGAAAAGGAGCAAAAGTCACTCAAGGAGACACGACTCCTAAAGCAATGGCTCAAGCCTATATAGATTCGGGTAATGAATATCTTGTTGACGTTGGAAAAAAGCTTCAGAATGAGGAGGAAAGACTCAATAAACAATTTAAAGGAATAAAAGATGTTAAAGTTCGTTCTAGAGAAATAATGTATGCAATTGCCGATTATGAACTTAAGTTATTTGGCTTTGATAATGTTGATAAATCGAAAGATATTGATAATCGTACCGAGACGCAAAAAGATATGACAGCAGCTCGAGCACAGTTTGCTGTAGATAGATATTTTAGTGATTTTACTGATAGAAATTATTCAAATATGGTTTTAAATGTCACAAAAGAATTTCCCGATGGCTCTGGGTTAATTTTTCAATGTACTTCTTCTACATTTGAGAAGAAAATGAGAAAAGAATATTTTGATAAATATCCTGTTGGGGTAAGTTGGGGTTATGCGAAAGGTGAAGGCTATAAAAGTATTACTGGAAAGACATTTAAGTCTGTTGCCGAATGTCAGTATCTTTCGGGTCCCCCTGAAGATAGAAAAGTTTTTAAAGCTGATTCATGGCGTCATAATAGAATAATGGTTCAGAGTAGAGCAGAGGGAGACATCGCACTAAACTACATGGCAAAAACTGCTGTTCAAGAAGGACGAAAAGTCGCGTCAGGCCCAGCGATGTTAAAAGTAATCCCAAACCCAGCTGCTAATGATAACCCTTCTCGAAAGACAGCACAAGAGATGATGAAATTGTTTTCATTTGAAGGGATCGGAAAGGCTTTAAGAATCATAACACTCTTCAAGTCCACTCAAACAACTGAACGTCAGAAGATGAATGCAAAATACATCCGTAAAGAGCTCACAGAATCAGGCAAGGTGAGATACATCTATAAAGAAACGAATCCGAGAAAGAAACGGGTTGATGAACCCGAGCCTGTAAGACGAAATCAGTTCAACTCAACAACAGATTCGGTTGACCCAGCATATAAAGCATTGTTTGAGGAATCAATCGGCGAGATAGCAGATGAACATTTCATCAACATCAATGCTGGCTGTGCTTCAGTTAGATTCACTAAGGACGTTGATGTATTCCTTGATGCTCTCGATGTGCCCAAGGAGCTCCGCGATAACGAAGAGTTTACTGGCTCCTCAGGTTCATTCAATGTGTCTAAGGGCAAGATGGCGTTTTGCACATCTAACTTCCCAGACGATGCATCAGAAATAATCAAGAAGGCCGTAATGATGCACGAGGTCGGACATGCTTATTTCTATGGCACACTCAGAATAAAGGCTAAGAAGCCCCTCGCTCCCGACGCAGTGGATACTAAAGATAAGGACCAAAAAGATTTTGTAAAGAACTCCACTAAGTTTGTGGACACGTTCGGCAAGATGGACGAGGAACTTCGTAAAAAGGCCGAGTTTGACATTGAGGGTGCAAAGGGCGCTGACAAAGAAACACTGTTACAAGATGCAATCATGACATATATGGTAAGTGAGTATGCCACACTCAGCCCAGAAGAGCATTTTGCCGAGGCATTTTCGAGATACTTCATAATGCCCGAACAACTAAGAAAGAAAGAACCAGAAGTGTATGAACACTTCGAGCAGTTTTTTCAGAAATACGGTGAGTAAGAAATGATGTACGATATTACGGGTGGGATTGAAAAAGGGATTCACTACACAAGATTCATTGAGAAGGTTGAAGATGAAGACCCTCAAGGTGAGAGCATGAAACCTAAAGAGGGAGCTACTAAAAGTCATGGCGAAACAGAGACTGAGAAAGTGGATACTAAATAACCAGTTTTTCCAGTTCAAGGGTCAGTTTAGTAAGTCTGCTTTCATTGCAATGACAACGTGGGTGCTAGTTATTTTCAAGTACCTCATAGCGGGATTCAGCTATACTTACACAAAAGCAGCTACGGCCGAAATCCCCGCAGTTGTTTTTACATACGCAGCTAAGTTCGATTCAGGCGAAGCTATGGCTCTATTATCTCTTTGCTTTGGTTTGTATTTTGGTGGTAAGTTTTCTCCTACTGGTAACCCTACAAACGAAGATGCAGCTCAAGATAGACGAGACATAAGACGAGATGCAGCTGAAGACAGAAAAGGTATTAGAGAAGATGCAGCTGAAGATAGAAAAGACATCCGAGAGGGTACGTAAATGACTATAGTCAAACGGGGAAGTAAGTTTAGTGTAGTTTCTAAATCTGTGAAAGAACTTGTCACTGCTGAGTGGTTCAGGTCCCATGCTAAATGCATCGTTGACCCATCTCTTGTCAAGGGAGGTGCAGAGCAGAAGTATCTCCCTGTCATCTTCAATGTCGCTAAGCGCGATGATAAAGAGGCTCAGAAGCTCGACTTCCCTTCAACGACTAAGCAGCTTGAGCTTAGAGATGTGAAACAGCCCCAGTTTCCGTCTACTCCATTTACTGGTGAGGCTTATTCACAGTCGTTCCATAATCCTCGGCCTTCAAATACAGTAAAGGACGGCACACATGTAATCGTCCAAGGCGACACTCCTGCTGCTCAAGGTGCTGGTCCGTTTAGAGGTGAACACGGTCCCGATGTTCAGTTCAAGGGCTCGGATTATGTTCCCGATAGCGTGAAGAAAAAGGCACGAGCCGCTAATGCACGAAAGTCCATTATGATTGCAGGCAAACGAGTCATCATAAAGTCCACTCAAGGCACCGACAACGCTAACATGAGGGAATACCCAATCGATAGAGACTCCAATCCAAGCCGTGGATTTGGCGATGACTCAGAACAACAGAAGAGAAAAGACTGGGTCGATTCAGAGAAGATGAAAGAGAAAGTCAAGGCATACGACGACGCTAAAAAGAACTATGCTCCAGGTAATGGCCCTTACGGGCTTGCAATGGATGCTAAGACTTCCTATCTTGGCAGGTCTGAGGAATCAGATTTAGAGAAGGGCGTAGCTAAGGTTCTTGGAACTGCTATAAAGCAGACTGTAAAAGATTCACTAGATAAGGAAAAGAGAACGGCAGAGAAGAAGAAGATTGCGGCTCTCACTAATACAGTCAAGAAGGCTTTTGGTAAGTTCTTCGACAGTAAGTCCGACATGAAGGTTCTTACTGACAAGGAAATCAAGGCTAAACAGAAGGCAGATAAAGAAATCGAGGCTCCCAAGAAAGTAGACCGCGAGATAAGAGTTGTAAAAAAGGCTAAGGGCGGCATCATGAAGCTCATCCTTCAATACACTCAGAATCAGCCATTGGCTGCCGGTTTCAGACCGCTCTTGGCTCATTTGGTCAAGGATGATGAGGACGAAGAAGAAAATCTAAAGGGCCCTAAGTTAGCCAAGAAGGCTATGTCAACCGGTGACATTGCCGAGAAGATTGCTAAGTTCCCTTCAAAGGGTCCTTCATCTACTTCTCGAGTGAGGCTCATGTCAAGAGCCGCTCAGGAGAAAACAGACAATAGTTCGGACGACGATAGCGGTCCTCATCCAGATTTCGGACCTTCGGGGGGCTATAAAGGTGACACGAGTAAAGTCGGAAAGTCGGTGATTGGTGGAGCTTTTAGGAATCCAGATGGTGGACCCCGCCCAGAGGATAGTTCATACGGTAAAGAACTCTTAGAGCGCGCCCGAGTAAGAAAAGAAGAAGAGCAAAAGAAGCTCAAGGGTGAAAAGGGTGAAGTGAAAAAGGGTGGTTTAAAAGATAAATGGATAAAGCAACAAGAAGCTGCCGGTAAAGACCCATCAGAAGTTCCTAAGAAACAATCTTCTGAGGAAACTAGAAGTAAAGATTGGAAAGTTGTGAAAGAACAGCATGAAAAAGAAGGAACATCACGATTTGGTAAGTCTAGACCCAATCCCATTGATGGCGGTATAGGCGATGACCTCGACTATAAGGACGTTGATGAAAAAGAGCTAGACGAAGGTGTCAAAGTAGAACAAGAACATGTCAAGAACTCTGATGATGACGAAGATAAGAAGAAAGTCAAGGCTGCCGACATTGCACTCGACCATTTAGCTGAAGATGATAAATACTATACGAAGTTGGCCGAAATGGAGCGTTCAGGTAAAGAGGGTGACAAGGCTGAGACTAAGAAGAAGAAACTGTTGAAACTTGGGGATGCTGGTAAATCGTTTGTATTCAAAAGGATAAAATAATGACAAAGTATTACGATTGGAAGCGCTACAAGGAGATGTCACCTCGTCAAAAGGCAGGTGTCACTACTGAGTCTACGTTCTCCGAACAGAGAGCTGAAGAAAAGAAACGTCCGTCAAAGGACTTCGGTATCAAGCAGATGGAACAAGAGGTTGCGATTGACTGGGGTAAGACTATGAAGCCTGTCTCGGTCGATTCTCCATATAAAGAAGCCAGCCGTAAGCTATCAAGATTGGCGGCTGCTGACATGAAAGCTGAAGAACTAGCACAAGACAATCAAGAACTTGAAGAGGCCGATAGTGCGACTAAACATCAATAACATAATGTTCGTCAAGAAAGACAGGACTCTCTTTCGAAATGAACACAAAACGATTATGGAACACGGCGCTACAGGCTATGTCTACAATGACAATGTTGAAGGCGTTGCTGTAATTCCTTATCGCATGGGTGCTAATGGTAGAGAAATCCTCATTCGCGATGAGTATTCTCCCTTGCACAATACAGTCCTTTCAATCATCACTGGTCGTAAAGATGCGGATGATAAAAACGGTCAGGCTGCTGCTCGTAGAGAGCTGCTAGAAGAAGCCGGTATCCTCGCAGAGGAACGATGGTTTTCAGAGGTGGGTGAAATCCTACCCTCTGGCTCTTACACGAAGCCTGATACGATGTATGTCGTAGATGTGACCGGTGTGCATCAAGGCCGACCTGAAACCGATGGAAGTATTTTCGAAAAGAAGTCATCAAACATGTGGGTTCCAGTCAATGAGCTTGCTCGTATGGTGAGAGAACCTCATGGCACTCCCGATGCGTTTTTCCTTGCAGCAATAACTAAGTATTTAGTGTGGAGCGGGCTATTCAAGTCTGAGGAAACAGATTTGGAAAAGGGCAAGAAGGGTTCTGAGAAGCCGGGACACAAATACCTTCGTCGTAAACCATCCAAAAAAGGTCAGGGCTACGACTACATTTATCAGGAGCCAAAGGGTAAGGGTCCAAAGAAGGAAGATAGCAAGAAGAAGCCTACGATGGTTGAACAGTTGGCTGCTCTCATTGGTAAGAAGCAAGGTGGCGAAGGTGAAGAAAAGAAACCCAAGAAGCAGTTTCCATGGGATGAGTTCAGCACTGTTCCTCATGACATGCCTGATTTCAAAAAAGGCGTGACTGCTTCTCATTGGCGACACATTCTCGATAACATGGTCACTCGCACAGTGAATGGATACATTCAAGACCTCGATGATGCCGACTATGACATGATGAACGAGCCCCTCCGCGTAGATAGCCTCTATTCGGATGTGGCAATAACTATGCTAGAGGCAGCAGAAAATGCTTATTCGGCTACAGAGACGACTAAGGACGATTTGGTAGTTGAAAACAAGAAACTAGATGATAGAGCACAGAGCGAAGTGAAGAGCGCCATGATGAAGGCGTCCCATGCTCTATGCAACATAAATCACATGACAGCTGTATTCAACAGTAGTATCGTGGAAAATGTCTTCGATAACTTCGCTTCTAAGATAAGTGGCGATAGGTGGCGAAATCATGACTATACTAAACTCGATACACTTTCAGCAATAGTTGCTGTCCCAAAAAATAGTCTAGAACGCTTGAGCGAGCAAATGTTAGACATAAAATGGCTTCAGGGCTCCGACCCTAAACTAGACTGGATGGTTGACCAGGTTTATGAAGCCGCCGATGGACTAATGAAGGCTAGAAATAGATTTGCAAAGAACGGCCTTAGCTTCTTCATTGACCAACTTTCACCAAAGCTAGAGAGCCTCAAAGATGCTGAAGAGATTGCCGATTCAATAAAGCTATTAGACCAGCTTGAGATTTTTATTGATGAAGTCATTTATTCATCGACAACTGCAAATAGACTGGGCGTGTTTGCTAATCAGTGGAACATGAAACAAAAAGGGATGTATGATGGTGCATCTAGGTTCTCTGCTTATGCTTCGGGAGCTATTGTAGATAAGGTGAAGGGGCTTGAAGAACTCGGTGATGATGACATTCTAAAGGGATACATCAACGATGTGGCTAAGAGTGATGCATTTGCTTTCTTGTCTATGAGCTCTTCACAAGAGCCTTTTAGAATGAGTGAGCAGATTTTTGCCTATGTCGACATGCACGGTCTAGATAAATACTATCAAGACATGGTATTCATTACAGGTGGTAGAAAACCAATAAAAATTGTGTCATCTAATAGTCTAAAAGAAACTAATGCAGCTAATCATTATTCTGATTGTATAGCTACATTGACAAGAGCATACAACGGTGAAGATGTTTATCATAACGATGATGCGCTGTTTCAATCAGAGCAGGCTAGTGGCGGAATAGGTAGTATGAAGAGTGGAAAGTATGCTGCTCTTTATACTGCTATGAACTCAATCATCTTGATGAATAAAAATGCACCAATCGAATCAAAGGTTCCAGCTTTTGTTCGTATGTGGTCTATGGCTTCACATAACTCTCTGATTAGTAATGCTATCGAGGGATTTGTTGATGAAAAGGGTATCGATAGGGAAAGCTATGTAAACTATCATGTGGCATCTAATCGAACTATTACACCAAAGAAACCTGCTGTAAAAGACACACTTACCGAGACTATAAAGAGTGTCTACAATAATACTCAAGAGAGTCTAAAGAGCCGTAAGGACAAGCCTATTCAGCTATTCCGTGGTAATGGTGATAGCGAGGTCAAGTCAACTGTTTCTTCGTGGACTAGTAGAGACCACATTGCTACTAACTTTGGTCATGTGGTATCTAAGGTTATGGCTCCTCCAGAAACAGTTCTAATAGCTAATAACATTGAGAACGAAGATTACTGGACATACCCACAAGAACAAGAGTATGTATTGGTTCCCGGTGTATTATCGGCTGATAAGAAACTTCAACCCGAACAGCTATTGAGTGAACAGCGCCAATCTATCATGGATAAGAAACTAGAAGGCGACGCCGAAATCTACAACGAGGGCTACTAATGACAGCTAAGGAACTAATAAAGATAAGGAACCTCAGGTTCTTACATCCTGATGTGGTTAGCAAGTCTGATGATGTAAATACAGCTGCAATCTTGAAGGCTGTCGGCTATTTCCGTAACTTTGCCATTTTCAAGACTATGTATACGCTGCTCTATAAGTCAAGGAATCTGTCACTAGAACAGT
>Ga0307380_10013459_pt1 | contig 10107 bp, 7 predicted proteins | sample UN3MG_FD_202239 | JGI IMG/M metagenome (GOLD analysis project Ga0307380, IMG submission 202239) | Soil microbial communities from Risofladan, Vaasa, Finland - UN-3 | ecosystem: Environmental > Terrestrial > Soil > Coastal area > Acid sulfate soil | place: Finland: Risofladan, Vaasa | collected...
GACTGTCATCCTGGGGCTTTCCCATTTTATTGCTATCGTCTCTGCGGACACCCTGCTCAGCTCCGATAAGTTAGCACAGCCGGGAGAAATTAGTGGCATTACCTATAAAGTGTTACTAACTCTGGTAGAGAGTGTTATTTCGGAGAACCCGGAACTTTACGCCTCTCTACAAATGAATCTACCCGGACTAACCGGGATTGAAGAATTATTCCAGAGAAAAGCGAAAGAGTGGGCAGATCTGGTCAAAAATAAAGACCGGCAAAAATTCATCCAGCAAATGAGTGCCTTGAGAAATAAACTCGAAATAGGTAACCCTGATTTCGGGAAGGCTTACGAAAACATGTATAAGCTGGCGGCCGGGTTATGAAGGTTACTTTACCTCGTATGAGCTAAAGATAAAGTCCAAGTCATCTTGCAGAGCCGAGACCTTATCCGAAGGGAACAATTTTTCATCAATATCCAGCATCACCTTAGTTTCCGTCTTAACTGAGCCAACAACGTGAGCTCTAAGACATTCCTTTTCCGGCTTTCCCGGCTCGCTCTGAATTTTGAAAGTCAGGGTACCTCGAGTAATGAATGATGACGAATTGCTGGGCAGGGCGTAAGTTTCTATCTTTTCTTCACCCGGGCTTGTCCCTTGCTTCAGGGCAAAGTCTCTTATCTCAGCATACAGTAGCTCAGGATTTACCTCTTTATACGTCTTTCTAATTTGCATCTCTGACTCCTCTTGCCATCCTACCTTATAATAAGGCTTTAACGATTTTTGTTCAAGTGACTTACGCGTACTGTAGCGAGTGAACTTATTTCGTGTATTCGAAGATTTTTACTGATGGGATATCACCAAAACCTGGTATGTTTACCAAGCCATCAGAGCTATAAACCAGTTTGTAGTGTTCCAACTCTGCCAAGGGCACCGGGCAGATAAATGGATTATCACCGACGATTCGGTAGTTATCTGACTTCTGGCTTGAGATATAGGCAGTTGCCTCTTCGTAGCTGGAGAAGTACTCGGCACCAGTGATTAGCTTAATGGACTCGCCTTTCGAGCTTACTTTTTCCTCAAAGGAAATTACTATTGAACGCTCGGGAGTTACGGCCTGGCCGTCAAAGTTGTATAGCCTAGCTACCATGGAACGGTAGTATTCCGGGTAAAAAACAGATGCCGGCGCAAGTGTGCCGTCCTTTTGGGTTAGATAGTAGACTTCGAAGAATTCAGCCATTTCCTTTTCTGCCCAGCTGGCAAGCGCCCAGAATTTTCCGGTAGCTGTCTGGCTGTCGATGATGATGTAGGAAGCGCCCAATTTTTCAATTATTTCCTTCTCTGGTATTATTTCCTGTTGCCATTTTGTTTCCTGGGTGGAGTCTTCATCCTGAGATAAAAAGAATGTAGCGACGTCGGCTCCACCAGGGCCGGGAGTGAGGTTTACCGGACGATGGGCAATGCGGGTAATCCAGTAGCCGTAGTCAACCCAAGCCATTACCCCGTAAGCAGATTCGGGATAGGGGTAGCGTTCTTTTGGCGGTGGTGGCTCGGAGAGCTGGTAATAGAAGTCAGGTTCATCGAAGGGCTCGGGGGTATTTTCCTTCAGCCAGGATAGGGCGCTTGTCCAAGCGCCATCGGGAGCGAAGTGCACTTGCGAGGAAATATCGGTTGCTGGTTTGATATTAGGAAAGAAAACGATAAAAAAGACGATAATTACGGCTAAAGCCATATTTATGTGTCGGTAAGTGAGGCGGAAGCCCGCTCTCTGGCGTTTTTTGAGTCTGGCTTTTTCTCGTTTTAATCTTTCTGGTGTGTCTACGGGCGTGGCCATCAATTTCTTGAAACCAGCAAACCTGAGGAATTGCCAGGAGAGGTAGCCGGTGAGCAGGGCAGCATTGACGGCAAAATAGTAAGCGAAACGGCGTTGTCCCAGGGTAGCGAGCAGTATTACGAGGCTCCATGCTACCAGGATGCTTTTATCGGCATTGCCTTGCTTAATAACCAGATAGGTCAGAATGCCGAGCGAGATGAGGCTAAGACCGGGAATCCAGTGGAACAAAGAAGGTAATTGAGGCCATGGTGGAATCAGGAAAAAGCTGGTATTGAAATTACCCCAGGCAAGTTGAGTAGTGAATTCACCGCGTGGATAAAGTATTGGCTGCATTTCAAGTATAGTACGGGAACCACTCCAGGTGAAGATGTCGAACCGACCAAACACGGAATGAAAGAAGGGTGGGGAAATAAGGTAGAGGATGGCAATTGCCACCGCGGCTGACCCAACCAAAGCTAACGGATAATAGAGGGGTTTTATTCCTTTTTGTGTTATTAGTCGTGAGGCGAAGGTCAGGATTATCGGAAGAAGTAAAGCGATGCCCAAGGACACGAGGGAAAACGCGCTGCGGGAAAAGAGCACATAGATTATCAGAGCTGTGAAGAAAGTGATAACGCCAACCGGCACCAGATAGTCAGTTGATTGCTGCCTCAGGTGGTCAATGATGAACTGGATAAAGAAGTAGAAAGCGATGATGAAAACAAAGAGTAGTCCCCCAATCCAGGTGATGAGGTAGATTCCCAGAAAAAGGCCACTGAGCAAGCTAAAAATGATGGGTCTACGGCGCATTGCCCAGTCCCGGTGCCAAATATGACCTAAGGTTAATCCTCTATCGCGCGAAGCTTTGATGGCCAGAATAAGAAACATCATGGCGGTGGTAGTAAGGAGTGTCTCGGCAACATGATGGTCAGTAAAGCCCAATATCGAGCGCCCGAGAAATTCGCCGGGTAGTATAGCGATTAGACCAGCCGAAATTACACCTGCCCAGCGACCAAAGAGCTCTTTACCGATGATATAGACTGGAATAACGGTCAGGGCGGCCAAAACTGCCGGGAAATAGACCGCAACCACATCAATGGTGTGCTGACTTGGTGAACCAAAACCAATCACCCAGATAATACCAGCCAGAAGCCAGTTAAAAAAATGGATGTTATCTATGGCGGTGCCGAAAGGGTATAGCAAGTACGGGTCGAAGTTGGTGAGCCAGGGGAAATTGTGGACCAGGTTATCCACCAAACGCATTTGGTAATAAGCATCGATACTGGTAAACTTTATCCACTCGCCACTGAAGACCTGGTCATAAGGGAGATAAACTCGAAGAAATAGGGAAATACCGAAGAATAGAGCTAGTATTATGGCAGCCAGAAGTCCCGGGGAAAGTCCCTTTTCTTTAGCTTCAAGCTCTTTATTCATCCGCTGGCTCACTCTTTGCTATTATCCCTATTCAGGGGGAGAGAATTTACATGATGGTGAAGAGGTTTCTTGGGCATTGATGAGCCCATTTACATCTCCTTATTCAGGTTAGCCAGGAACTCAGCGTTAGTTTTGGTCTTGCGCAGGCGGTCTATAATTCGCTCGGTGGCTTCACTAAAGTTATTGGAGTCAGAGGCAATCATCGCCACCATACGTCGTAGTAACCATATCTGCTTCAGGCTCTCTTCATCGATTAGCAGTTCTTCCCGTCTGGTACCACTGCGTTGAATATCCATAGCCGGGAAAATGCGGCGTTCCGATAATCGGCGGTCGAGATGAAGCTCCATATTACCGGTTCCCTTGAATTCCTCATAGATGAGGTCGTCCATGCGGCTGCCAGTGTCAACGAGGCAGGTGGCAATGATGGTCAAGCTGCCACCCTCATCCGTGTTACGGGCAGCGCCGAAGAAACGCTTGGCCGGATGGAGGGCAACCGGGTCAATACCACCGGATAAGGTGCGACCACTGGAAGGCATCGCCAGGTTATAGGCTCGGGTAAGGCGGGTAATACCGTCGAGGAGGATGAGCACATCCTTCCCGCTTTCGACGACGCGCTTGGCTCTCTCCAGTGCCAATTCAGCGACGCGGGTCTGATTTTCCACCAGCTCGTCAAAAGTGGCGCCTATCACCTCTCCCTTGACGGAGCGCTTCATATCAGTAACTTCTTCCGGACGCTCACCAATAAGGCACACAATCAGGTAAATGTCATTGTAGTTAGTGGTAGCGGCATTGGCGATGGATTTGAGCAGTATCGTCTTACCGGCCTTGGGTGGTGACACGATTAGGCCTCGTTGTCCTCGACCGATGGGAGCAATGAGGTTGAGGAGACGAGTGGATAATTCATCGGGTGAGTGTTCCAGGTCAATCAGTTTGTCGGGGAAGGTGGGGGTGAGTGCGCCAAAGTGAGGCCGGTCTTTGGTTAGTTCAGGGTTCAGGTTATTAATGGCCGCTATCTGAAGCAAACTGTAATATTTCTCGTTGCTTTTAGGCGGTCTGCCCTGTCCAACAATCATGTCTCCGTTGCGCAGCCCAAAGCGGCGGATCTGGGATGGGGAGATATACACATCGGTCTGATTGGGCAGCAGAGTGTCCTGCCTGAGGAAGCCGTAACCGTCACTCATGATATCCAGGATGCCGCTACAGAAGGTGTGGCCCTCCTGCTCGATATCTGACTTGAGTAAGAGCATGATAATGTCTTGCTTATCGAGGCCATCGGAGCTGGAAATGCCCTTTTCCTTGGCCAGTGCCATTAACTCGTCTAAGCTTTTGTTTTCTAGTTCGTCAATGTTCATGATGTGACCTCACTTCCGAGTACCACTCTCCTTGTCCAGAAGGGGCTCGTTTTTTCAGTTTTATTGTTGTGAAACCCGCCGCCAGTCAGCCAGGAAACGGCTAACACCGACATCAGTCAGCGGGTGATTTATCATTTGCATCAGTACATTATAGGGAACGGTGGCGATATGCGCCCCTGCCTTGGCGGCAGCCACGCAGTGTAAAGGGTGACGAATGCTGGCAGCAATCACCTGGGTTTTTAGATTGTAGTGTTTATATACATCCACAATGTCTTTCACTAGCTGCATACCGTCCTGACCGACATCATCCAGTCGGCCGACAAAGGGACTGACATAGGTGGCGCCAGCCAGGGCACCAAGGAGCGCCTGATTTAATGAGAAACACAGGGTCATGTTTATTTCTATATTTTCCTTGCTCAGGGTGGATATTGCCTCAAGCCCGGCAGCAGTGGCCGGTATCTTAATGGTTACATTGGGTGCCCAGGAAGCTTTGATTCGCGCTTCGGCAATCATGCCTTCGGTGTCTTCGACGAGCACTTCGGCGGAAACAGAGCCACTAACTATAGAGCAGATAGTCTTGACCACCGTTTCGTAGTCGGCGGTTGCCTCTTTGGATACCAGGGTGGGGTTGGTGGTAACGCCACTGATGATGCCTAATTTGGCGGCTTGTCTGATCTGGTCAATATTGGCAGTATCTAAAAAGATGCGCATTTAGTCCTCACTTTCCGCCGCAAGGGGTAAGGGAGGTTGAGCCCCTTCGCGCAGTACATCCTTGGCGACTCCGAGGAAATCGCGGAACAGGGGGTGGGGACGGCTAGGACGAGAGCCAAATTCAGGATGGAACTGGCAACTCACCATCCAGGGGTGGTTGGCTAACTCGCAGATTTCAACCAATTTATTGTCCGGGGATAGCCCACTATAAAGCATTCCTGCCTCATGCAGGGGAGTGCGAAATTGGTTGTTAAATTCATAGCGGTGCCGATGGCGCTCGTAAATCAGACTTTGTCCATAAGCTCGAGCGGCACGGCTACCGGGAAGCAGTTGGCAGGGGTAGTTACCCAGCCGCATGGTGCCTCCTTTATCTTTCAGGTTCTTCTGGTCGGGGAGGAAATCAATGACCGGGTAGGTGGTTTCGGGATTAAACTCGGTAGAGTTTGGCTCAGGGGAGTTCAAGGCGTAACGAGCAAGCTCGATGACCATAACATGTAATCCCAGGCACAATCCCAGGTAGGGGATTTCATTGGTTCGGGCATAATTGGCCGCTCTGACCATGCCTTCGATGCCTCTGATGCCAAAGCCACCGGGGACGATAATCCCCTGGGCGGAGCGCAGCAGAGAATTGCTACCATCTTTTTCCAGGTCCTCAGAATGAACCCAGAACAGATTAAGCTCTCTCTTGTGATAGAGGGCGGCGTGACGCAGTGCTTCACGAACTGAGAAGTAGGAGTCGGCGAATTCAACATATTTACCAACCAGGGCAATATTAACCGGTTCACGGGGCGTTTTGAGGTGTTCCACCAGTTCCCGCCACTGGCTCAGGTCCGCTCGGTGTGTCTTAAGGCCAAGCTTATTGACAATTAGTTTCCCTAATCCCGACTCTTCCAGAAGTAAAGGTATCTCATAGATGGTGGGAACGGTGGGCAAGGGAATAACGGCTTGCTTTTCTACATCACAGAACAGGGATATTTTATCTCTGATGCTTTCCGGAATGGGGAGGTCGCTGCGGCAGATAATGACGTCGGGCTGAATACCAATTCGGCGTAGTTCATTAACACTATGCTGGGTAGGCTTGGTCTTTAGTTCCTGAGTAGAGTTGAGATAGGGGAGCAAGGTAACGTGAACGTAAAGCACGTTGTCCCGTCCAACATCTTTTCTCATCTGTCTGATGGCTTCTAGAAAGGGCTGTCCTTCAATATCACCCACCGTGCCGCCTACCTCGATAAGAATCACATCAGCCTGAGATTTCTCGGCGAGCCGCTTGAAGCGTTCTTTTATTTCGGTGGTAACATGGGGTACCACCTGAATAGTGCCACCGAGAAAATCACCCCGCCTTTCTTTGGCGATAACAGCGCTATATATTTGTCCTGAGGTAACGTTAGAATCGGCAGTAAATTCAACGTCAATGAAACGTTCGTAGTTGCCCAAGTCAAGGTCAGTCTCCGCACCATCCTTGGTGACAAATACCTCTCCATGCTGGTAAGGAGACATCGTGCCCGGGTCAACATTGAGATAGGGGTCTAGCTTCTGAACCGAAACACTGACCTGGCGACTCTTCAGAATGGTGCCCATAGAAGCGACAGTTATGCCCTTGCCGACTGAGCTAACTACACCACCAGTAACAAAGATATACTTTGGCATATGGGAAACCAAACTCTAAAACATCCAGAAAACCTTCGATTTTCTTGGCAGCTTATTTGGGATTGGGGTTGATTTTCAGTAATAAGTAGCATCAAGTTTCTGGGGAATACTCTTGGTACTTTATATCTAGAAATAGCCTTAAGTGTCAAGATTATGCTGGGGAAAATCAGTGTTTCTTTTATTATAAAGAGGCGAGGGTGAATTGTCAAGTTTTTATGCGAAGTTGTCTGGCGACTTAAGCTTATGACCTCCTGCAAAGGGGAGGGGGATAATGGGGGTGAGGTTAGCCAGCAATAGTGCTATAATTTATATTAAATTAAAAGTTATCTTGGAAGGAGAGGAGAGCCAATGGATGAATTGAAGGTGTTCGCCGGTAATGCTCACCCCGCCTTAGCCCAGGCAGTTGTCGACTATTTAAAGATACCCCTGGGTAAAAACGAGGTCTTTCAGTTCAGTAACGAGAATATCTTTGTTCGTATTCTGGAAAATGTTCGTGAGCGGGATACCTTTGTCATTCAACCACTCTCTTCCCCGGTGAATAATAATCTGGTCGAGTTACTCATCATGATTGACGCGCTGAAGAGGGCATCAGCCAAGCGAATTACCGCTGTAGTTCCTTACTATGGTTACGCGCGCACCGATAAGAAGGACCAGCCCCGGGTGCCAATCACGGCCAGGCTAATTGCTGACCTGCTTACGGTGGCTGGAGCTAATCGACTGCTGACCGTGGATTTGCATGCGGCGCAGATTCAGGGTTTTTTCAGCATACCAGTGGATGAGCTAACGGCACTTAATTTATTGGCTAATTATTTTGCCGGAAGAGAGTTTGATGACCTGGTGGTGGTGGCTACTGATATCGGCATTACCAAGCGGGCGCGTGACCTGGCAGAAAAACTTGGTGCCCCACTGGCGATTATGGAAAAAAGACGGATGGGTAATGTTGACCAGGCGGAGACGCTCAACGTCATCGGTGAAGTGGAGGGCAGGGTAGCCCTCACCGTGGATGACGAAATAGATACTGCTGGCTCCCTGATAAACGTTGTCTCCACTTTATTAGAGCGGGGGTCAACAGAAGTTTATGCTTGTTGCACCCATCCCATATTCTCCGGCCCGGCTATTCAGAGGATTGCGGCGTGCCCGGTGAAAGAGGTGGTAGTTACGGACACGGTTCCGGTTAAAGACGACAAGAAATTAGATAAGATTACGGTCCTGCCAATGGCACCACTGCTTGGGGAAGCCATCGACCGCATTCATACTGGAAAATCTATAGGAGCTCTGTTTGAGTAAATTGGGAAAGAACAAACCCAAAAAGATGGTGGAGGTGTATCGGGCGGCGAGTGAGGCAGAAGCTCAGATTATCAAGGGCTTGCTGGAGAGCTGTGGCATATTTTGCCTGCTGAAATCAAATGCCGCCCCTTCCGTGCACATGTTTGCGGTTGATGGTATGGGTGAGGTCAAAGTTATGGTCTGGGAGGAAGTGGCGGGGAAAGCCAAAGAGCTGATTGGGGGAGAGGGCAATGCTTAAATGGCTGAGCGGGCTGGTTGATTCCAATGAGAAAGAGCTGAAACGCCTCCAGCCGATAGTCGACCAGATAAACAAGCTTGAGCCTGAGTTTGAGAAGCTCAGTGATGCTGAACTGAGAGCTAAGACGGATGAGTTTAAGGGTCGACTGAAAGCCGGCAGTTCTCTTGATGAGCTTTTGCCGGAGGCTTTTGCCGCCGTGCGCGAAGCGGCCAAGCGGATTATCGGACAGCGACACTTTGATGTGCAGTTGATGGGGGGGGTTGTCCTGCACCAGGGCAGAATTGCCGAAATGAAGACCGGTGAGGGCAAAACCCTGGTGGCTACCCTTCCTCTTTACCTGAACTCGCTCACCGGTCAGGGATGCCACCTGGTTACAGTTAACGATTACCTGGCACGGCGAGACCCTTACTGGATGGGGCCAATTTACCACGCGCTGGGGGTAAGTGTTGGCAGCATCTACCCGCAGCAGACTCCAGATGATCACCAACCGTCTCGACTTTATGACCCTGACTATGACTCGGGGGACAGCCGGTGGTGCCATTTCCGTCCTATTGCTCGAAAGGAGGCTTATGAAGCCGATATTACCTATGGCACCAGCAGTGAGTTCGGCTTTGATTACCTGCGGGACAACATGGTTATGGAACTATCCCATTGTGTCCAGAGTAACCTGAACTACGCCATCGTTGATGAGGTAGATAATCTCCTCATTGATGAAGCCCGCACTCCACTCATAATCAGTGGTCCGGCTGAGGAATCAGGGCAGACATATCAAGTGTTTGCCCGGCTTGTCCCTCGCCTGCGGCAGGAAGTGGATTATGTCGTCGATGAAAAGGAACGGAACGTAAACCTGACCGAGGCTGGCATCAATAATCTGGAAGGGATGCTGAAGCGGGAAGGGTTGTTAAAGTCCCCCAATCTCTACGACCCGACAAACTACTCGCTGACCCGTTACCTGGAAAGCGCCCTGAAAGCCCAGGTGCTGTTTAGAAGAGACCGCGAATATGTGGTCAAAGACGGTCAGGTCATCATTGTTGATGAGTTCACCGGACGGTTGATGTTTGGTCGCCGCTACTCAGAGGGGCTGCACCAGGCAATCGAAGCTAAAGAGCATGTCAAGGTGCAGCGGGAGACGATGACCTTTGCCACCATTACCATCCAGAACTACTTTCGCATGTACAGTAAATTAGCCGGGATGACCGGCACCGCCCTTACTGAGGCTGAGGAGTTTCACAAGATATATCAGCTTGAGGTGGTGGTTGTTCCCACCCATAAACCGATGATTCGTGAGGACTTTCCCGACCAGATTTACAAGGATGAAAAGGCTAAATTCCGCGCCGTGGCGCGTGAGATTGAGGAGCTTCATCAGGAGGGCCGTCCGGTGCTGATTGGCACCGTATCTATTGAAAAGTCGGAGTTGCTGAGCGACCTCTTGATGAAGAAAGGCGTTCCCTGTCAGGTGCTTAATGCCAAGTATCACGAGAAGGAGGCGGGTATTATTGCCCGGGCGGGAGAGCCTGGAGCGGTAACCGTTGCCACCAATATGGCGGGGCGGGGTGTTGACATTGTGCTGGGAGGGAGCCTTGACGGGCAAGGCGAAGCAGAATGGCAGAAGACGCACAATAAGGTGGTTGAGCTTGGCGGGCTG
>Ga0307380_10013461_pt1 | contig 10106 bp, 8 predicted proteins | sample UN3MG_FD_202239 | JGI IMG/M metagenome (GOLD analysis project Ga0307380, IMG submission 202239) | Soil microbial communities from Risofladan, Vaasa, Finland - UN-3 | ecosystem: Environmental > Terrestrial > Soil > Coastal area > Acid sulfate soil | place: Finland: Risofladan, Vaasa | collected...
GCTTCTCCAAACCGGCAAAGTTTCGTCGGCCGCCAATGTGCGCTTTCATGCCTACAGCATATCATAGCTGCACCAAGAAATCAAACCTATTACGCGAGATTCAATAAGCATTGCGTAAGGATGAGAGCTACCAGTCCCCAGGCGGCGATGACCTCATTCAGGAATGAATCCAAGGCACCGCCGAATGGGGATACTTCAACCTGCATATCTCGCGCGATCACAGCCCCACTCAGTTTCCGGTCGCTCGCATCGTTAAGATTCCTGTAGCTGGAGCAGCGGAGCCGGAGTTCGGAAAGCACGAAGCGCGCGCCGCTGGTCCCGAACTGCGTAGCAACCACAGTGCCTACAATGAGTAGTGCGGGTTCCCAGCGGTGATACTTCTTCCAATAAACGTACAGGCCCAAGGCTACCGCTAGGTAGACGAGAATTGCTTTTACAAATGGCCATATACGTAGTAGCCACCGAAGGATGCGCATCATTTGAGAACCCCGCGGCGCACACTCATGAATTCTGCGCGACGATCTGCAATTGGGTCGAGACCATTTCGACCCGACGTCTCACTGGTTCATCCCGAAGAAGGGAGCCGAAGCCGCCGCCCTGTTGGAGCACGGCTTCGCAGGACAACCTTACGCTTATCACCTGGTCGCGTACCGCCTTGTGCTCCTCGATCACCGCACCGAGAAGATGAGCTGCAGGCGATGAAGGGCTGAGGCCGGGAGTGGCCGCGACCCTATCCAGCCAGGAAATGCCCAAGGCAATGTGGTTTTCTAGCGCCCCCGTAACTACCATGGCCGCGAGAACCTCCTCGGAGGTGAAGTTCCCTCGGTTTCGGATGGAGTCTGGCCATCTGGCCTCAACATCGCATAGGGTCTGCGTAAGCAATGGAGTGAAACTGTGCGCCTTTAAGTCCTCCTCCCAGTCCGCGATATCATCTAGCAGCTGCATGCCGGTTGCCAATTCGTCCACCGGAAGGAGCAACGCGGCCTGGTCCTCCCCCCCGTGCCCGTCGGCCGCCAGCAAACACGCGGCGCACAGCTTGAGGAACGCGATCTTGCGTCCCAAGCGGTCGACTTCTTCTGGGCTGTAGCCTCTCAGTAAACCTCTGTGCTCCTGCATCTCAATCAGAACCGCATTCGCTGCTTCAAGAAAGTACTGGTCGATCCGCAGTCTGACATTGCAGCCTGAAGGAAGGAGGGAATGTAGGCGCGTAAACCCTCGTTCCAGAAGAAGTTGGCTGGCGAGCATGAGAGGTACTGCATCGGCCTTCTTGTCGATGTCGAGAACATCGTCAATAAAGAGCGTGTACGCGTAGAGGTTCATCCAAGGCAATGCGACTTCAGCAACGACCTGGCGGTTGCTCAGAGGAAGCATATCCGCGAGTAACCAAGGCGCATACTCACCGAGGAGCGGCTTTCCGTGACCGCGGGCCACCCGCGATCCGTAGTTGGTTATCACAACTTCTTTCAATGCACTTGGGAAATCACTTACGCCCTCGAACAGCCATTCTCTCTGCCGCTCAACGTGCGGGTGGAAGTCCAACAGTGCGGTTGATGTAGCACTCTGCATCGTAATCACCTATCCAGTGGTCTGTTCTCCCCAGGGGAGATATACCCGGCCTAGTATTTGCCGCGTCCTCTCCGCATTCCTCTAACCAGAGCGTAGATCACCCATGCGATCACAAACGGGATTAGCCATCGCATGTCCAGGAACCGGAGGATAATCCCCGCGCCAAAGAATGCGGCTGCGCCCCAGGCCGCGTCCCAGCATGTTACCGCACCGGCGGACAGCAGGGCAAAGCGGCCGAACGGAACGCGAAGTATCCCGGAAGCCGTCGCGGCCAGCGCTCCGACATTGGGGTGAACGTATCCCAACCATAGCCACTTTGTCCCGCGGCGGAGGATCGAGTCTCGCGCCCTGTCAAGAGGCGATCCAAATCCCAAACGACGAATGAGAGCGTGCCACCCAAAACGGCCTATCGCATAGTCGAACGCGTATGCCAGCAGGAAGGCGGCGGTTGCCACAGCGAGTACCACAAACACGTTCAGGGTCCCACGACGGCTGAACGCCACGGCAAGGATCACAACCGTTGACCCAGGTAGGTAGACATTCACTACCGGCGTGGCCTCTAGGAATGCGCCGACGAATACAATCGCGTAGCCATAGCGCTCCATGAGCGAGTCTGCCATGCGGACTAGCTGGTCAGAGGGTGGCAAGCCCAGGGCGCGATAGACACCGATGAATGCCAGTGAAAGCGCCAGCACCGAGAGGGGGAACGCTGCAATGCGAATAGCCAGCTTAACATTGACCATGGTATTCGCGGCGTATTGTTCCAGAGCCGCCGTGTTAAACACAGTGGAACACAGTCTGGCTTCTACAGTCCGCTCTACTTGCCCTTCATGCGGACCGCACACAGCCGAGGGCGGCTGTGCCACATGGTCGAGCTACCCACAAGCGTTTTCGGGACGCCCACGTTTTCCGCTCCAGTGGTAGACGGGGCCTCTGGATGTCCGCAGCGACGCGCTACGCCTGCCCGCGCCAGTAGTCGAGCAGGTCGGCGACGGTCTGCTCGAAGGGGATCTGCGGCTTCCACCCCGTGCGAGCGTGGAACTTCCCGAAATCGCCCTGGAGCACGGGCACGTCGGAGGGCCGCATGCGCGCGGGCTCCTGCTCGACTTTCACTTGCACCTGGGAGCGGCTGAGCAGCAGATCGAGCACCTCGCGGATGGTGCGCGCGACGCCCGAGCACAGGTTGTAAACCTCGCCCGGCTCGCCCTCGCGCACCGCCAGCACATAGCCGCGCACGATGTCGCGCACATCGGTGAAATCGCGCCGCGCCTCCAGGTTGCCGACGCGCATGACCGGCTCCTGGCGACCCTTCTCGATGTCGGCGATCTGTTTGGCGAAGTTGGAGGTGACGAACACCGAACCGCGCCGCGGGCCGGTGTGATTGAAGGCGCGCGTGCGGACCAGATGGAGGCCGTAGCTCATGGCGTACTGGTAGGCGAGCAGGTCCTGGCCGACCTTGCTGACGGCGTACGGGCTCAGCGGCCGCAGCGGATTGGTCTCGCGGATGGGCAGCTCGTCCTCGCGGGCCATGCCGTACTCCTCGGAGGAGCCGGCGATCTGCACGCGGGGGCTGGGGTCTAGCCCTCGCACCGCCTCCAGCAGGTGCACCTCGCCCACGATGTTGGTCTCCAGCGTCTCCGAGGGCGCGCGCCACGAGGTGGGGACGAAGCTCTGGGCGGCGAGGTGATAGATCTCGTCGGGGCGCACGTCGAGCAGCACCTGCTTGACCGAGGCGCTGTCGCGGATGTCGCACTCGACGAGGCCGATGCGACCCTCGAGGTGGTCAATGTTGGCGGTGTCGCTGCGCCAGCGGGCGGTGCCGAAGACCTCGGCGCCCTGCGCCAGCAGGTGCTCCGCGAGGTGCGAGCCGACGAAGCCGGTGATGCCGGTGATGAGCGATCTCATGGTCAGGCTCCCGTTATCGGCTGCCCGCGCTCAGGTCCGTCGCGACCTACTTGCGCGCGACCCAGGTGCGCAGGCCCTCCCAGTCGAAGCGGCACGGCAGCAACTGAAAGCCGGCGCCCTTGATCGCTTCTTCGACCTCGCGCCGCCGCCGGGTCTCGCACAGCACGGTCACGCTGCCTCCCCCGCCCGCGCCGTTGATCTTGAAGCCGATGGCGCCCGCCGACCGCGCCACCTCCTCGATACGCTGGATGTGGCGGGTGGTGATCTCGGAATGGAGCGCCTTCTGGGCGGCGTTGTTGAGGTTCATGATCTCGGCGAAGGCGGCGAAGTCGCCCTTCCACAGCGCGGAGGCGGCGAGCTGGGGCGTGGTCTGGAGGGTCTCCATGGCTTTGCGGGTGGCCGGGTTTCCCGCCTGGTAGTCGGCGATCACCTTCTCATGCACCGCGCCCGAGAGATGGCGCTCGCCGGTATAGACTAGCACCAGGCGGCTCTCCAACTCCCACGCGATCTCCGGCGTCACCCGCACCCGCGAGGTGGTCGCGCGCGGGTAAGGCTCGATGGTGTGGTAGCCGATGCCGCCCATCGCGGCCGCGATCTGATCCTGCACCCCGCTCTGGATGCCCAGCTCCTTGGTCTCCAGCTCGTGCGCGAGGCGGGCCACCTGCTCGGGCCGGTGGTACTCGCCGGTGAGCATGCTCAAGGCGCCGATGAGGGCGACCGAGATCGCCGCCGAGGAGCCGGTGCCGCAGCCGGCGGGCACGTCGGCATAGACGTAGGCGTCGAGCTTGTCTATGCCCATGACGTTGACCGCCGCCTTGAGCAGGTCGTGCTTGCCGTTGTAGGGCTCGGCCCCCGGCGCGGCGATGTCAATGATCTCGCCGAAATCCTGGGCGGTGATGCTGACCCCGGGGCGGGCGCGGGTGGCGACGATAACCTGGGCGTAGAGGCTGACCGCGAAGTTCAGCACGCAGCCGGAGCCGGCGAACCAGGTGTCGGTCCAGCCCCCGAAGTCGAGAACCCTATTGGGCGCCTGTGCTTTGACGATCATGGTGCTCGCAGGTCTCAGGCCGGCGCGCTGGCCACGGGCGCGGCGCACACAGCGCCTGCCCTATTCCCGCCGCGACAAACGCGTTCCTGCCGCGGCAGAGCAGACTTGTGCCGCGAACGTGTTCGCTTTCTCGACATGCGGGTCGGCGATGTGCTTCAGGCAGGCGCAGCCGCGCCGGAAAAACCGCGCCGGTGCGGATCATCCAATCTGCGCGGGGCGCGGACCCCCAAAGCAACGCACCCTACCTGCGCACTATGGGGGGTTTTGCGCTTGAAAACAGCGATTCAGTCTGCAAAGTCATTCCGCGAAGCTCAATGGGCGCCGCAGCCGACGCGGTGGTCGCTCGGTCTGCCGAGACAGGTGCGGTCGCCCATTATCACGACACGCTAACCCTGGCACATTTCTTGCTCCGAACATGCTACCAGAGAACGGGGGTGGACGAGAGCAGCGTGCGTTGATGCGCCAGAAGGTTGGGCACTCTTACCCGCCGGGGGCAGGGATGCGCGCGGCGGCCGCTTTCGCCGGGACCGTCTGGGTGCAGCACACGTGCTCGCGAGCCCCGAGTTGAGGGCTGGCACTGTTCTTGCTGCCCGCGGCGCGAAAGATACCGAAGCAGTGGGCTGCCGCCGCCCTGCGGTAAGGCGCAGATAGCGCCTCAGGTCCCAGCCGGAGGGCCAGGTCGAACCGATGCGGTTCCGGGCGGCGGATAGCTGCGGCGCCCTCCACCTTCACCATGCCCGATGGCTGATGCAGAGACGATAGCAGAACAGCCGTCCATGTATGGCGAGATCAGGAGCGTGTTCCGCCACGCCTTGGTCTACGGCGCAGCCAGCCTGACTACCGGCCTGATCGGCTTCCTGATGATCCCGGTGTACACGCGTTACCTGTCCCCGCGCGACTACGGGGTGCTGGAGCTGCTTCAGCTCGCCTCCAACGTCATCAGCATCATCATGGCAATTGGTTTCAGCGGCGCGGTGCTGCGGTTCTATTTCCAGTACGACAGTGAGGACGACCGGCGCGAGGTAGTGAGTACGGCGCTGATAGCAATCCTCACGCTCGGCGTGGGGGCGACACTCTTGCTCTTGACCCAGACGGCGTGGCTGGCGCGCGTGGTTCTGGGCAAGCCCGGTTACGCGCGCCTGGTCGCGGTGATGATTCTCACCAATTTCTTCGGCATCACCTTGATCGTGCCGCTGGCCTACCTGCGTGCGCTGCGGCGGTCGGCACTGTACGGTGGCGTGGCGCTGGGGCGGCTGGTGCTGGGCCTCGCGCTCAACATCGTGTTCGTGGTGGTCTTGCGAATGAGCGTGCTGGGGGTGCTGCTGAGCGGGCTCATCGTCGCGTTCGTGTCATCGGTGGGGCTGGTTGGCGGTGCGCTGCGGAGCGTTGGCCTCAACCTGTCGCGAGCCAAGTTCGACGAGATGGCGGCCTATGGCGGGCCACTGGTGCCAGCCAGTCTATCGATGTTCGTGCTCCACTTCGCCGATCGGTTCTTCCTGCAGCGAATGACGGACCTCAACCAGGTCGGGCTCTATGCGCTGGGCTACCGATTTGCGATGATGCTGCCGGTGCTGGTGATGGAGCCCTTCGCGTTGATCTGGGGGGCGGCGATGTTCGCCATCGCGCGCCGGGAGGATGCGCCGCAGATATACGCACGGTTGTTCACTTACTTCTTCTTCGTGGCCACGGCGTTCGCGCTAGGCGTATCGCTGGTGATCAAGGACGCCATCAAGGTCGTCGCCACGCCCAAGTTCCTGGCCGCTCACACCGTGGTGCCGGTAGTGCTGGTGGGGCTGCTGTGCCTGGCGGCATCACAGTTCTTCGAGACCGGCGTTCACCTCAGCAAGCGCACCATCTTCCGCGCGGCCGCTGTGGGCAGCGCTGCCGCGATCAACTTGCTTCTCAACCTGTTGCTCATCCCGAAGTACGGGATGATGGGCGCCGCGGTGGCGACGCTGTTGTCGTTTGCCGCGCTGGCGGCGATGTCATATGTTTTCGGGCAGCGCCTCTATCGGATTCCATACGAGTTCCCGCGCCTGGCGAAGCTGGTGGCAGCGGCGGCCCTCATCTACTGGGCAAGCACGTGGCTGCACATCGAGTCGGTGGCCGCATCCACGGCGGCGCGCGCGGGGCTGCTTGCCCTTTACCCCGGGCTGCTCTACCTGCTCGGTTTCTACCACCACGACGAACTGCTCAAGGCGACGCGCGCCGGCCAGGCGGCGGCCGTATCGTTGTGGCAACGGGTATGGCATGTGAAGCGTGTGTCCGAGAGTGCGCCATGAGGGAGTGTGCCTGAATGACTGGTGCGACTGTGCTGGTCGTGGGCGCACTGCTGAGTGCGGCGACGGCTTTCGCGCTTCGACTAGCTGCGTGCCGCGGAGGGCGATTCCGCGGCGTGGACACGTGGTTTCACTTGCACGTGGCGGACTGCATAAGGGAGACCGGACGCCTGCCTCGCCGTCTGGAGTGCTTCACGCCCACCGGGGTCTACGACTACCCGCCAGGCCTGGCGTGGCTGCTGTCGCGGTTCGCCAAAGACGCTGCCCAAGCCTGGCAATGGCTGGTATCGCCAGCGGCGGATGCGGCCCAGGCTGCGGTGACGCTGGCGATCGCCTGGTACCTCTGGCGCAACGCAGCGGCCGCGGTGACGGCGGGTTTCATCTACGCTATCAGCCCCTTAGTCATGGCCCAGAGCCTCCAACTGACACCGCGAGCGCTTGGTTCCTTGCTATTCGCAGGCGCGGTGAGCCTGGCCATCATTGCTTCCCAGGCTAGTCACACCGCAGCCATCGTTGCATTCGCCGGCGCCGTTGTCTGCGCCGGGCTGCTGCTCATGACGCATCGTATGGGGACCCAGGCGCTCCTCTTTGTCGCCGCAGGCATCGCCGCCGCCGGAAACCTGGCCGTCCTCGCCGGCCTGGGGGCGGCGGTGGCGATCACGGTGCTGATGACGAGAGGGCGCTACATCACGATACTGCGGGGTCACCTGGCGGAACTCCGGTTCTGGTTTCGCAACGTGCATCGCCGTGATGACAACCGCCCGCTGAAGCTGCTGTCTCCAGAGGCGGAGGCCGCTCGACCGAGAAAGGGCCTGCTGCGTCGCAGCGCCGCCCAGGCATATTCTCTCGTCAGGCACCTTCCGTTTGTCCTGGTCTTTGCCTATGCGTCGTGGCGGTTCTGGGCCGTCGCGCCGTTAAGCCGGCCGTTTGTGATCTGGGCGGCGACGGCGTATGCCGCCTTCTTGGTCACCACCCACATTCGCGCCCTCAAGTTCCTCGGGCAGGGCTATCGTTATCTCACCTGCGCGGCGCTACCGGTGGCGGCCATCTCGGGCGGCGCTCTGTTCGCGGCGTCCGACGGATGGCCCCTGGTTGCCGCTTACGTCGCTGCCGGCCTGGGGCTCGCAATCTCGCTGCGCGAACTCTACGGGTGGTATGGATGGGCAGAACGTCATGCTACGGAGACTCTGAACCCGGCGCTAATGTCAGTCCTCGATTGCCTTCGTGAGCAGAGCGAAGACGGCGTTGCCTGCGTGCCGTTCGGCCTCGCCAACAGCGTCGCCTACTTCACCGGGAAGCGCGTGCTGCGCCACGGCGCGTCGGCGGCTCTTCCACAGCTTGAGTTCTTCTACCCCCTGGTACAGGAGCCGCTGGACAGCGTCGTGGCGCGCGTGGGCGCGAACTGGCTGCTGGTGGATGTCCGAAGCTTCCCGCCGGGGTTTGTTGTTACCTGCGGCGAGGTCGCCTTCGAGCGACACCCATATCGCCTGTTCCGGGTGGCTGCCAGGCGCGAAGATTCTGCCGCCACTGGTGCCACGGCTGCCGCCGCAGAAGGCTTCGACGAGGTGGGGAGGGCGCGGGAGCGACCTGAGGTGGCCTGAGGTCAAGTGTGCAGAACGGGAACATGCTGACATCTTACGCACAGCCTGAACGAACCTGGCTCGCCGGGCGAGGCGCCTACATCGCGGCGGTCATATGCCTCGGTGTCGCCCTTGCCGTAGCCGTTTTCGTGGTTCCGCCGGCGGCCATAATCGCCGGCGTCATTGCCGTGGCCGTGGCCGTCCTGGTCCTGCGCGAGCCGTTCTGGGGGCTGGTCGCGGTGCTGGTTCTGGAGTTTCTGCGTCTCCAGCAGATCGTTCCCGCGCTGGCGCCTCTGCATCTGCCGCGCCTGCTGACCCTTTGGGTGGCGTTGGCGTGGGCGCTGCGGACGGTGGTGCTGCGCAAGGCGCCGGTCGTGCGCGACCGGCAGCACGCGGTGATGGCTGCGATTCTCGCGGTCGGCGCGTTGTCGCTGCTCGGTGCTTACTGGCGCGGCCAGGCATTTCAGACTTTGCTCGATCTGGCCAAGCAGGTCGTGGTTTTCTTCCTGATCGTCAACCTCGCCACGGACCGGCGCAGAGTTCGCATCCTGCTGTGGAGCCTGGTGCTGCTCAACGCCTGGCTCGGTTTCAGCCAGCTCACGGGCTACAAGCTTGCCAGCTCGAGTGCCACTCTGATCCGGCTCGGCACCGGCACCGATTCCTTCCTTGGCAACAGCGTGGACTTCGCCGTGGCGCTTGCGGTGGCATTGCCCTTCGCGGTGTTCTTCATCTTCGCAGAGCGGTCAAGGATTCTGAGGGTGGGCGCGTTATTGCTCGCGGGGCTGTTCGTGGCATCCCTGGTCGCCACAGGAGCGAGGGCGGGCGCGGTCGGGCTTGCGGTTCTCGCGGTCGTGATGTGGTTGAAGAGCCCGCGCAAAGCGGTCGGCTTCGCGCTCGTCGCTTCGCTGCTGGTGGGATGGTGGTATCTGTCCCCTCCGTCATATCACCAGCAGGTTCTCTCGATCGCCGACTACGAACAAGACCCCTCGGCGCTGGGCCGCATTGAGGCGTGGCGTGCCGCCCGGGAGATGCTGACCAACCGACCGCTGACCGGGGTCGGCATCGGTAACTTCAGCACCGCGCGCGCCTTAGCTTACAGCCCGCCGGGGCAGCAGAACTGGCTCACCGTGCACAACATCGTACTGCAAGCGGGCGCCGAGATGGGGCTGCTCGGGCTGTTCGTGTACTCTCTGCTCGTGTTCTTCGTTTTCGGCGATAACCGCCGGACGCGGCGCGCAGCGGAGCAAGTCGGCGGTGACGCCGGACGCTGGTATCGCAATATCGCTAACGCCATGGACGCGAGCCTGATCGGATTCCTGGCGACCAGTTTCTTCGTGACTACCCTGTATTATCCGCACCTCTACCTGATCGCCGGCATCGCGGTGGCGCTCAAGCATGCCGTGCTGGCGGACGCCGGGTACGCCGAGCAGGCGGTGCCGCAGGCCGCTTTCGCGGGCGCGACGCCGCGCCTGGCGAGGGACATGACGTGAGGATGGGTCAATCACAGTATGTCTAGCGTGCGGCAAGTGGTGAAGGCGACGATCGCCGGTCTCGGCTACTACGGCGGGGGATTCCGCGCGCTCGGCTGGCTGGCGGACCGCCTGCACGGCGCGGGCTGCGCCATCCTTACGTATCATCGCGTGCTGCGCGGTGCGGAGGTTGCCGCGGAGCCCGATCCGGGGCTGGTGACCACGATCGAGACGTTCGCGGCTCACATGCAATTCATCG
>Ga0307380_10013462_pt1 | contig 10105 bp, 7 predicted proteins | sample UN3MG_FD_202239 | JGI IMG/M metagenome (GOLD analysis project Ga0307380, IMG submission 202239) | Soil microbial communities from Risofladan, Vaasa, Finland - UN-3 | ecosystem: Environmental > Terrestrial > Soil > Coastal area > Acid sulfate soil | place: Finland: Risofladan, Vaasa | collected...
CTGGCCCTACGTCACCGCCACCGACTACCGTGGGGCGTACGATATGACGCATTATCTACAAAGCCTGGGACACAAGCGCATTGGATATGTGGTTGGCCCTCCTGAGCAAAGAGCAGCCCACGACCGATTTAATGGTTATCAAGATGCATTAAGCGAAGAGGGGATCGTTATAGCCCACGAACTAATTGGTTACGGAGACGACCACTTTGAGGCCGGTTTCACGGCCGTTCAAAAGTTGTTAGATGTCCAACCGCGCCCGACGGCCGTTTTTTGCAACAATGATGAGATGGCCGCCGGCGCTTCTGCGGCCGTCTACGAAGCAGGTCTCAGTGTGCCGGGCGATATATCCATTGCCGGCTTTGACGATGTGACTCTCGCTCGCCAGGTCTGGCCCGCGCTGACAACAATCAAGCAGCCTATTTGCGAAATCGCCCAGGCCGGCACCCAGCTACTGCTCGGAATTTTGAATGGTAAGGAGTTGACACAAATCTCCCAGGAAATCTCCACCACCCTAGTTGTACGCAAGTCAACCGGGCCGCCCAAGGGTGGCGCTCACCCATGAAGGCCTGGGCAGCCCGTTAATTTTGTAAATGCTCTCTATTGTTAAAGGAGGAAGAAATGGATCCCCAACTGAAACCTATTTATGATGGCATTATCGAAGGCGATATGAATGTTGTGAAGGAGCATGTTCAAGAAGCGGTCGACGCCGGTATGTCGGCCGAGGTGATCTTGAAACAAGGCCTGGTTCCGGCAATGTCGGAAGTCGGCCGGATGTTTGAAGAAGGTGAATATTACGTCCCGGAGATGCTGATTGCTGCCCGGGCTATGCAGGCCGGTTTGGCCATATTAAAACCGCTCCTGGTCGCCTCGGATGTTCAGGCCACAGGCAAGGTCGTCATTGGCACCGTCCAGGGTGATTTGCATGATATCGGCAAAAACCTGGTGGGCATGATGCTCGAAGGCGCGGGCTTTGAGCTAGTCGATTTGGGGACTGATGTAAAAGCCGATCAATTTGTTCAAGCTGTGCGCGACCATCAGCCGGACCTGGTGGCTATGTCGGCCTTACTGACAACCACCATGCCTTCTATGAAAAAAACGATCGATGCCTTGAGCGAAGCAGGCGTGAGAGGCAGTGTAAAAGTCATCATTGGCGGTGCACCGGTCACGGAAGAGTATGCCAACGACATCGGCGCTGACGGTTTCGGCGCTGATGCCAGCCGGGCTGCCTCATTGGCCAATGCTTTGGTTAGCTGAAACTATTTCTCTTTCGTAATTCGTTGACCAGTTTGGGAAATCGTTTTACAGAGGAGTTCGTATGAATGAACATGCCAGTAAGTTGCTTCGAGTAGACCAGGTATCAAAAGCGTTCCCCGGCGTCCAGGCCTTGTCAGATGTCACATTGGACCTGAACGCAGGTGAAATCCTGGCTTTGGTTGGTGAAAATGGCGCGGGCAAATCAACACTTATCCAGGTTCTCACAGGGGCGCTTGAACCAGATACCGGCTGCCTCTTCCTGGATGGTAAAGAAGTCCATTTCAGCCACCCCCAGGAAGCAGAAGGCGCGGGAATCAGTGCGGTCTACCAGGAATTGAGCCTGGTCAACAATCTAACTGTGGCCGAAAACATATTCGCCGGTCGCCAACCGCTGAATGGGGTGAAGCTCATCAACGTGGGCCAGATGAATCGAGAGTCCCGGGAGTGGTTGGATCGTTTTGACGCCACTTTCCCGCCGACAGTGCGAGTAGATAGCCTTTCTGTTGGCAATCAACAACTGGTCGAGATTACCAAAGCGATGTCCCGGAGCGCCCGGATACTCGTCCTGGACGAGCCAACCTCTTCTTTATCTTTGCAGGAGGCCGATCGCTTATTCGATCTCCTACGCCAGCTTAAAAGCCAGGGTTTAGGCATTATTTTCGTCTCCCACCACTTGGAAGAGGTGTTTGACAACACCGATAGAATCGCCGTCCTACGAGATGGCGAACTTGTCGGCATAGTACCCACGGAAACATCTGATGAGCATCAAATCATCAGCATGATGGTGGGCCGGGATCTCGCCGATCTAGAAAATCTACATGGCACCGAAGCCGAGCGGGGGGACAAGGTTCTTACGGTTGATCACTTCTCCAAGGGAAAGCATTTTCAAGATGTGAGCTTTGATCTTCATTATGGCGAGATATTGACCTTCTTTGGCCTGGTCGGTTCAGGCCGTACTGAGATGGCCCGGGCGCTCATCGGCATGGATGCTGCCGCGACTGGTACTATTGAACTAAAAGGCAAACCAGTACGTCTATCTCATCCCTCTGAGGCGATGCGACTGGGCATGGCCTATCTTTCAGAAGACCGCAAACACGAAGGGCTCTATCTGACCAAGTCTTTAAAGGAAAATTTTCTGGTAACCAACCTTGATAAAGTGGCCCCCAAGGGCTGGTTACTCTGGGACAAGCTGACGGCTCTGACCAAGAAGTATGTGCAGAACTTGGAAATTAAGACGCCGAGTTTGGACCAAAAACTACGGAATCTGTCTGGTGGTAACCAACAAAAAGTTCTATTAGGCATGTGGTTGGCCACCGATCCTGATGTCTTGATTGTCGATGAACCCACCCGGGGCATAGATGTGGGTACAAAACAAGAGATTCACCGAATGCTCCGGCAATTGGCCCGGGAAGGGAAAGCTATCATGGCTATTTCTTCGGACTTGCCAGAAACGCTCATTATCAGTGATCGCATCGCGGTGATGCGACAGGGTCAACTAAAAAGCATCTTGCCTGTGGCTGAGGCGGACGAGGAAAAGATCATGATTCTGGCCGCGAGCGCCACTCAAGAAGGAGAAGCAGCATGAGTATAAGTCAAGAATCTGATGGCCTGGCTACCGTTTCAACATCTACAAAAGTCCCTATCTGGCGACGAGCCATCGAACAGCGAGAAATAACCATCGCCCTGACCGTATTATTGATAATGATCCTGCTGACGCTAGCGTCCGATAATTTTTTGACCAAAGCGAACATGCTCGCTCTGATACTCGGCCTTTCCTTTAACACAATTGTGGCTGTGGGCATGACTGTTCTCATGGTATCGGGCGGATTCGATCTTTCAGTTGGCTCGACGCTGGCCCTGGCCGGTGCCGTAGCCGGCTACGCTATGATATTTTGGGAAGTGAGTGTACCGGTAGCCATTCTACTGGCCCTGGGGGCATCTATCCTGGTTGGTTTGATGAACGGCCTATTGGTAGCCAAGGTAAAGGTTAATCCGCTCATCGCCACCCTGGGCATGATGTCGGTGATTCGAGGAATTGTGTTGCTGCTCACCTCCGGTTTTGGCATCCCCAACCTGCCCGAAAGTTTCAATCAGATGGCGCAAGGTAAGGCCTTCGGCATCCAATATCCAGTCTTTATCATGATTATTTGCGTCGTCGTTGGGGACATATTGCTCAGGCGCTCCCGCTATTTTCGCCAAAGTTATTTCGTTGGTGGCAATGAAAAAAGTGCCCGCCTTTCTGGAATTCGCGTGGGCCGGGTGCAAATCGTCAACTACATTATCGCGGCCGTGATGGCCGGCTTTGCCGGCCTGCTTCTGGCCGCCCGGTTCGGCTCGGCTTCCGTATCGGCCGGCGTAGGCGTTGAACTACAGGTCATATCAGCGGTCGTTATTGGCGGCGCCAGCCTGGCCGGCGGAGAAGGTACAGTAATCGGCTCGCTCTTCGGGGTAATGCTGATGGCCCTCATATCTAACGGTCTCAACTTATTGGGCGTCAATCCTTATTGGCAGACGATCATCATCGGCGGCGTATTGATTATTGCTGTGGCTGCTGATTCGCTAAGCCATCGGAGTTCGTCATAGCTGACCCGTTTCATGTTTCTCAAAAGGAGGTAAAACGCCAGCATTAAATAATGCTCGCCAGCGGCGATGCCATAGCCTTCGTTTTCAAGCGGTCTACGAATCAAGTTGTATTTGTAATGATGCTTTTTAGGAGAAAAAGAAATGAAAATCAACTCATTGAAACTATTTTTATTACTGCTTATGATCGCCGCCCTGGCTGTCTTTGCAGTTGGCTGCGGTTCCTCAGATGATACCGAATCTGACGAGCCTGCTGTAGAAGAAGTGGCTGAAGAGCCGGCCGCTGAAGAAGAAGTGGCCAAAGAAGAAGCGCCTGCTGAAGAGCCTGCCGCAGAGGAAGCAGAAGCGGCGGTAGACAAAAGCGACCAACATTACTTTGAGGTTAACGCCCTCACGAATTTGCCCTACTTTATTGACCACCAGGTGGGCCTGTTTTTCGCCGGAGAAGCGCTGGGTGTGCAAACATCTCACGTCGGACCCGTCGAATATGATATGACGGCCATGGTAAATACGATGGAACAAACCATGGCTACTGATCCGCAGGGGATCAATATTGTCGGCTTTGATCCGGCTCTCGAACCATCTATCAACGCGGCCGTGGCCCAGGGCATTCCCGTGGTCACTCTTGATGCGGAAGTATATGGTTCCGATCGTCTGACCTTCTTGGGTACCGGCAACTACAATGCCGGACGCGTCGGCGCGGAGTTACTGGCCGAGGCTATCGGCGGTGAGGGCAAGGTAGCCCTGATCACAAAGATTGGGCAAAGCAACCTGGAAGAACGCATCCAGGGATATAAAGATGAATTCGAAGAAAATTGGCCGAATATCGAGGTTGTCCAGGTTATTGACGATCAGAGTGATTCGGCCAAAGCGGCCGATGGACTCAAAGCTGTTCTGCAACGTGAGCCAGATCTGGCCGGTGTGGGCTGCGTCGAAGCGGCCGGCGGTGTTGGCGCCGCCACAGCATCCAACGAATTGGGGCTCGAAGATCAGCTCAAGATAGTCTCCATGGATCGTGACGACGGCACCCTCAAATTCATCGAAGATGGCACCATTTATGCCTCTGTGGCCCAACAGAGCGCCTTGATGACTTTCATCGGCACGATGCTGATGGAGGGTCTAGAGAATAACCCTGTCCCCATCGTCGCCGACAATGAGGCTGCGGGAGTCGTTCCTATGCCTGAATCAGTTGATACGGGGGTTGTGGTGATCAATGCCGATAATGCCTCCCACTTCTATCATGCTAGCGATCCTTATGATTTCAGTGGGATTGAGCTGACTGGCCCGGAACCGGGCGAAACCTATGTTGAGGTATTGGCTTTGACCACGCTGCCCTATTTCATCGATCATCGCCTGGGCCTGGAGTTCGCCGGTGAAGAATTAGGCGTAGAGACGAAATTTGTCGGCCCGGTGGAATATGACATGACGGCCATGATCAATACCATGGAGCAGATCGTCGCCGAAAACCCGGCCGGTATGCTGATCATCGGCTTTGATCCGGCCTTGAAACCGGCCATCGATGACGCTATTGCCGCCGGTATCCCAGTGGTAACGCTCGATGCCGAGGTCTACGGCTCCGATCGCCTGACCTTCTTGGGCACCGGTAACTACAACGCCGGTCGCGTGGGCGGCGCTATGCTGGCCGATTTGATTGGCGGCGAGGGCAAAGTAGCTATCTTGACCAAGGCCGGTCAATCGAATCTGGAAGAGCGCATCCAGGGTTATCAGGATGAGTTCGAAGAGAATTGGCCCAATGTTGAGTTGGTCCAGATCATCAATGACGATAGCGATTCGGCCAAAGCAGCCGAAGGTCTGAAAGCGGTACTGGCTCGCGAGCCCGAACTGAAGGGCGTCGGCTGCGTAGAAGCGGCCGGTGGCGTCGGCGCGGCAACGGCCATCAAGGAATTAGGCCTGGAAGGCGATTTCAAAATCGTCTCCATGGATCGCGACGACGGTACGCTTAAGTTCATCGAAGATGGGGTAATCCAGGCATCTATCGCTCAGAAAACAGCGCTAATGACCTACCTGGGCACCAAGTTGTTGTACTACCTCAACCATGCCCCAGTCCCCATTGTGCCTGATAACGTCGCGGCCGGGATCGTTCCTATGCCGGAATCGGTCGATACGGGCGTCATCGTGATTGATGCGAGCAACGCCAGCTTCTTCTACCACGAATAGTCTGCCTTTGGGCCAGTAGATTAACAAGCTACATTAGATAGCTGGGAGCGCTCGGACAGTATCGAGGCCGGCGTCGCTCTTGTGACGCACATCGCAAGAGCGCTCCCAGCTCATCAAGTGGCACTAGTCATTGTCAATGGGGCTCTGCCCATACACCTCTTTGGAGGATCTTATGAACTCTCGTGAACGAATTCAACTGGCCCTAAACCACAAAGAACCAGATCGTATCCCCTTTGATCTGGGCGGCACGCCAATGTCCGGAATGCATCACATTGCCTATAAGAATCTACGGTCTTATCTGGGCTTGCCCGAGGTCGAGATACGTATTGTCGATAGTATCCAGCAGTTGGCGGCCATCGATGAAGATCTGGCGGATAAACTCAAAATAGACATTCACAATATAGCTCCCCGTTCCTCGTCAAAATACAACCTTATTTACCGCGAAGAGGGGGATTACACAGTCTACACCGACGAATGGGGAATTGGCTGGCGGAGCCCTAAAAAAGAGGGTCTCTATTACGACATGTATTCCTGGCCGCTGGAAAAATATGACTCCACCGAAGCGATCCAGGCGGACTATCGCTGGCCTGATGCCGGCGATCCAAACCGGTTCGCCGGGCTGCGAGAAAGGGCGTTAGAAACTATTGGGCAGGGAAAAGCCATCGTCGTCGGTTCCCTATCGGCCGGTGTTTCCGAGATGCATGCCTGGACTCGGGGCTTCGAAGCCTATTTCACCGACTTCTATCTTCAACCCGATTTAGCCGAATATATTATGGACACCGTGGTCGAGCTGAAAATGCGTTACTGGGAAAACGTCCTGGAGCAAGTAGGCGACCTGGCCGATGTGGTGATCGAAGCTGACGACCTGGCCGGTCAGAAAAATCTATTCTTCCGGCCTGAACAATATCGACAATATATCAAGCCTCGCCACACCAGACTGTTCTCATTCATCAAAGCCCGAACGAATGCCAAGCTGTTCTATCATTGCGACGGCGCCCTGGTACCCATTCTTTGGGATCTGATTGAGTCGGGCATCGATATCTTAAATCCATTGCAGAAAAGCGCTGCAGGTATCGACTATAGTGCTATCAAAAAAGAGTATGGCCAGGACATATCCTTCTGGGGGGCCGGCGTCGATACGCAGCGGGTCTTTGACCAAGGTACTCCTGAAGAAGTACGGGAAGATGTCAAATCTAATATCGAGATCATGGCCCCGGGTGGCGGATATGTTTTTACTCCAATCCACAATACCCAGCCATCGGTATCGCCCGAAAATTACATGGCCATGTGGGAAACGTTGCAGGAATACGGCCAATATTAGACGCCTGCATAGCTTTGTCACCAGAACCATCATGATCACACAACAAGACAATAGCAAAAAGGACAAATGATGGTCCAAAATATGTCATCCATCGAACGCGTACAAGCAGCCATTGATCTTACTAAACCGGACCGGGTGCCGGTGGATTTACACAACTTTCAACCGGCGGCTTATGCCACAGGTTTGCCGATGAGCGAAGTATTCCAAAATGGCGAATTGTTAGCCCAGGCTATGCTGGATGCCTGGCGGGAATTCGGGCATGACATGATCCTGTTGGAAAATGGCACGGCCTGCAATGCCCAGGCCTGTGGTGTGGAGGTCTCCTATAGAGATGATGCCGCCCCGGCCGCTCATAAACCCCTGATAGAGAAACTCGAGGATGTGGCCGATTTAGAAGTGCCCGATCCCTATACCACCTTCCCCATGAACGAGATCCTGAAAGCCACCAGGATATTAGCCAAGGAAATCGGCGACAAGGTGTGGATCTGCGCCAGGGCGGATCAAGGACCCATGGATCTATCTGCTCAAATACGCGGCATATCCGAAATAATGTTGGATATCGCCTTTGATGAGCAACCTGAGTTGATCCATGCCCTACTGGACTATTCTCGCCGGGTAGCCACCCGCTATGCTTACGCCTTAATAGAATGTGGCGGACATTCCACATCGATAGGCGAACCTATAGCCGGCCCGGATCTGCTCTCACCAAAACATTACCGCCAATATCCCTGGATCCATGAGAAGCGGCTGGTTGAGGAGCTGAAGGAACACAACATCATTCTGCACAACCATATTTGTGGGAATACAATCCCAATTATCGATGACTTCATCGCTACAGGCGCACAGGTGCTTGAAGTCGACCACAAGAGTGACGTGTGGGCGACTAAGGAAGCGGCTCGTAATAAGACCTGCCTGTTGGGCAACATAGACACCAATTTGCTCCAAAGCGGCACGCCAGAGGAAGTTGACGAAGCCTGCCGAGAATTAATAAAAGTCTGGAAACCAGATAGTGGTTTTATCCTGGGACCTGGTTGCGCCATGGGCTCAACGGTCCCGGCCGATAACGTCCACGCCCTGGTGGAATCAGCTAAAAAATATGGTGTTTACGCCTGACAAAACAGCACGCGAATAAGGAGATATCCAATGTCTTGGACAACAGAGGCTCTAAGTGAAAAAGAGCGTGAAGAGTTCAAAGGTTTATTCGAAAAACGATTGAGCAAAGTCAAGGCAAAGACGGCCGATGTGTTCACCTTTAAAGCGGTTGAGGAGCCACCTCATATCGTCAACAGTGCCTTGTATTGGGTATTTGGATTGGACCCGGACACCTTCCCAGAAACATATTTTGACGATCCGGCGGTCATGACCACCTTCCAAGAACGCACCTATTACGATCAGGTCAAAGAGATCGACGATGATTTTGTGCCCTATCTTGTACCCTGGTTTGGGACGATCGTTGCGGCCTCAGCTTTTGGTTGCGACATTAAGTATCATCCCAAACAAGATCCGGCGGCCGATCCCCGCTACTATCCCGTTAAAACGCCGGAGGATATTAAGAAATTGCAGGTGCCCGATCCAGAAAAAGATGGCCTGATGCCCAAGGTGCTGGATTACCTCAAATATATGCTCGAAAACAGTTTCCTGCCGGTGGGCATCACCGATTTCCAGGGGCCGCTGACCACGGCTAACCAACTTATGGGTTACGACAAGCTCATCTATCTCATGTTTGATCACCCCAACCTGATGCATGCCTTAATGGACGTGGTAACCGAGTCACTGATCGTGTGGATCAAAAGACAAAAAGAAGTGATTGGTGAACCCCTTGATTGGTGCATCTCAGACCAGCAGGTCTATACGGGCGAACATGCCGGCATTTGGTTCTCGGACGACGACGCCGTTCTCATGTCAGAAAAAACTTACAGAGAGTTTGTGGTCCCTTACAACTCTCGTATTTTGAAGGAATTTGGTGGGGGCTGTGTTCATTACTGCGGCAATGCCACCCACCACGCGGAGAACTTCCTGAATACTGAAGGCTTGCTGGCCCTTAATATTTACAACTTGTACAACATCCCTGCCTTCGCTGAGTTGAAGCAAAAAGTGAAAGACCGGATCGTCCTGTTTGCCTGCGACTTTACCCCGGTCGACTATGACAGTTACTTCGCCGAATTATTATCCAGCGTCTCTTATGAGGGGCTGGTGATCGATTCGCAATACTCACCGGTGGTAGGGTTATTGAAGGGCGGAAAATACAACGCCATCCACCGCGATCTCAAATCAGGACGCCAGGCGGTTTACGACAATCTGAAGCAGCACCTCAGCCACAGTTGATGGCGATGTCCCAGCCAATACCGGTGACGATTATCGCCGGGTTTTTGGGGGCGGGAAAAACAACGCTGCTCAACCGGATCTTGCAGGCGGACCACGGCCGGCGGCTTGCTGTGCTGGTCAACGACTTTGGCCAGGTCAATATTGATACCCAATTGCTTGATTCGGCCGGTGACAACCCGATTATCGACCTGCCGAACGGCTGCATTTGCTGCACGCTGGCTCGTGATCTAACCGGCGTCGTCCGGCAGGTGATTGGGCTGGAAGATCCCCCGGAGCAGCTCATCATTGAAGCCAGCGGCGTTTCTTCGCCAGGTGATATTGAATCGATTTTGGATGTCCCCGATCTGGCTATCAGACTGCGGGTCAATAGCATCATTACGCTGGTGGACGCGGAGAATGCCCTTCGGTTGGCCAAGGCGGTCATGTTTGCGGACAAACAAGTCGCCG
>Ga0307380_10013464_pt1 | contig 10105 bp, 10 predicted proteins | sample UN3MG_FD_202239 | JGI IMG/M metagenome (GOLD analysis project Ga0307380, IMG submission 202239) | Soil microbial communities from Risofladan, Vaasa, Finland - UN-3 | ecosystem: Environmental > Terrestrial > Soil > Coastal area > Acid sulfate soil | place: Finland: Risofladan, Vaasa | collected...
CGACGGGTTCCAGCACCCTGCTTGTTTTCACCAACCAGGATGGTCGTGTCGCCAACGCCTCGATCCCGGCCGTCGTAAGCCTGCTCCTGGGCGCCGTAGAGAGCCATGGGCACGAACCGCTGCTTGGCCGGAAATTCAGAATGGACCCGAAGCCACCCCGGCTGACCTTTGACGCAGTGGGCCGGGAAAGGACCGCCGTTCTCTTTGAACTCCCAGGCATCGTAAGCGTGGGAGTCCACGGAACCGATGATAGCGTCGTAGGTGACGCCAATGCCGTCGATGGAGGCTTCCATCAGAAGGCGTCGGATGGCCTTGGAGACAGAAGGATCGGCTTCGACGTACAGAGCCCCTTCGGGGTCCATGAAGTCAAACTGAGTGTCTACGTCGATGAGGATGCGTTTCATGTTCCTTTTCCTTCAAAGTGTTTCCTGAGTCGTTGGTACTCCTGCCATTCAGGATCCCCTTCGTTCTTGACTTGCTTTGCCAGCTTCTCCCACTCGGGAGGGATGATGCCCTTCTGCCCGTACTCGTAGAACCGAACCTGCGCTTCCATTGCTCCCGCACCACCGTCGTCCCAACGACCCCCATAGCCAGCGTCATTGCGCTTGTTTTCGGCTTCCTTGAGCACGAGGCGTTTGATGGTGTTGATGAGATCAGTCATGTTGCCTACTACACAGATGGCGCTGGTGTTCTACACCTCCGGCAATTCGTCGGTGATGAGCCCATCGTAGATAAGATCTTGGCGGCGTCCGAGCGACGGACAGTTGGGGTTCAGCTTGTGACGGGTGCTCTGCTCCCATTTGCGAGCGGACGCCAGGTGCTCCCGGGTAAGTCCGAAAGCTGCGGCAGCCTCAACATACCGATCAAGCAATTCATCTTCGGGTCCCCAAGTCTCAACGGAACCAAACAACTTTCTGTGGCGCTCTGGGTTTTCCTTTATGTCGAGGAACCGGCTCATGCGCTCGATGGTGCCAACCCGGACGTACTCGCCGGTCTTTGGATCAACGCGGCTGTAGGTCCACTCACAGCCGGAGAGCTTGCTGAGTTCTTCCTCGTCGTTGTGAGCATCGCCCGTTCCCCACAGATCAGGTGTGGGCATACAGGTGATGATCTCCTCGGGCACTCCAAGAGCCACAGCCATTTGGTAGACCTCACCCTTGGACAACATCGCCAACGGGTTCGTGTCCACTTCGCCGTCCCCACCCTTTTGGTAGAAACGGAGCCAGCGGTCTTCATCCTCGTTGCCGGTGCCGTGACGGATACCGCCGCCGGTCATGCGGTTCATAAACCGACCAAGCGGAGCCCGAATGCACGAACGGAGGGATCCTTTGATGGTTGGATCCGCGTCGATGCGAGCTTGAAGTTCCTGGCTGTTGACGCCAGCTTCCAGCATCGACTGAATCGCCGCCAGGACAAGTTCGTCATACGCCTTGGTGGCCTCCACTTCGCAGAGGCTCACACCCGCAGCCTTGGCAACAGCCTGAGCACGGGAACGGCTCACGTCGCTGCTGTGGATGCTGGAGTAGACGGCGGTGATATTCTCGGGTCCGAGAGCCTTCGCCAAAAGCATGAGCATCACAGCGGAGTCGATTCCGCCGGATACGTCCAACTCGGCACGCTGGAGTCCCGCGGATTCGTGGTATTGGCGGATCGCTTCGCAGCGGTTGTCGATGAGAGCGTTGATGTTGAGCGCGGGCATTACTTGTTTCTTTCGATGCTGGCGATGAGCGCTTGGGTTTGAGGGGAGAGCAGATAGGGTTGATCGGGTTTATCCACGATGGCCCCGTCCACGTTGCACAGACGAAGCTGATCCAGAATCTTCTTGTCACCGTCGGTGCCGTAGGTCGTGACGCAGATGTGATCCTCGGGGATTTCCTCGCCAACCTGTCCGATGATGGACAGCGGCCCATTCCCACGAACCCGACGCCAGGCTACCGGGTTGCCAGGGACGGAGATCTTGCCAAGACCTTCCTCGTTGCCCCATTTCATTCGGGGCTCCCCGCTGGTCTGCGTCAGCTTGTAGACGGCAGCAACGCGGTCACGGGTGAGGGGATTGTCCCAACACTTCGATACGAAAAATCCGCCGTAGCCGTAAACCTGTTTCTCAGGGCTGAGTCCAGTGAACTCCCGCAGTTGCTCAAACTTGGCGGTCATCGTATCCGTGAGACCATCCTCCAGAATGTGAATGGGCTCCAGGCCATGGCGCTTGAACTCCCCGTGGGAGTAGATGTACTGGCCGTACTTGTCGCCAGAGTCGTAGCGGATGGCGAACGTGTGAGGGATTTCCTTGCCGACCCGGATCGCCGCCGGGACGCCAGACGTGATGGTGTCAAAGGTGTCGAGCAGGTAGCTCGGCGTCCCCACACGCATGTCTCGCATTGCCCGGTAGGCGTCCAGGTCATTCCCCCACCGTTGAACGTGCTCGTGCCCCATGGTGCCGACCGGGTGCATCCCGATCTCCCTGGCCAGTTCGACGTTCGACGTATCTCGGATGCCCAACTCCCGCAAAGCCTCCAACGCGATCTTGTGCTGGCTCTCGCAGGTAGCGGCACGCATCCCGACTTCAAAGAGGCGCGTGGGATCTCCGACGATATGGATGAGCTTCTTGGCTTGCTCGGTGACGGCAGCCCGGTAGGCGTCTTCGTCCACCACAATCATGTCGAGCAGGGCTTTGGTATGGCCGTTCCCGGCGACTGCTTCAATGACACGCCGTGCGATCCCGGCCTGCTCCTCACAGGTGCAGTGCAACATGCGAGGGTCGATCTCAGCACCGCGCAGCTTGATCTCGGTGGAAAGCTGGATGGCGAAGAACAACCGCAGAGCAATGGGTTCCAGCCACGATGCCGGGAAACTGCTGGTGTCGATGGTGGCGATGGGCTCACGCTGATAGACCCAGGTGCCAGCCGGCGCCGAACGGATGTGGCAGCCATGCGCCATGCGTACCGAGTTGTCCATCGCTCCGGTCAAGCCGTAGCCGACCGAATCAAGGTAACTCTGGTCGCCGTCTTCGGGGATCGGCAGGAGCCACTGACGAAGTTCTTTGTCGAGGTCGAAGGGGATGTACTGCCATCCGCCTTTGCGAAAACTCAGATAGAAGGTCTCCCGTCGAAGGGGGAAACCGGCCTGAGCCATTGAGAACTTGTAGCCGTCAGTCCGAAGTAGATTGCTCATGGGAACCTTTGTGTTACTTGTACCCCAGTTTTGGGCGAAGTGAACACAAACTGCGGTCCCTACGGGTTGAGCTTTCTCACAACTTTCACCGGAAGGCTCTCGGAGGCCCTCAGACGGCTTCTAGTCGGCCTGGTCCTGGGCTTCCTGGGTCTCGGCCACGCGCCGCACCAGGGCACCAGCGGCTCTCACGGCCAGGTTTTGCATGGCTACGGGATCAGGGTTCCAGGCCCAATGGACCTCAAAGCCTTCCCCGACCTTGAAGAAGTCATGGGCCTCGTAGAAAGCAATCTGACGAGCCGGGTCCGCTCCGTAGCCCCCAGGAGTCACGATCACAACTCGGCCACCCGTTTTGACGATCTCTGCAAGCAACTGATCCAAGACCATGCCCCCGTAGCCCTTGCCGCGTTGAGCTTGGTCAGTGACCAAGACTCGACTTATCCACCAATACCGCTCCTCGGGATGATGGAGGAAATGAGGGTTTGCCGATGCCGTGGCAATTGGTCGAATCCCTGCATCGTCCGTCACCGTGATGGAGATGTTCTCAGGCGTCGATATGATCATCGGTCGCATGGAAAAGCTCGTTGTAGCGTTTGAGGATCATGCGGGCTTGGTGTCGAGCAGACACGGCCGCGGAATCCGTAGTGGGTGGAAATTCGACAAGCAAGTCTCGGAGGGCAAGTAGAACAGTCAGGGTGTCATTGGTGGTGAACATGGCGTATCTCAGAAGAGTAGGATGGGAGGGACATAGCCCTTCATGTCATCATTTTCGATGACCTTCGGTTCCTTGTCTTCGACTACTTTCTGTTCCTCGATACGCTTCTTCTCAGACTGGTCAAATTTCTTGAGATCTTCGTCGGTCGGCGGTCCTAGTTTCTCCGCGATGACTTCTTCACAGAAATTGGAGATGGACCCCTTCTCTCCTACAACCCCTCGGATGCGGTCATAGGTGACGCCTTTGACGGAAATGGAACAACGGGAAGTTCCCTTTTTGCGGGCCATCAACTGTGGGCCTCTACAGTCCGAATAACGCGGGGGGTGTATCCCAGGCGCTCAGCAGCTTCGGTCTGAACCTTTTGTCGATCCAAGTATCCAGCGGTGTAGCCCGCATCGTATTCGGCAACAAGGTCGCCGTCTTTGTGTTTGGTGAACTTGGCATCCATCCCGCTGGCCGCGGCGCCGTGCCTCCAACCACGCATGTAGCAGGTAAACAACTCGTAGGGTCTTCGGTCTTCGTTGGGGTCGTAGGACATGACTTCTCTTTGGTGAAAACAGGGGGCTCCCCCGAAAGAGAGCCCCCCACTTTACCGACCCTAGTCGTCCAGAAGCGAAGCGGGGTCCGTCCCTGACACTGCCGGAGCCGGTGTTGAAGCCGGAGCGGCCTTGGGCGGCGTGTTGCGTCGGAACGACACCCTGGGGGTGGGCTCCACACGCTCGATGCTGTTCAGCAGGATTTGCTGGTGCAGCGGGTTGGTGAGATTCGTGACGCGCTCATCGAACTCGGCACGAGGCTTGTAGGTGGTGACTTCCTCAAAAAAGAGGGTGAAGTCCCCACCGATGGCGGACTTGATGGCGTCCAGATCCTTGCCCTTGGGAACGCGCAGGCTCGCCTTGGGCACGTTGACACTGGCAGTTCCCAGGTCGGTGCCGTCGAACGATGCGGTCCCTGTGCCTCCACCAAGTTGCGTGGATGCTTCGGCGCGTAGATCCTTCTTGATGCCGTCGAGAACGCTACCGATAGCGTCTCCCAGGAACCAGAGAATGGAACCAATCTCCACCGAATAATCGGTGTCGGCGCCTTGGAGCATCCCCTTGAGGCGCTCCACTTCGGACAAGAGAGTGTCGCAAGCGACACGGGTGTTTGGGTCAGATTGAGTCTTCGTCCCTGCGTTTGCTTCGGACATGACTTCCTCCTATGTGGTGAGTGCGGCCGGAAGTGGCCGTGAGGGTTATACGCCAAATCGACGTTGGGTGAATCCCGACCCCGGGATGGGGCCGGGAAAGTTGTTTGCCTAATCGTCCAGGCAGTCGGCGTGCATGATCCCTTCGCCCTTGATCCAGTAGCACTCAGCGCCCTTCTTGATGGCACCTTGGCAACGGCAGCAGATGCCTTCGCGCTGTGCGGTCGCCTTGCTCGGCTTCTTGCCGCTGGACTTGGTGGACTTTTTCTTGGTCTTCTTGGTCGATCCGTCGTCAACCTCATCGAAGCTGGAGATCAGATCGTCGATGCTTTCGTTCTTGTCGGCTTTGGCCTTTTCCTTGGCCGTTTTGGCCGCAATCAGGCGAGCATCCTCGGCCTCCATGTCCGCGGCGATCTTCGCCTTTGCGGCTTCGCCCGCGCCCGTACATTCCTCGGAGAGCGGGCAGGTCTTGCACGTCTCCGACCGTGACGAGAAAGCGCCGAAGCACGGGGTGCGCTCGATGGCGAGGGCCCGGAGGTACGGATCGTTGTGGTACGGGTGAACGGTCGGAAGCCGCAGAACGTCCGCGCTGGACCCGGTTTCGGCCAGTGCTGTCACGCGAGCCGCAGTGTGGACCGGAGCCGCCACGACGGGCTTGGAAGTCACGATGGAAGCCGGAAGACCCGCGTTTTCACGCGCCTTTTGTACGCCCATCTGAGTGAGAGCCCAATGCCCCTTCTTCTCGTAGTCGCCCAGACCCTTGTCCCGCAGAGTACGGAAGGCAAGGCCAATCAGCCGATGGGTCCACGGCTTCTCGTGCGTCTCGCACTGGCCGTACTGATCCTCGGTGATCCCCATGCGCTCACAGACGGGGGCGTAGGTCTCGGTGAAAGGGACAGACGTGCCTGCGGTGTAGTCCACCAATTCGCCAAGCGCGGCGAGCAGATGCGGCTGGAAGGTCTTTTGAGTAACGTCTTTGGGCTTTGACATCGGTCTTTCGTTCCTTGGACTTTTTGGTAAGTCTCGGGTGAGGGTCAGTGGTACACAGAGGTTCTGTTGGTTCTACACCGTTTTAGTAGGCGTCCAACTCGTCGTCTTCGATGTGGCTGGTATCGCCACGCTCCAGGGCTCCACCCTTGAAGTACGGATCCACGAGGGTCATGGCCGCGAGCTTGTTGTCTTCGTCGGGCAAGCCGTCCGCGTAGGAGAGGAAACCTTGCTTGAGAAGATCCTTCGGGGCCTTCTTGGAGAAGCGGAGAATGTCCTCGCAGTCGCCGATCCAGGTCTCCAGGTCTCGGTGCGAGAATTCGCCGTACAGGTCCCCATCGTCGATGGCCTTGCGGAGCGCCGCTGTGGCGTTGCCGACATGGGACAGGAGGTGTCCGGCCGTCTCGGCGAACAGTGGGTACTTGGCCCGGATGATGGGCTCCTCATCGCGCCAGTCCATGCCGTGGAAGCGAACCTTCCGCTGGATGCGATTGATGATTGACGAGTCCACCACGTTGGCGCTGATGCAGCGTCCGCTGGCGTCTCCGGCCCCCATCGTGTTGGCCGTGATGATGACCCGCGTCCCGTGACGCACGAGGTAGGTCTGACCGTTCGGTCCCTTGATGCGACCCTGGATGGAGTCGGTCACGAGCCGGATGGCCTCGGCCTGCGAACGGCCCGCACGGTCAAAGTCCGAAAGGATGATGGTGTACGGCAGCACCGTGCCATCGGGACAGGTGTAGCCGTCGCGGAGCATCTTCAAAAGGATGCCTTCCGTCCAGACCGTCCCATCCTTGTCGAAATCCTTTTCAAAGAACCAGGCCATGATGTCCACTTCTTGCGAGATCTGGAAAATCTCCGAAGGGGTCCGGGTGCTGGCACACAGCGCGTGCGGGAGAGCATCCTTGCCGGTGCCGGGAGGACCCCAGATCCAGGTGCTTCGACCGGCCGCGTAGTAGCGGAGCGCACGGTTGATGTCTTTCGCCAAGGTGCCGTGTCGGGGCAGCCGGTAGTGCGGCGGCAACGGCAGGCAGGCATCGGCCGGGACGTTGGTGTTGACCTGGAATTCGATCCCGCCAAACTCCATCGTCAGTTCCGTGACCTTCGGGGGATGCTGCCGACGCTTGCGCGTCGATGCCTCTTCATGCGCCGCTTCCACGGCATCACTGATGAGTGGAGCGTTGGGGAACTTCGCCTGATACTCTTCGACGGTGAGCCCATGCTTCTCCGCCAGATAGTCGGGAAGGTAGTAGTGCTCGGTGCCGTCGATTTCACACTTGATCTTGGTAGCTGCGCTCATGGGGTATCCTCTGAATCCTCGGGCTTGCCTTTGGCTTGCCGTGGGTTGGGGTGTCGGAGGGTGAACAAGGGGTCTGTGTTTTCTACACCGCGAAGGTCGATCTCGCGTGGATCAGTTCTTATACGCCAACCCAGATCGAAATGAACCGGCTCACATGATCCATTACAGACCACGCAGATGGCGTACAAAGAGTGTGATGCTCCGACCTTCCCAACCCTTGAGCGGGCGATGCGCTCGTTTGCCTATAAAGGATCAGATTCAGGGATGGGATCGTTTGTGTAGAAACACCACAGCACTTGTGTAGGTTCCACATGGCTACCCAGACCTCAAAAACTCCCCTTCCTGAACTGTTCCCAGGCGCCAAGTATCGCGCTTCGGCTCAGGCCAGCGTCGATGCCATCCTTGGCCCGCAGGGGATTCGTCGTCCCGTCCTTTCGATGGGCAGCCAGTTTTTGAACGCTGACTCGTGGACCGGCATCGAGTTTGTCTCTCAATTCGTCAACTGGTGTGCAGCCAACCCAGGCCAGGTTCCCGCACGCACCGACGTGCAGCGGATGGTCAAAGAGGCGAACAAGTACCACAACCCGTCGCCGAAGATCCTCCTGGCGCGAACCCCCGACAAGCTGAACCGACGCACGCAGTTGGCTCTCGTTGGCGGTGGCTACCACGAGGCATGGCACACGCAGTACAGCAAGCGAGACGCCATCACGGTCGAAGAGGTTTGGAGCCTGACTCAGCGCGTTGGTGAGATCGTGAACAACGGTGGGCGCTTTGACGCAAAGCTGGCCGGGATGCTCCGAAAGTTTTGTGCCATCATCGAGGACATTCGCATCGAGCGAGTTGGGTGCAAGGAGTACCCCGGCGTTTCGGTGCCCATGCACGATCTTCAGGACTTCATTCTGGACCTGGAGAAGAACAGCCGTGCCGAAGCGGCCAAGGCTCTCAACGTGGACAACGTGGACAACGCCCGAGGCGTTCTGCTCTGTGTTTTCCGTGACCTGGGGTTGGGCTACAACACGCAAGCAGCCCGCGAAGCCATCGCATCCTACAAGGCCACGGCGCCGGAGTCCGTCGCACTGTGCGTGCCCGGTGGGCTGCTTCACCCGCACCTTCAAGCGTCCAAGGCGCTCAAGGGCGATGACAAAATGGGCTACCTCCGTGTTTCGATGGAGTGTGTGATCACTCTGTGGAAAGCCACGCAGATGATGGACGACGCGGAACAGCCGGACCTGTGCTGCCCCAACTGCGGAGCCACGGCATCGAACCTTGTGGTCCGACCGGCCCGCGACGAGAACGGCCGCAAGATCAAAGGCAAGGCCGAAGTTGAGTGCAAAGTCTGTGGCTTCAAGTGCGAGGCACCGATGCCCGACACGAGCCTGAGCATGAATCAGCAGAAGTCGGACCAAGACGAGAAGGAGAAGCCCGAGTACGAAGACATGCCGCCCAGCGACGACGGCTTCGGTGGGGACGATTCCGACGAAGACGATTCCGACGAAAGCGATTCCAAGCCGAGCAAGGGCGACAACTCCAAATCGAAACCCAAGAAGTCCAAGCCGAGCAAGAGCAAGCAGGACAAAGCCGACAAGGGCGATGAGGGCGACGAAGACCAGGATGGGGACGACGGCGACTCCGAGGATGGAGACGACGGAGACTCCGAAGATGGGGACGGTGAGGGCGACGAGGAAGGCTCCGACGGAGAGGGAGATGAGGATGGCGAGGATGGCGAGGGAAAGTCCAAGGGGGAAGGAGAAGGCGAAGGCGATGAGGATGGCGAAGGTGACTCAGACTCCGACGGGGATGGCGAGGGCGACTCCGACGGCGACTCCGACGGTGACTCCGATGGCGACTCCGATGGCGACTCCGAGGGGGATGGCGAGCAGAGCGAGGGCGGCGAAGGCAACCCTGGCGAGAAGCAGAATCATTCTGAGGGCGGCGGCGCTGGTGGACACCAGTACGCAGGCCAAGATCCCAACGCCATGAAGGAGGCCGCCGCGTCCGTTCTTGACGGCGATGATGGGAGCGATCCTCTGGACTCCGGTTCGGCTTTGACCATCGCGTTTGCGGCGGAAACCGACAAAGAGAACCGGGACCTTCAGGGGGGAGAGCTTCCCTGGAACCCCTACAACCCGAGTGCCGACGTAGCTCGCATCGTGCGTAGCTCCAATGTCGAAGGCGACCGGGCCAACGCCAACAAGATGCTCCGTGAAGTGAAGGCCGAGATTGCCACGCTTCGGGCACGGCTTCGCTCCATCGTCCGTGCCCAGGAAATGACGGACATTGAGCATGGGCTGCGTCGGGGCAAGCGGATCTCCGAGCGGATGTTGGTGGACTCCAAGCTGTCCCTCATGGACCGGCAGTCACCCCGCCGGGCGTACCAGGACAAGGAGGATACGTTGGACACGTCGCTCTCAATGGCGATCTGCCTTGACCAGAGCGGTTCGATGTGCGGGATGCTCCGCGAGGTTGCGAAGGCGATGATGGTGCTCACCGAGCCCGTCGAGGCGATTGGTGGAAAGGTGCTGGCCTTCGGATTCCGCGACGGGAACTACTACCCCGAGGATTACAACTACAACTACTACAACAACGAGCATCACCGCATCCCCGGCGTTCACTACGATGTGTTCAAGACCTGGGACGAGCGGTTCACGAACGTCAAGTGGCGTTTCGCTCACACCCAGGCCACGGGCGGCACTCCGATGGCGGATGGTGTGCAGTTTGGACTGGCTGCCCTCAACGGACGCACGGAAGC
>Ga0307380_10013466_pt1 | contig 10105 bp, 8 predicted proteins | sample UN3MG_FD_202239 | JGI IMG/M metagenome (GOLD analysis project Ga0307380, IMG submission 202239) | Soil microbial communities from Risofladan, Vaasa, Finland - UN-3 | ecosystem: Environmental > Terrestrial > Soil > Coastal area > Acid sulfate soil | place: Finland: Risofladan, Vaasa | collected...
CGATCTGTGTGCCGGCCTCGGCCAGTTGGGCGGGGGTCAGGCCTTTCACGGCGGCGCGCGTACCGACGGGCATGAATGCGGGGGTATCAATGGACCCGTGGGGGGTGGAGATGACGCCGCGGCGGGCGTGCCCGCAACGACGCAAGACGCGGAACGCCAAGGCGTCAGTCATCAGGGCCCCCTGGCGGGCGGCACACCATCGCGGGGAACGGGCGGGAACGTCTGTTCTGACTGCGGGCTGAATCTCTCAAGGCGCCCCTCACGGCAGCCGACCGGGCCTAGCGCTTGGTGGCCAACTGGAGCCCCAGCTCGGCCAGGCGCGACTTGATTTCGTTGAGCGAGGTGACGCCGAAGTTCCGCGTGGCGAGCAGGTCGACTTCGTTGCACTGGACGAGATCGCCGACCGCGACGATGTTGAGCCGCTGCAAGCACCTGCGCGCCCGGACCGACAGCTCGAGCTCGCTGACCGACTTGGCCAGGACGGCCTCACTGCCGACCGGGGCGGGCGGCTTGGCAACCGCCTGCTCCAGAGCGGCGGTGTCGATTTCCTCGGGAGGCTGGCCGAGCCGCAGACTCTTCTTGGCCAGCAGGGCCTTGATCTCGTTCAGCGAGGTCTCCCCGAAGTTCTTGTAAGAGAGCAGCTCGGCTTCGGTCAGGCGCAGCAGGTCGCCGAGCGTGTGGATCTGCATCTTCTTCAGGCAGTTGCGGGCGCGCACCGACAACTCGAACTCGCTGACCGGCGTCTCGAGCAACCGATTGCGCGTCTCAGCCTGCTGCTCACTGGAATCGTCGATGACCATCTCGCGGGCGCTATCGACGTCTTTGGCGAACAACCGGGCCCGCGCGTGATTCGGGTACGCCTTCAACACCCGCCGCAGGCAAACACTCGCCTCGTCGAAGCGGCCCAGGTCTTCGTAGATCACCGCCAGGTTGATGAGCGCGTGGATGTGCGCGCGCGGCTGGAGCGCCAGCCGCTGATAGAGCTCGGTGGCCTCTTCGTCGTCGCCGCGGATGTCGTACAGCCAGGCGCAACGGAACATGGCCTGAACGTGGTCGGGGCTGAGCGTGAGGGCCTTCTCGTACTGCTCGATGGCCGCCGCCCACGACCCGCCATGCTCCTCAAGCCACCCGCGCAGGAAGTACCACTCTCCGCGGTCCTGGCCGTCGGCGGCGTGCTCCTTCACGAGCTTCTCCGCGGCCGCCGCGTCGTCCTCTGCAACGTGAGCGGCAGCGCAGAGCATGTCGATCTCGAAGGCGTCCCAACCCTTGGCGGCCGCCCGCTGGAATTCGGCCCGCGCGTCGCCGAAGCGCCGCAGGCCCAGATTGGCCTTGCCGGCGTAATAGCGGCGATACACGCGGTCGGGGGCCTTTGAGAACCACTCCAAGGCCTCCACGAAGTCCCCTAGGGTCAACAACCCCACCGCCAACTTGAGCGGATCGCCGTCTCCCCAGGCAACTCGCTGACGATACTCGCCGAGCAGCTCTCCGAACCGCTCGCGGGACCTGGAAGACGTGTAGACCAGATCGGCATAGCGCTCATAGGTGACCGGGTCGAACTCGGGCACCTCGAAAAACGACGAGAGCTCTGTCGGCGCCTCGGTGATCGTCGTCATGCTCACTCCCGCTGGGCACAAGACAAGGTCATCTTCCTCAGGCTTGTTATAATACCCCCCCGGTTTCCGCCGGCAAGTGGGCCCCGGCATGCGCGGCCTCGCCCCGACCGTAGTACGGCCGGGCAGCGACTGCCCAAGTCTGCGACGCCCGGTCGAACCCGCCGACTGAAACGACACCGTTTGCGAAAGGTGCTCAGGCGTGACGCATAGCTCTTGTGCATTCTTGGAACAACTTGAGCAGCGCGTGCTCGTTTTCGATGGGGCGATGGGGACAAGCGCCCACGCCCTGAACCTGCCGCTGAGCGACTATGAGGGGCTGGAGAACTGCAATGAGATCCTGAGCCTGACGCGTCCCGACGCGATCGAGCAGATTCACCGCGGTTTCCTGGAAGTCGGCTGCGACGCGGTCGAGACCAACACGTTCGGGGCCAACAAGGTGGTCCTGGCCGAGTTCGACTTGGCGCAGCGAACGTACGAGCTGAACGTGGCGGCGGCGCGGATCGCGCGGCGGGCTTGCGAGGTGTTCGCGACGCCGGCGCGGCCCCGCTTCGTGGTCGGCTCGATCGGCCCGGGGACGAAGCTAATCTCTTTGCGGCAAATAAGCTATGACGATCTGCTCGACAGCTACGTCGAGCAGGTCCGCGGTCTGCTGGACGGCGGCGTGGACGTGCTGCTGGTTGAAACCTGTCAGGACCTGCTCCAGACCAAGACCGCTATCCAAGCCGCCCGGATGGGCTTCGAGGCCTGCGGTCGGCGCGTGCCGCTGATGTGCCAGGTAACGATGGAAACAACCGGCACGATGCTGATGGGGACGGACATCGCCGCCGCCGTGGTCGCGATCGAGGCGTACCCGGAGGTCGATGTCATCGGACTGAACTGCGCCACCGGCCCGCAGGAGATGAGCGAGCACGTGCGCTACCTGGCCAAGCACTGCTCCCGCAGAATCAGCGTCATGCCCAACGCCGGCCTGCCCCAACTCATCGACGGGCATCCCCACTTCCCCCTCACGCCCGACGAGCTCGCCCGCTGGCTGCGCGAGTTCGTCGAGGTCGATGGCGTGAACATCGTCGGCGGATGTTGCGGGACCACGCCCGAGCACGTCCGGGCGATTGTCAAAGCGGTTCCGGGCCTCAAACCCAGACCGCGCCAAGTCGCCCCCGAGCCCTGCGTCACCAGCCTCTATCAGGCGACCCCCGTGCGGCAAGACACGAGCTTTCTGATCGTCGGCGAGCGCTGCAACACCAACGGCTCACGCAAGTTCAAGCGCCTGCTGGCCGAGGGCGACATCGACCGCCTGGTGGAGATGGCCGAGGAGCAGATCGGCGAGGGCGCCCACGTGCTGGACGTGTGCGTGGACTGCGTCGGCCGCGATGGGACCGCCGACATGCATACGGTCGTCAACCGCTTCGGCAGCGACGTCAACGCTCCGCTGATGCTCGACAGCACCGAGGTCGCCGTGATCGAAGCCGGGCTGAAACTCGCCGGCGGCAAGTGCATCGTCAATTCCGTCAACCTCGAAGACGGTGAAGAGAAGATGTGGAAGGTCTGTCGGTTGCTGCGGCAGTTCGGCGCCGCCGTCGTCGCCCTGATGATCGACGACGATTCGGAGCAGCCGATGGCCAAGACCGCCGAGCGCAAGCTGGCCATCGCGACGCGCATCCACGAGCTGCTCACCGGCAAGTACGGCATCAGAGAGGAGGACATCTTCTTTGACTGTCTGACGTTCCCGGTCACGACCGGCAACGAGCCAGACCGCCGGCTCGGGCTGGAGACCCTCGACGGCGTCGAAGCCGTCATGAGGAGGTTTCCGCGCTGTCAATCGATCCTGGGCGTCAGCAACGTGAGCTTCGGTTTGCAGCCGGCCGCGCGCGTCGTGTTGAACTCCGCCTTTCTTTACGAAGCGTGCCGGCGGGGTCTCACCGCCGCCATCGTGCATGCCGGCAAGATCCTGCCGCGCAGTCAGATCAGCGACGAGCGCTGGGAAGCCGCGCTCGATCTGATCCATGACCGTCGCGAGAGGGTCGACCCGCTGGAGCGATTCGTCGATCTGTTCGCGGAGGGCGAGGAGATCGGCGAGAAGGCCGAGATCGCCGATCTGCCGATCGAAGCCCGGCTGAAGCAACGGATCATCGACGGTCAGCGCGTGGGCCTGGGAGCCGACCTGGATCAGGCCCTGCAGAAGTACAACCCGCTTTACATCATCAATGAGCTCCTGCTCGAGGGGATGAGGGCGGTTGGCGAGCTGTTCGCTGCGGGGCAGATGCAGCTCCCGTTTGTGCTCAAGTCGGCCGAGGCGATGAAGGCCGCCGTCGCCCATCTCGAGCCGCACATGGATCGGGTCGAAGGTCAGGCGCGCGGGAAGATCGTGCTGGCCACGGTGCGCGGCGACGTGCACGACATCGGCAAGAACCTGGCGGATATCATCCTCACCAACAACGGCTATAAGGTCTACAACCTGGGCGTCAAGCAGCCGATCGGCAACATCATCAACGCCTGGCGAGAGCACGACGCCGACGCGATCGGCCTCAGCGGGCTGCTGGTCAAGTCCGCGCTGGTGATGCGCGAGGACCTCGAGGTGCTTGCCGAGCAAGGTATCACCGTGCCGGTGATCCTGGGCGGTGCGGCGTTGACGCGGAAATACGTCGAGGACGACCTGCGCGAAGCCTACGAGGGACAGGTCCACTATGCCCAGGATGCCTTCGCGGGCCTGGAGCTCATGGGCCGGGTCATGGAGACCAAAGCGGCGGCCGAGGCCGCACAGCGCGCGGCGTGGGAGGAGAAGGTCGCGGCTGAGGTCCCGGACGCCGAGCAATTCCAGCTCCTGGCCGAGCAACGCTACGGGCTGAAGCCGCTGGACAAGGAGACGGCCGAGCTGTTGCGGGCGACCGAAGCGGAACGGGCGGCGAAGGAGGCCGCCGAGGCAAGGCCCGTCGCGGTGCCGCGGTCCGACATTGGCCACGAATACCCCGTGCCGCGCCCGCCGTTCTGGGGCGCCCGCGTGCTCGAGCGAATCGAACTGAAGGCGGCGCTGGCCTACGTCAACGAGGCCATGCTCTTTCAGGTGCAATGGGGGTTTCAGAAGAAGCGCCGCTCCGGTGAGACCTGGAAACGACATGTGGACGCCGAAATCCGGCCCGTCTACCGCGAACTCGTCGAGCGCTGCGAGCAGGGGAACATCCTCCAGCCGCAGGCCGTTTACGGGTACTGGCCGTGCAATTCCGACGGCGACGATCTGATCATTTTCGAGCCGCCGCCGGCTGATCTCGACCGCCCGGAGCTGCACGGGCACGTGCTGGCGCGGTTCCGCTTTCCCCGGCAAAACAAGCCGGCGCACTGGTGCTTGTCGGATTTCTGGCGGCCGCTGGGTGCCGGTCCGGTCGATGTGGCCCCGTTCTTCATTGTGACCGCCGGCCAGCGCGTCAGCGCGGTCGCCCGACAGTGGTTCGAGCAGAACGAATACCAGCAGTACCTGTTCCTACACGGTCTCGGCGTCGAGCTGGCCGAAGCGTTGGCGGAGCTCATCCACAAGCAGATCCGCAGCGAGCTGGGCGTTGCCGGCCAGGACGCCCGCGACTTGCCGGCGCTGTTCAAGCAGGGCTACCAGGGCAGCCGCTACAGCTTCGGCTATCCGGCATGCCCGAGCCTGGAAGACCAGGTCCCGCTGATGAAGCTGCTGAAGCCGGAGCGCATCGGCATCACGCTCAGCGAGCAATACCAGTTCGACCCCGAACAAACGACCAGCGCGATCGTGACATACCATCCCGAGGCGCGGTACTTCAACGTGCGATAGAGACCAGCTTGCGCTCTGCAGCGCGGAGCCGGGGAAACGCACATGGCCAAGCAGTATGACGCTACAGACGCGGATGAGGCTTCTGCCTCGCCGGACAGGCAACGGCTACTCGACGCATTCCTCGTAGACAACCGGGAGCTGGAGACGCTGAACGCTCGGCTCGCGGCGTTCAACCTGTTCCGCGTTCTGAGAATCGAAAGGGCCGAGATTAGGCACAGCAACGTCCTGGCGTGGCTTCTGACACCCACTGAGACCCATGGCCTTGGTGACACGTTCGTGCGGCGTTTCCTATCCCGGCTGCTGATGGAGAACGAGCACGTCGATGTCTCGCTGACGCCCGCCCAGGTCGAACTCATGGGCTTCAACGACGTCGAGGTTCTGCGGGAGTCGCAGAACATCGATATCCTCGCGCGCAGTCAGCGCCAGCGGTGGTGCCTGCTCATTGAGAACAAGATCGGGAGCAAGGAGAAGACCGGTGCTCTGGCCAAGTACAAGCAGGCGGCCCAGCAGGAAATGCCGGGATTTCAGATTATCCCGGTTCTGCTGACGCTCGAGGGCGAAGATCCCTCGGAAGAAGGGCAGGGAGCAGGATACATCTCGCTGAGCCACAGCCAAGTTCTGGATCTGACCGAACAGCTTGTCCAGCAGAATCGGACCCGGATCCCGAGCGATGCCAACACGTTTCTGGCCCACTACCTCGAGACGCTCCGGAGACTCACCATGCAGGACGCGGAACTGATCGACCTCTGCCGCACCATCTATCGAAAGCACCGCGAGGCGATCGACCTGATCGTCGAGTACGGGGCGTCCTCACAGGTGCTAGACTCATGCGAGGCTCGGGTGCGCGAGCTTGTTGACTGCGAGTTCGTTGATCGCCGGGCAAGCAGTGTCTGGTTCGTACCGAAGGAGATGGGTGATCACCAACCGCCGGTGGCACTTTCTGGATGGGGTTTCCTATCACGTCCGGTTGCCGTGGCGTGCTGGTTCTACTACGGGAAACGTACTGGCAAACTGCAAGTGGTGCTGGAAGTGGGCCCCATATCCGACACTCCGACGAGAATCAGATTGCTGAAAGCAATCAAGCAGGCTGACTTGCCGTTCTGGGAGAAACAGGCATTCAAGGAGGCAGCCAGGTTCACACGCATCATCAGCAAGTTCCAAAGGCTGCGCACGGACGAGGATGGTGCGCCGGACGACGACCCTGATTACATCAAGCAGGTCACTGAATCGCTCTGGAAGAAGCTGTGGGACGAGGGGAGGGGGAGCAGGATCACCGACGTGCTCAGGAACTTCGACTGGGGCGCCGAGCCTTGAGCGAGCATTGAGGCCTCGGAAGACGTGTCTGCAACGCACGCTTGTGTTCTGCGGGGGAACCTCGTGCATCAGGCACACCGCTTATGCATGCCAAGCCGCGCAGGGGCGATGGCTAGTAGCCGGAGGCGTCAGCGCCTGGTCTGGAGGAGCGCGACCTGAAGAGCCCTGAAAGGGCGACCGATTGAGGGGGAGGTGTTGTGGCGAGCTCGTATGCGAGTCTGCACTATCAGGTCATCTTCAGCACCAGGCGTCGCGTGCCGCACATCACAGGCCGCAACGGCCGTCCGAACGACGAACCCGCGGACAGCAGCATCAGCCTGCACGTGCTGTGGCGGCCGGTCACCGCCGAGGTCAACGGGGCCGGCGTACACGTCAGCGGGCCGTGAACAGCCAGGATTCGGGGCGGGATTCCCGGCGCCCGCTTGCGACAGCGGCGCCTCTCTTGGTAACATACTCGCTTAGGGTCCAACAGACCGGATACTCCGGTAGCGCGCGAGCTTCGAGCGGAGACCCTGTGATGGGGCGAATGCCGGCCTGCGTGGGGTCGCCTGCTGCCGGATGCGGTCCAAGGCCGGCCGACGGTGCGGAAGACATCCCTCCGGGCATTCGCCGCAGCGCCTCGGCGTTGACGGCAATCACGGCGGAGTTCGCCGCCCCCGGCGAGCTTCCCAAACAGCTCGTCGCTGAGGCAACGCTCGTCATTCGTGCCGCAGAAGACCGCAGGTTGCATTCGCGGCGGATTACCGACCCGGGCCGGGCCTGTTGTCAGCAGGATGTGGCTTGAACTACTTCCCCTGGAACATGAACACAGACAGCCGCATAGACGATGTAAATGGAGGATAAATGAGTACTTGCAGCCACGACTGGTCAATGGTCAACCTCCGCCACGGATACCTCGTCGTCGAGGGCTGTTACAAGTGCAAAGCCCGCTCCTCCTTCTTTTCGTCCGAGCCCACCCTGCCCGTCGATGACTACGAGGACGGCGAACATCACTGGATCTATCTCGGCAGCTCGCAAGCGGTCAAGTTCGATCTGGCGTGCGACCACTGCGGCGAAGTGGTCAACCTCGACGATATGATGGGCCTGATGCTGTCGACCTGCCGGGATCCGGAGTGCGAAGTCGCCCGCACCGCCGCCCGGGCAGGTAAGGGCACGTGGGTCTACGTGGCTCTTTGCGCCGACAGCACGCACGCATCCGGGAAATGCGTGAGCGACGCAGGTATAGAAACCCTCGCCGACTACTTCAACGCCAACATCAAGGACCCGGGCAAGAGCATCATCGTCGTCCCGTGCATCAAGTGTAAGAGTATCGACACGTGCGCGGGGATCGTCATCGCCGACGTCGGCCTCACCGACATATACTGAGCTGACACCCACGGTCGCATGGAACCAAGCGAATACGGCAGGCCTAGAGAATAGAAGGGATGTGAGATGAGAGTATCCGAACTGGCAGAGAAAACCGGCTTGAGCTCCCTCAACAAATACCAGGATAAAGAAGTGCAGGGAGTCTATATCTCCGATATGGTCTCAGACATCATCACCGGAGCTAAAGCCAACAGCATTCTGGTAACACTCCAGACGCACAAGAGCCTCATCGCGGCGGCAAATCTTGTCGATGTCGCCGCTATCGTCTTCGTGCGTGGGAAGAAACCGGCCGCGGATGTTGTCGAGCTCGCCAGTAAAGCCGCTATCGGGCTCTTTGTTGCCGATGTGGATACGTGGTCCTTCGCGCTGAAGCTCAGCGAAGCAGGCATCAAATAGCCGGCGCTCTGCCCGCTGTCAGCATAGGCTGCTATCGGTGCCGACGTTTCTCCGACTGAAGGCAAACGAGATCAGTCTCGCGTCGAAAAAGGGATTCGGCCTATGGCGACAAATACATTCGAAGAGGTGATGCGGGATCTCACCGGTGGGCCGGCAGATCTTGTTCCCGTACTGCAGAGGGTTCAGGAAGCGGACGGGTTCCTCTCCGCCGGCGCGATACGCCGGATATCGCGCTGGCTGAAGGTCTCGGAGAGCGAGGTTTACGGAGTCGCCACCTTCTACGCGCAATTCCGCTTCGACCCGCCGGGCAGACACCACATCAAGGCCTGCCTCGGCACCGCCTGCCACGTCCAGGGCGGCGAGCAGATGCTTAACGTGCTCGAGCGGCGCCTGGGAATAAGGCCCGGCGAGACCGGCGCCGACGGGGAATACGACCTCGAACGGGTGGCCTGTCTGGGATGTTGTGCCCTGGCGCCGGTAGTCACGGTCGACGACAAGACCTACAGCCAGATGTCGGTCCTGAAACTCCAGAGGTTATTGGATGAGCGTGAAGACCATCAACCAGCGCCGTGAGCGAGCGGAACGCGACTGGCAGAAGCTTCAAAGCAGCACGCGCCCGGTTATCTACGTCGGCGCAGGCTCCTGCGGGCGCGCGGCCGGGGCGCTGGAGGTTCTCGAAGCGATCAAAGGGCACCTCAAGAAGAGAAAGGTTAATGCGAAGGTAGTCGAGGTCGGCTGTATCGGCCCGTGCTACCTCGAGCCCTTGGTCGATATCCAGATGCCAAATAAGCCGCGCGTAAGCTACTCGAACATCGCGCCGAAGCATACAGTGAGGATCCTGGATGCCTTCTTCGAAGACAACGGGATACCGAGGTTTCATCTAGCCGGGCACTTCGGCGAAGCGGAGCTCGACGGCGTGCCCAGGTTCTTCGACCACCCGATGCTCGCGCCCCAAGTGCGCATCGTGCTTAGAAACTGCGGCATCATCGACCCGGAGGATATTGACCACTACCTCGCGCGGGAAGGCTACAAGGCCATCGAGAAATGTCTTTCAATGGAGTGGAGGCAAGTCATCGAGATAGTGAAGGACGCCGGTCTCCGCGGCCGCGGCGGCGCGGGGTTCCCCACCTGGCGCAAGTGGCTGTTCTGCCGCGAGACCGAAAGCGACCAGCGCTACCTGATATGCAATGCCGACGAGGGCGATCCCGGCGCATTTATGAACCGCTCGCTAATCGAGGGCGACCCGCACGCGCTACTCGAGGGCATGCTGATTGCGGCGTACGCCATCGGCGCGAGCAAGGGATTCATCTATATCCGTGCGGAGTACCCTCTGGCTATTGAGCGACTCAAAGGCGCCATAGTCCAGATGCGGGAGCTAGGGCTGCTCGGCGACAACATCCTCGGGAGTGGTTTCAGCCTCGACATCAAGATCAAGGAAGGGGCCGGGGCGTTCGTCTGCGGTGAGGAGACGGCCCTCATCGCATCTATCGAAGGGAAAAGAGGGATGCCGCGCACGCGGCCGCCCTTCCCGGCTGTTGCCGGGTTGTGGGGCAAACCCACGATCATCAACAATGTCGAGACGCTCGGAACCCTTCCCAATATCATCCGCAACGGCGCCGAATGGTAC
>Ga0307380_10013469_pt1 | contig 10104 bp, 7 predicted proteins | sample UN3MG_FD_202239 | JGI IMG/M metagenome (GOLD analysis project Ga0307380, IMG submission 202239) | Soil microbial communities from Risofladan, Vaasa, Finland - UN-3 | ecosystem: Environmental > Terrestrial > Soil > Coastal area > Acid sulfate soil | place: Finland: Risofladan, Vaasa | collected...
TGGGTGGCGAGGTACACACCACGAACCAGCGTATGGAGATCCATGCCGTCCTCGATGCGCTTCGAGCGCATGCCGCGCTCGCCGACGACCACGGCGCACCGATGCCGATCGAGATCGTGTCCGACTCGACCTACGTCGTCAACTGCTTCCGAGACCAGTGGTGGGTCAAGTGGCAGCGCAACGGGTGGACGAACTCCCAGAAGAAGCCGGTCGCGAACGTCGACCTCTGGCAGCCGCTCATCGAGCTGGTGAACGCCGGCCACGTCAGCTTCCGCTGGGTCAAGGGCCACAGCGGCGATCCGATGAACGACCTCGTCGACCGACTGGCCGTCGCCGCGGTGCCGAACGCCCGGCCCTGATCGCTCACTGGGTCGCCGTCAATCGGGCGCCAGCGCGGACCGTAGCTCCTGGTCGAACGCTGGGTCGAGGAGCGGATCGATCGCCCTCGGATACATCGCCCGCTGGACAGTTTCGAAGACGATGCGATCAGCGGACGGGACGAACGGGAGGAATTCGCCGCCGGCAAGGTCGTTCCAGTTCACGAACACCACGCGCTCGAAGTAGGGCGCCAGCATCCCTTCGGCGTAGTTGCCCATCGAATCGTTCACGATCACGGTCGTCCCGGAGATGAGCTGTTCCGGCCGACCGGCAGCCGACGTGTAGATGCGAACGCCCTGATCGGTCAGCGACGGCACGACCTCTTGGTCGGTCGAGACTCCAGGACGAAACGAGGCCAGGCGGTCGATGGTCTCGTCGCGCTCCCAGCCGAGCCGTCTGGTGACGTCTCCGGTGACCGTGACCGCGGCTGGGGCGGCTGGCATGACCTGGGTCGAGTCGAACAGGTCGGGACTGAACCGCTCGACGAGCGCAGCGGCCATCGTGATCGATCCTCTTGACGTCCAATGCGAATCGTTCACGAAGTAGAGGCCGTCCTCGCCTGCCGCTGCGCGTCCGCGCAGCGGCGACCACAGGTCGACGAGATCGTCGCCGACTGCGAAGGCGTCTCGCAACTGCTGCTCTCGCTGCGCCTGACAGCTGTCGGCGATCCGATTCCGTACGCCGAACTCGGCGTTGAGTACCGAGCTCTTGTCAGGGGCCACCATGATCACGATGTCGGTCGTCCCATCCGACGCCGCTTCCCATCCGGCAACGCTGTCGGCGAGTGCGGTCGCGCGGAACTCTCCGACACACGCATCGAGGAAGTCCTCCGACAGGCTCCAGACACCGGATGCGTCGACGAAGGCGTTCTCGACCGGAGATTCACCAGTCGCGGCGTAGAGCGCCCAGTTGATCGCGGCCGCCGACTCCTGGCGCAGAGGGAGGTGGTCGGTGACGAACGCTTCGAAGTCGGCGAACCGACCACTGTCGAGCGCATCGCCGACCGACCAGCCAGGCGACTCGGCGAGGGGACGGTTCTCGCGTTCTGCCGAAGCTCGCACTCCGAGCGCTCCCACGACCCACGGTGAGAGGATCAACGCAACGAAGAGACCCACGGTGAGGATGTGTTCGAGTCGATGTCGCATGGTCCTGATCAGAACTGGAAGTAGAGGAATGGGCTGAGAGAGCCCGTGCTGATGAGGCTGAACGACACGATCAGACCGCAGGCCAGCGCGACCGGACGTCCAATCGCCCGCATCGTCGACGGCTGCTGATAGTCGACGAACAGCGTGCGTGGCTCGCGCGGCAGCAGGAACACTGCGGAGCCGCCGATCAGCGCGGGAACGCTTCTCGAGGTGAGCGTGGCAACGAATGCCGGCTCGAGCGCGATCCCCTGCCAGGTGAACATGGACGTGAGCATCCGTTGGGCGATGCCGAGGTCCTCGGCGCGGAAGAACACCCAGAACACCACGACGAGGAACGCTGTTCGTGTGCGAGCGATGACCGGGTGAGCGCATTGCTCGACGTGATTGCGACCGGTGACGCGCTCGACGATCAACGCTGCAGCATGGAGACCGCCCCACACCATGAACGTCCAGGCTGCGCCGTGCCACAGTGCGGTCAGGAAGAAGACCGTGATGAGGTTGACGTACTGGCGACCCGTGGACACGCGGTTTCCGCCCAACGGGATGTAGACGTAGTCCCTGAACCACTCGCTCAGGGTGATGTGCCACCGGCGCCAGAAGTCGGTGATCGACAGCGCGGAGTATGGGCGTCGGAAGTTCTCTGGGAAGTCGAAACCGAAGACCTTCCCCAGTCCGATGGCCATGTCGGAGTACCCGCTGAAATCGAAGTAGATCTGGAGCGCAAATGCCACTGCACCGATCCATGCCGTCAGCGTCGAAGGGTTCGGCGACGCAAACGCGGCAGTGGCGACGGACCCGACCGAGTCGGCGACGATCACCTTCTTCGCCAGACCGAACACGAAACGCTGCAGTCCGAGTGTGACGCGTTCGGAGTCGCTGATGCGATGGGTGAGTTGGTCGGCAACGGTTTGGTATCGAACGATCGGCCCGGCGATCAGTTGCGGGAACAGGGCGAGGTAGAGCAGGAAATCGCGGAAACGTCGCTGACGGAGCGCCACGGCACGATTGACGTCGAAGACATATGACATGGCCTGGAACGTGAAGAACGAGATCCCGATCGGGAGGTTGCGTGTCGACAGCTCCGGAAAGGAGATGCCGACGATGCCGACGATTGCGTCGATGTTGACGCTGAACCAGCTCGCGTACTTGAACCAGATCAGCGGCGCCAACAGCACGATCGTCGCTGCAGCGATCGTCGATGTCGTGGAGGCGCCAGCGCTGCGGCGCTGGTGAACTCGGGCTCCGAACAACCACGCGACGAGCCCTGAGCCCATGAGTACCAGCACGTACACGCCGGAACCCCAGGCGTAGAACACCAAACTTGCGACGAGCAACACGGCGTTGCGGAGCCGCGTCGGGGCGACGAAGTAGAGCCCCAGAACGATCGGGAGGAAGACGGTCAGGAAGACCGGCGAGGAAAACAGCATGCGCTCTGTTCGGCGGCGGAGGGTCGCATGGGCAGCTCGAATTCACCGAGGTCCACCGTGCACATGCTGGCAACGTAGTACGCGACGCCGTGGGAGGCCGTGGATCGGAGCATCGTTCGGCAAGATGCCGTCAAGCCCAGCAGTGGTCGTGCCGAAGAACGTTGCGTGGTGATGCTCTCACGTTCCGCGCGCACGTTACGGTTGCGTTACATGCGTCGAGTTGCCCTCGTCGTCGCCGCCGTGCTCGGAGCGACGCTTCTTCCGGTCGTTCCAGGTGGATCCAGGACCGCGTCCGCTGCGCCCAGCGACGTTGTCGCCGTCGTGATCGAGGGCACCGGACTCGGTCACGGGCGCGGGATGAGCCAGTGGGGCGCCTACGGCTGGGCAGTCGACCAGAACAAGTCGTGGCAGTGGATCCTCGATCACTACTACGGCGGCACGACACTCGGTGAGGTCGCAACCAGCCAGGCGCGAATCAGGGTTCGACTCCTCGGCCTCGACAACGCGTCCATCGTCGGGGTGACGGCGGGTTCGGGCACCGTGTCTGCGGCCGGGCTCAGCCGAGTGTCGATGTACGCCCGAGAGATCTCGGCAAACCGATTCCAGATCTATGGCTCGAACTCCTCGGCGTGCCCCAGCGCGTCGAGTCTCGTCGTGCCGAACGGTCCGATTGCCAAGGGGTCCGGCGACAACGCCGGAGTCCGCCAAATCCAGGAATTCCTCAACACGTTCCGCATCGCGGGCGACAGCGCGCTCTCCGTCGACGGCGCCTTCGGGAATCTCACCGAGGCGCGCCTGCGCGATTGGCAGGGAGACCAGGGGCTTCCGGTGACCGGAGTGTGGCAGTCGGCCGACGCGACTCGCGCTCGCCAACTCATCGCCGGCGGGTCCTCCGCGGCGAGTTGGTCGCTGCTGACCACGGTCACTGGGCCCGTCACGTTCACGACGGCGACCGGCGAGAACTCGGCTGCGGCGCCGTCGAGTGTCCTCGGACTGTGCAGTTCGAACGGCGTCGTCACCCACTACCGAGGTCGGGTCGAGGTCCGCAGCGAGTCCGATGGCAACCGGGTCGTCAACGACGTGAAGACCGAGGACTACCTGCGCGGGGTCGTCCCGAAGGAGATCTCCGCAAGCTGGGCAGATGCCGGATCAGGACGGGGCGTGAATGCGGTTCGGGCGCAGGCAGTCGCCGCACGGTCGTACGGGATCCAACAGCGCCGGTATTCGTACGCATCGATCTGTGACTCGCAGTCGTGTCAGGTCTACTTCGGGTCGGCCCGCCGATCGACGGCGACCGCGGCGCCGGTCAATGTCGAGGACCCGCGCACTGACGCCGCGATCGCGGCGACCGCCGGCATGGTCCGCAAGTTCCCGAACGGCAACGTCGCGTCGACCGAGTTCTCCGCTTCGAATGGGCCGCGCACTGCCGGCGGCGTCTTCACCGCCGTGGACGACGCTCCGGGCGACGCCACGGCGAACAACCCGAACCACCGCTGGACGCGGATACTCGACGCCGACACGCTCGCCGCTCGGTACGGGCTCGGCTCGATCACGTCGGCGTCGATGGTCCAGGCCGCGTCGACGACCTATCAGCAGTTCGACGGCATCTGGTTCAACGACATCGTGCTCACCGGCTCGAACGGCAGGACCTTCCGTCAGCAGGCGTGGGACTTTCGTGGCGCCAATGCCCTTCCGTCGCCTGGGTTCACCGTGCGTGTGATCACTCGTGACACCGTGTCGTCGTCGGTTGCGCTGATCGGAGACTCGGTTGGCAACTCGATCGCCGGATCCACGACCTCGGAGTTCCGGATACTTTCCGACGGAACGTTCCCGTCGCTGCGCGTCGACGTGCTCGACAGCCGCTTCATCACCAAGACCCCGCCGTCGCCGAGCGGTGTGCAGGCTGCGGCATCGGTACCCGTGAACACGGCGCTCGCCGTGGTGGAGTTGGGGTACAACCCGTCGGCCAACATCGCCGCCGACATCGACGCAATGATGTCGGCGCTCACTGCCCGAGGCGTCAGGCAGGTGGCATGGGTGAATCTCGCCGACATCCGCAAGAGTGCCGGTGCGTCTGTCTACGGACCCACCAACGCCGCGCTGAGCGCTGCCCGGTCGCGCTGGCCCAACCTGACCGTGCTCGACTGGAACACGGCAAGTTCGGGGCCGGAGCGTGTTCGCTGGTTCAGCGACGGTGTGCATCTGACCACCACCGGACAGGCGCAGTTCGCGCTCTGGCTTCGTCAGTCGCTCGTCACGATGTCGCCATCGATCGGCGGCCGCCTCGCCCCGCCCAGGCGGATCGAGATCCCCGTCGTGGGTCGGACCGTCACGGCAGCCGACGGCGCCGTCTCCACGGTCCCTGCGAATGTGACGGCCGTGTCGTTGAACGTGGCTGCCATCGATCCGGTGAGCGGCGGATTCGTGACCGTGTGGCCCTGCGCGGCGCCTCGACCCCTCACCTCGAACCTCAACTACTCGCGAGGGGCGGTCGACGGCAACGGAGTGATCGCTCCGGTCGATGCCAACGGCAAGACCTGCGTGTACTCCCATGCTGCCACCGACGTCGTGATCGACATCGGTGGATGGTTCGGACCGGCCGACGCGTCCGGATCCGGATTCACCGCGATCACCCCGAAGCGGCTCATCGACTCCCGCGAAGGTCTCGGCGTGCCACTCGGACGGATTCGTCCGGAGACGCCAGTCACCCTGCAGGTGATCGGCGCCGGAGCCCAACGCATCGACGGCAGCGCAACGGTCATCCCCGCGAACGCCGTGGCCGCGGCGATCAACGTCACCGCCGTCGACCCGGTCAGCGCTGGTTACGTCACGGTGTGGCCATGTGGTGTGGACCGGCCTGTCGTGTCGACGCTGAACTTCAGTGCCGGTGCCGTCAGGGCCAACGGAGCGATCGCGCCGCTCGGCGCCGGTGGCACCCTGTGCTTCTACACGCACGCACGGACCGACCTCGTCGTCGACGTCGTCGGATGGTTCACGGCTGGGGCCACTCCTGCATCGTCGGCGTTCGTGTCGGCCGTCCCCCAGCGTTGGGTCGATACCCGTGAGGGTCTTGGATCGCGGACGTTCATCCGTCCGAGTCAGCCGTTGCAGGTCCAGGTCACGGGTCGCGAGATGGTCGTGGCCGGGCAGACGGTCACGATCCCCGCCGACGCCGAGTCCGTGTCGGTGAATGTCACGGCCGTCAATCCCCCCGGAGCTGGATTCGCGACGGTGTGGCCGTGCGGAACACCCCGTCCGCTGACGGCAAACCTGAACTACTCGCGCGGGCGGGTGACGGCGAACAACGTCATCGCAACGATCGGTGCCGGTGGATCGGTGTGCATCTACACCCACAGCGACACACACTTTCTCCTCGACGTGAACGGTTGGTTCAACCGAACCGACACCTACGCCGCGATGGTGCCCGACCGGGTGGTCGACACTCGGTACGGCGTCGGGCCCGCCCCGGCCTGAACCAGCCGAGCGAGTTCCCCCGGTCGGATTCCTTGCCGAGGCCGCCCGGCGAATAGCTTTCGGCCTCATGGACATTTCTGGAGCAAGTGCAATCGTCACCGGTGGAGCATCGGGAATCGGTGCGGCCGCAGCCCGCATGCTGGCCGCCCGCGGTGCCAAGGTCGTCATCGCCGACCTGCAGGAGGACAAGGGCAACGAACTCGCCGACGAGATCGGCGGAGCGTTCTGCAAGGTCGACGTCACCAACACCGACGACATCGTCAACGCCGTCGAGATGGCGAAGTCGATGGGACCGGTTCGGGTGCTCGTCAACTCCGCCGGCATCGGCTGGGCGCAGCGAACGATCGGTAAGGACGGGTCGCTCGAGTCGGCCGCCAACCTCGACGCCTTCAAGAAGGTCATCGCCATCAACCTGATCGGTACGTTCGACTGCATCCGAGTTGCGGCGACAGCGATGAGCACCACCGAGCCGCTCGAACACGGCGAGCGCGGCGCCATCGTGAACATCGCCTCCGTGGCGGCGTTCGACGGGCAGATCGGCCAGGCCAGCTACTCGGCGTCGAAGGGCGGTGTCGTCGGCATGACTCTGCCGGTCGCCCGCGACCTGTCCGCCGTGGGCATCCGCGTCAACACGGTGGCTCCGGGCCTGATCGACACCCCGATCTACGGCGAAGGCGACGCCAGTGAAGCGTTCAAGGAGAACCTCCAGAAGGGCGTGCTGTTTCCGAAGCGCCTCGGCGATCCGGAGCAGCTCGCCTCGATGGTGGTCGAGTGCATCACCAACAGCTACATGAACGCCGAGTCGATTCGAGTCGACGGCGGCATCCGTATGCCGCCGAAGTGACCGAGATCGCCCGATCCGAGAGGGTCAGGTGAACGGCTCGATCGACCAGACCGTGACCGGTTCGGCGAACCCCTTGAGGGTTCTCCGGCCGGCGGGCTGCAGCGCCATGTCCGGGCCAACGTCGGTCGACTGATCGGTGAGCACCTCGCCGGGCACCGCTTCAGCGGTGAGCCGCGAGGCCAGATTGACCACTGGACCGTAGTAGTCGCCCAGTCTGAACAACACGTCGCCGGCGCTGACCCCGGCCCGCGGAGCAACCGAGGGATCATCGCCGGTCGTGCCGATCAGTTCGAGGGCGATCGCTGAAACGATGCGAGCGTCGCTCGCTGCGATCATCACTTCGTCGCCGATGCTCTTGACGATCCGGCCGCCGTACCGGTGTGCCGTCTCGAACGCTCGCCGCTCGAAGTCCTCGATCACTGCGATGAGTTCGGCAGGTGACGCAAATCGCGAGAACGAGGTGAACCCGACCAGATCGACGAATCCCACGGCCATGCGGACGACCTGTGGATCGGCGATGCCGTGCTGTGCGACGCGTTGGCGACGGACCGACGTCCACATGTGATGACGGAACACGGTGGGCAGCATGTCCCCCAGCACGAGGACGAGAGTCGACGCGAACGCGTTCTGATCCGCCTCGGCGATGACGTCACGTGAGTCGTCTCGATGCTCCACGTCTTGGACGTAGGCCGCCACCGTTGCCTCGGCCAGGCGTGAAAGTGAACTTCCGGCGACCCGCAGGATCTGTGTCCCGACCGTCTCGATGATCCCGCTCGTGTCGTGCGCAATCAGCGAGACCAGGGCGACGTCGCCGTCGCCGAAACCAGCCAGGTCGTCGACTCGGAGGCCGAGACCCTCGTAGATTGCGCGCACCTCATCGCGTTCGCAGCCCGTCTGTCGGGCAACGTCGTCGAGCGTGAGTGACAGCCCGCTGGCAAGTTGCAGGTCGCCCGCAAGGCCGATCAGGTCGTCGTCGTCGAGATCGGAGATCTGGGCGGCGGTGGCGCCGAGTTTCGCCAGGTGTGCCAGCAGTCGCGGTTCGGCCATCGCGCATGTTCGCACAGCCGAGAGGTCGCCCCGCGAGCATTGCCGGCTGTCCCACTGGTGATGATGAGCGAATCACGCAGATGCGGCGGGTTCGCACACCGCTGAACGGGAGGTCAGGTGGTGTAGTCGGCGTTGAAGCGGACGTAGGTGTCGCTCAGGTCGCAGCCCCACACGGTGGCTTCGTCGTCGCCGGTGGCGAGGGACACGTGGATGCGGACCTCGGGGCTGCGCATGTAGTCCGACAATGCGCCCAGGGCGGTGTCATCGAGTTGGCGCGGGTACACCTCGGTGTCGCCGAAGCGGATCACCACCGCATCCTGATCGATGTCGGTGTCGTCGCTGCACTTGCCGATCGCCATCGCCACCCGACCCCAGTTGGGATCCCCGCCGTGGACGGCGGTCTTCACCAGCGGCGAGTTGACGATCGCCTTGGCGACGCGCTTGGCCTGTGTGGTGTCGCGGGCGCGATCGACGTGTACCTCGATCAACGAGTGAGCACCCTCGCCGTCGCTGGCGATCTGCGTGGTCAGGTCGAGCGCCACAGCGTGCAGTGCCACTTCGAAGGCATCGAGGTCGACCGGGCCGGCGGCGCCCGAGGCCATGATCACCGACGAGTCGCTGGTCGAGGTGTCGGTGTCGACACTGACGCAGTTGAACGTCCGGTCGACCACGCGCCGGAACACGGCGTCGAGGTCGGTGCTCGTGAGTGCGGCGTCGGTGAAGATCAGCGAGATGTGCGTCGCCATGTCGGGCTCGATCATCCCGACGCCCTTGGCCATCCCGACGACGCGTGCGGGTGAGCCGGCGACGGACGCCTCGGCGAGTTTGGGGACCGTGTCGGTCGTCATCATGCCGCGCGCCGGCCCGGCGGCATCGTCGGACGTGAGTTCCGCGGGCAGGGCATCGATCCCGGCGCGGATGCGCTCGATCGGGTAACGACGCCCGATCACGCCGGTCGAGGTGACCACGACGTCAGTCGGCTCGCAGCCGAGCCGTGCAGCCACCCGCTGGGCGACCTCGACGGCGTCGGCATGGCCCTGCGGGCCTGTGGCGACGTTGGCGTTCTTCGAGATGACCACGACGGCATGGGCCTGACCGTCGGCAATCTGAGCTCGACTGAGGGTGACGCTCGGCCCGGCGAACCGGCTCTTCGTGAACACGCCGGCGACGGGGACTGCGTGTTCAGCCGTGATCACCACGAAGTCGTCGGTGTCGTCCTTGACGCCGATGTTCGCAACGTGGCTGCGGAAACCCTGCGGGAGGGTGGTCACTTTTCCAGCCCGAGCTTGATCGACTGGAAGATCGACGCCAGCGCATCGACCTGGTCGTCGTCGAGATGGTCGAAGATGTGGCGACGCACGCTCGCCACGTGAACGGGGGCAGCGGCCTCGAGGGTGCTGAATCCCGTCGGTGTGAGCGTGGCCAGCATCACCCTCCGATCGTCGGTCGACGGTTCGCGAGTCACGAATCCTGCCTTGACCAGCCCATCGAGGCGACGGGTCAAGCCGCTCGGTGACAATTGCAGCAGATCGGCGAGATCGCACATGCGCATCGAATGGTTCGGCGCCTCGGACAGGTACACGAACACCTGGTAGTCGCCGAGTGTCAGGTCGTGCTCGGCCAGATCACGCTCGATCGCGGCGATCAGGTCGCCGAACGTCTCGATGTACGTGCGCCATGCCGTCATCTCGCTCGCGGTCAGCCATGTCGTGCCCATACCTCGAACCTACCCCTACCTCACAATTGTTGCGACGGTCAAAGGTCCCAACCAGCCCCCCTTTCGGGGGTG
>Ga0307380_10013475_pt1 | contig 10101 bp, 10 predicted proteins | sample UN3MG_FD_202239 | JGI IMG/M metagenome (GOLD analysis project Ga0307380, IMG submission 202239) | Soil microbial communities from Risofladan, Vaasa, Finland - UN-3 | ecosystem: Environmental > Terrestrial > Soil > Coastal area > Acid sulfate soil | place: Finland: Risofladan, Vaasa | collected...
CGCCTCCCCGTTGCCTGCTTCATCTGCTGCCGGATCGTGGCCAAGGCCAGGCGGAGGCGCTTCTCGCTTGCTGGGCTGATGCAGCGCAGGTCGAAGGGGGGTGGGTCACGATGTACCGGGCCGGGGCCACCAAGGCCTCATTTTTGGATTGATTTCAGCGGCATGATGTGATAAAATTGACGTTCTACCGTCGAGAGATTGTCCCTTGATCGCACGAATACATGGAGATGGTGATGCGAACACCGTTTATGGCCGGCAACTGGAAGATGTACAAGGATCTCAAGGGGGCACTTGAGCTGGTGAACGGACTGAAGCGACAGCTCGTGGACGTCGAAGGCGTGCGGGTGGGGCTGTTTCCGCCGGCTCTGTTCGTGGCCGACGTGGTAGACGCCTGCAGCGGCACGAACTTCATCGTGGGCGCCCAGAACATGCACTGGGAAGAGAAGGGCGCGTTCACCGGCGAGGTTTCCGCTCCCATGATCCTCAGCGTGGGTGCCACGCACTGCATCATCGGGCACTCGGAAAGAAGGCAATATTTCGGCGAAACCGACGAAACTGTTAATAAGAAACTCCACGCCGCCATCAAGTTCGGCGTCAAGCCGATCATGTGCATCGGCGAGACGCTCCAGGAACGCGAGGCCGGCAAGACGCTGGACGTCGTCAGCAGGCAGCTTCGCGGCGGCCTGAAGGGCATCTCGGGCGACGACACGGCAGACGTGGTGATCGCCTACGAGCCCGTGTGGGCGATCGGAACCGGCAAGACCGCCACGCCGCAGCAGGCGCAGGAAGTGCATGCCGCCATTCGCAAGCTCGTCGGAGAGATGTTTGGCAGCGACGTGGCCGACTCCGTATGCATCCAGTACGGCGGAAGTGTGAAGCCCGACAACGTCAAGACACTGATGGCCCAGCCGGACATCGATGGTGCCCTGGTGGGCGGAGCCAGCCTTGAGGTCGCCTCATTCGCCGCCATAGCCAAGTTTAAGGAGTCCTGACAACCGTGGACATTATCATTGGCATTCTGATGGGTCTGTTTCTGCTCGACTGTATCCTGCTGGTGGTGGTGATCCTGCTGCAATCGGGCAAGGCCGGAGGGTTGGCCAGTGCATTCGGCGCGGGCGGCGCCGCCGATTCGGCCTTCGGAGCGAAGGTGACCCAGCCGCTGCGGCGCGTCACCGTTGTCATGGCAAGCATTTTCTTCGCCATTGCCATCGCGTTGGCGATCATAACGTCCGCCAGCCAGGAAAAGACCGTCGGCGCCGGCGGCAGCAGCGTCATCGAGCCGAAGAAACAGGAAGCGCCGGCCGAAGGCACAACCGAGCAGCCTGCTGCCAAGCCGGAAGAAGGTTCCGCTCCTGAAAAGCCTGCGACCAAGCCGGCGGAAGGCTCCGCAACCGAGCAGCCAGCAGATTCCGGCAATGCGGAAAAGCCGGCGGACAAAGCCCCGGCCGAGACGGAATGACGAATCACCGCTGACGCAGCTTCAGAAGAGGTGACAGGATTGACAGGATTGGCAGGATTGACAGGATGAAGAGGATGAGGAATCCGATCCCATCCTTCCCATCCTTCCCATTCCTACCATCCTGTCCATCTTGTTCATTCGGCTTCCCGGCTCGCGTTCTGAATTCCGAATCCCGCACCCAGCGAGGGCGCCCGTCGAGCGCCGCGACAAGGAAACCGCACACTATGCTGAGAAGCATGACCGGTTACGGCCGGGCTGAATCCCTCGGCGACGACTGCAGCGTGACAGCCGAGATTCGCTCGGTGAACGGCAGATTCTTCAAGGTGCACAGCAAGCTGCCCCCGCAGCTTTCGCGTTTCGAGCAGGACATCGAGAAGCTGCTCAAGCAGTCATTCTCTCGCGGTACAATCGACCTTGCCATGCGGTTCCAGCGGCCGTCGAATCCGGCCGGCTACACATTCAACGGCGAAGCCGCCCGAGCCTACTGGCGGCAGCTCGACAAGCTGAAGAAGGAATTCGGGATCGAGGCGCCGGTCACCTTCGAGCTGCTCGCCACGCTCCCCGGCGTGCTGGAATCCGAAGCCGAATCCCCGGCCGACGCCGAAAGGCTGTGGCCGCACGTGCAGGCTGCCGTCGTGGGAGCCGCCAACCAGCTCACCCACATGCGGGAGAAGGAAGGCATCGAGCTCAAGAACGACCTCGCCGAGCACATGGGGTCGATCACCTCCGTGCTCGACCAGATCAAGGAACGCGTGCCGCTGGCCCTCGAGGAATACAAGACTCGCCTGCGCGATCGTGTGCGCCAGTTGCTCAACGGCACCGACGTCACCGTGAGCGATCAGGACCTCGCTCGCGAGATCGTGCTGTACATCGAGCGGTCGAACATCTCGGAAGAGCTGGCCCGGCTGGCGTCGCACATCAAGCAGTTCGAGACGACGATGAGCAGCCCCGGCCCGGTTGGCCGGCAGCTCGAGTTCATCGGGCAGGAGATGCATCGCGAAGCCAACACCATGGGCTCCAAGGTGAACGACGCGGCCCTGTCGAACTTCGTGACCGAGATCAAGACGGCGATCGACAAGATTCGGGAGCAAGTGCTGAACATCGAGTAGAGAAGCCGATGGTTGGCGGCTGTGAACCGCCAGCTGCCGGCTGCCAACTGCGGCTATCAACTTCCAACGATCAAGTCTTCATGGGCAAGCTGGTGGTGATTTCCGGGCCGTCGGGGGTGGGCAAGAGCACGCTGTGCCGCCGGCTGGCCGAGCTTGATCCGTGCATTCGCATCAGTGTTTCCGCCACGACGCGGCCTCCCCGCAGGAACGAGGAAAACGGCAGGGACTACTACTTCATCATCCGGGACGAGTTTGAGCGGAAGATCAGGAACGGCGAGTTCGTGGAATACGCCGAGTACGCCGGCAACCTGTATGGCACGCTGAAGTCGGAGGTGAAGCCGGGCATCGCCGGATCGGAAACGGTGGTGATGGACATCGACGTGCAGGGGGGCGAGCAGGTTGTACGGCAGTATCCTGATGCGTTGACGATATTCGTGGAGCCGCCGGACTTCGATGAGCTGCTTCGGCGGCTGAATTCGCGGGGAACCGATCCCCCGGAAGTGAGGCGTCGCCGGATCGAGATCGCACGGCGCGAGATGGAACGTCGGTGGGAGTACAAGCACAGGGTCGTCAACGATGACCTGGAGGAAGCGGTTCGCGAGATACACGATCTGATCGCCGGCGCCCGGCCGAATGGTTGATGGGCCGGTGCGTCCGATACATGCAGGCATACGTTTGTTCAGCGTTCGCCAATGGCCGTGCCCGAACGATACGTAAGGCACGGTCGGCAGCCCGGGAGGTGATCTTATGATGGACGAAAGCAAGGTTCATGCGCTTGCCAAGAGAGCCGGCGGCCGGTTCCACCTGGCATCGTTGGTCCAGAAGCGGTTGCTCGAGCTCAACCGCGGCCAGAGAAAGCTGGTGGACGAGGATTACGTGGACCCGCTGTACACCGTGCTGCGGGAGATCGAGGAAGGGCTGATCGAGCTTTCGCCGCCGGACGAGAAGGTGATTGAAGCTCCGGCCGAAGGCCCCCGACTGCAGGCCGGGCTTGATACCGAAGGCTGACGCATCATGGACGGGCAGACTGCAACCGTGCTGTTGGGCGTGACGGGCGGGATCGCCGCCTACAAGGCGGCCGATCTCGCCTCGAAGTTGCGGCAGAAGGGCGTCAATGTCCTCGTGGTGATGACGCGCAATGCCCGGCAATTCGTTGCGCCCCTCACTTTCGAATACATCACGGGCAACCCGGTGGTCACTGGCCTGTTTGGGAAGCCGGGGGGCCATCAGTGCGACCACGTGGCGATTGGCGACGAATCCGCGGCGGCGGTGGTGGCGCCCGCCACGGCCAACATCATCGGCAAACTCGCCAACGGCATCGCCGACGATGCCCTGAGTACCATCCTGCTCGCGTTCGACAAGCCGGTGATCATCGCGCCGGCGATGAACGAGCGGATGTACCAGTCGCCCGCGGTGCAGGAGAACCTGCGGCGGCTGCGCGAGCGAGGCGTCCGCCAGGTCGGGCCCGGCACCGGCTGGCTCGCCTGCGGCAAGACCGGCATCGGCCGCATGGCTGACGTGCAGGAGATTCTCGCGGAAGTGATCGACGTGCTCTCGAAGTAGGTTCGTGTCGGAGCGTGCTTTTGACACGAAGGCACGAAGCCACGAAGGAGCACGAAGAAGCCGAGACTGGTCGGGGGCGTTGAGTCAGGGATCGGGTTGGCGCGAAATCTGCATCAAGTTGCAGGTGCCGGAATCCTCCGTTCGACGTTCATCGTTCATCGTTCATCGTTCATCGTTCGACGTTCGTTTTTCCTCTTCCCCATGAACTACCTCATCACCGCCGGCCCTACTCGCGAGTTCATCGACGCCATCCGCTTCATCAGCAACGTGTCGAGCGGGCGGATGGGCTACGCCCTCGCTGAGGCGGCCGTCGCCGCCGGACATCGCGTGGTGCTGGTGAGCGGGCCGGTTCACCTGGAGCCGCCTGCCGGGGCCGAGCTGGTGCCGGTGGTCTCCGCGCTCGAAATGCGGGAAGCCGTACTGAATCGCGCCGGGGAATCCGATATAATCGTGATGTGCGCGGCAGTGGCCGACTACCGCCCGGCCGCACGCGTTGCCGGCAAGATGAAGAAAGGCCCGGATTCCATCACGCTGGAGCTGGTCAAGAACCCCGACATCCTGGCCGAGCTGGGCACGATGAAGCGGCGGAACGAATTCAGCCATGCGGTGTGCGTGGTTGGTTTTGCCCTGGAGGCCGCCGATCCGCTCCGCAACGCCCGCAGCAAGCTCGAGTCCAAAAACGCCGACATGATCGTGCTGAACCTGCCGCCGGCGCTCGGCGGGGAGACGTCGGACGTGCAGGTGATCTCCCGCGACGGCAGTATCATGCGGATCGGGCCGGCCCCGAAGAAAGCAATCGCCGCCGAGCTGATCCGCATGTTCGATGCGGCCATGGCCGGAAATCAGAATCCAGAATTCAGAATTCAGAATTCAGAATGATGAGCACAGGCAATCATGCGGCGTAGATGACTTCCGGCTTCTGATTCCCGGCTTCCTGGCTTTGAATCATAAATCCCAGCTTCTGACTGCTGATTCCTGAATTCTGATGCCTATGTCGCTTCGAAAATAAGGCGGCGCCCGCAATATATGGTGGTCAGACTTGGGGCCTATACAAGCCGCCCATTTTCATCGTTTCGGGTGAACCGAACGGTTCATGAATGACTGCTCCGAAAATAAGGCGGCGCCCGCAATATATGGTGGTCAGACTTGGGGCCCATACAAGCCGCCCATTTTCATCGTTTCGGGTGAACCGAACGGTTCATGAATGACTGAATTCTGAATTGCCCAACAAGGAGCACGCAATGGACCGAGACTTCACAGATCACGTTCGCAGGGTGCGAGAGATTGCCGAGGCCCAGGCGAGGCGCCTGAGGCAGACGGCCATCAGGAGCGAAGACCTGCTGTACGCCATCCTGCAGGTGGCTCCGAACGTCGCGACGGTCGCCCTGAACAAGGCCGCCGACAAAATTAAGGATGAACTGGCGAAGCATTCGCGCGAAACTTCATCCGAGCCCGCTGATGGCGCGCCGCCCGATTGGGATGCGAGCTGCAAGCGAATCTTCGATCGCGCGGCTACCGAGGCCGCCGCCCTCGGCCACAAATTCATCGGTGTTGAGCACATCTTTCTGGCACTGCTCGCCGAGCAGACCGACAAGATCAGCGATCTGCTCAAGAAGGCCGGGGTCGAGTACTCCAATATCCGCAAAGAAGTCCTGGACCGCGTTGCCGCGGATCAAGCCGCCGATGCGGTCGAATTGAAGATCAAGCAGCGCGATGACTGCAAGGACATCCCGCTGCCATCCTACATGAGCCGCCACGCCAGCGGCATGGACCTGTACGCGGCCGTGCCGAACGACGTGGTGCTGGAGACCGGGAGGATCATGCTGGTGCCGACCGGGATTTTCGTTGCGGTGCCGCCGGGCTACGAGGCGCAGGTCCGCCCGCGCAGCGGCCTCGCCCTCAAGCACGGCCTGATGATCGTCAACTCGCCGGGCACGATCGACAGCGATTACCGCGGCGAGGTCGGCGTGATCCTCGCGAACATGGGCGGAGCACCGTTCGTCATCCAGCGCGGAATGCGGATCGCACAGATGGTCATCCAGTCCGTCGTTCAGGCCAAGCTCGTGGCGACCGACGACCTCGACGTGACCGACCGCAACGACGGCGGATTCGGCCATACCGGCGTGTGACCCGGCGGAACGCCATCAAGGATTCGCCGGTGTTTTGACGATATAGTACATGAATGGGCTTGGGGCTTGCGGCTTGGGGCCGGGCCCATGGGAAAGCGGCAGGTGCATCTGTTGCGCCCATCGCACCTGCCATGTCCGTTCTGTCCATTGTGTCCATCGGGCATGACATGAGCATTTTCGAGGGAATCATCCTCGGCATCATCCAGGGGCTGACGGAATTCCTGCCGATCAGCAGCAGCGGGCACCTGGCGGTGGCCGAGAAGCTGCTGGGGCGGCTACATGGTGGTGCCCAGTGGGAGGTGCCGCTCGCGTTCGACGTGCTGCTCCATTTCGCGTCGCTGGCGGCGGTCGTGATCGTGCTGTGGGGCGACCTGTGGTCGCTGCTGACGACGCGCCGGCGGCTGATGCTGCCGCTGATCGTCGGCACGATTCCGGCAGGGCTGGCGGGCGTGCTGCTTGGGCATCATCTTGAGAACGCCAAGAAAGACATGCTCGTCGTCGGATGCTGCTTCATGGTTACCGGCATCGTGCTGGCGCTGGGCGAGCGTTTGGCACGCGGCCGCGGAGCGGGCCGCAACCTGACGGGCATCGGCATGCCGGACGCCGTGATCGTGGGTCTGGCGCAGGCGGTGGCGCTCCTGCCGGGAGTGTCGCGATCGGGTTCCACGATCAGCGCGGGCAGAATGCGCGGTGTGAACCGCGAAGACTGCGTGCGGTTCTCGTTTCTGCTGGCCGTGCCGGTGATCGCGGGGGCGGGCGTGCTGGAAGCGCCGAAGATGCTGGAAATGGCAGGCGGAGTCGGGGCAGCCCCGTTGGCGGCGGGCGCCGTGGCAGGGCTGATTGCGTCTATCGTCGCCATCAAGCTGCTGCTGAAGATCGTGCGGCGGATATCCGTCGGCGTGTTCTCGTACTATTGCCTGCCGCTGGGGATGCTGCTGTTCGCGCTCAATGCCCCGGCGCCGGTCAGCCGCGCGCTGTCGGGCGCGCTGAGCATCACGGCGGCGTCGGCCCGGATCATTGCATATGTGCTGATTGCCGCGTTTATTGCTGCTGTGATCAGATTCGTCTTCTTTGGCCTGTTGCGCGGTGAACGTTCGGCTCGGCCCCTCGCCCCAGAATGACCTGCCGGGAGGGTAACAGTGGCCCGCCCGGTTCGGGAGACCCATGTGTATCCGGTGAGGGTGCGTCAGGTTTCGAACAGGATGTGAGAAGAAGATGGACAGAAAGGCGATTCTGTATCGGGCGTTGGCGTGCCTGCTGGTGGCGATCACGCTGTTCCTGCTGATCAGCCTGGTGAGCTATAGTGCGTATGACACCGGGCGGCTGGCGTCACCGGTCGCGGCCAAACCGTCGAACTGGTGCGGCCTGGCCGGTGCGCGGCTGGCGGATGTTTTCATCGACTGGCTGGGGTTCGCGTCGTATCTGGCCGTCGGCCTGCTCGCCACGTGGGGCGCCTTCTGGCTTTTCCGCAAGCAGATCGACGAGTTGTGGCTGAAGGTGATCGGCGGCTTCCTGCTGCTGAGCGCAACGGCCGCAGCGCTCGGGATGCTCCGCGGAATGCCCACCTACGCACCAAGCTGGGGCGGCAAATTCGGCGCGTTCTACGCCATGCTGCTCGACAGCTACTGCAGCGTGGGCGGGGCGATCCTCGTGATCAGCCTGACAACCGTTTTCGGGCTGATCTTCCTGGGGGTCGACAACTACGCGGCCGCACCGGTTGCCTCGGGCTTCCGCAAGCTTCGCAACCGCGTGGCGGTGCTCCTGCGGCGCAAGCGCGATGAGGGGCCCGCGGCGGCTGCATCACTGAACGGCGCGGCGCTTCCCTATGAAGTGCACGCCACGCTCGGCCCGGCTGTCGGCGAGGTTGCCGCCGTTGAGCCTGAAGTGCAGGTGATCGAAGACAAGCCGGAAGGCACCACGCTCCCGGCCGAAGCCGGCGCGGGTGAAGCGCCGGCCGCCGTCGCCGTTGCGGACGCGCCCGCCGATGAGGCCGCGCCGTCCGCCGAGACTGGCGCGGCATCGCCGGGCGGCGACACCCGCAAGTCCGTCGAAGAACGTCTGAGCGAATCGATCAAGCGGGCAACGCAGCCGCCGAAGATGCCCAAGGTCGAATTGCGGGAAGATGCCGGCGATTACGAGCTGCCGTCGCCCGAGCTGCTCGATGACCCCGAGTATCACGAGTCGTCGGAGACGCAGGCCGCGATCGAGAACAACATCGCCATCCTGGAAACCACGCTGGCCGATTTCAACATCGGGGCGGAGGTGGTCGACATCGATCGCGGGCCGGTGATCACCCGCTACGAGCTGGCGCTGGCGCCGGGCATCAAGGTGACGCGGATCACCTCGCTGGCGGACGACATCGCGATGGCCGTGAAGGCGCCGTCGGTCCGAATCGTGGCTCCGATCCCGGGCAAATCGACCGTCGGCGTCGAGATTCCCAACGCCAGCCGCGAAGTGGTGCGGCTGAAGGAACTCGTCGCATCCAAGGAGTTCAAGCAGGGCAAATTCCAGATTCCGGTCATGCTGGGCAAGGACACGTCGGGCAAGCCGATGATCTATGACCTGACGAAGATGCCGCACCTGCTGATCGCGGGCGCCACCGGGTCGGGCAAGTCCGTCTGCATCAACTCGACATTGCTGAGCGTGCTGATGACGAAGCGCCCCGATGACCTGAAGCTGATCCTGATCGACCCGAAGATGGTGGAGTTGTCGATCTACGAGGACGTGCCGCACCTGCTGTGCCCGGTGGTGACGGACATGAAGCGGGCGCCGTGGATCCTGGAATGGGCCACGAAGCAGATGGACGAGCGCTACGATATCCTGAGCGCCGTCGGCGTGCGGCACATCACGCAGTTCAACACGCTCGGCGAGGAAGTGATCCGCCGCCGGCTCGGACCGGACGGCGACTACGACAAGATGCCGTTCCACCTGCCCTACATGGTCATCATCATCGACGAGCTTGCCGACCTGATGATCAGCTCGGCGAAGGAGGTGGAAAGCTCGATAACGCGGCTGGCGCAGAAGTCGCGGGCCGTGGGCATCCACATCATCCTCGCCACGCAGCGGCCGTCGGTCGACGTCATCACGGGGCTGATCAAGGCGAATATGCCGACCCGCATCTCGTTCCACGTGACGTCGAAAGTCGACTCGCGAACGATCCTCGACGGCAACGGAGCCGAGAAGCTGCTGGGCAGCGGCGACCTGCTGTTCATGCCGCCGGACGTCGCCGGGCTTATCCGCATTCAGGGCACCTACGTGAGCGATCAGGAGATCAAGCGCGTTGTCAATGCCGTTCAGCAGGGAAGCGAAGGCCCCCGCTACAAGCTCGACCTCGATAACTGGGGCGGCCTGAGCCGCGAGGACGACGGCGAGTTCGACGACGGCCTGTACGACCAGGCCGTGCGAATCGTGCTGGAGTCGCAGCGCGGATCGGTCTCGCTGCTGCAACGCCAGCTCGAGATCGGCTACACCCGCGCCTCCCGGCTGATGGACCACATGGCCACCGAGGGCATCGTCGGATCCTACAAGGGCAGCAAGGCCCGCGAAGTCATCATGACCCTCGATGTATGGGAGAAACAGCACGGGCCCAGGCCGGAAGGTTACGGGCCGGCGTCCAGGGAGGACCTGCAACCTGAGGATGATCTGGAAACCGTAGAAGAAGAAGGAGAGAAGGAAGAAGAGGAATAACATCGAACATCGAACACCGAACATCGAACACTGAAGGCCGAACCCAAGCAGAAGTGAACGCTGAACGCTAATAATGTCGTTCAATGGACGAAGTGGACCAAGTGGACTCAGTGGACCAAGTGGACCAAGTGGACCAAGTGGACCGAAGTGGACC
>Ga0307380_10013479_pt1 | contig 10100 bp, 6 predicted proteins | sample UN3MG_FD_202239 | JGI IMG/M metagenome (GOLD analysis project Ga0307380, IMG submission 202239) | Soil microbial communities from Risofladan, Vaasa, Finland - UN-3 | ecosystem: Environmental > Terrestrial > Soil > Coastal area > Acid sulfate soil | place: Finland: Risofladan, Vaasa | collected...
GGACTGTCAGTGATACGGCGATTCTTCTTGGAGTCATGGCAGACATTGATCCTGAGGATCGTGCCACTTTAAATAGTGAAGATAAATTTTTTAATGACTACACACAATTTTTGAATCCTCACGGTTTAAGAGGAGCACGTATTGGGATCGCTCGAAATACTTTCGGATTCCATGAAAAAGTGGACAAATTGATCGATGAGTCGATTGATATTATGAAACAATTAGGCGCTAAAATCATCGATCCTGCGAATATCGCGACGAAGGGCAAGTTTGGCGAATCTGAGTTTGAGGTTCTATTATATGAATTCAAAAACGATCTTAATAAGTACTTATGCAAATTAGGTCCCAATGCACCTGTTAAAACACTCAAAGAAATCATCGATTTCAATGAACGAAATAGGGAAAAAGAAATGCCATATTTCGAGCAAGAAATTTTCCTTGATGCAGAAAAGAAAGGACCGTTATCCGACAATGTATATGTTCAAGCTCTGAAGCAGAATCATCAACTGGCTCGAAAAGAGGGACTGGACTACACATTACAAAAATACAGGCTCGATGCAATAATTGCTCCAACAATGGGTCCTTCATCACCCACAGATTTGGTGAATGGTGATCATTATCTTGGGGGAAGCTCAGAATTCGCTGCAGTTGCAGGATATCCGAATATTACTGTACCGGCAGGCTATATTTTCGGGCTTCCGGTAGGAATGTCTTTCTTTGCTGGCGCCTTTAGCGAACCCACTCTAATCAAATTAGCTTATTCCTTTGAACAAGCGTCAAAATTCCGTAAGCCTCCCCGATTCTTGCAAACCATAGATTACTCCTAGCTGTTCTGAATACTCTTTGATCTTTATCTAGACAAAAATTTCTTGTCTATTGAAATTATAGAATGCCCTATTTCCGATAGTCCCTCTAAAATGTAACACAAAAAATGCTTAGAAATACTCTGTAACTGGTATATACATACATTTTATTTAATGTTAGACATATATCGTGTACAGATACAAATCTAAAAAGCAAATATGTCTACATATTACATTTTATTTAAAGCAAAAGTTTACAGTTCCTTAGTCAATTCAGATTTTTATATATATATTTGATGTGAATTGTTTTATCAAAAAAGGAGGTAAAGTCATGAGTAAGATTCGCGTCTTTCTGTGTATCATTTCAGTTTTTATCATTGTCCAAGGATTTCACATCCAGGCTCAGGAAGCCAAAGTCCGCTCGGAAATGCTGGATCTGATTCGTCAGGAGAAAATGGATATTATCCTACCCCAAGCTATGCGTGAGAATAACATCGATATGTGGATCATCGTACAGAAGTTTGGACACATCGACCCATTATCTGATGACCTGGGTGGCAGTTCTCCTTCAGATAAGTGGAGTGAAGGAGAATTTTTAGGTTATTTGGTTTTTACGGACCGCGGGGGTGACAGGATCGAACGGGCAGCTATAGGGGCCCGTGGCGACCGCAATATCTATGATATTTTCGGCAAAACAGAAGATTTAAAGAAATTCGTTGAAGAACGTGATCCCAAGCGAATTGGGATAAACATGTCTGAAAGAATTGGAGCTGCTGATGGGCTGACTTACACCTGTTATTTGTCCTTGGTCAAGGCTCTAGGCGAGAAGTATGCGTCAAGACTAGTGTCAGCTGAGAAGCTTGTCTGTGACTTCCGTTCGAGAAGGGTAGCAAAAGAGATTGTGCTCTATGGAAAAGCAGGCGAATTAACAAGGCAACTCATGGAGAGAGCATTATCAAATGAGGTTATCATACCAGGTGTTACGACATTAGGAGATGTAAGCTGGTGGATGGCAGACCAATTGCTGGCACTTGGACATAATCCCAGGGGAGGAAGGCCTGGTGTCATCTATCCGAAAAGGAACAATTCCAGCGACTACATCATCCAGCGGGGTGACTTACTTAGTATGGACTGGGGTATTAACATGATGAACTTCTATTGCGACGTTAAACGAATATCATATGTCCTTCGCGAAGGAGAAACGGATTTACCTCCAACAATCAAAGATGCTTTCGAGCACGGGAAAAAAGTAAGAAAAATACTCCGCAAAGAAGTCAAAACGGGTCATCGCGGAATCGACATATTGGAACATCTCTATCTCAAACTGGAAGAAGCAGGATACCAACGTCAGGAAGTCGAGGATCGTGTGTCTGATAGTCCAAACATCGAAGTGACTATCGGATGGCATTCGGTCGGAAATTGGGGACATGGTGTGGGCCCGGCAATTTGGACAGAGAAACCGCTTCGCAGAGAGATGGTGCTAAAACCCACTCATCTCATGGCATTTGAATTTTTCATGTATGTGCCACTGCCTGAATGGAACGGTAAGAAATTACGTCTTGGACTGGAAGATGATGTGGTGATCACTGAAAACGGTGTCGAGTGGCTCTATCCACCCATAGATCGGATCCATCTCATTCGTTGAGTCGGATTTAATCGACCTTTGAGGTGATTTAAGCCCTATTCACCACTTCAGATCTTCTTTATCTTTCTCGTGTGTTTTGGTAAAAATCTATAAAAAGGAAGTTATCATGAATATCAGACGCTTTTCGATATTGATCTTTTTTTTAGCTATCGCTTTTGCCTTTTCGGCCGAAAATCAGGAACCTGTGCATTGGGATGTGGTCCAGAAAATTTTGGAAGAAGGCTTCAAGAACTCTCACATCATGGAAGATGTGAGTTATATGACTGAAGTTTTCGGGCCTCGATTGGCTAAATCTCCTGCGTATTTTGCTGCTGCAAAATGGGCAAAAAAGAAATTTGAGGAATATGGTTTGGAAAATGTCCACTTAGATCCTTATGAATTTGGAGTTGGCTGGAACCTTGAATATACATCAGTTCATATGATGAGTCCGCAGTATATGCCGATCATTGCTTATCCGCAGGCATGGTCTTCCCCGACTAAGGGCAAGGTGAGAGGTTCTGTGGTTTATATCAATTTTCAGCAAATCACTTCTGAAGCAGATCTGGCCAAATATAAAGGAAGGTTGCGAAATGCCATCATATTCACTGCGCCGAAACAGAAGATGTATTTAAGGTGGATGCCTGAGGCAGTTCTCTTCTCAGAAGAAATGTTGGGTGAGATGGCACAAATACCTGCAACGAAAAGCGAAGAAGAATATATACGCAATGTTCCCCGACGTATAATGCCACTTCTCGTCCGCCATGGTTTACCGCCGGTCGTCAATAAATATCCCAGACGGAAGATCATCGATTTTCTCTTATCCGAAGGGATAGCAGCAATTGCTGCTACAGATGGAATGTTCGATGACGGGACTGTAGAGGTAACTAAGGTGGCGAAGGGAGCATGGAAGAAAGATGCTCCAAAACAACCAACCTCATTTATTCTTGCCGCAGAACATTATAATCGTATCATGCGGATTCTGGAGAAAGGAATTCCAGTTGAGATGGAAGTGGAACTTAGAGCAACCTACAGTGATAATGACCTGACAGATTATAATGTTATCGCTGAACTTCCCGGTACAGACCTGGCAGACGAAGTCGTGCTGATAGGGGGCCATTATGACGGTCATATCGGCGGCACGGGTGCTGAGGATAACGCATGTGGTGTTGCCCATGTTATGGAGGCCGCACGTATTTTAAAAACCATCAGTGTTAAGCCTCGCCGCACAATTCGCTTTGCAGCTTGGGGATCGAGTGAAAATGGCCCAGGAGGGTATAATCAATATATCTCCAAACACTACATTGATCCAGAAACAGGACAGTATACCAAAGAGCATGAAAAATTTGCGGGTTATTTCAATCTAGATTATGGAACAGGAAGAATCCGCGGCATCTATCTTGATTATAATTATCTTGCCAAGCCTATTTTCACTGAATGGATGAAACCCTTCCATGATCTTGGCATGAAGCATTGTTTTCTTGTTCCAAGTTTCGATACTGGTGGAAGCAGTGTTTTCGGAAAAATTGGATTGCCCTCATTTAAATTTTGCCAAGATCCGGTTGAAAATGACTTTCGGACCTATCACACAAACATGGATGTGTATGACCGTATCGTGCCTGAATACTTTATACAAGGAGCGGTGATTGTGGCCAGCTTTGCCTACCATGCGGCTATGCGCAATGAAAAGCTTCCGAGGCCAACAATCACACAATAATAATGAGTTGATGAACTAAGATTCACTTATAAATCATGATTTCTACTCAGGTGGGTTTTTTACGAGAGGTTTAACAGGATTCTTGTATTCCTAAGTTAATTGTTTAATAAAGGAGGAACTTATGAATATCAGACGTTTTACAATTTTAATCACATTTTTAGCTGCTGCTTTTGTCTTTTCAGCCGCAGATCAAGAACCTGTGTATTGGGACGTCGTTCAACAAATCATGGTGGAGGGTTTTGAAAACTCTCACATCATGGAAGATGTAAGCTACATGACTGATGTCTATGGACCACGCCTGGCAAAGTCCCGAGGACATGTGAAGGCAGTAGAATGGGCCAAAGAAAAATTTGAGGAATATGGTTTGGAAAATGTCCATATAGATACCTACGAGCTTGGGATTGGCTGGGAGCTCGAATACACATCGGTTCACATGATGAGTCCTCAATACATGCCAATCATTGCTTATCCACAGCCATGGTCTTCTCCAACCAAAGGAAAAGTGCGGGGCCCTGTTGTTTATATCAATTTTCATGAGATCACTTCCGAGGCTGACCTGGCAAAATACAGAGGAAAGTTAGAAAATGCCTTCATATTCAGTATGCCGAAGCAAAAAATGTATCTGAGATGGACTCCTGAAGCAGTCCTTTACTCAGATGAAATGCTAGATGAAATGGCAAAGATCCCGACAACAAAGAGCATGGAAGAATATATCCGCAACGTTCCAAAAGCTCCTGAATTGGAGCGTCGTGTAAAACCAGTGTATAAATATCCAAAACGTAAGATCATCGATTTTCTTTTATCTGAAGGGATTGCTGCTATTGCTGCGACAGATGGCTTATATGATGACGGTACAGTTCAAGTCACAGCAATAGCTCGAAGAGCCTGGGCAAAAGATGCCCCCGAACAGCCTACATCCTATATTCTAGCTGCTGAACATTATAATCGAATTATGCGCATCCTTGAGAAAGATATTCCTGTTGAGATGGAATTAGAGCTAAAAGCCACTTACATCGATAAAAATCTTAAAGGCCATAATGTTATTGCAGAAATATCTGGTACCGACAAATCCGATGAAGTTGTCATAGTCGCCGCTCATTTTGATGGCTGTGTTTCTGGTACTGGCGCTGAGGATAATGCATGTGGAGCAGCACATGTCATGGAGGCTGCACGTATTTTAAAATCCATAGGTGTTAAACCTCGCAGGACCATTCGATTTGCATTATGGGATGGTCATGAAGCAGGAAATTCAGGAGCGAGGGCATACTGTGCACAACATTATGCTGATGCCAAGACAGGTGAACGCAAACCAGAATATGATAAACTTGCAGGCTATTATAATCTGGATTATGGAACAGGCAGGATCTGCGGAATCTATCTCATGCACAATTATGCTGTAAAGCCCATCTTTGAAGAATGGATGAAGCCTTTGTATGATATTGGTATGAAACATTGCTTACTTATCCCAAGTTATGATGCGGGTACTGAGGGCTACCACAATTTGGGACTTCCCGCATTTAAATTCTGCCAAGACCCGGTTGAAAACGATTCCCGGACCTACCACAGCAATATGGATGTTTTTGACCGGATCGTCCCTGAATATATAAAGCAAGGAGCTGTTGTCGTTGCAACCTTTGCCTACCATACGGCTATGCGCGATCAAAAGCTTCCGCGGAAGCTGGCTGTTGTGGAATGAGACAATTTATTAGGTAAGAATTTAGTATATTGAGAACAAACAAAGAATTGAAGCGACTCTCTCTGATTCATCTAATAATTTCTTTGAAACTCTAGGATAATACGTACAATAATAAACAAGCGATGAGAGTCTTAATCACTGGTGCGACTGGATTTATTGGACAGAATCTCACACGATATCTTTTTTCCAAAGGTTATAACATTAGGGCTCTTTGTCGTTCAAGCTCGGATATATCTGTTCTTTCAGAAATTCCTGTACAAATTTATCGTGGAGATGTCCTTGATATGTCCAGCGTCGAGAGAGCGTTAGATGCATGTGACTATGTGTTCCATTTGGCCGGTTATGCTAGGAATTGGTCGAAGGATCGCCAGGTTTATTTCGATGTGAATGTCAAAGGAACAAAAAATGTGCTTGAGTCCTCGCAAAAGATGGGCATAAAAAAAGTGATTTTCGTTTCCACCTCAATGACACTAGGACCTTCAAAGGAATACCCAATAGCTGAACTAGAGAAAAGAGGAACAGATTTTTTTTCTGACTACGAACGATCGAAATTTTATGCTGAGGATGCAGTTGATTGTTATGTACGGAGAGGACTCCCTGTGGTCACTGTCAATCCTACTCGAGTTTTCGGTCCAGGATTGCTTACGGAAGGAAATTCTGTGACCCAGATGGTTCTGAAGTATTTGAAAGGAAGGTGGCGATTATCATTAGCCGACGGTTCTGCAATCGGTAATTATGCGTTCATTGAGGATGTGATTCATGGCCTATGGCTCACACTCGAACGAGGCAAACCCGGAGAAAAGTATATATTGAGTGGTGAAAACCTCTCATTGAATGCATTTTTTGATAGCCTAGCTATCCTCTCTCATAAACACTTTAAAATGATCCACGTGTCTCCATGGATCATACGAGTATATGCTGTTTGCCAAGTATCTCTTGCAAAGCGGTTAAACTCTTATCCTCTTATTACGCCAGACTGGGTGAATGTATTCTGCAGTGATTGGGCATTTTCCTCTAATAAGGCAAAAAGTGAGTTGGGATATACATTTACTCCATTTCTGGATGCAATGGAAAAGACAATTAATTGGCTCAATCAAAAATATCAACTTATCTGAGAAAAATGTTTAGAAGATTGATGGACGTATTAAATTGGAGAGAGCTTTATTCACATGACCAGTTCAAGCCTACGGTTATTCTCTTACTCGCTGCAATTTTGCCTGTGGCTCATCGTACTATCGGTTCTATAGAATTTGCACATCGAAGATTCCCACTCATGAGTGAGTTCGAAGCCGTTCTCTATACATTCTTATCTGCATTCTTCCTGATGGGGGTCCTACCGTCTTTATTTGTTCTTTTAATCTTCCGCGAGCGCCTGTCGGCGTACGGACTCACCTTAGAGGAATGGAGAAACGGTTTGAAGGTCACGGCATTCCTCCTTATTTTAATTGGGGTCGTAATCGTGTATCCATCATCTCTTATTCCAGAGATTCGCGCCTTTTTCCCGCTTGACAAGGGAGCAGGGGATTCCGCTCTTGTTTTCCTCAAATTGCAACTCTTCCGAGGCTTGTTTTTCTATTCTGCCTGGGAATTTTTCTTCCGTGGATTCATTCTGTTTGGATTGAGAAAATATACAGGCGACTGGATGGCTATTTGCATACAGGTTATTCCCTCCTGTATGTGGCACATAGGCATGGCAACCCCAGAGATTTTTTCATCTATATTGGCCGGTCTTTTATTCGGGATTCTTGCTATTCGTACACGTTCAATACTCTGGTGCTTTTTATTACATTATTTCATTGGAGTAGTTCTGGATATCTTTATTATTATGTGATTATGATTATGGCTTTATAATTTTTTTTAGAAGGATCTTGATATCGTGAGTAAACGAGTCTTATTTTTTAATTCACTTTCTCGTTATTGGAGCTCCCGTTATAACAAAATTCGTTTCCGTTTGATGGATATTAACTGTTTGATATTTTTGGGAATCATCGCACTCCTTCTTATTTTTTTTCATAATACAATAAGCCAGTGGCCAATATATGTTCTTTTGCACACAGGATCTATCATAATTATTCTGGAATTGATTCGGCTGGGAGAAATCCGCCGTAAAAATTTGGTTTTAAGTATTTTCAGGACGTTTTATCCCGTTATCGTAATAATGTTCGGTTGGAAAGAAATTAACTCATTATTACCCATGTTTTCCGGTAATTATTGGTTTACAGAAATCGCGATTTATTTGGATAAATCAATTTTTGGGGTGAATCCAACCATCTGGGTGCAACATCTCTATGAACCTTGGTTTGATGAACTCATGAACATCTTCTATTCGGGATATTATCTTTGCATCCCATTGATTCCATCGATTTTATTCATGAAAGGGAAGAGAGAACAGACATTGGCCGCATTTTCGCTCATAACATTCACCTACTTTACAAATTATCTTCTCTTCTATCTTTTCCCCGCAGTCGGGCCTCATATGGCTGAATCTCTCCAAGGTCTACATACGATCGATTATCAAGGTTTTTTTGTATCAAAAATAACTCGCTTTATACAAGCAAATGAGTCTTTGAAGGGAGGAGCCTTTCCCTCTTGTCATACAGCAGCCATGCTCGTCTGGTCACTTATAGCTCTTCGTTATCTAAAAAAATTGGGATACGTATTGATGCCCGCTACCCTTGGTGTTGCGATCTCTACCGTGTATCTTGGATATCATCATGCTGTCGATGCCATTGGAGGGCTCATCTTGGGAGTTCTCTGTTATTCCATGTCATTAGCGCTGATCAAATTTAGGAAGGAAGATCCCATTGCATCCTCAGAATACATTTCACTTAGCCTATGATTTATTATAAAATAGAATTGGCCGATATGAGTACAAAGAGAACATGAAGACAAAACTTTTAATTTTCTCAATGATCTTTTCTTTATTATTTGTGCCAGCTCGATCTGAAGAAAAAAATCCAGGAGAGCTTGCCGAAATGTACAAAAAGTGGCTTGAAGAAGAAGTAGTCTACATCATTACACCTGTAGAAAAAGAAGTTTTTCGACAACTCGAAACTGACAGAGAGCGAGATCTTTTTATTGAAGCATTTTGGAAACACAGGGATCAGATACTCGGAACCCCTGAAAATGAATACAAAAATGAGCATTACCGACGTATCAACCATGCTAACTTTAACTATGGAAGGACCGTAGCAAAGCCTGGATGGAAAACTGATCAGGGCAGAGTTTATATCATTCTGGGCGAACCTCGCCAGATAGAGAGATTTACTGGTGAAATCGAAATCTACAACTCTGAAATATGGTCCTATTCGGGGCTGGCAAAGTATGGCCTTCCACCATTATTTAACCTGGTTTTTTTCCAGAAACAAGGGTCTGGAGAATATGTTTTGTACAGCCCCACAAACGATGGCCCCCAAGCTTTAATGACGAGGTACTGGGGAGACACAGCAGACTATTATAGTGCATACCGGGAACTGATCTATTTTGCACCTACGCTAGCAAAAGTCTCTCTTTCACTTATACCAGGAGATGAAACCCCATATTATACAGGTCGTCCTTCCTTAGCTTCAGAATTTTTGATCCAGAATATTTATGGAAAACCCCACAAAGATGTGAAAGACAGATATGCCGAAAAATTTTTATATTTCAAGGATATTGTAGAAGTCGAGTACTCCGCCAATTATATCGATAACGAGTCTTCCATAAAAGTTCTCAAGAGCCCATCGGGGACTTATTTTGTGCACTTTGTCGTGGAGCTTAAGAGTTTTTCTGTTCAACAGATTGCAGATGCATATTCTACTTATATAAGTTTAAATGGAAATGTTTCAGATTTAGATGGGAAAACAATATATCAATTTGAGAGATCGTTTTCCTTTAAAATCGACGAAGAACAACTCAAAAACATTAATTATAAACCATTTGATCTCTATGATATGTTCCCTTTGCTTCCCGGTGAATATAAGTTATCAATTATTATAAAAAATGAAGTATCCAAGGAATTTACTTCTTTAGAAAAAGATATTTTTGTTCCGGAGTATGATTCTCAATCCAGGATGGGCCCGCTGATCTTAGGTTACAAAGTGGACCATGTGCCATCTGAGTCAAGCTCTCTCAAACCCTTCAAGATAGGAAACAATCTCATCTACACTCAACCTAACAAAGTTTTCCATTCCCAAGAAACATTATTCCTGTTTTTCCAAATTCTAGGTATCAATCCTGATTTAGAACAGACCGCTCAACTCAAGTTTGAATTCATAAAGGGAG